>Ga0163180_10000351_pt1 | contig 26519 bp, 22 predicted proteins | sample AtlANTMetagenome_2_FD_109647 | JGI IMG/M metagenome (GOLD analysis project Ga0163180, IMG submission 109647) | Marine eukaryotic phytoplankton communities from the Atlantic Ocean - Atlantic ANT 4 Metagenome | ecosystem: Environmental > Aquatic > Marine > Oceanic | place: North Atlantic Ocean...
CATAATGATCTTGTAGTACTTACGACCTGACTCAGTTACAAAATTATAGTCACTGATACCTTTCTTTAACTGTTCAATTTGTTCTGTGTGATACTTACTGTTTGATTCTTCTGCAAGATAACGTTCATGACTCCTGATTGAATCGTTAATGTAGTCCTGCTTGAGTGCATTACATAAATCATTTACCCATACTAGGACGTTCTGAGCAATTTGTAATTGAGCTTCTTGTACCTGTTTCTTTGTTTTTGGTGTAGCAGATAAATGAAGAGTGGTCATAATGTTGTACCTTTGTTTGTATACTATTATTATACACGAGCATATGGCACATGCCACTAGCTGTGTGACACTAATATTACTGGCACAAGGTGTCTACACTATGAACCCATGTCTGTTTTAATAGTTCTGTTACCTTCGTACAAATATAATCATCATTCTCAATACTCTTTCCTCCCTGTTGATGTGCGAACAAACAGTTATCTGACTCTAAATGTATCTTGAAATCCTCCTTCGTAAACCATACTAGACGTGCATCTGTTTCTCTCTTGTTAATACCAAAGAATACCAGTATCTCCCAATCCTTCTCACGAGATACATGGTTAATAATAAATGAGTCTTCCTTGACTCCTCCCTTCTTGTTACGTGTAGCAAGTGAGAACTTAATCTCTGTGAGTATATCATTTACCACACGATCATGTCCTGCTGTAGATGTCTTTGCTCTCTTTACCGTGTGTCCTGCTCCTTTTAAATATTTGGTTACAAATCTCTCTCCGAATTCTCCCTTTTGTTTAGGTGACATGTGTACATATCCCTTAAATGGAGTGTCCTCCCACGGATCTTGCGCATTTGACATAATATAGTCGCGGAGACTACCATCATTGAAGCAAGTATTAAACATAGTGGGTGGACGTAACTTCATTTATTATAATGCATCTAAGTCTCTGCGTGCGTGCATAGTGTACAGTTCATCAACTGTCACCTCTAGCTTTGACGCTTCCTGCTCTAGTGATGTATCATCTAAATGTGATTCAAGATGATTGTATAGTCTAGTCTGACTAGAATGGTAGTCTCCCATCATCAGATTCATAAGATATCTGATCTGTGAGTGTGTGAGTGGTACTTGGTTCATAATAATTAGAATGGGCAATCGTCAGGTACAACATACTGTGGTTCGTCTCCTGACATCCACTTAGTACGTTGCTCATCCTGCCATTTCATGTGTTCAACACGCTTGATCATTTCATCAACGTGTTGTTTCTCTTGCATTTGAATAGTAGTTAGATTATTTTCATACTGGTAATCTGTCCAGACAATATCATAATAGTATTTCATGCTAACTCCAAGTCAGATAGAAAACACTCTACTGTCATCATTTCATAGTCCATGATGTCTGTCATTACAACAGCATAGTTGTTGAGTGGTTGATATACTACCACATGACCAGTAAGGTCATCATGTATTTTAGATTTGACGTTAGAACCAAGTTTGATCATAATGTAACCTGTTTAGTATACACATATTATAATGCAATATAATAACATGTGCAACAGTAATGTGACACTAGCTTAACTGTCCACTACTTTAACTGATGACCAGAGACGCTCAAAGATACAGATATTTACTGCTCTTACTGTTCCCTCTGTTCCCTCAACAGTTAGAGTGAAGTAACTAGTTGGTGTGTCTGGGTGTAGATGTGATCTAGTTGCGAAGCATATGCAGTTAACATATCCTCTGTATCCATCAACTTCTATTAGATCACCTCTTTTAAAATGTAGATCACTCTGCTTCATCTACATCAAAATACTTGCGGTCTTTGTTCTCTGGTTTAGGTAACCTAAACATTTCCTTCAAGTCATTGAGATCATTGATTTGTTTCTGTAAATCATCCATCCTTGCCTGTAGAAGCTCAAAATTGTGATCGTTGTTGCTCTGCATCATCAGCATATTCTGGATTGCCGATTTGAATTCTTCTTCTTTCATCTGCATTAATTAGGGATAATTGACGCTGTAGTTCATATTCTACTACAATAAGGTGATCTTGTAAATACTTTTCAAACTGATTGTCTTTTATGAGAGTTTGAACATCATTAATAAGTACGAGTGACTTAAGCATTCTCTCTTTCTCTGTTTTCATTAGTATCTATTTGGTATGTTATTACGCATGAACTCCATTGTTCTTGCATTTGGTGTCATGTACTTTGCTGTCATAACTTTTGCACTTTCTATTTCATCACTCTCATCTGGATTAGTATGATGTGTAACTTCTCTCAATGTCTTGAGATAGTCTAATACATGTGTCCTGATCTCCATGAGTTCATCAAAGCATCCTTGGTTATGAGCACAACCTCTTAAGTTATGATCTGGTGCTAAAACTGACTCTGTGAATAGAGCAAGTGCTCTATCATATTTGACCTCTGGACTTTCCTTACCTACTGATGCTTGATCTTTCATTGTTTTAATTGTTTAAACGTCACCAACACTATCTATATTCTGAATATCACATACTGGTACTTCATGCTCACCACCAATTAAATACCATGGCATCTTTTGTCCATGTAACTCTGGGTGTGCACAATAATCTGATGTATATTCTCTCTCACCGAGATACTTCATTTGATCTTCTGGAATAGAATGATCTCTTAACATTGCTTGTAGCTGCAAGTGTGTCAACTCTAGCTGCGTAGGTACTTTCATTAGATCTCCATTGTTTTCTCATTTTAACATATATGTCATTTTTTGCAACCATGTCACGAACACTCTTAAATATTCTAGCAGACTTAGCAAAATGACAAGTAGCATGATCTGGTTCTTGGGGTATTATATTACCTTTTTTATCATACTTTTTACCATCTCTATGATTGGCATATCTCCTTGATCTAGTAAAACCCATTTCAAGAAACTTACGACACATATCCATACCTATAAAGTCTTCCTCTTCTAAGTAATCTAGATACATGTCAAATATAGTATGAGCAGACATCATTGCAATTTTTGGAGTCTTAAATCTCCAATGAGCACATATATCGTCAGTATAAGGGCGAACCAATAGAACTCCTTGCTCTCCCCTTCCAATACGATAAAGTTTACGAGTTTCCTCGTCTGTAAAATCAAGTCTTTTGTAATTGAGTCCATAATTAAATTCAAGCATTCCTTATATTAAAAGAAAAAACAACACGTTCTGATTTAGATTGTACCACTTTACACTGATGTGTCAAGCAAGACGGAAAGAAAATAATATCTCCTTCACTAACCTCAGGAACATATTCTATCACATTACCCTCTATAAAATCAAGATATGGAGCAAAAAATGATGTAGGACTGTGATCGTCTTCTAACTTAGCATATAATATTGCTGTATAACCTACAGCTCCATGATTATGAAGTTGATGATAATCTCCACTATTATATTTTTGACCCCATACATTAATAATATCAAATGCATGTGGATATACATCATCAAACTCTTTTAATGCAGGTTGTAGTATCTCAAACAATTTCTCTGCATATGCAGGTAGTTTACCCTGTTGATGATATTTAAAATAATCTGTTTGATGACCATCACCATCCCCAGTATCAAGCATGTTAATGATCTCATCTTTATAATCACTCCAGTTCTCAACAGTATGTGTAAAAACTGGTATCATAAATGCTATGTCACTATTCATACATTCTTTCCTTTACGTAATGTATCGTTGTCATATTCAATAATACCATTTGGTCTCACAATATAACAGTGATACCAATATGTGTCATCACTCACCTCATCCTTACGAGGAAAATAGTCAGTCACAAAATCAAATGCTATCTCTGCATTTTTAAATTCAATATATCCATAATACTTACTCTCTAACGTGACAGCTAGTTCTGCTGGTACTTCTTCATCAATCTTATAATAGTCAACAACAATTTTCTTGGCATCATCTGATGTCACTTCTAATCTTGGGTTCTCCCAATATACTAGAGCACCAGAAATAGTTGAAGCATATGCCTCAATCTGATCCCAATCTCTAGCACTATCAAACGTCTGTAGGTTCTGCATTTTTGTCCTCTACTTTCTTTAATTTATAAGCAGCACTAACTCTAATACCATAGAACTCTCTGCTCACATCTTCTGCATGGTGTAATATATCTGAAGGAAAACATACTGCTGATCCTGGTTTAGGAAATACACAATCAAATCTACCATCATCTTGTACAAACATAGTCTTACCACCCCACATCAAATCCCATACAGGATTGCAGAATACTATGAATGTATAATCTGCATCATCTTTGTGCATAAAACCATCTAGTCCTCTTGTATGTCCATTGACATAGTAATCAAGAATCTTATGTTTAAATGGTACAAGAATATCAATCTTCTCAGGAATAACATTATCAAATATAGCATGTCCTCTTACATCCATCTTCCAGAACTTCTTATGTGGTGCTGTGTGATCACTAGTCGCACCCCATTGCCATCTAGCACGACTACATATTTTCTCAATCTCCTGCATCTCTTCTTTTGTGAGAATAGTATCCCATGACATAATATCAGTTAATAAAGACATATTAGTTTCTCATTTGTAATTGACGTTTAACAATTCCACAACGAACATGATCAAGTAATACTAGAGTTTCACGATCTATTTCTCCCTCTCCTTCTGATACCTCATGAAGTTTGAAGTATAATTTATTCATCTCAGTTATATAATATCTCATCGTAGGATCTGGAATAGCACTTTCCATCCAAAATGTGACACATTTTCTAACACCATTGGTAACTGGTCTAACACCATGAATAAAATCAGATTGATAAATTAATATTTTACCTGGTTCTAGTCTTCTTTCAATAGTTTCTGTTCCTATCTGAATGAAGTGTTCACCACCATCATAATCATCATTTAATGTTATAACAGCTGTATAATCAGTTCTACTACCCCACATGTCCCAATAGTCTACATGATCAGCATAATGTTGTCCTAACTCATACTTCAGCATATAACATGGACTACATTTATTGAGTGGATGTAAATGATATATGTGGGATTCTTTTAAAATTTTAGTGATAGCAGTATTTGCCATCTTGTTTAAATCAATATCTGATTGCTGTGTATTGTCCTTTACTAATTTTGATTTAGGACCAGTTCTAGCACCATCAACAAATTTACCTGCATCAAATAAACTAGTAATTTGTCTTAATTGATTACGATCAAAGAAATCATACTCATATATCATTATTATTGCTCCTGTAGTTTCTCAACAACTGTTTTAGCTTGCATTGGTGCAATATCATTTAAACCATTAGCATCAAACCATGGTGCTTCTTCCCAATCAAATCCCTCACCGAATGTATTGTCAGGTGACATGACATACCAGTGACATCTAGCGTCAGGTATATCTACAGCACACACTGCCCAATCATCTGCCCACTGTGGTACTTGTACATACATGACAGGTAGATGATTAGCAAAAAATGATAATATAATAGAAAAGAAAATCATATGCCGTTCCAAAATGTGTCTGAAGGTGTTGCCATATTTCTTGAAATAAAATATAATCCTACGTTACATAGAAACCAATACACATTAGTTACCCATGCTTGTCTCCAACAGTATTTTCTGTTGCTCTGTACAATGTACATATTTCTTTCATTCATTGATGAGTCAACAGATAAAGGTCTGAACTTTAGAATCTGTTCTAGTACCAATGAAATTACAAAACCGATGGCAAAGATGTAAAACATCAGGTTTAAAAACCCTGCTGCTGTTAGTAAAAATGGTATCATTGTTGTTGCTCCGCTATACTTTGAATGTATGTGTCTACAGCTCTTTTATATTGTTCTAAAACATTTGGTAGAGGAGTACACATATTAATTATCTTATCATACCCAATCAAAAATGATGTGTCAGCTGAAAAGAACTTCCATGGTGTAAATATTACACCAACTTGGTTGTTTGTAATAGGTCCTGATCTAGTTAGTGTAAATGGATATACCATATTATAGCACAATTGTTGATCAATACCATCAACTTTCTCAGTATAATCTTTTATGTTGGAAATCACCTCTTCTCCCGATACTAACGTGAGAATGAGAATATTTAATTTATCATCCATAATTTAGTTAAACGTTATTGTTTTTAATTTTCTCTAGTAGATCATTTATTTCAGCTTCTGTATCTGGATGTTGATCAATATAGTTTGCAGGAGCAAAGATAACATCAGGATTTTTAATTTTATAGTTAGATGCGATTGTCATTACAATTCTCTTAGTATACTCACTATATGTGTTTTCAGTAAAAGCTCCGAACTGATCATCAGTTTGTAGGTATGCCTTACCTTCATTCATTTTAACATTATCCAATCCTACTTTAGTAGACCAAATTGCATACAGTGGTGGATTTATAGGAAATTTAACATCATCAGCATCTTGACCATCATAGTCTTGTGGTAATGATCTTAACTTACTTCTATATGTTGTCCACTGTGTTTTTAAGTCAGAACTAAGAACAGCATCAGGCATCTGTGTCCAGTCACTATCTGAAAGAAGATAGTTTCTAATCATTCTGATACCTTCCCAAGATACTTTATTCCATCTACCATACTCATTGTATAGTTTTTCTTGAATAACTTCTTGTTCTGTGTCCTGATATTCAAAGTATTTTTCTTTGAGAGTTTCAGCAATCTGTGCTACTTCTACTTCAGTTGGTTCTACCCATTGATATGTTTGCCATTTCCTAGCTTTGGTAGCACGATCATATACATACTTTTTCTTTTCAATACCGTATGAACCATCACTGAAATAATTCAAGTGAATCAAACGATCTTTATCAGATGTCCAAAATGGAAATAGAATATTCTGAATATTGGCATTCCAATAGTCCTCGCCAATGAATTGTGTCTTTCCATCAACGATTATCATTCTTTCTAGTGCATTGACTTGCACTACTACACGGATGTCTGCCATTTGATTAAGGGATTTTAATGAACCAGCCTGTCGCAATATATTTATCATGGGTAAAGACTGTGTTTCCACGATGAACATGTGTCATTCCTGCTGGCCAGATCAGTAATGTACCTGTTTGTGGTTTGTATCTTTTCTTTTGATACAAGAATTCAGTCTCTGCTTCGCCGTCTGGCATATCATTTAAGTATACCATCCATGCTAACTCTCTATTTGCTGCTCTAAAACTAGAGTTTTCATAATGCCAAGTATGATAACCACCTCCAACTGGAGTTTTTTGTACTTTTAAACCAACTGATGCTAGTTTAACTTTACTAATATGATCATACTCTTGCCTATAGTTCTCAAATGCAGAATTCAGATATTTATAGAAATGTGCTGACAATCCCATGTCAATATCATCATACATCATACTAACATCGTTACGTGCTAGTTTCTTTTGTGGCATTTGATTACTACCATGTTGTATATAATCTGGATTGATCTCTAAATGCTTTTCAAAATTAGATATGATAGAATTACATATTTCATGATGTACAAGTCTTCTATACACACCAATAAAATCTTCAAATTTTCCTTCTAATCTATCAGGATCAATAATCAATCCACTCTCCCTCGCTTCTAACATCAATAAGCTCTGATCATGTACTTAACTAAATGATACCTTGTTAACAGCGGAATGTCAATCTCTGGTTGTAATGCAGATGAAACACTTAACTTAACAGCAGATGATAATGTAAATGTTCCTTCATTCACATCAAGACCAGCGGAGTTAATTGGATCTCCCTGTGGTTCAATACGTTCGGTAACAAATTCAATTCCTAAATCAGTTTTACCAGATGGGTATGTTGTAATAGTTGATTCTACTTCATTATGAGAGAATGAAACATAGTCAATACCAAAATTATCATTATCTGCATTTCCAGCAACAGATCTTGTTTGTCTTATCTCTAAAATTAAATTGCTCACTTGATATGCTGTTGGTAAAGGAATATCAACTAACGTCCAAGTTGAAGGACCTATAGCAGAAGAAATTGTACCAATCTTAGTGAAACTAGTAGCATTATCATTACTAGCAAATAGTTCTAGTGGTTCATTTGGTGCTTCTCCACCATTAGAACCATTACCACAAATAACTCTCATTCTAACTGTATTGATTGCTGATGTTTTTGAATTAGATACAGTAGCATTAACAGGAATTGATCTTGCATATCTAGTAGCTTCACTTCCAAAAAATCTAAGATATTTTTGTGCGTCAACAGGTGCAAAACCACCATTTACACCAGTTCCAGTTCCAGACTGAACATAATCAACAGAAGGACTTGCACTATCAAATAATCCAGAAGTTACTGAAGTTCCTGTGCCACCAGAAATAGTTTCAGTTGTTTGATAACCAATGTAACCAGAACCTGGATTTCCACCTGCAACGCCACTAGCACCAACAACCAATGTTCCAGCGTTGATATCAACAGCAGGAAAATCAAATGATAAGTATGAACCTGATCCACCGCCACCGCCACCATCGCCATAATATGTCTGGTTTTCTACAGCGATCATTTCAACAGATCCTGCAGATCCACCTAGTTGTTGTCCTATCCCAACAACAGCACCATTACCAGCATTACCAGAAGTGATAAGTGATGCTGTAGGACCTGCACCAGATCCTTTATATCCACTTTGTCCCCTCTGTGCACCATAACCGTCTCTACGTGCGTTGGAACCGTTTCCAGCACCTCCACCTCCACCAATACCAGCACCGAAACCGACGCCACCACCACCTGCTCCACCTCCTCCACCAGAGCAAACAGAGTTACCACCATTACCACCACTACCAGAGAAAATATTAGCTAAGTTTTGAGCACCATCATTACCAGAAGGACCACCGTTTTGGTCAGCACCTTGAGTTGCATCACCTGCAGCACCACCGCCACCTCCACCGCCAGATCCAGCGATCATATAAAGAGAAGTACCAACAGCAGACGCAGAACCACCGCCTCCGCCTCCGCCTCCACCAGTACCGTTACCTCCACTACCACCAGGAGCAAAACCATTTTGGTCACCTGCACCACCAGTTTTATTAACACCTGATGATCCACCACCACCAACATAAATTCTTAATGATCCTCCTGAAGGAATACCATTAATATTGACAGACAAACTTTTACCATCACCACCATTTCCTCCCCACCAGCCTGCGCCACCATCACCAGTACCACCTGATCCACCGCCACCACCTTTAATGACTGCTTTTAGATTATCAAGTGGCCAAGCACTAGGTGCGGTATAAGTATAGAAAGAACCAGATGGTGTAGGGAATACCTGATTTACTTCATTTGTTCCAGTATACAAAGTTCTAGCACCATCTCCACCAGCACCTCCAATATAAGATGTAGTACCACCTGTACCTCCACCACTAGGACCTCCACTGGTACCAGCATTTCCAGAGAAATATTGAGATATATTAATATCTAATCCAGCTACGTTATATGTCCCCGCTGCAGTAATATTTGTTGCACCAGCTGATCCAGTAACAATTCTTGCTTGACCTCCAGTTCCTGCAGCACCTCCAGACTGACCCTCTTGTCCACCAGCACCACCTTCTGATACAATTTGAATTGTATTTCCATTGTAATTAAACTCATAATAAGTATCACCACCATTAGTACCATTAACATCACTAGTAGCACCTCCAGCACCTGCACCACCAAGATTTCCAGAGACGCCCACTATAGGTAGTTGTGATGTAGTTGGAGCTGGAACTGTATAAGATCCCGCAGTTATTTGTTCTACGATAGTTGTTGTGGTAGATATAGATCCACCTGGCAATTGAATTGTTTTACCACCAATAGTATACGAATCATCAATATCATATACAGTATCAGTTGGTTGCTGAATAACTGTAACACTATCTGATGGTAAATCACCTGCGACTTTATATGCTAATTCTATTACAATATTTTGACCACCACTACCATTAGTTGATGCTATTAATGCTTCACCTAATCTAGCTTTGTATTTTGAAGTTGCAACATAAAAATTATCATCGTCAATTACAATTACATACCACTCTGTGTTCTGTGAAAATGTTACAGCAACACCATCTATATTGAATACTAATTGAGTTGTTTGATCATTTGACTTAACTCTAATTTTATATCCAGTAGCTAGATCATGACCAGCAATATTAAATTTAGTTCCTTCAGTTTCACCAATAATATTTGTTGCAGTAATAGTTACATCTACTGTCTCACCAATACCACCAACGTTACCAAATGTAGAAAGAGAAGGATCAGTAATAACAAAATCTACTAAACCATGACTATGAAATAGTGGTGTTCCTCCATTTGGTAAGAAAAAGTTAACTTGTCCTGTAGAGTCTTTATAACCAGCAAGATGATTATCAACAGCAAATCCAGACCCTTCAAATGCTCCTGCCTGAGGTGCTGTTGATGTCATAATAGCATGTTCATGTTCGGGAACTGAAGATATCATTTTCTCCTGTAAAGGACCTATTCCTAGTGTCACTTCACCTGTCAAACTTCCACCAACAAATTCAGATATATTTGAGTATCCACTGATTACAATATTTCCAATATCAAATAATGCTTCCTGTTGTGATTTAGAAAAGAACCATCTACCACCAGTCGCACCAACAGTTGAGATAACATTTCCAGATACAGGAGATCCACCACCACTAACACCACCGCCAGCACCAACAAATTTTCTACCTTTATAATCAGGAACATTAAATTTAATAGCTGATGCTTGTCCAAAATCCTCTGGATCATATGTTCCACCAAGTCCACCATACTTATCCTCTATAACTTGATATAAAAGTGGATAATCTTGTGCATCATATTCTGATCCATCACAATATAACCAACCAGGATATTGCATAGCTGGATCAGAAGCAGTCGTAGAAGATGTAGTTACAATTTCAACTCTTGCTGTTCCACTACTGCCTGGTTGTAAAATATAAACTACATCACCATTTTGATAACCATAACCTTGTTTTTTAACAGTAGCAAAATTTACACTACTATCCTGATTTGCTAAGATGCCAACAGTCAATCCAAATCCAGTTGTTGATGCCACACTGACTGTTCCATTGGATCCAATATTAGTGATGTTATAATATTTACCTGCATTAATATCTCCATTACTTCTAGCAAATCTAATAGTATTTACATCAACAACATCAACGTAAAATGTAAATCCTTTGTCAACCGAAACACCACCAGTGCCACCTGTTGACAGTGTTAATGATGCTGCAGCTGAAGTTCCACCACCACCAATTAATGTAACTTGAGGGAATTGATATCCCACACCACCATTAACAACAGTAATTCCAGTTACTTGTCCTGAATTAACATCAATTTGTGCATTAAATGTACCAGCACTAACAGGACCACTTCCATTGTCAGTTATTTGTACAAGTGGTGGTGCTGTATAATTCTGACCACCATCAGTAATAGTAAAAGATTGAATAGATGCTCCTAGTGCACATTTATTTGGAGCTTGAGTTGTTGTAATAACTGTTAATTTATCACCTACAACAAAAGGATGATTAGGAATACTAATAAAATCTGTTCCCTCTTGAAATGCTGTTGCTGGAATGTCAAAAGTCACAGGACCTGTAGGATAACCAGCAATTGTTCCTAAATCAGTCACATATCCAGTTCCGCCACCACTACCAGTAGCAACTGCTCCCAAACCATTAGGATCTACTACACCATTATCAGTGACTTTATCATCTGTTGCTTTAAAAATAGGAACAATAGAACCAATTGGCAAGGTAGAATTGCCATAGGTTGCTTTATCTGTAAGAAAATTAGAGCGTATGTTTCTTGACATTTTAGGTCTTAATTAAGTAATCTACCATAACAAAAGGAGAGATTAAATTATCAATTTTGGTATCAGTCTCTGGTTGAATAGCAATAGAAGCATTCATTCCATCAACAGAAATAAATGTCTCTGGTATATCTATCTTATAGTTAGTGAGTCCAGTTGTATAGGTAATAGTATGTGTATGTTGTGTGGGATCAGCATCATAATCAAAAGGCGTTGTAGTCTCAATAATGTTTGAAACTTGAGGGTATGCAACATTAGCATTGCTACTAACTAAAGTATCACATGGTAAAACATTATGTAATGATTGATCATGAGGATATGCTGCAGCGTCAGCTGCGTTTGCAAAAGTTGTAGTGGTTACTCTAAGACTAATTCCTCCACTACCAGTAGAAGGTGCACCACTAATATTTTTTCCTTGAACATCAGGAAAAGTTAGAACATCACCAGCTTGATAATTCTGACCAGCATCAATAAAAGCAAGAATTTTATATCTTGTATTACTTGGAGCACCAGCATCACCTGGCCATGCCTCAAAACGAACTAAAACTCTAAATCCAGTTCCATTACCACCAACCATGTCAACTTCTTGTTGACCAAAATCACTTAAATTACTCCATACACTCCCTCCACCATAAGTTGTATACGCCCACTGTCCAACACCTTTACTATAATATGCTGGTGTTGCCACATCAAAACTTTCATATAATTCAAATGATTGCACAGTACCACTAGCACTAGCTGCAGAAGTAGGAATATTATCACTACCAACACCATTACCACCTGCGATATAGTTAGCAGCTACAAAATAACTAGTGCTTGGGCAAGTAAATGGAAGTGTAACTGTAATAAATCCGACAGTATAGGTTTGAAGGCAATCACCCTCTGGAGTAGTATCAACGGTAAATCCTTTTCCAGTAGGAACTAAACAACTACTAATAAATCCACCACAAGTTCCTTTACAAATACCATAATATTCAAAACTTGCTGAGAAAGCACCGCCACCAGGAATATATGTGCCAGTATCCCATATTTCTGATTGTGCATAATATTTACATGCAGGTTGTCTTCCATCACCAGAATCAGTAGCATCAAACCAATTTTCCACGCCAATTGTAGATGCGTTCGTAAAATAATTTAACTCAAACACTGCACTACCTTGACGTCTAACAGTTCTAGATCTAAATGTTGTAGTATAATGCATGTGTGGTAGAAAAGCATTTGCAGGTACAACTTCTTCATCAGGTCTTCTAGGTTTTGTGAAACCAACATTACCTGTAAGATTAACAGTTCTAGCAGGAACTCTAAATTGCCCTATCATGTCAACAACTGCAACACTTCCTACATTAGATGATACGGTAACACCAACACCAGATCTTTCAACAGTTTGACCTGAAGCGTTAACTACTGTGTTATCATTAATAACACCTTGATCTGATGCAGAGCTAGCTCTAATAAACTTAGATCTTAAGTCTGGTAATTGAAATTGTGTATCCGATAAAGTTGATCCATCTTGTTTAAATGCACATTCATCACCTGTTCCAAGAACCTCTGCTAGTGCTGGGTATACTGTTGAACTAAGAATTGAACCATCACATCTTAAATAACCAGCAGGAAGTAATTCTGCACTATTTCCTACATTAGGATCATTTACTTCTAACTCTTGAGGAAAAGCAATGAGCGTTCCTGTAGTTGTTCCTATCTTAGTTCTTTCTTGGTTTAAAAAGACTGCCATTTTAGTAAGCTCTGATAATCATCAACACAGTTTGTGATGGAGTTTGATTGTCCATAAGAATATTTAACGCATCAGGGATGTCAGAAACGTTAACAGTATAAGATTGTACGTTATTCACAGCAATATTTGGTGGAATTCTAAGACCACCTATGTTCATAGAAACATCAAAACTGAAGTGGTTGTGTGATGCCACTGTTGCATCAGTAAAATCTTGTCCAATATGACTAAGGTTAGTTGGATATGTTTGAGAGACATTTCCATCGTAATAGTTTGGTCTACCAAAAATAGTGGTTGGTGGTGGAAATATACCAGTAACCTGTCTCATAGAATGATCATAAGCACCAGAAGCTGCAACGTTGTAAGTATCAGAAAATCCCTGTGTGTATGCACCAAAGGAAGGAATAGCTCTTGTTGAGTTTGCTGCTGGAATTCTGTCTGAAGTGAATTGTTTTGTTTCATTTGTTAATATTAAAGATCCTGTATTTGCTCCCTCTTGTTCATAGTATGTCATTGAACCAAATCCATTTGTCCACTGGTCTGGAGTATCAGTGTTTTGAATACCATTTAAGTTCGCAGATTCATAGTTAGCACCAGTTTGTGCTGTTGGTGCCTCAAAAACTTGAACATATTTACCACTAGTGGCAGCTGTTGTGTATTGTCCTGCATGTTTATGACCTGGCGTATGGTCAATACCTAATTTTCTTCCAATAGTATAATATGTTTTAGACCATGTAGGATCATTTAATGAAATATTTTGAATTTTCCCTGCCATTGTGTCAATTGGATCTAATTGAAATTGTAGATCCGTATCAGCACTGTAGATAGTTGGCGGAGTAACACCAGTACCATCCTCAGAAATTAGATCACCAATCACAGCTTCAGCGTCAGGTTGTCCAAATTGATATTTACTATTTTGTAAATATGATTTCTCAATGTCAACCAATGACCTACCATTTAGATTAGGAACTCTAAAAGTATCTCCCTCATCAAAATCAGGAAAGTTTCCAACAATTGATGTATCAGTAGGACCATAAGTATTTCCTATCATGGATGCTAACAAAGGAAAATCATTAGCTGAAAAAGTTCTACCATCACAAACAATCCACCCTGTGGGTATATTATTAGGAAGATTACCAAGACTAGACTGTCCTCCCCAAGGCATAATAGTGCCCACTGGAGAAGACTTCATAGTTTTTAGTCTGTTATAGAACGCCATTATAGTTCAGTTAACCACCAACCTTGATATACAGAAGGAATAAAGTTATCACCATCTGTTTGTCCAACAAAAACAAGTCCAAAGGATGCATTTCTGTTTTGAACAACCAGTTCACCAGATCCATATGGTGTAGACAAACCACCCAACTTGGTTCCTGAGGTGTCTCCTTGAAGTCCTACTGGTTCACCTCCAACAATTGGAGCACGAATTACAAGTGAGTTATTGTAAGATAACGCTCCTGCAACTTCAGTGATTCTAATTACATCACCTGTCTCAGGATTACTTGGAAGTGTTAGGATAAGTGCACCAGTGGCAGGAGCTACCGCTACAATATAATTTATATTGGTAGATAGATTGGAATTTGCATTAACAAATTTAGTAATGTGTCCACCATTTTTATTCTTATATCCCTTATAACTAAAGGCATCAATAGATCCATCTTGCATGATGGTAAAGCTATTTGCACCATTAACACCTAGATTTTTAACATCTAGAATTGCTTGAGAGTTTGTTGGGTTAGTTCCAGCAATACCAGCAACTTCAAGTAAACGACCAACAAATGTATCACCAAACTCAGATTCAACTCTAAATGTTGGAGTAAATGATTTGTTAGTAAACTGGATGGCATCAGGATCCTCAACACACTTGGATGGGAATAATCTCAAGTTACCACTGATGTCAGTAGCTGCGTTGATATCAAGTGCTCCACCTTCAAAGTGATGTTCCTCGTTATTGAGTAACTTAAGGATAGGTACATTATTATCTGTACCAGTGATTTCAAAGTTAGAACCAATGAATTTAACATCATCATATACATCCAATCTACCATGGAAGTAATCTTTCTTAACCAGTGTAGTTCCGCCATCATTAGTGATAGTGCTTGTTACAAGGAAGACTTCATTATCAATAAAGATCCAATATTCACGATCAAGGAAGAATGGAACAACATCACTATTTTTCAATCCAATCTCAACAGAGTTAGATCCAGATCCAGCAATATCACTTGTTAGAACTGTATTTTCCCTGAATAAAATCCTGAATACAGTTTCACCATCACTATGTGTTGAAGCTATGCCAGGAACATTAGTTAAAGATCCAACACGAGTAACAGGTAAATTACCAGCAGGTGCAACTCCACTAGATTGAGGAGTTCCACTAATCTGCATGATCTCTTCATTTCCACCAGATCCAAAACCAACGAAGATGAAATCGCCACTTTCAAAATTAGTAATATCATCAACAGGAAGTGTTGTAGCGTTAGCTGCGATAGTTGTTACAGTATTGACAAATGTAGTAGCAATACCGTTGTCTACCTTAGGATCTTTGAGAGCTGTGTAAACTGTAGCACCAGCAGTGTGTCCAGCAACAGAAGTTCCATATTGAGATCTATCTGCTAATACAGTACCACTTGGGTTACCAATTACTGTGTCACCAGAACATCCGTCAACTGTAAAGATGTCACGAACTCTATCAGTAATTCTAAATTTCTCATCTTTAGTTGCGTTAAATGTGACGCCAGTTGAACTACCAGATCCTGTAAATGGAACGTTGAGTGTAACAGTACTACCGACAATACTAACAATCTGAGGATCAGTAAGTCTTACAGTTCCAGAATCTGTTGGGAATCTATTTTGATCAAGTGTAACTGTGCCACCATTACCAGTAAGTTCAACATAATCACCAACTTCAAGTCCTTCAACTGATGGAATAGAAGTAATTGTATTTGTTGTTGCTACTGCACTACCAGTAAATGCCTGAGCTGATCCTGTCTTACATCCACCAACAAAGCTGAATGAACCATTAACAGTTAACTTACCGTTCTCACCAGATACACCATCATTACCAATTATTGTGTCACCAGTTACACTGTCAATAGAGAAGACTGTATCACCGCCAGGACAACCATTAGTAATCTCAAATTTCTTATTAACTATTGCTAATGGTGTAAGAAGTTTAAATATTTCACCCTGATTGAAGTCTCCGTCACCATTAGTGTCTTCACGAGAGACAATTACATAGTCTCTATCAACTTGTAATGTACCACCAAAGGTTGAGAGATAAACATTTTCTTGATTAGTTGCGTCTCTAGTTCCATCAATTGCCTGTTCAATCCATGTTGCATCAAATGCAATATTACATTTATAAACAGGAGTTCTGTTGACTGGATTTTCAGGATGATTGTCAATCTGAGGTGCAAATGTACCAAGTGGTTCCCTTTCAACAGTTAAGTAGTATGGAGCACTTCCTGCACCTGATAGACCACCAACTGCAACACGAACAATTTCAGGTCTAGTTCCAGTTCCTACATCAACAGGAGCGTCAAGTAAAATATAATCACCTTCACTAAAGTATGTGCCAGGTGCATTTAATAATGGTAGATAATATTGCTTACCAGTTAGTGCTGGAAGGTCAGCTCCTTCAGGACCTGCACCAGTTTTGATGTCTTGGAATGTTGAGTCACCCCAAGATGCAGAACCAGCAGTGTCAATTCTATTGAAGTTTGGATCAGAAGATACAACTTCTAGAACGTTAACAATATCAACATTTTGATTAAAGGTAGAAGGTCCTAATATACCAGATGTGTGAGCAATTGGTGTTGTTCCTAGTGATGCTCCAACACCAACAAAGGAGAAGGAAGAAGTACCACCACAGAGTTTAACACTACTGTTGAATGTAGTCTCACCATCAATTTCAAGACTGTTTCTAATAGTAGTTGTACCACCCTGACCAGCGATGTTAACTTCAGAAGCATTTAATGCAAAGTCAATAGTTTGTGTGTTACCAGAGAAGAAGCTAACAATACCTGCTTCAGTTGATAAGGTTACAATTTGCTCAGGATTAGTTCTATCTCCACCAAGTTGCTTGAATGAACCAAATGTTACATCACCTGCAAACTTAGCTCTCTTAACTTCAAAGTCAACATATGATAGAGACTCAAGTTGGTTGTATGCACCACCAATTTTTGTCTTGGATATTGCAGCACTTTGAGAAAGATTACCAATAAAGATATTAGCATGGTTAGCAGTGTTAGCGATATATACAAACTGATCACCTGTGGACTTATCACCAACATAGATCCATTGAGTAGAACTGGTATTGTAATCACCAATTCTAATAGTCTTAGAGTAACCACCAATATGTAAACCACCAGTATTGTCGCCACCAACAAATCCGCTATCGTTGAACAAGTTGACTTGTCCAGTTGTTTGAGAAGTTCTTACCTCAGCAACAGTGCCATCATCACCATTAACTTCAATATCATGCTCAAACTTAGCATCATCTGTAAATCTAGATGTACCATCTACAACTAGAGCTCTGTCTAGTTCAGCATTGCTTACATTAATACCAACACGACCATTGTTTGTAGTAGCAACACGTAAAACTGCCTCATCATTTGGAGCAGAACTATCACCGCCAACTAAGAATGCGTTATCAATAGGAGTTTTATCACGATCAGCAAACTGTGTATGCTGTAAGTAATCTCCAGTTGTTTTACCACTAATAAATGCATTACCAACAACATCTAAGTTTGCTCTTGGATCAGTCGTCAAATTCTCAACAAATGCATTCTTATATGCATCATGAGAAGATCTTGCAACTGTGTTAATACCTAACTTGTAATTACCAATAGTTTCTGTTTCAGTTCTGAGTGCTTCACCACCAATTACACCAACTTCCTTAAAGTTAGCATTGGAGAATTCAATAGTAGGTTGATCAGCTCCAGTTGGGGTTCCAGAAATGATTGTCTCCCATGGTTGTGATGACTGTGGGATTTGATCAATAACTTGGAAGTGAACATAGTTATTTGTTGGTGAGAATGGATCGCCAGGTTTAGCAGCGTAAACTGTCCAAGTTAAATTTAATCTAGGATCAAAGTAGAAGTTCTTAATTCTAATTTGAGAAGTAGAGGTAATTCCAATATCATTACCAGCTGCAAGTGCAACACCACTGGTAAAGTCTCTAAATTCAATTTTAACAACATTAGATCCGTCAAAGACAATATTGTCAATGCTATTGTTGGCAATACTTGAGAAGTAGTTAGAAAGAATCCATGCAATAGATCCAGTTTTACCTATTTCAGATCCTTTGAATAAAACATCACCAGGAGCAGGTAAAACACCACCGTAAGTAATATACTGTGAAGATGCAATTCTAGTTCCACCAGAAGCAATTAAATTAGTCTGATTAGGAGTAATGTTAGATGCAAGACCAGCAACAGTATGTGTCTGGAACATATATCCCTGACCATTACCTCTAGGATTGAACTGGAATATAGCAGACTGTACTTTGTTCTTACTAATTCTAATATCACCCTCAGTTGGAGGTGAGAATGAAGTTCTATCTAATCCTTCATCTTGCTCTAGTTGAGTTACAGGATCAACAGAAGATACATTAGAACGAATGATGAGAGAATCACGAGATTGTGTTAAATCTTCATCTTGAACTGCAATAACTACAGGAGATTCAAAGTTACTTACTAACTCACCGTCACCACCAACAACTGTAATATTCTGGTTAAATGTTACAGGAGTATCAAATGTAGTGACTAGACCTCCAATTGTGTCATCCTCGTCTCCATCATCTGTAAGAGTTGCTCTATCAATGAATGTTTCTTCACCAGTAATAGCATTAATTCTTCTATTACCAATGTATAGATCACCTTGAGAGTTGATACCAGTGTAGAATACAATACCACCATCTTGTTTCTTAGACTGTGCGTAGAAGTCTTCATCAGGTGTGAGTACAACTTCTTGTCTAGCTGGTAAACCAGTTGAATAGTTACCTGGTCCGAAACCGAGGTATTCAAATGTGTGGTTTCCTGCTCTTGCGATAGATGGTCGTCTAAGTTCAATGTAGTAACGTTGATCAGATAAGACTGTACTATCACCAGCAATAGGAATTAAACGATCTTCAGAACCAGAGGTTGCGTTACCATCTTGTGCTTTAATTGCATTTGTACCACTATAAGTGTTAGTAATAAATGCAGGTTGATTTGTTAAATCTTCTACAAGTTCTCTAGTTACAGAGTTTTTAAAGTCATTAACTGTAACTAAACCATGAGTATAGTTGTCAGCAGCAGAGAATGAAGATGGTGGATCAATTAATCCAGTATAGTAATCTTTCTCTTTCTGTGTTGTACCAGAGTTTTTAAACCAAAGAGGATCATTTCTAAAGTTTAAAGGATATAGTTTACTGACTGGTTGAGAGAACTTAAAGTTCTTAAAGTTGTTAGTTATACCAGCACCAGTTGGGAATGGAGAAATATTACCACGTAGTGCAGTTAGATAGTAAATACCATCTTGCTGACCTGAAATACGTTTCTGTAATGTCTCATATCCAAAGATATAGAATGAATCTTCAATAACACCAGCATCCTCAACACTATCAACATAGTATTCAACACCAGCGTCGTCTTGTATTCTATCACCAGGTGTAATAGTGTAAACGTTCGCGCCGTTTTGCTTGTAGAAAAACTGGGAATTATTTTTTGCAATTTGTGTCTTTAGAGGTAGAGATTTGCCCATATCTTGATCCTCTAGCATGTCAGCAAAGACAGTGCCTTGAGTGAATCTTGTATTTGCAAACTCACTATACTCTAGAGTTCCACCACGAATGTTCTTGATGATAATATAATGATCACCACCAGTGGTAAAGTATGCGTGAATATTAGCAAGACCAGAAGAATTACCAGCAAAGCTCACAGCATTGATAGAACTTGCTTGGTTTTCTGTTTTACTTACCTCAAAGTTACCACCTTGTGGAGCAGTGATCTTAACTGTAGTTAAAATCTCATTTCTTAAACCAGGAAAATTCTTAGAGTCAATAGTGTGATCATTAACAGTTATCTCAAGATACTTAATGGAAGGATCAAGAGTGTCTTCTACATAACGACCAGATTGAATAGTTGCCTGAACACCAGAAGTAAATCTTGCGAATGATCTGTATTCAATAGCAGCACCTGTTAAATCCTTCTTATATGGATCATATTGTGCTTCACTATTAAGATTGTTAGATGAGAAGTCTGTAGAAGTGAAACCAATAAATTCACCAGCTTGTACTGGGTTTTCAAATCTAGCACCATATACTGTACCAACAACAGGTTTCAATAGAACCTTCTGAGGTACTAACTTACGTGTGTCATCAGTCCTTGTCTTAAGAACAAATCCACTAATAGGATCTCTTGCATTCTCAAGATACTTAGGAATGACCATACGAATTTTGTATGTTCTATCATCCTTATCACGAGTATCATCAAGACGCTGATACCACATGTCTGTAGATCTTTGTCTATCACCATAATCAGACTGACTAATTCTCCAGAATATATTATTCTTTTTAACACTATCAGGTTGTCCAGTAACTTCATCCTTACACTGAATAAACCATTTACCAGTAGTGGTAGTGGCATCAGTGAAACCAGGATCAAACTTCATTGGAACACGACGTTTGTTAGCATAGACATCAAAGATTAGTCCTGCTTGACCAGATGCAAATACAATTGGATCAGCACCACTAATTGAGTTTGCATAAGTTTGGTGAAGTGTAATCGTCTTATTATTCTGATATCTTACAAAGAACTCAACCTTAGGATTAATTCTACCAACATTAACATCAGCAGCATCAGTAACAGCAACGTTAGAGTTGTTTGCAAACTGACTACCAACTAAAGGTAACTGTCCACCTTCAATCGCTCTAATGAATACTTTCTGAGCTTCACTTGCAGATAAAGATGCAGATGGTTTATCAAAGATATGAGAAACATCAGTTTCAATACCAGCAACAATTGAAGTACTTAGAGAAGCTCTATAGTTGTGTAGATCGTAACTATCATCCAAGATGAATTGATACATATCAATCTCAACATCAGCATCAATACTATCTGTTTCAGATGCATAGATGTAGATACCAGCAGCAGCATTTTCTTTAGATGTTGCAAGCATCAATCTAGTTTGATCGCTACCATCAAAGAAACTAGTACCACCATAGTTTTCTGGTTGTGTAACTCTACCTGGCGCAATCACATAGTATGTTCTGTTAGTTTCAAATCCATTAGGTAATCTAACAAGACGCTTGTCAACATCAACATACTTACCAGTTACAGTATCAAAACGAGGGCGTGGTACAAGTCTGACTGGAGTTCCAGATTCAAATTTGTGTGGGTCAGATGGGTTACCACCTGTGTCAATTGTAAATACTGTAGCTCTGGATGCAAGTAGCGCAGTGTTGACTGTTTGTTCTTGTCTAACGACTGTGCCAAGACCACTGTTGATAATAGTAGTAATGTTACCAACTAAAGTTTCAATAGCATCAGCAGTGCCAGAACACTCTCTATAAGATGGAGAAGTTAAAGTATCCTGAATAACATCAGGTCCTTCATTCTCAGGTCCTACAGTAACTGTGTTTGGTAGTGTGTCAGCCCATATACCATTACCATATACAAGGTAAAGATCAGTTGTACTGCTAGTTTGTAGGGCGTTGACTGTATTACCCTCAGTCAATCTAGAACCCTTAACACCAAGTTCAACTTGTGTATTACTTACGATTCTCTTGACATATGTTCCCTCAGGAATATTTGTATAAATTGCGGTTGCATTAGACTGAAGTAAACCATTGACAAATGCTGGGTTTGCAGGATCTGTTTGACCTCTGGAGTTGTCGTACTCAACAACACTCATACCAATGATGATACCACGAGTATCATTAACATCAATTATTGCACTACCAGCAGTTGTAGAACAGTCAAAAGCAAGAACGTCAAAGTTTCTCATAGCAGCAGTTGCTATTTGACCGACGTAATTCCATGCGTCTAACGTTTCTGTCTTCTCCCCGTCAATATATTCTAGACTGTTACCAACATAGTATGCTTCACCAGCTTGTATACTATTGACATTACCACCAAGTCTAAGGTCATTAACAATAGCATCAACGATGTATGTAACATCACGGAAACACTTAGATGCCTCGTTATTGATTGTAAAGTCACCTGTGTTTAGTACAGGTAGACCAGCAAGAGTTCCGCCAGTGACTGCATCTAAAAGAATATCATATAGAACTTCAATAGATCCACGAACGTTAGCACAATCCCACTCACCATTGCTTAGTGGAGGTAGATTGTTTAGATTACCATCATTAAGAGAGTTACATGTAATGTCAACCAATGCGTTAACGGTAGCTAAAACATCAGAGCAGTTACCATCCTGATATGCTGATGGTCTATACTTACCAGCAGATCTAGGATATGCATGAGTTGTCTTGTTCTGATCTTTAGTACATGTAAAGATGAGTGACTCTTCTTTTAGTCTGATACTAGTTCCGACTGTAAGACTATGGTTACCAATAGTTAATGCAAGATTACCTGATGCATAATCATAAACAGCATTAGATACGTTATGATCAACTAATGGTGATGTACCAACGTTAATTGTAATAGAAGTTGTAGTTACAGCAGCAATCTGAACATTCTGACCAGAGATAGGATCCTTACCAGTACGAGGATAAGTTTTAGTAGTTCCATTGCCATCCATCTCACAAGAGAATGTGAGTGAGTTATCTGCTATAGAAATTTGATCACTTGTAGTTAAACCATGTGCTGATCCAAAATACAATATAAGTTGACCATTAACAGCATTGTAAGTAACATTAGCTGGTGTTAGATTACCACCATTAAGAACACTAATAGAATTAGCAGATGAACTTACAAATGTATGGGCGTAATTACCACCAGATACGACTGCACCTGCTACAGCAGCAACAAATGTATGTGTATCTTGATCTTGTGATGATGTCTGTCCAACATTGACTGTAATAGAAGTTTGAGTCTTAGATATAATGTTTAATGCAGTATTCCATGCAGGATCAGGACCGTCCTGTGTTGTTCTTGATATGCCATCAAGATTACCAACGCCAGCATCAGTTCCAATTGCTTGTATGATGATACCCATTAATGTATCAACAGCAGCAACAGCTGAACCACACTTAGGTAGTAGTTCCTCAGCATCCCAGTCGTCAACAATTGTATTGTCTATGACCTGTGTTAAGTTGTTACCAGAAGAAACAGTCACTGCCTCATTCTTGATAACTTGCATTGCAACGTTCTTAACTTCTTGGAATACTTTTGCAACCTCGTCTCTTTCTACATCTTGAATGATCTGTGGATATGTTTTACCATTAAAGTCATTAGTGATGTAACCCTTAGCAACAGAGTATGTCTTATAGTTTCCACCAAACTTAACATCCCACATTACTTCACGTAACACATCATAGATGTCATCTAAACAATCTTGCTCTGTATTTCCTGCAGATGGTGTGTATGATGGATATGCTGCCTTCATTCTCTCATATGCTTCTTTAGCAATAAAGAGTTGGTTAGCAATAACCTGATCATGTGCATCACACTCAATGTCTCCAACAATAGGAGGATCACCAGTTGTATCAAGTGTAATGTTTAGATCACGATCATAGTATTGGTTGTTCAATGCACGTTGCATCAAATCTTCTGCACGTTTGAATGCTGTGATTGCAGGTTGAACTTCCTTAGTTGCATCTATACCATTTGCAAGTAACTGATTACCTTGGAAGTATTCTTTAGTTGCAGATATAGTAAATTCATTACCACCAAACCAGAGATCCTGTGCAACAGCATCAACAACAATACCAAGGTCTCTACGACACTTAGCTTCACCAGTGATAAATGTACCAGCGTTAGCAGGTTGATTCCAGATACCACCTGTGATGTTACCAGCTGCAATAGCATCAGTAACAATAGTTCCTAGTGTGTCAATAGCAGACTGTACATCAGCACATGCACTTGAACTTGTTCTGCTTGTAATTGCTGAGTTTTGTTTCTTAACAGCATTTGCAGTCGCACTGACGAATGTATGAGCATAGTTACCACCAGCAATAACTGCTCCAGATGTTGCTGATACAAATGTATGTGGATCAGTATTCGTGGAAGGAACTGTTGTTAATACCTGAAGTGTAATTGTAGTTTGAGTTACTGACTCAATATTAATTGCGGTATCATAGAATGGGTCATTACCATTTGATCTAGGATATGATTTCTCTGCAGCTGCACCAGTAGCACCACCAAATCCACAGCTGAATGTCAATGAGTTAGGTGCTAACTTAATACTTGTACCAGCAGTCAAGTTATGATTACCGATTTCTAGAACCATCAATCCTGTAACAGGATCATATGTTGTTCCTGTGGTTGGTGTATATGTTACTAGAGGTGATGTACCTACGTTAACTTCAAATGTGTCATCAGTTTTATTTGCAACAGTCAACCATGTATTGAATACTGGGTCAGATGGTCTTGGATATGTCTTGTTAGAAGTATTACCATCCATTGTACATGATAGTGTCAATGAATTCTCTACAAACTTAATCTTATCTCCGTCAGCAAGACCATGACCGACAATAGTTGTTACTAGAGTACCTGTGACTGCATTATATGTCACGTTAGTAGGAGTTCCTACGTCAGCTTGTGAACCAGCAAATGTAGATCCACCTTCAGTGACTGTTAAATCTTTATAGTACAACTGGTTAGTAATCGCCTTCTTCATTTCGTTGACGGCGGTATTATATGCAGTTATACTTTCTGACTCTTCACCCTGTAGACCATTTGGTAATGGTGTAGTTGCGTTAGTGAAATATTGTTCTGTGTATTCTCTAGTATGCTTGTTACCTTCACAGTACATATCAACAGTGATTGCATCAATGAAGTATCCCAAGTCACGAGCACACTTGACTTCGCCAGGTCCTCTACCAGTACCATAGTTAACCTCTGTAGGCATAGTGCTGAGGTTACCATTAGAAAGAATTGTAGTAACGATACTTGTTAGTGAGTCAACAGCAGACTGTACATCAGAACATAAGAATGGTTGAGCATCAGTCAACTCATTCTCAGTGTTACCACCAAAATTGACTGAATCAACAGATGCACTCACAAATGTATGTGTGTAGTCACCACCAGTAATAACCGCACCAGCTGTTGCAGATACAAATGTATGTGGATCAACGTTTGTAGAAGGAACTGTTGTTAATACCTGAAGTGTAATTGTAGTAGCAGTTGCTGACTGAATTTCAATTGAAGTATTGTAATATGGGTCATTACCATTTGATCTAGGATATGACTTCTCGGCAGCAGCTCCTGTTGCACCACCAAATCCACAACTAAATGTTAGTGAGTTAGGTGCTAGTCTAACACTTGTGCCAGCAGTCAAACTATGAGCACCAATTTCAAGAACCATCAATCCTGTGTTAGGATCATATGTTGTTCCTGTGGTTGGTGTATATGTTACCTCAGGTGATGCACCAACATTGACTGTGATAGTGTCTGTTGTAGATGAAATAATCTCAAGATACTGTCCAGATGCAGGATCAGTTGCACGAGGATATGCATGATTAGTTGCATTGTTGTCCATTGAACATGTGAATGTCAATGCACTATCTGCAATCTTAACACGATCACCTGTACTCAATCCATGATTAGCAATATTAAGAACCATATTACCATTAGATGCAGTATATGATGCACCGTGTGGTGTAAAGTTTTTAGATACTTGACCATATGCTGATCCAGGTGCATTGTCTGCAGTCCTGTCTATTGCTCCTTGTGTTCCATTATCTTTGAAGTAAAGTTGATTAGTCAACGCCTTCTTCATCATCTCAGCAGCTTTGTTGAAGTTAGTATTGTATACTGCTGAATTGAATGAGAACTCAGGTGTTGTAGCATTAGTAAAGAACTCTGCTGCGAATCTATATGAATAAACATTACC
>Ga0163180_10000352_pt1 | contig 26483 bp, 24 predicted proteins | sample AtlANTMetagenome_2_FD_109647 | JGI IMG/M metagenome (GOLD analysis project Ga0163180, IMG submission 109647) | Marine eukaryotic phytoplankton communities from the Atlantic Ocean - Atlantic ANT 4 Metagenome | ecosystem: Environmental > Aquatic > Marine > Oceanic | place: North Atlantic Ocean...
CGAAAGAGCTGAAGCTTTGGGTTGTGGACGAGAGTTTGCGAAATATTGGATTCACAACGGAATGGTTCAAGTCGACGGTGAGAAAATGTCTAAATCTTTGGGTAATTTCACGACTCTTGAAGCGATGCTGGACCACTGGGATCCGCGTGCCCTGAGGCTTCTGGTTCTTCAAACCCATTACCGTCACACCATGGAAATAGGAGCAGACGCTCTTGACGGTGCTGTTTCAGCCCTTGATCGTCTCGATGCTTTCGCTGATCGTTTCAGATCAGCAAATCTGGAAGATTCTGAACCTGACGGGAGTGTTGTCGTAAAGTTCAATGAGGCAATGGATGACGATCTTGGCACTCCTGCGGCCGTTGCGGTGATTTTTGACGCTGTTCGTGAAGCTAACCGTCACTTGGACGAAAACAACTCTGATAAAGCTGCAAGCATCGGATGTGCTATTGAGGTTCTCGCAGATGTTCTCGGAGTGAAAATCGGTCGAGATCAGCGACCATCAGCTTCAAAGGAATCAGAGTTAGATGAGAACAAGATCGAAGAGTTGATAGTTGAACGTAATCAGGCTCGCGAAAGTGGAGATTATGCAAGGGCTGATGAGATACGCGATTCGCTATCTGCAAGTGGCATAGTTCTCGAAGATTCAGCTCAAGGAACTGGTTGGCACCGTTCCTGACTATTTTTAATTTCTCGGCACGTCCGCCCAGGAAACATCCTTGTCAACTCTCACATCTCCTGGAAGTCCCAAAACTCTTTCTCCAAGAATGTTTCTCATGATCTCAGATGTGCCACCTTCTATTGTGTTGGCACGGGATCTTAAAAATGAGTATCTCGTAAGATCGCCTTCAGTTCGTAAACCTTCAGGCCGTTTGCGGTCATATCCTGCTTCGTAGAGAAGGCCTTCAGCTCCTGCTATTTCAACACATGTCTCATATATGCGCTGATTCATTTCTGCTGACATGAGTTTTCCAACTGAACCTTCAGGACCCGGATTTCCTGATTTGCTTGCTTCTCTTGCCCTCCAGTTTGTGAGTCGCAAAGCTTCAGCTTCCATCCAGAATCTGCTTACTTTGTCACGAAAAACTGATCTTGTTACTGGGTCAAGTGTTTCTTTCTTTTCTTCCCAGACTTGCATCAAGTCACGGATCGGACCTACTCCTTTTTTGGGTACGCCACCTCCGAGTGCCACACGTTCATTCATCAATGTGGTGACAGCGGCGCTCCAGCCTGCACCCACGTCTCCAAAAACCCTGTCGTTAGGTATGCGAACATCGTTGAAGAAAACTTCGTTGAACTCAGCTTCTCCTGTGATCTGATGCAAAGGCCTTACCTCCACTCCAGGTGATTCCATATCGAGAAGAAAATAAGTCATACCCTTATGTTTGGGTTGATCAGGATCTGTTCTCGCTACAAGCATTCCCCATTTGGAAACATGCGCAAGTGTTGTCCACACTTTTTGTCCATTAACTATCCATTCGTCACCATCTAGAACAGCTCGAGATGATAACCCGGCGACATCAGATCCAGCTCCTGGTTCGCTGAAAAGCTGACACCAGATTTCCTCACCTGTGAACATAGGACGCAATAGTCTTTCCTTCTGCTCATCGGAAGCATATGTGAGAACAACTGGAGCCCCCATACCTATACCAATAGGGTTAATAGCTAGATCATGATAAGGAACTCCAGCGCCTCGTAGTTCAGCATCAACCACCGTTTGCAGTTTTCGGCTTTCAAGACCAAGACCTCCGAGACCTTCCGGGAACTGCACGAAAGCTAATCCGTGGTCAAACTGGGCGCCACGGAACTCGAACTGATCTACTTTGTCTGGTGGGACTTCCTCAACAAGTTTTTTTGCTAAATCCCTAATTTCAGCTTCAGTAATTTCAGCCACTGTTCCTCCATAAGTCTCGCAGAAAATAAATAACCGGCTTCAACCTACCAATGGGTTAATGGTTTGTGGCGTTAAAAATTAAGCAATCGGCTCTAAATCAATGGAATCGAAATCCATTTGATCACCATCTCGACGTTCCTCATCAACCTCTGAGACATCGCGTTGGTCCCAGTCTTCTTCATCAAAAATGCCCTGCTGGTCTGTTTCATCATTTCCTTCAACAGACTCGCTTTGAGGTAAAGACGGATGCTTACTTAAACCTGTGAAAGCACGAGCTAACAGAGGTGTTTTTTCAGGTGAAGGGGTTTGAGCGGCATCTTCTGTTTCCAAAGGATGCCGTGCCTCACCAATGGGCCTTACAACCTCGTCAGAACTTTCCCGCTTAAGCCCTGCAAGGACTCCCCTTTTACGCCGTTTTGGACGATTTTCTGGATCTTCAGGGAATTGAACCAAATTCCCTCTGTTGCGTTCATCGATCAGTTGCCAACCTTTGGGAGCTTTCAAACGCCCAACATGAACTTCGCAAAGCACAACCTGTCCTGGTCCTTCCACCTCGTCAAGGTCACGAATAATAAAAGACGTGCCCTTGACGTCCATTTCAACCAGATAAACAGCTTTTCCTGAACAAGCTGAACGCATACATAGGTACCGCATAGACTTAAAGTTAGTACCGCGGGAGACTCCTGTCGGGGACACTCTAAATACTTCCTATAGTTCTAGGCTCAAATTTATGTTAAACCAAGAAAAGCATCCCGAATTTTCTAACTCCTTTGTTTTGGGAATCGATGCAGATGACACTCTTTGGGAAAACGAAGCCGGGTTCTACAAGATTCAGGATCGCTTCTTTGAACTGTTATCTCCTTGGAGTGAAGCACATGATACAAATTCTGCTCTGTTGGAAAATGAAAGAGCCTCAATCCCTCAATACGGTTACGGTGTCACAAGCTTTGTCAAGTCGATGATTACTACAGCCATTCAAATCTCGGACAGTGAAATAGAAACAAAAGAGATCACAAAGATTATTTCTTGGGGAGATGAACTAATAAATGCTCCAGTTGACGTACTTCCTGGTGTTGAAGAAACCCTAAGTGAATTATCTAATAGTCACCATCTGCTGCTCATCACGAAAGGAGACGTCCTGCATCAAAAAGCAAAAGTTGAAAATAGCGGACTGTCTGATTTCTTCTGGGACGTTGAAGTTGTGGGAGAGAAAGATCCTGCCGTATACGAGATGCTATTAAATCGCTACGGAATTAAGCCTGAGATGTTCGTAATGATAGGAAACTCTGTTAGTTCTGACATTCTCCCAGTTTTGAATATTGGAGGTAAAGCCATTCATGTCCCTCATCACACGACATGGGAACTTGAAATTCCTGATTCAAACGAACTGGAAAATATTGATTTTCCAGTCGCCCAAAACATCAGTGAAGTACCAGAAATTCTGTCAGGTTGGAATAAATAAAACCTATGAATGATGAGAAAAACCCCCACTTTTCGCGCGGGTTTTGGGTTGCTAATCGAAAAAAACTTTCCACCCGTCCTGACTATCCAAGGATTGTTCTCTTATCAGCACTTTTCGGGACCGCTACTAGCAGTTACCCGGTAACTGTTCTCTCAGCTTCCTTGCCTCGTGTAGCTCAAGACCTAGGCACATCCGATGACTCGGTGACTTGGGTCCTAGCGGCCCCTTTGCTGGCTTTCGCCATCATCACTCCGATTGCAGGAAAATTAGGAGACTTGCATGGACATAGACGAACTTACTTAGGCAGTTTTGCGCTCGGTGGGATTTTGGCCCTATTAACCGCCCTGTCCTGGAATGTCGGCTCTTTGATTTTTATGCGAACTTTAGCTCAAGCAGCGACCGCTGCTGCGGGGCCTTCAGCTATGGCTATCATCCTTTCGGTTTACGGACGAAAAGAACGATCAAAGGCATTAGGAATGTGGATGGCTGTCGTGGCGGTCTCTCCAGCCATTGGGGTTGTAACTGGGGGACCTTTGATTGAGTGGCTGGGCTGGAGAACACTTTTTATTGTTCAAGGGTTACTTGTAATAGTCGCATTCTTTATTGGGGCTAGAACTCTTCCTGAAACTGAGAGAAAGCCTGAAGTCACTTTCGATGTTCCAGGTGCCCTTACCCTCGGTCTAGGAGTTGGAGGTCTTTTAATTGCTGTGAACAGAGGAATTGTATGGGGGTGGAACCATCCAATTGTAATTTCTGCAGCTGTGATCTCACCATTGGCACTTATCGCTTTTCGAACTGTCGAAAATCGAACAAAAATGCCGTTACTTCCTCCGGATTTAATGTCCAAATCAAATTTCGCTATCCCAATAGCCGTTCAAGCTGTACTACAAGCCGCATACATGGGTGCAATGATTATCGCTCCTTTTCTTTTAGAACGTCGTTGGGGTTTTAGACCAACTGTTATCGGTCTTCTTATGCTTCCCCGACCATTGGCTTTTGCTATTGCAGCGAAACTTGGCGGTAATCATGACTTAGACAAAGGAGCCAGACGTGTTTCAATAACTGGCTGCCTCGTTTTTGCTATAGCAATGCTGATAGCCGGTATAGGCGCCCAACAGAAATGGTTGATTGTGTTTATTCTCGGAGCGGGTTTAGCGGGTGCCGGCAGCGGGTACATTCGAGCGACGATAGCCAATGCCGCAACTTCAGCTGCAGGGGATCAGGATCTTGGAGTTGCTGGAGGTTCCTTGAATATGCTTCAGATGGTTGGAGGAACGGTCGGAATCACTCTTGCAACAGCAATGTTGGGTACAAGTACAAGCGGTTCACGCTTTATGGCAATCCATCTGGCTGCAGGAATAACTGCTTTATTAGCAGCATTCCTTGCAACCAGAATAGAAAAATCAACCGACTAATTAGAGTTTTAGCCTTCAACCTCTGAGATAGTCACAGATTCTATAACGACATCTTCTAGGGGTCTGTCTTGCGCACCTGTGGCCGAAGACTGAATTGCTTCAGCAACTTCCAATCCGTCTATTACCTGACCAAACAGTGAATAACTTGGCGGAAGCTGAACTCCCGAGGGTCCTGTTATCACGAAAAACTGACTTCCGTTAGTGTTGGGTCCTGCATTAGCCATCGCTAGAGAACCAACCTGATACTCACCACTATTAGGTAATTCATCTTCAAATCGGTAACCGGGTCCACCCATTCCTGTGCCTTGTGGGTCCCCACCCTGAATTACGAAGTCTCTAATTACTCGATGAAAAATAATCCCGTCGTAATAATGCCACCTTGCCAAGAAGACAAAATTGTTAACTGTCATCGGCGCACGTTTTGAATTAAGAGCAATTTTCATTGTCCCGGCTGTTGTAACCATTTCGGCTACATAGTTACTGTCCGCGTCTATCACCATAGGTGGAGGAGCATCAAACTGAACTCGACGCTCGCTCGAACCATCTGGATTTGGGATGTTTTCATCCATTTTTATTCCTTTTTTAAGTTTTTTTGAACTGTCTTAGACCCCGACGTTAAGCCTTAATTGAGAGGATCACACCCTTACGCGCGTGAATTGGTTAATTTGCGCGTATGGCATTATTACCCATAGAGGGTGATGAAGGTGGGGATAGTTGGATAGACAGGGTAACTCTTGTCTGTCACCACTGTGAAGTTACCTGGCGCGGAATACCTATTGAAGCCTGCTGGCACTGTGGTTCGCCGGGTAAACAACCTTTAGGAATGACTTTGGTACGAGACGAGCCAGCTTAAATCTTGTATTCCAGTAATTGAACTCTCTTAGACCCACCCTCAGTGTCTTGTTCTCCTACAGGTGTAAATCCGAATTTTTCATGAAATATTAGTGATCTTTCATTTCGAGGCTTTATGTTAACTTCTGCACACATGACCGGCTGATTTGAACCTGAGGCAGCAAGTGCTTCGTAAAAGCGACGTCCATTCCCCTGACCCCAGGATGACTCACCTACGACTACACGATCCACATATAAGAAGTTTTCATACCTACTTGTGAACCAGTTGTAATTGATGCTTTGATAATTAACACCGGGACCTGTCAGACCGATCAGAAATCCTGTGATTTGAGTTTTTTCGCCTACCTTTCTCTCTGAGACTAAAAAGAGGTGGGATACTTCTTCAAACCATTCCAAATCGGAAGAGGTCAATTCATTCACTGCCGGCGCAGCAGCGTTATTGAGAGCAAGCACAGCTTGAAGGTCATTCTCCCCAAAGCTTCTCAAAGTGTCAATTGGCACACTACCTCCTCAACTTTTTTCTAATTAGGAACGTATCCTGCATGAATGACTATAAACAATTCAACGGCAGCAGCGCGCGTCACTAATGGAAGTAAAATTTATGGTTCCGGTGAAACTGAAGTTCGAGCGCTAGATGATGTAACAGTCGAATTCGAAAAAGGTAAATTTACGGCAATTATGGGGCCTTCCGGATCTGGAAAATCAACCCTTATGCATTGTTCAGCTGGTCTTGACGACTTAACTTCAGGAATGGTCTACATAGGAGAAACGGAGCTAGGAAGCCTTTCTGACAAAGATCTGACACTTCTAAGAAGAAACAAAGTTGGTTTCGTGTTTCAGGCCTTCAATCTCTTACCTACTTTGACAGCGAAGGAAAATGCAACCCTTCCTTTAGATCTTGCTGGGGCGAAACCTGATGATGAATGGATGGATCAAGTTTTAAAAGCAGTAGGTATTGCTGACCGTTTAAAACATCGACCGGACGAATTGTCTGGAGGGCAACAACAACGAGTAGCTGTTGCAAGAGCCCTTGTTTCGAAACCTGAGATAGTTTTTGCCGATGAACCAACGGGGAACCTCGATTCTAAAACTGGTGATGAAGTACTCGATTTTCTTCGGCACGCTGTTGAAGAACTTAATCAAACAATGGTTATGGTCACCCACGATGCTCAGGCGGCTGCACGTGCCCACCGAGTGCTTTTTTTAGGTGATGGAAAAATTGTCGATGAGATGACAGATCCAACTGCCGATCAAATTCTGGACAACATAAAGAACTTTTCCAACTAATCCATGTTTGGGCTCACTCTTCGAAACATTCGCGGCAGGAAACTCCGTTATGCACTGACCACTTTTGCTGTTGTTCTAGGTGTTGCTTTCATGTCTACTTCTTTCGTTCTCACTGACAAGCTTCGCAGTTCTTTTGATGAACTTTCAGTCGACATAATCGGAGATGTTGATTTCAATGTTCGTGCCTCCATACAAGACGGAGAGAGGTTTAATCGACTACCTGTACCAGAAGAATTGTTAGAAGTAGTCACAGACGACATACCAGGAGTGGAAGCTGTAAGCGGCCAAATCATGGCTTGGAATGTCATTCCGATAGTAACTGACGACGAAGGTAACCCCAAAGCAACTTCAACTCGTGGTGCTCCCCAATTTGGAATGAACTACTTCACCGGTTCAGGACCTTTGCAGGAGTTTTTTGTTTACGAGGGCAGACCTCCAGAATGGACTGGGGATATCAATGATTCTGCGACTGTAGGTGAATTCATTGTCGATAAGAAAACTGCTGAAGATTTTGACTTTCAGGTCGGTGAAATATATAAAGTAAGCGGTCCGTTAGGAAATCGTCTTTTTACTCTCACCGGTATTGCTAACTGGAGATCACCTACAGAAAACAAAAACTTTGGAGCGACTCTTGCTGCTTTTGAAGAGCGGACCTCACATACTTTTCTTGACTATGAGGGAACTTACGACAACTTAAACATAGCTGTTACACCTGGAGCTGATCATGGGAAAGTGGCCGCCAGTATTCAGAACCGTTTAGATTCGTATTCACAAGATTTCCTGGCTGCGATGTCAGCGATGCCTGAAGAGCAAAAAAATGCTTTAAGTTTCCTTGGAGATATTCAACTCGAGGTTGTTGATAAAGAAACTTTAATTGAAGAGCAACGAGATGATTTCAATCCTTTCCTTAACGTACTGTCTGGAGTCTTGTTGGCTTTTGCGATCATTGCAGTCATTGTTAGTGCCTTCATAATCAACAACACCTTCTCAATAGTTTTAGGCCAACGTGTACGCGAGCTCGCATTGCTCCGTGCTCTTGGAGCAACTACACGTCAAGTTTTCCGATCAGTAATTTTAGAAGCAGTAGTAATCGGTGTAACAGCAACGGCAGTAGGTTTAGGAGTCGGCTACCTTCTCGCCCTTGGTCTACGAGAATTACTAGAATCAATAGGTTTTGGAGCCCTCCCAGGTGTATTACCAATGAAACCCAGAACAATTATTGTGGCAGCTTTTGTAAGTGTCGGCGCAACAGTGCTTTCCTCGATACTGCCCGCAAGACGAACACGTTCCATAGCACCAGTCACTGCTATGCGTGAAGAAATAAGTTTTACTCCGACAAGTCTCAGAAGAAGACTCTTAATCGGTGGTGCAATAACTTTGATCGGTATAGCTGAACTAATTTCAGGGATGACTTTAGATATAGGGACAAAAGGAATCCTCTGGCTCTTGGGAACAGGCGCTATCTCTACTTTTGCCGGTGTTTACATGCTTAGCCCTATTGCTACCAAACCAGTAGCAAATTTCTTCGGGCGACCAATTCAGCGTTTATTTAAAATTCCCGGACGACTCGCTCGTGAGAATGCTGGGCGTAGACCAAGACGTACAGCTGCAACAGCAGCTGCTCTTACAATCGGATTGGCACTCGTAAGTCTTGCTGCGGTAGTAAGTAGTTCATTAAAAGCAACTTTTATTGACCTGATAGAAGACAGTACTTCAATGGATCTAGTTGTATCAGTAGATGGATTTGGTGGCGATTTTCAAGGATTTTCAAGTGACTTAGGAAATGAGCTCAAAGAACTAAGCAATGAAAGACCCGACCTAATTGATTCTGTTGTCTCATACAGGTTTACTTTTGATGCTCTAGGTGTAGATGGTGATTTAAAGGACATAGCAAGTACTGACTTTGCGATGATGGGGTCACATATGGACTTAGAAATAATTCAAGGGTCTCCCCAAACCCCTGCTGCAGAATCAACTGCAGGGATAATTCTTATCCATGAGGACCCTGCTGAGGAAAGAGGCCTAAAGGCAGGAGATCCTATTAATGTGACCTTCCCAGGAAGCAAGGAAGTAACCCTTACGACAGCAGCGATTTTTAAAAATGATGCCATGTTGGGTAATTGGATTATCGACACGGAAACTTTTGATCGTTACTTACCTCAATCGCAAGACAGTTTCCTAAGCATTTTGTTCAACCCTGATGCTGATCCAGAACTGGCTAGAACTTCAGTTGAGTTATACACGCAAGAGTATCCTCAACTTTCAGTCAGTAATCGGGCTGAATATCGCGAAGAGATCGAAAACCAGTTAGATCAAGTTCTGAGTGTAATTACTACCTTCCTTGCTCTTTCATTACTGATAGCCGTACTGGGTATAACCAATACCTTGGCACTGTCGGTTTATGAACAAACTCGCGAGCTCGGTTTATTGAGAGCAGTAGGTATGACGAGACGTCAGATGAGAAGAATGGTTCGTTGGGAGGCTGTCATAATAGCTTTATTTGGTGGGCTACTTGGTGTCTCTATAGGCGTGTTCTTCGGTGTGGCTGCCACAGCGGCATTACCTGATGATTTTGTAAATATTCTCTCGATACCCTTTGGCTCGCTATTGCAATACATGCTCATCTCAGGTTTATTTGGAATTTTAGCTTCCATCCTTCCTGCATTCAGAGCTTCACGACTCAATGTTCTGGATGCTATTTCTCACAACTAACAAAACGCTTACTTAAATGCTCGGTTCGCCTAAAGTTAGTTTGTGGACAAAGAATTAAATAACGTTCCCTACACACATGGTCTCCATGAAGTAGCTGACAATGTTTTCGCATATTTGCAACCTGACGGCGGCTGGGGCTGGAGCAATGCGGGACTCATTGCTTCAGAATGGTCATCCTTGCTAGTAGATACTCTTTTTGATTTGAAACTTACCCAAAACATGCTTGATTCGATGTCTTCAGTTACTTCGGCGCATCCCATAAATGTTGTAGTTAATACTCATGCGAATGGTGATCATTGCTACGGAAATAGTCTCGTTAGCGGCGATAACGGAGCCCAAATCATCACCACTAATGCAGCGGCAGTTGAAATGGAAGCAATTCCACCATCGGCCTTAGAGGCTCTAATGCAAATAGATCTCGGTGAAACAACTAATTCCTACATACAAGATGCTTTTGGATCATTCGAATTTAGTGACATTGAATTACCTCCACCAGATCGGACTTTCAGCGGTGAACTGCAACTCGACGTTGGTGGTCGCACAGTGGAACTAATAGAGGTTGGACCTGCTCACACCTCTGGAGATTTGCTTGTACATCTACCAGATGCTGCAACCGTGTTCTGTGGCGACATTCTTTTTATTCATGGAACTCCAATAATCTGGGACGGTCCTGTGTCTAACTGGATAGATGCATGTGATCGTATTATAGGATTGGAAGCTGAAGTTATTATCCCGGGCCACGGTCCTTTAACTGATGCTGTGGGAGTAACTGATGTTCGTGATTACCTAACTTTTGTTGATAACGAGTGTCGAGAACGTCACGCTAATGGTCAAACAGCGGCTGAAGTAATAGCTGAGATAGATCTGGGTGGTTTTAAGCAATGGGGCGAGTGGGAACGTATAGCGGTAAATGTGCATGCAATTTTTAGAGAACTTGGAGAAGATCAGACTATTCAGTCTCCAATTGAACTTTTTAGTGAAATGGCAAAACTAAAAAAGGGTAATACTTAAATTACGATTTAATTTTTCATATTTGCAGGCAGTTCTTCAGCGTGAACTACTACAACTCGTTTTGTCGCACGAGTTAATGCAACATAAAGTGCTCTCATTCCTTGGATCTGTTCTTCGATAATTTTCTTGGGCTCGACAACAACTACAACATCGACCTCGAGCCCTTTCACGAGCCCTACTGGAACTACCGTTAACTGTTCATCAAGGCCTCGGCGATTTGGATGTCCGAAAATAATCTCTGCTTTGTTAAGTAATGCTTCAATTTCCTCTATCTGTGAGTTTGCAGCAACTATCGCGAGGTTCCCAGAATCAGCTTTTTCTTGCTCTTCAATTATTACTTCTGCCAGAGAATCTAATGAAGAGTCAGCACTTACAAAAATTGGGGACTCACCGTCAGCCCTAACGGAACTCGGGGGTTTCAAACCTGGAGCTGCTTCTTTGAGTACATTCGCAGCCAATTCCATAAGTGGGGCTGGAATACGATAACCAATTGTCAACTCACGCATATGGGGTTCCTTTCGATCAGGAAGATGCAGCAGAATACTCTCCCAATTCTGATGCGCCCAAGCCCCCGTCGCCTGTGCAATGTCGCCGACTACTGTCATTGAGCCATTCAAAGATCTTCTTGAAAGCATTCTTAAATCCATTGGTGAAAGATCCTGAATTTCATCAACAACTATGTGACCGAAAGTTCTAATTGAATCCTCTTCTCTTTTACCAGGTCGCGACCCTAAAACTGCACGCGCTTCGTCTAGTAAAGCTGCGTCAGAAGCCGACCAAATAATTTCTTTGGATAAAGACTCTCTCGGTTTGTACAGCGACTCAACTTCTTCTTGAGTGAGTTTCGGGTCAGCTGCCTTTATCAACGCATGAGAACCAAATGTGTCATTCAATAATTGTTCGGGGGTAAGTACAGGCCACATCCAATCCAACGCTTCCCTTATAGCCATCTGACCTTTAAGCCGTTCCCCTACAGTTCGATGATCAAGAGGCTCGTTTGAACTTGAAGCAAGGGTGAAATAAAACTCTTCTTCAATAAAACGTCGAGCTGCGTTATGAGTTCGGTAACGCCTTTGTGCCTCGGCAACTATTTGAGCAGTCTGTTCCACAGTGATGTGCAACCACTGAACCCCATAACCGATTCTGAAATCTTCGCGTAAAGGGCGTTGACGGATTTTCGCTGATCGAGCTAGAAATTTAACCATACGCAGATCACCTTTAAGTCGCGAGACTTCTTCGGGGTCTCGGTGATCTCCAACCCTGACTCCCCCAACCAAATCTCCTAGAGAGGCCATCTCAACTCCTGCTTCCCCTAGAGATGGAAGCACTTGTTCTATATAAGCCAAAAATAAACGATTAGGTCCTACTACCAGAACTCCTTGACCTTCAAGGGGAAACCTGTGTGTATATAACAAATAGGCCGCTCTGTGTAGAGCCACAACCGTTTTCCCCGTACCGGGACCTCCCTGTACCGCTACCACACCTGAAATTGGGGCCCGAATTATTTCATCTTGCTCCCCTTGAATAGTCCCAATAATGTCCTGAAGGCGACCGGTTCTAGCTGTTTCAAGCGCCGCTATAAGAGCACCCTCACCTTTGAGAGAAGAGTTTTCGTTATCACGAAATTTTTCAATGTCACCGAATATTTCATCTTCTAATGAAAGAAGGGTTCTGCCGCGGCTTACAAAATGGCGTCGCCGTTCAAGCCCCATAGGATCTAATCCTGTAGCTCTATAAAAAGACTCTGCAATAGGCGCACGCCAGTCGACTACTATCGGGTCTTGTTTATCATCCCATACACCAACCCTGCCGATGTAAAAACTTTCTGAATCAACATTTTGGTCAATTCGTCCAAAAACTAAAGCTGCATCACCCATGTTTAATTGACCCAATCGCGTTGAAACCGAGTCCCAGATAGCGTCCCTTTCAACACGCGCTTGATTTGTTCCGCCTTTGCCGACTTCAACCATTGAAGTGAGATCAAAAACTCTTTCTTTAGCAGCTTCCAAACAGCCATAAGCTTTGTCTACGTAAGCTTGTTCAGCTTCTAACTCATTTGAGATAAATGCCCCCAAAGGTCTTGTGTGCTAATAATTAAGTTAAATTTTTGGTTTAAAGCAAAAATTGACAGGGTTCTAATCCTATCGCGTAGTTGAAAAACACAAATAGATTAAAAAATGCGTTTATGACATGAAATACAGGAGAGGTAAAAGATGAGCGAAAATGGGACAGTAACGACTATAGGTCTTGTTCTAAGCGCTGGAGGATTCTCTGGAGCTGCTCACCATAGCGGAGTTCTTGACGCTCTTTTTAAAGCTACTGGATGGGATGCAAGGCTTTCTGATGTCATAGTTGGAACTTCGGCTGGTTCTCTTACAGCAATTTCTTTACGTGCTGGAATATCCCCATCAGATTTAGCTAGCTATTACACAGGTGATCCTATGAGCCTAGAAGGACAGAAGATAGTCGATGGTGTGACCACTTCTCTTAAAATGCCTAATCCCGGCCTTAGTATTAACAACAAAATACCTTCTAAACCGATCCTTCTTTTAAAGGAGCTTTTTTTAGGTGGACGCCCTCGACCGATGGTTGCGATCGCTGGACTCCTCCCTGAAGGAAAAGCTGAAGGTTCTTCTTTTGCTGAAAGGACCTCACAAATTCACCCCGAAACTTGGCCTGATAAGCCAACTTGGATATGCGCTGTTGATCTTGACTCTGGGAAAAGAGCAGTGTTTGGCAGAGATGACCTAAAAACAGACGTTGGCTCTGCAGTTCAAGCATCCTCGGCAATTCCAGGTCGCTTTACTCCAACAACCATTAATGGAAAACGCTACATTGACGGTGGAGTTCATTCAGTAACTAATTCTGACCTTCTCGCTGCTTTACAGCTTGACCTAGTAATTATTTCTTCATCTTCTACTTTGGTTGCATCACAAGAAAAAAATTCGCTTTCTGTGTCATGGAATTCAAGAACACTTCATAAAGAGATAGAACAAATCCGCTCAAATGGAACAGAAATTATAGTATTTGAACCAACAGTTTCAGATCTAAAGGCACGGGACGGATTGGAACCCACTAGAGACGCTGCTAAGGAGATCTTTAAAATGTCACAAACTTCAGCTTTTGCTCGCCTAGCTAAGCCTCAATTCAACAAAGCTCGGGACCTTTTAGAGAAATCAATTTCTCAAATCTAGATATAACCCTAGTCAGAAAGAAAAGATGTGCCCAATGCTTGGGTAACATCCCAACATGGAGAACTCTTTTCTTTCAACAGATGAAATAGAACAGAAATCAAACTTCATTTCTGCATGCAGAAATGAAGAACACTCAAGAGTGCCAGTTTGGTTTATGCGTCAAGCCGGAAGGTCACTCCCCGAATATAAGAAAATTCGTGGACCGGGCAGCATCTTAGATGCAGTTTCAGACCCTGAAAGAGCGGCGAAAATAACTCTGCAACCAATTGAAAGATACGGAGTCGACGCAGCGATACTTTTTTCTGACATCATGGTGCCAGTTCATTCGATCGATTTTGGAATTGAAATACAACCAGGCATAGGCCCCGTTGTAGAACATCCCTTCGAAAGCACTGCAGATTTGAAACGATTAAGGGCATTAGAACCTGAACTTGACGTTCCTTACGTCGGGGAAACGATAAAAATACTTTCTAAAGAGTGTCCAGTCCCAATAATCGGCTTCGCTGGAGCCCCATTCACGGTAGCTTCCTACTTAATTGAAGGTAAACCCTCAAGATCACTTGAAAAAACCAAAGCACTGATGGAAAAAGATCCTCAGATCTGGGATCTACTAATGAATCAACTTTCAGAGATAACAATCTCTTCCCTCAAACATCAGATCGAATCAGGCGTGTCAGCTGTTCAACTGTTTGACAGTTGGGCAGGCTTAATAGACCCAAAAAGCTACGAACAAAAAGTTTTTCCTTATAGCAAACAAGTGCTTTCATCAATTGACGCTTCTCATATTCCAAAAATTCATTTTGGAGTGGGGACAGAACCAATTCTGAACCTCATTGCCGCAGCAGGAGCAGATGTAGTGGGTATTGATTCAAAAACACCTATAAATGTCGCTAGAGAAAAACTAGGAAATGAAATTTCTATCCAAGGAAACTTAGATCCTGAAATTTGTTTAGAGCCCATAGAAGTAGTGGAAAAAGCTGTGTCTGAAATTCTTACTCTTAATAACAATCATTTTGGTCACATTTTCAATCTCGGTCATGGGGTCCTACCCACTACTGATCCGGACGTACTCTCCCGTGTAGTTGAAATGGTTCATTCTCATAAACTTCCCGAAAGAACAGATGGATAAGAAAAAAGTTTTCGTGGTAGGTGCAGGTATAACCGGTCTCACAGTTGCTTATCGTCTTTTGAAGAGCAAAGAAAACTTTGAAGTAGTTGTTTTAGAGAGTGAAAAACAAACTGGTGGGAAGCTAAAAACTAGCCCTTTTTCAGGTTTTTTGCTGGACGAAGGTGCGGATGCGTTCTTGGCTAGAGCTCCGTGGGCTAAAGACCTCTTCGATGAAATTGGAATCTCAGAAGAATTTGTTTCTCCCCATTCTCGTTCTGCATCAATCTGGGTGAACGGATCGCTAGAGCCGCTTCCATCTCCGAACGTTTTAGGGATTCCTCTTGACCCGCATTCAGTGCCTCCTGGATTATTGAACTCTGATGATGTTCTTAAAATCAGCAAAGGGGGCAGACCCAGCAAAAAACCACCTGAAGAAGCCGACGTCGCCATAGGTGACTTGATTCGTGACTGTGTAGGTGATTCTGTTTTTGAACTTTTCGTCGATCCACTACTAGGAGGAATCAACGCTGGAATTCCAGATGAAATGAGTTGCGAGACTCTGGCTCCTCAACTATTAGAAGCTGCCCGTCACGAAGACGGCTTAATTGCCGGACTCAAAGAGACACAACAAAACTCTGATCCTGAATTGCCAGTTTTCTACACACACCCCAATGGAATAGGTCACATCGTGGAAAGACTTGCTGAAAAAATAAGCAATTCAATTAGAAAAAATGAACATGTTATTTCTATAAGTCGTGCAAATAACCAATGGATTCTAAAAACCAGTACTGGTTTAGAGGCAGCTGATGCGCTGGTCTTAGCTACTCCTGCTCAAAATGCAGCAAGACTGTTAGAAACAGTTTCACCTACTGCCAGTTCTCGACTTTCCGATATAGAACATGCTTCAGTCTCTCTTGTGAGTCTGGCTTTCAAGAACTCTGATATAAACATTCCAAAAAATCAAAGTGGTTTTTTAGTTCCAAGGTCTGCAGGATTACTAATGACAGCCTGTTCCTTCTCAGGTAATAAATGGGAGCATCTAGACGATAAAAAGCAAACACTACTTCGGGTTTCATCTGGGCGTGTCGATGACCAAAGGCACGAAACTCTCAGCGATGAAGAACTTGTAAAAAAACTAATGAATGACCTAGCCACCACCTTGGGTTTAGATTCTCAACCCTTTGAGTCGCGCGTAAATCGATGGCCAGGAGCTTTAGCTCAATTTAAACCGGGACATTTAAAAAGGATGAAAGAGACCATTGACTTATTAGCGGACGAAGCACCTGGGGTATCAATTGCGGGTTCGTACCATTTCGGTGTCGGAATACCTGCGTCTGTTCGCTCAGGAAACGAAGCTGCAGTTTCGGTAATAGAAAAGTTCGGAATAAATTGAGAAAATTCCCATTTAGATCTGAGTTTTTAAAACCTTTAGTTGCTGGTCTTTTAATCGCAGCTTCGGTCCCCCCTTGGGGCTTTTGGCCGTGTTCTTTTATAGGAATAGCTATTTTGGACATCTCTATAGCTAACAAAAGTGCCCGTAAAAGGTTTTTTCTAGGTTTCTTGGTCGGCTTAGCTTGGCTTTTACCTTCTACTTTTTGGATGATCGACCTAACCCCACCGGGGTGGATTGCAGCAGGTCTTATCCATTCAAGTTTTCTTGCCGTCGGAATGGCTCTTGTGCCGCCAAAAAAAGGACGTCAATTAGCACTTGTTGGAATTATGACATTAGTTGAACTAGCTCGTTGGAGATTTCCTTTTGGTGGCGTTCCGCTTGCGTCAATTCCAATCGGTCAGGCTTCAGGTCCTGTAGCCCCTTTGTCTAAAGTTGCTGGCCCTTTACTTGTCGTCGCTTTTGTCACATCTGCTGGCTGTTTTATAAGCACCATCATTAGAACTCCAAGAAAAACCGTAAAAGTTATAGCAAAAGCGGTGATATTAACTGTTGGACTTGGAGCTATAACCGCATTTGCTCCCAATGGACGTGAAATTGAAAGTATAAACGTCGCTATAGTCCAAGGCGGAGGGCCACAACGCACTCGAGCAACCCCAACAGGCGCCGCAATAGTTTTCGCCAATCAAGTTTCTGCTACTAACAATATTGCAACTCCTGTGGATTTGATTGTATGGCCAGAAAATGTAGTAAATCCTGACCCTGATCTACCTGAAGCTGATAAAAATCCCAGTCGTCTGTATTCAGATGATGCTCGTTTAACTCTAGAAAGTCTCTCTAAGTCCTTTGACACAGTTATCGCTGCAGGTTGGTTTCATAAAGACCCAGATGACACATCATCAAATTTAAATTATGTAGAAGTGCTGGAACCCGAAGGACAGGTTGCGGGGAGATTCGACAAAGTTAGGACCGTTCCATTTGGAGAGTTTGTACCTCTAAGGGGTTTAGTTGAACGTTTCGCCAAAAACAGTCTTCCTGCAAGAGATGTTCAACCCGGAACTGAACCTGCTGTAATTGAAACATCGCTTGGAAAACTCGGCGTAGTCATATCTTGGGAAGTTTTCTTCGAGGAACGAGCACGTGAAGCTGCAGAACACCAAGCTGGAGTAATTATCAATCCAACAAATGGAGCCAGTTATTGGTTAACACAGGTTCAAAGCCAACAAGTCGCATCAAGTCAGCTGAGAGCTATTGAAACCGGTCGTTGGTTTCTTCAATCTGCCCCCACTGGCTTCAGCGCAATCATCGACCCTTCAGGCAAGGTTTTACAACGGACTGGAATCAGCGAACAAGCTGTAATACAAGCAGATGTAGGTATACGAACAGGAAATACCTGGTACACAAAAATAGGCATTTGGCCTATGCTGGCAATTTCTTTAACGCTTTTCGGATTAGGCCGTCGCCCTCACTTTTTCAACAGATAATAAAAATCTCTTTTCGAAATATTTATATTTCGATCATCAGTGTTGCAGGACCATCATTGGTCAAATCAACCAACATGTGCTGTCGAAATTTTCCTGTTTCCACTGTCACCCCAGCTGCTTTTAAACCTTCTACAACCTTTTTAATCAATGGCTCAGCTTGTTCCGGTGATGCGGCCGCTAACCATGCGGGTCGGCGCCCTTTAGAAATATCACCATAAAGCGTGAACTGACTCACAATCAAAATTTCGCCTTCGTTATCTACAACGGAGTTGTTCATCACACCATTTTCGTCATCCATAATCCTTAAATGGAGAAGTTTGTTGACCAACAGATCGCACTCTTCAAGTCCATCCTCATGCGTGACTCCAACGAACACGCATAATCCTTGATTTATGGCTCCTACTAGTTGGTCTTCAACCCTTACACTGGCTTCTCTAACTCTTTGCACCAAAGCTCGCATAACTAAACAGTATCTAATTACCAGTGAGTAATCGGACAAAAATCCAGCGAGAATGTTCTAATGTCTAAATCCGAAAATAGCCCTATCGATAGTAATCACAAATTACGTATCGCTTATCTCTCCTACAGAGGTAAACCCCATTGCGGTGGTCAAGGTGTCTATACCCGTCACTTGACGAAGGCTCTTGCCGATTTAGGACACAGTGTTGTAGTTCTCTCTGGTCAGCCTTATCCAGAGCTAGACGAACGGGTGGACCTTATTCGTCTTCCAAGTCTCGATATTTTCAATGACCACTTCCCTATGAGAAAACCAAGAATATGGGAGCTTAAAACCAAATGGGACTTCCTCGAAGTAGCTAGTTTCAATACTGGTAACTTTTCAGAACCCCTGGCTTTCAGTTTGAGAGCTTGGGACTACCTGAAAACGAGAAGAGATGAATTTGATCTTGTTCACGACAATCAGTGTTTAGGATGGGGATTAGCTTTACTTCAAAAAAAAGCTGGTTTTCCTTTACTGTCAACTATTCACCATCCAATTACTGTTGATAGGCGTCTGGAAATTGCTCATTCAAGAACTCTTTTCGAGTCATTTTCAAAAAGACGTTGGTATGCCTTTACTAAGATGCAAACCCGGGTGGCAAAACGCATGAATCGCGTTATGACTGTTTCTGAATCATCCAAAACAGATATAGCTTCCGACCATAAAGTTGACCCAAATCGTATACATGTCGTGCCTGTAGGAGTTGATCCTGACTTGTTTGCTCCTGTCTCGGGAGTAGAACGAAAACCAGGAATGCTTGTTACAACAGCTAGTGCTGATGTAGCTATGAAAGGGCTCAAATATCTTCTCGAAGCAACCGCAAAACTGAAAACTGAACGGGATGTAGAGTTAGTGATAATTGGTAAACCTTCAGATGGTGGCGCATCAACAGATGTTATTGATGAATTGGGGTTGACTGATTGTGTTAGCTGGGTTCATGGAGTCTCTGACGATCGAATTGTGGAACTTTACAGCGAAGCACAAATCGCTGTAGTCCCTTCCTTATATGAAGGTTTCTCATTGCCGGCTATTGAGGCAATGTCGTGTGGGGTCCCTTTAGTGACCACAACCGGTGGAGCTCTACCAGAAGTCGCTGGGCCCCATGACGAAACTTGTTTTCAAGTACCACCTGGGGATAGTGAAGCTCTAGCCGCAATGATTGGGAAAGTTTTGGATAGTCCGGAAAGTCGCGCGCGAGTTGGAGAGAATGGTAGACAGAGAGTCATAGAAAACTGGAGTTGGCACCACACTGCTTTAAGAACCGTGGAACAGTACCAATTACTTTTAGCTGAAAGCCAAAACTGATTCCGTGTTGACAGCTGATTATGACCTTCTAGGAGTTAAGTCTGGGGACCGAATTCTTGACATGGGTTGTGGATTTGGACGTCATGCATATGAAGCTTTAAGACGCGGAGCATCAGTTGTTGCTTGCGATTTAGGTTTCGAAGAACTGAAACAAGTGAGAGCAGTGGCTGGTGTCATGTACGAACAAGGTGAAATCGAACCACCTATATCGATTGAAACTACTAACGGTGATGCGACACAATTACCTTTTACTGATCATTCTTTTGACCGAATCATCTGCTCTGAAGTAATGGAACATATTGATAATGACTTTGCTGCACTTAACGAACTTGAGCGTGTTCTAAGCCCTGGGGGAACCCTAGCTATCACTATTCCTTCTCGTTTCCCAGAGAAAATTTGCTGGTCCTTGTCAGATGATTACTATGCCCCGAAAGCTGTCGGGGGTCATGTACGGATTTACAAAAGAAAAGAACTTACGAAAATGATTTTAGATTCTGGATTGAATCCCCAGGGACATCACCGAGTCCACGCTCTCCACAGTCCCTACTGGTGGTTGCGTTGCATCATTGGACCAAATAAACCAATCCAAGACAATTTTTTTGTAAAAACTTATCACCGGATTCTTGCGTGGGATATTGAAAAATCACCTTGGATCACAAGAGTTTTAGAAAAACTTCTAAGTCCTTTCTTAGGTAAAAGCCTGGTAGTTTACGCTTCAAAACCTGCAGTGGAGGCTGAAAATGTCTCTTCCTGATATCCCGAATGTAGTAAGCACAGAAGAATTAATAGAAACTGCAGAAGCAATCATTGATTGGCAGCTTCCCAATGGAATGATCCCGTGGTTTCCCGGAGGTCATTCCGATCCTTGGAATCACGTAGAGGCTGCGATGGCGCTTGCAGTAACTGGTCATCTCGATGAAGCAGAAAACGCATACTTGTGGTTAAAAGAAAACCAACTACCTAACGGTGCTTGGCACCATTATTACCTTGCAAATGAGATTGAAGATCCAAAACATGATTCCAACGTAGTTGCATACGTGGCAACAGGGGTTTGGCATCACTGGCTAATGACACACGATCGCGGCTTTCTTGAAACTATGTGGTCAGTGGTTGAGCCTGCGATCGATTTCGTGCTCAGTCTGCAAACCCCTCGCGGAGAAATTATCTGGGCTATGCACCCTGATGGGACCCCATGGTCATATGCACTATTAACTGGTTCTGCAAGCATCTGCCACAGTTTGCGTTGTGCGATATCAACGGCAGAAGAACTGGGACATGAAAGACCTGATTGGGAATTATCTCTTGCCAATCTTGCTCACATGGTCAAAAAATATCCCAGTAAAGCATTTGCACCTAAAGAACGCTGGGCTATGGACTGGTATTACCCAGTTCTGTCTGGAGTTGTTTCAGGAGATCAGGGCAAAACTTTACTTTCCGAAAAATCAGATATTTTTATCATGGAAGATAAAGGAGTTAAATGCGTTAGTGACCAGCCCTGGATAACCACAGCTGAAACTTGTGAATGTGCAATTGCTTATTTAATTGCAGAAGACACCCAAAAGGCAGAATCTCTTTTTCTTTGGAGCCAAGACATGAGACAGGAAGATGGACACTATTTAACTGGGGTCGTTCATCCGGCAAAACAATCTTTTCCAGAAGCCGAAAAAACAACCTATTCTTCAGCTGCAGTCATTCTCGCTGCTGATGCAATATCCCAATCTAGCCCTGCTTCGGGTATCTTTACGGGCAAGGCTGGGCTTCCTGAAATAATAGATACCGAGGAGCACATTCTTGATCTTGATTGATCTTGACTGGTCATGTGCTATGTATTCGGACCCACTCTTTTAAGAACTCTTAAAGAGCCCACTCTGTCTGTTTCAACAAAAGACTTAGAAGCTAAAGCCCGTTGAAAGATTTCAAATGGTGGCCTGCCGCCATCTTCAGGATTTTCAAATACGTCGTGGATGAGAAGTTTTCCTCCCATAAGCAGTTTTGGCACCCAGTTTTCATAATCAGCGTGTGCCGGTTCTGAGCCATGTCCTCCATCAATAAATAATAGAGCCAAAGGTGTAGTCCAATTTTTTGCAATTGCTGGTGAATCACCTACCACGGCCACAACATTATTTTCCAGACCTGCTTTGTTTATATTGCGACGAAATTTCGGCAAAGTATCTATTAATCCAGTTTCTGAATCAACAATTTCAGGATCATGCCATTCCCATCCTGGTTGATTTTCCTCAGAACCTCTATGGTGATCGACGGAAAAAAGAAGTCTTCCAGTTCTCTTTGCTGCTGAACCTAAATAAATAGCTGATTTACCGCAATAACTTCCAACTTCTAAAAGCGGGCCATCAATATCTAAAGTGGACCCATGTCTATTTAGCGCCAAACCTTCGTCAACTGGCATAAAACCTTTTACTGATTCAGCGAATTCAAACAATAATTTTTCATGGTTATCCAAAGCTAACCTGCAAGTTTTTCATCGCTCTGTGATTCGTCTGAGTTTCCGTTAGCTGAATCACCCCAGAGAAGATGCTCTATAACCAAAAATCTCACAATCCATAAAGTTCCATAAGCAGAAGCATTGGCAATTTGAACTGACCATGTGCCACCAAAAATTCCATCTACTACGCCTACCACTGCTGTTGAAAGGGCTAATCCAGCAAAAGCCAACATCCAGAATGGTGCTATCTCTCCTCCGACTGAATGATCACCTCTCGGTTGTTCCCAAACATAATTCCGGCTTAACAAATAAGCAGGGATCGTACTAATTGCTACTGCGCATGCATTAGCCAGCATGCCGGGCAACCCAATAACTGCATGAAATATAAACAGCACCGATTGACCGACAATGGTGTTAACAACAGTCACCCCCATATAACGAAAGAGCCGCTGAGCGTATCCTTGTAACAGGCGTCCCACAATTGAACGTAGTTTTGAACTCAAGGTTCAGATCTTAACTGCTTGGACAATATCTCAACTTTATTTAACGCAATTCATCTTTTTTTAAAAGATTTTTTGCTATTTCACGTGCTACTGAACCTGGAGAAGAACCCTCTTTTTCTTCTAAATTTTCAATGGATTCTTTCACAATTTCTGAAATCAAATAGTCTAACCGCGAGCCAACTTCCGCTTTCCAACGTTTGGACCTTCTAACCGAAATTTGTTCTTCTTCAAATAAGAACTCCCTGTGTTCAAAAATAGCTTTCTTAAATTTGTCTAATCCTTCACCTTCGGTAGCTGTGGTCATAACAATTTCTGGCCTTCTAACCGTTTGACCAGTTAATTGTGACAAATCAATCATTAGTTCTAAGTCTCTTCTCGCATCACTTGCTCCTGGACGATCAGCTTTGTTTACAACAAAGAGATCAGCAATCTCAAGCAAACCAGCTTTATTAGCTTGCACAGCATCTCCCCATCCTGAGGTAACAACCACTACTACTGTGTCAGCTGCTGACGCTACATCAACTTCAACCTGACCTACCCCTACAGTTTCAATAATTATCGGATTAAATCCGAAAGCATCAAATACCCGAACCATTCCTGGAACTGCAAGTGCCAAGCCTCCAGCATGTCCTCGCGTTGCCATTGAACGAATAAAAGCCCCCGCTTCTGATGCTTCCTCCATTCGCACTCGATCACCGAGAATTGCTCCCCCAGTCAAAGGTGATGACGGGTCGACTGCTAGAACGGCAGGTTTATATTCAGATGTAGCTAAATCTCTTGCCAGAGAAGCTGTAAGAGTCGACTTTCCAGCTCCAGGAGCTCCAGTTATACCTATAACATGCGACTTATCTGAAAGATTGTGTGTTACTTCTGCGACTTGTTCGGCAGCAGCACCTCCTCTTTCGACAAGTGTTAAAAGCCGGCCAACTGAACGTCTATCGCCTTTACTAGCTTTTTCTACAAGCGAGATTACTGTTGAGTCTTCAATCGCCACGGGTGGCCACTGCCTCACGAACACATTTGGCTACATCTTCAGCGGATGCGCCAGGACCTAAAACTCCAGCTACTCCAGCTTCAGCCATGGCTTCTAGATCACTATCAGGCACTATTCCGCCTACAACAACTGGGATGTCAAGACCGGCATCTTCTAAGGCTTGCACCATCCGTGGAGCCAATGTTAAATGCCCTGCATTATGCATAGAGATACCTACCGCATCTGCATCTTCTTGTTCGACTGCTGTCACAATCATCTCAGTTGTCTGTCTTAAACCTAAATAAACAACCTCCATACCAGCGTCTCTCAACATTCTCGCCACAATTTTTAAACCTCTGTCATGTCCATCAAGACCTAATTTTGCGAGAACTACTCGTATAGGTGAGTTTTCCTTTTTATTCATACGAATGCCTTTTCTACATAAGTACCAAATACTGATTCAAGTGCTTGCACTATCTCACCTTCTGTCGCTCTTACTTTGACTGCTTCGATAATCGCCGGCATGAGGTTTATAGCAGGGTCAGATGCTTCCAAGGAAAGCCTGTTCAACGCCATTTCAACTGAGTCGCTGTCTCTTGACTGTTTTATTTCTGACAGTCTCTTTAGTTGAGTATCTTCGGTGGCAGGATCAATACTTAATAAGTCAATGTTTTCATCTCCTCCTTCTGTAAAAGAATTAACACCCACTATTAAACGATCACCGCTGTTTACTTCACGTTCAAACCTGTATGCGGCATCTGCAATTTCTCCAACGAACCACCCATTTTCTATTCCGACATACACTCCTTCAAGAATTGAACCGTCACCTAATTCTTCCAGGTGTTTAAAAATTTCTTCAGCTTGTCTTTCCATTTCGTCCGTCATCCACTCAACGTAATCTGACCCTCCTAAAGGATCGGCAACGCTGGTTATACCCGTTTCATGAGCAACAATTTGTTGTGTTCGTAAAGCAATTCTTGCGGCGTCTTCAGTTGGTAAAGCCAGAGCCTCGTCATAACTATCTGTGTGCAGGCTCTGAGTTCCACCGATAACACCGGCTAAAGCTTGTATAGCAACGCGCGCAATGTTTATCTCAGGCTGTTGAGCCGTTAGTGATACTCCCGCAGTTTGTGTGTGGAACCGAAGTTTGTGACTCCGTTCATCTTTTGCGCCATAACGATCCCGTAACCACTTAGCCCAGATCCTTCTTGCCGCTCGAAATTTTCCTATCTCTTCAAAAAAATCTGAATGACTGTTAAAAAAGAAACTAAGCCTGGGTGCGAAATCATCAACATTCAGGCCAGCTGCCTGTGCTGCTTCTACATAAGCAAATCCGTTCGCCAAGGTGAAGGCAAGCTCCTGTGCGGCTGTGGAACCAGCTTCTCTAATGTGATAACCCGATATTGATATTGGATTCCACCGTGGCATTTCGTTAGCCGTAAAACTAACCACATCACTTACTAGACGAACAGATGGTCTTGGCGGAAAAATATATTCTTTTTGAGCCTGATACTCCTTAAGGATGTCATTCTGGAGTGTTCCGTTAAGTCTTGATCTTTCTACTCCATCTTTTTCTGCAACTGCCACGTACATTGCGAGAAGAATAGCTGCGGGTCCGTTAATTGTCATAGAAGTGGATACTTGCCCTAAATCAATGTCAGCAAAGAGATCAACCATGTCGTCAAGAGTGTCTACCGCTACACCAGCGCGACCTACTTCACCAATTGACCATTCATCATCAGAATCACGACCCATAAGAGTTGGCATATCGAAAGCTGTTGAAAGCCCCGTGCCCCCAGCGCGTAAAAGGTCCTTAAAACGGACATTGGTATCTTCTGCCGTTCCAAAACCAGCGAACATTCGCATTGTCCACAACCGGTCCCTATACATGCCAGCATGTATCCCACGTGTGTAAGGAAACTCACCCGGGAGAGGTCCATCTCCGTATACGGATCCAACTGGAACTCCTGACATAGTCCGGAATTCTTTTTTCTCATCCATGTATGTCAACTCCCAATAGTTGGACTTCTTAATGGATTTCCACCCTAACAAAAGTCAAAGACGGCTTAACAGGGTTCAGACATAAAGGTGATTTTTTTCTTCAAATCTGAACTTTATTCCGAGGTATTAATTTCCTCTGAAATAGCTTCCCATTGCTCTTCTTCTTTATCCCATCTTCCTAAAATCAGAGAATCTCTAGCGTCAAACTTGTCAGAACCTAACGAAACGTATTTGTAACCCGGCAAAGAAAAATCACCCATGGTTGCTGCTGCTTGCGCGAAAGTTTCGTTTGTTAAATCCGGACCTGCAGCAGTTGCCACTGTTTCGAATAGAGATAAAAACTGACATGACCCTGCTGTTCCAGGCCAATAATTTGTATCTTCAGGTCCGAGTTGATCTGGGGGTCTCACTTCAATTTGAAGGGCCTCTTCAACAAGATCCATACAATGTGCAAAAGAAGGATCTTCACGGCTATCAAAAGCTTTGTTTGTGAGGATTAATCCCGAATTTTCAATTTCTGGAGGCGGTTCTTGGGACCACATGTTTAAAGAATCACCGTTATGTAGTAATAAGTTGAATTCATTTCCTAGGCCGAAAAGGTATTCCATTGCATAAATAGCTTCGCCTACAAACCAAATTGTCGAAACATCTTCACTTCTTGCCTTTTCAAGAACTACCTCTAAGAAAGCTATTGTTGCTGTTTCATCTCCAGTGTTCTCATTCGATGTAACAATCGGAACCGATACACCTTCTGATTCAAGTAGCTCTTTTACCTCATCCATTACTGGTTCAGATTCAGGGTCGGCACCCCAAATCATGATCCGGCCAAGTCCTTCAAGACTGCCTGTCTGTCTTAACAGACTCACAAAAGCCTGCCCTCTTCTGCTCAGATTCATATCACTAGTTATCCAAGATGCGCGTGCCCGTTCTAATTGTTCAATTGTGGGCTTGGC
>Ga0163180_10000353_pt1 | contig 26462 bp, 27 predicted proteins | sample AtlANTMetagenome_2_FD_109647 | JGI IMG/M metagenome (GOLD analysis project Ga0163180, IMG submission 109647) | Marine eukaryotic phytoplankton communities from the Atlantic Ocean - Atlantic ANT 4 Metagenome | ecosystem: Environmental > Aquatic > Marine > Oceanic | place: North Atlantic Ocean...
CCTGTCAATCGCCGACGACTGGCGAATCTACGCAACAGGTACCAACCTCACAAACGATCAGTCCGTGACCTCATGGCGCCCGTTTGGAGCACGCCCCACAGCGCCACTCCAAGTCAATGTCGGGCTCAAGTGGGCACCCTCTGAAGGTTAGCTTGCCCGACCCATTAAAGTAGGACCGCACTCAGAAGGAGAGCGCTTCCTCGTGGCCGAGGGCAAAATCAAGCACACCGATCGGGGTATTCACTCCCAATGTGGCCTTGATCTCTACCGTATGCTCCTTCTTCCCCAAGGCAGACAGTCCGGCTGCGATCACATCCTTGGTGGAGATAGCGTAGGTCACAGAGAAGGAAGACGCCCCACGAGCTGGTAAGGCAATGGGATTGGGATTGCTCCCGTTGCCCAAAGTTTTCCCATCCAAAAGCACCTCGTACTCGATACGCTCCACATTCAGCCCAATAGGATTGGGATTGTTGGCCTGAAAGAAGAACCCCAACTCCACCCCTTCAAGATTTGCCTGAAGTACATGCACACCAGTGATTTCCACGGTCGGCTCGGAAAAACCAACCTTTTTCACCAGTGAGCCCATTGAGGCACAACCAGAGAGACTTGCTGCAAGAACAAGACCTCCTGAGCAGAAACTAGCCGTTCGCGTTTTCATTCTTCCCCCATCAGGCATCAAGCAGAACGTACATGTCCGCGCCAATATTCACAAGACCAACCCAAAAATCTACTTGGCATCGGATTCGACTTCCGCCAAAGTAGGAATCCGCTCAACCAGCAAGGGAGGCCCCATTGAGACCGCTTTTTGCCCTGCCCATCACAATGCTCGTACTCGCATGCACCCCAGCGGACACCGAGGACACATCCGAGCGTCCCACCTTGGATCCCCCCAAGGAAGGTTTCGGCTTTCAGCTTTCAATGGAAGGCACCGTCGAACCCTATTCGGAGGCTTGGCTCTGCTCGGTCTACCCCATCCCAACCACCCGGGTGGAGTCGGTCAACTGGACAGAATTTATACAGAATGAGGGGACACACCACCTCACCTTGTCCACGCCGAGTCTCACGGGTCACCCCATCGCACCAGGGAACTACAATTGCGAAGATCTCTACGCTGAGATGCTGACTGAGCAAATCATGTTCTTCGGTAACCAAGGCGTCGGCTCCGGTGAAATGCACCTCCCCGAAGGCATTGCAGCAACATTCCCGGCCAATATCGATATTCTCCATGAAGTCCACTACGTCAATCCGACTCCCGAACCCATCGAGCTCTACTCCTATGTCAACGCCTACACCATTCCTGAAGCGGAAGTCACGGACCGTATCTGGGGTGGACAGGTACGCGACGAGTACATCAACATCCCCGCCGATTCAGAACACACCGAATGGACGCGCTGCGTAATGAATGAAGACGTGGAGGTTCACTTCTTGGCCTCACATAGTCATGAAAAGGGAAGCCTCTTCGAGATTGCGCGCTACGACGGCGAAACAGAAACCACCGGGGAAAACTTCTACAGCAACCCTGACTGGCATGACCCCATGATCGTCCAGTACGATCCACCGCTCATTGTCCCAGCAGGAAGTGGCTTCGAATACACCTGTACGTGGCGCAACCCAACGGATCAGCCCATCGAATATGGGAGTACATCCAAAGATGAAATGTGCAACATGAGCATTGTCCACACGCCGTTCAGCATGTCGGCACAATGCGAGGTTATTGCATCCAGCGATGGCGTTTTGTGGGACGGCAACTAGAACGCCTTTTCGGCAACCCTATCCGCACCCACTCTTCGGACTTGGCGCGGGCCTAGTCGTCGACGTAGCCAATCGCTTTCATCTTATCGACCGTCGCATCATCGACAGTCACAGGTGCTGCAGCGCTGAAGTTAGAGGCTTCCTTCATGCTCATATCAAAGATGCGCTTGATCTCGCCTTGCAGCCGCTTCACGTCGTCAGGACGCGATGACGCCAGATTCTTGAGCTCTCCAGGATCCGCCTTCAAATCAAAGAGTAGTGGGGAGATTTTCTCACCCAAGATCAACTTCAACCCACTGGCATCAATCAGCGACTTAGAGTGACCGTACTCGGTGTACACACTCTGTGCGCTGTCTGCACCGGTCCGAATCGCATCGGCCTGATTCATGCCGTGCCAAGCCGGAGAAGGACTCACGCCGGTCAATCCAGTCACCGTCGGTGCAATGTCCATCATCTGAGCATATTGCTCCAGGCGTTGACCTTTCACCCCAGGCACCCGAAAGATCAAAGGCACATGGATGTTCTCTTGGTAGAGGTTGCCGTGGAAGAAGTGTCCTCGTTCCCCGAGTGCCTCACCATGGTCTGCAGTAATGACAATGATGGTGTTTTCCCAACGGCCCGTGGACTTCAAATGCTCCACCAAACGTCCGATTTGGAAATCCCAATACTCCACTGAGGCATCATACACCGCAGAGAGTTGCTCCAGATCTGCCTTGCTGGCCTTCTTTTCTCCTCGCTGGAACGGCTCATAATCCTTGTGCAGCCCCGTCAACTCCCCTTTGTAATCACCCACATACTTGGACTTCCACGGCTCAGGCGGAATGTAGGGGCTGTGGGGATCCATATAGTGCAGATACATGAAGAACGGACTTCCACTGCCATGTGCATCCAACCATCCGGTGGCCGCATTGGTCAGATCCTCGCCGCTGTTGTCCCAGGCACCTTTTCCATCGACCACCTTACAGGTATCAAAACCCTGGCAATAGCCTTTGCTCGAGTCGATTACCGGGCTCTTCAAAAGTGCGGAGGTCGCGTAGCCTGCGTCTTTGAATCGCTCCGCCATCGTGGAGTGATCCATCGAGAGGGTATCCATCTCCACCGTTTTACCCTTCTGGTACTTGAGCGCACGATGTGTACGCGGATACACACCCGAGAATAAGCTCGCCACCGATGGGATAGTCCATGCATCTTGAGAAACCGCATTCACGAAGACGGCGCTGTCCTTGGCCAAGGCATCGATAGAGGGAGATGTCGGCCGAGCTGTGTAGCCATATGCGCCCAAACGGTCCGCCCGAAGCGCATCCGCGAGAATCACAATCACATTGAGTTGGCCCGAAGTATCGGAGGAAAGCGCATTGTCTTCTTCGCCCTCCACTCCACTCTTTTCACCGCCGCCACAGGCAAGCGTCATCCAACTCAATGTCACAAAAATCAGGCTTTTTCGAAGCATAGGTTCTCCCAGAACACCTTCCTGGATTACCCGATCAGCCCCCCTTTTGCTACTCGGAGATTTAGGCTGGCCACGCCAGCGTAAGGGTCAACCGCCTCGCTTGGGAAAGATCACCATAAAAGCTTCGAATTCTTCGTCGGTCAGCAAGTCGGCCACGTCCGACTCGAAAGCCTCCCGATTGGCCTTGCGCTCTTTTTGGAGCTGGTACCAACTGATCTCTTCTTTTTCCAACTCTTCCCAGAGCTTCATGCCCTCTTTCCAACGCTCATCTGACAAATTCTGAATCTGTGTCGCAGTAGATTTGTCGATTTGATGATCATCCACAAATTCCGCAATGCTCTGACGCATGCCATCTTCGATGCGGTTTCTCCACTCCTGCTTGCGATCTTCTTGGGCGGCCTCCTGTTCATCCGCAGCGATCTCCACCAACTCATCTCGCAACTCTTCCTTGATCTGATTGAGTTTTGCGGGGTCTGCATCGACACTTCCAGACTGAGCGCTCAAACCATCCAAGTCCCCCTCAGCCAATGAAACCTTGCCCTTTCTTTTGCCTCTGGGACCCATGGCTTTCCCCGGTCCACGTCCAGACCTGTACGCAGATCGGGCACTGGATGCCATCAAGGCCTGGTCCTCCATCTCTTCGATGCGATCGGTAAGCTTCCCCACGTCATTGGACAAACGCACCTGCGTCACCGCCCCCCACGCAAATGCGGAGAAAAAGAAAACAAGCGCTCCAATTTGGACTTTGGTGTTCAAGAGAACCTCCTTCACGACGGATAAGACACACCCACGTCGGCCTAAGCGAGAATGAGCCGCGTGAAGACATGGTAGTCTAAACTTGCGCGCAAGACATCCCCAATCAGGCTGAAAGACATGAAAATATCACCATGGCTACTTCTGGGCTTCGTGGCAACTGGCTGCACATCCGATGACCCACCACCCACTCTTGAAGAGATCCAGCTTGAGGTCTTCAACAAGAGCTGCGGATTCTCGAGCTGTCATAACGGGGAAAGCTATTTGTTGGATTTGAGCACCATCACTGCAAGCGCTGCCATGGTTGACCAAGAAAGTGCACGAGCACCGAACGAAATCTTCGTCATTCCCGGTGATCCGGACAACTCCTACTTGATCAAAAAGCTGGAAGGAGAAGAGAGCATTATCGACGAGGCGATGCCACCACCCGCTGGAGGCCTCGAAGACAGTAAAATCGCGATGGTGCGCGACTGGATCGCCGCTGGCGCACTGTCCGACTAAAAAGCTGCCCCATTCTTGTCCCATCTGCGACGCGCACACACCGATCTGGGCCGCTAACACGCGGTTTTTCTAACGATCACCACCCAAAAACGCCTGGCATGGACTTTGCTTTGCTACCTATACATGCAAAATATATTAATTCTCCTGCCCTTCTTTTTGACACCTCTTCACGCTGAAGACTGCACGCCGCCTGTACACACCACAGCAGATCTTCGAAATGCCTTGTCTGTGTCCCCCGTGATTCACACCGAGAACGCCCCTGGCAGCGAGCTCGCCGACGACACCTTCGAAGAAAAAGGTCTCCGAGCGGAGGTGTTCGCCAAAGCAAAGACCGCCTTCCACAAAGCTTGGGAGAAAGGCGATACTCAAAAAACCATCTTTACCATCATCGATTATTCACTTGGGTCCGACAAAAAACGCATGTGGATCATCGACATGCATACCGGCGAGTTGCTCTACCACCAACACGTCACACATGGAAAAAACTCGGGTCAGAAGCACGTCAAAGCCATGTCCAATGTCGACAATTCCAAGACCTCCAACATCGGCCTATTGAAAACCGGAGAAACCTACTACGGTAAACACGGACTCTCCCTCAAACTCGATGGCCTTGAGCAGGGATTCAACGACAACGCACGTTCCCGCTACATCGTGATGCACGGCGCAAGCTACGTCACGGAAGCCTACATACGTGCCCGTGGTCAGGCGGGACGCTCATGGGGCTGCCCAGCGATCGACCCTGCAATGACCAAAGAAATCATACACAAACTCAAAGGCGGCTCACTGCTCTTTGGCTACTACCCCGACACCAAGTGGCTTGGCGATTCGACCTATCTGAACGAACAGTAGTCCACCGACTATCTCGAATTTGCGGTAGTCTGGGAGCATGAGCAATAGGCACACGACCCGCTTCACACTTCTCGCGGCACTCCTCGCCACAGGCTGCGCTCGGATTAGCGACGCCGAATACGATGCCCGCTTGGACCAGGACGGGGATGGAATGCCGATGGGTCAGGACTGCGATGACAGTGACCCAACCGTCCAAAAGTACGCATGGTTTGTCGATGCGGACGAGGATGGCGTGGGCGGCGCCGAGACCATCCGCGCTTGCAAACAACCGGCTCAAACTGCCTCAATCACCGGAGACTGTAACGACAACAATCCCGACGTCTCTCCAGAACTTCCCGAGCGTTGTGACAACCTCGACAACGACTGTGATGGCGACATCGATGAAGACGCGGTGGATCGAGAACGCGCCTACCGCGACCAAGACCAAGACGGCTACGGCAATGCTGATGTCTGGATGGATACCTGCGATTGGATCAATAGCAGTGAACCCACCAATGGTTGGGTACCCAATAAGTTGGACTGTGATGACACCAACAAGGCTGTCCACCCCGAAGCAGAAGAGATTTGCGACAACGGCCGGGATGACAACTGCAACCAGGATCTCACCGAATGCTTTTTCAACGGCATCCACACCGCCAACGAGGCCAGCATCACTCTTATCGGCAGTGAGAAAAAAGATGAACTCGGAAGTTCCATGCTTTGGGCGGGCAACATGGATGAGACTCCTGGTGATGAACTATGGGTTGGTGTTCCAGGTCTCGACGTAGAGCGACAAAACAATGGTGGCGCTTTTCTGCTGGGTGAAATGACACTCGGTCAGCACATACTGGACCTCGAGGAGCACACGCATTTCCTCACAGACCTACCGGATGTCAATCAGGATGCAGTCGGGACTGCGCTCGGCATGCTTCGAGACATCGACGGCGACCAAAAGGCAGAACTGGTAGTTTCTAGTGCCCCCAAAGCAACCGTCTGGGTGCTGATGAGTGCCGACAGCGAGACCACTGCGATGACATCGGCGTTCACCATTTCATCCGGAGAGGACAATAAATTTGGCTCCAGTCTCTCCGGCTTCAATGACATCGATGGAGACGGGTTCGACGAACTGCTGGTCGGTGCCTACGACCACGATGCCCAAGATACCATTGCATCCAATCGCGGAGCTGTTGCTCTGTTTATGAGCTCCCATCTGCTCGCATATACCGAGAACGAAGAATTCACCCTCGAAGAAGACAAGCATGCCATTTACGAGGGTTCACTCAATGGGGAGAAACTCGGGAAAAACATGCACACCGCTGGTGATACCGATGGGGATGGCATTCCCGAGGTGCTCTTGGGGGCGGCAGGAAGTGACTCCGCAGCGGTCAACCAAGGAGCCATTTTCTTATGGGAACCCGACCCGAGCGTTCGCGGTATTCAGACCCTGATTGATCACAGCGAAAGCATATACGGCAACAACGCACGGGATGAATTCGGAGCAAGCATCGCCGGTGTTGGAGACACCAATGGCGACGGCTACGCCGACATACTCGTGGGCGCACCCGGCGTAAACATCAATGAGCGAGATGATGGGGCCGCCTACCTCTATCTCGGGCCGCTGGAGAATACGGCCCATTTCGACTACGCCTCCAGAATCACCAGCACGACCGCACTTTCCCGATTCGGAAGTCAGGTGGTATCCGCCGGAGATATCAACCTCGATGGCAAAGCCGACTTCGCCATATCGGCTCCGCATATGGAAGTAGACTCAATCAACAATGTCGGCGCAGTCTACTTCTTTCTGGGTGCCGAAGAACATTTTGACTACGACATCAAAGATGCAGTCGCTACGGTATTCGGAAACGAAAAAAATCAGGAACTGGGTTCCACACTGACTGGAGGCGGCGACTACAACAATGATGGCCGCCCCGATATTGCCATCGGTGCTCTGGCGGGAGGCATCACAAGCCAGGAATCTGCCGATAACAATGGTGCAATCTATATTTTTAACGGAATCTCCCACTAAACAGGCCGCACCAACGCCTAGATTCCCTAAAGATTCCCGGACTTTTGTCACGGAATGTCACAGCCGTGAATGAGACTCAAAGAAGTGCGTCATTGGGGTCGTGCAACAACGCACAGGAATACCCTCAAGGAGTACCACCATGAAAGCCCTCACCACCATGATCGCAGCCGTCCTACTTACCCTCGCTTCTGCCTCCGCTGCTGAAGCCAAGCCCATGCCGCGAAATGCTGTCGCCATCGGCGTTGTGACCGGACAACTTACCAAAGGCGAAGTTCGCGCCCTTCGGATGAAAGAAGCCCAAATCATGCGGTTCAAGCGTGTCGCTTTACGTGATGGACGACTGAGTCTTCGAGAACGCCAGAAAATAAAGGCGATGCAGAAGAACTTGAAGCAACAATACCGCGTTTACACTCACAACCGTGCCCGTCGAATCTGACCCCCAGAGATGTGCACACCCCTGCCGCGCCCATCCTGGGCGCGGCTTTTTTTCGTTCGCTGGTAGAATGCCGATATGCGAAAGCGACTGCTCATCGGAATGTCCCTGCTCCTTCTCTTGATCGTCCTGAGTCAATTTCGGCTCGTTAAAATCCAGAACAATGAGATGGCACCTGGCTTCCAGAAAGGAGACTGGGTGCTACTCGGTCCAGGGTCTGCCTCCATTGGCGATGTGGTTCAACTACAAGACCCCGCAGAGAAGAGTCGTACCATCTATCGACGTATCGTCGGCGTCGGGGGCGATTCGATTCAATACCGACAGGGAAACCTAATTCGAAACGACCACGGCTTCCGGATCCGTGAAATGCACCGTGATCAGCACACTGTATTGCGTTCCGAAAGCGACTCATGGCTGATTCGACGGAGACCCCAAGGTGACCGTTCCAACCCCATTCAAACCGATGTTCGCAAAGGGCACATCTTTTTAATGGCGGACTCACGCGACGAGTCTATCGATTCACGATGGTGGGGCAGTATCTCCCGCAAAAAGATCGGCCGAAAGGTCTGGATTCGCTGGGGCAAGAGCACCCGATGGCGTTCGAATGTTGCGTACGGCGGCACAGATGGTCCGTGGCCTGTGCCCAAACCGAAACCCCCTGGCTCCGGAGCGATTCAAACCGGCGCCCAGTAGTGGGCTACACCACCGTCAACTGCTTCTGGGAAAAACCAAAACGCACCTTGAGCGTCATGTACTCAGGGCCAACATCCAGGGCGAGATCATCGATCTCCATATTCATGTTGAGGGCTCCTGCTGCCGGCTCAAGAATGCCCTCAATCTGTTCGGACTGCAGAATAGGCACAGGATTCAAACGGTCTGCTTGCTGGTCAATCAGCTTTCCGGAAGCATCTTCCACAAGCCTCCACAGTGGGTGATCGCCGAGTTTGAGAGACAAACCGCGTAAATAGCCGACTATTCGACCGGTCTCGGGGTCGTACTCAATGTCCCGCAAGTGGACCTCGGCCCCAAAACGCTTGGAAAGATCAAATGGAAACTCCACATTTTCCTTCAACAAACGGGCTTTACCTCGCGCACTGAGTCGAAATGTCGCCTCTGCTCCAATGGTCTGTTCGCCGTAGTGGAAGTCCGTACCGTCCCGGTCCACTTCCAGCTGCCACTCGCCCTCGACACGCACCATCTCTTCGAAGAAAGACAGCACCTGCTCGCGGCGACCGTCCCAGAGCGACAAGGCGCGGTCTTTGGCACGAACCAAACGACTCTCCTCGCCCCGATCCTCCAACAGCCCAGTGACCTTTTCGCGGACTTGAAGCTGCCCCATGACTTGGCGAATTCCCTCCGCCAGTTCAAACTCTCCCTTCTTTACAGAGATGGGCAGAGCGGTGCCCAATAGATCGGAGAAGAGACTCCGACCCAATGAGACCGAAAAGTGGTAACCATCTGTAAGTTGCCTGCTCTGGCTCACGGGGACCCCCATTGTGGACGTCCCAGTCTACCCCATGAAGGGATAAACCGCCCGCTAGCTGAGTTCAGTGCCGCGAAAGAAGTAGTTAATTTCGGTAGCAGCGGTCTCAGGAGCATCCGAACCGTGAACCGAGTTTTCTCCCAGGGACTTGGCGTACAATGCGCGCAAGGTACCAGGAGCCGCTTCAGAAGGATTGGTTGCGCCCATGATTTCGCGATTCCGGAGAATGGCGTTCTCGCCTTCGAGCACCATGACCACGGAAGGTGCCGAGCTCATATACTCGGTCAACTCACCGAAAAACGGGCGCTCCGAATGCACGGCATAAAAGCCCTGAGCTTCTTCAAGAGAGAGATGCACTTTGCGCATCGCGGCAATGCTGAGACCTTCTTCTTCAAAACGAGCCACGATCTTTCCGATCAGGTTTCGCTCAACAGCGTCAGGTTTAATAATGGATAGGGTGCGTTGGTTAGACATGCGTGTACTCCTTGCTGGGGGCGCCAACTATCCCGTGGACAGCGGCACGCAAGGGTCGCGCATGTGACGAATTCGAGAATCAGCCCAACAATTGCTGGACCATCTTGCCCATATCCGCCGGACTACGCACCACATGCACACCTGCATCTTCCATGGCCTGGAACTTGGCTTCCGCGGTTCCCTGACCACCCGATACAATCGCACCGGCATGTCCCATGCGACGTCCCGGAGGAGCCGTAGCACCTGCGATAAAGCCAACTACAGGCTTCGTCATGTTCTCTTTTGCCCACGCACAGGCTTCTTCTTCAGCTGAACCGCCGATTTCACCAATCATGATGACCATGTCCGTCTCATCGTCCTCATTGAAGAGTTGAAGAGCGTCCGTGTGATTGGTTCCGATAATTGGGTCACCGCCGATTCCAATGCAGGTAGATTGACCCACACCGATCGCGCTGAGCTGCCCAACTGCCTCGTAGGTAAGCGTTCCCGATCGTGAAACAACACCGACACGACCCGGCTTATGAATATGACCAGGCATAATGCCGATTTTGCACTGCTCCGGCGTGATGATTCCGGGACAGTTCGGTCCGATCATCCGGGAGTTGGAGCCCTGCATATAGGCATGTACACGGGTCATATCCGTCGCGGGAATACCCTCTGTAATCGCCACGATCAGCTCAATCCCAGCGTCCACAGCTTCACAAATTGCATCCGCTGCAAAGGGAGGGGGAACGAAAATCACCGATGCATTCGCACCGGTCTGTTTCCGCGCCTCGGCCACCGTGTTGTAGATCGGCACCTTGCCTTCAAAGACCTGACCACCTTTGCCAGGAGTCACTCCGCCCACAAGACTTGTGCCATATCCCAGCATCTGCTTCGAGTGGAAACCACCCGCAGATCCCGTAATGCCCTGACAAATAAGCCGCGTATTGTTGTCGACCAAAACCGCCATGTCTGCTCCTACTGCTGCGTTGCCGCTACTGCTTTTTGAGCGGCATCCGCCATGGAGTCCGCAGTGAGAATTGGGAGGCCGCTCTCAGCGAGCAGCTTCTTTCCAAGGTCCACATTTGTGCCTGCCAAACGAACAACGAGCGGCAGTTCCAGCCCCACTTCTTTGACCGCGGCGATGACACCTTCCGCGATCACATCACACTTCATGATGCCACCGAAGATATTGACCATGATGGCCTGAACATTGGGATCCTTGGAGATAATCTTGAAGGCGGCTGTCACCTGATCCTTCTTGGCTCCACCACCCACATCCAAGAAGTTCGCCGGCTCACCACCGTAGAGCTTGATGATGTCCATGGTGGCCATTGCCAAACCAGCGCCATTCACCATGCAACCGATATTGCCGTCCAACTTGATGAAGTTGAGGCCATAGTCTGCGGCCTCCACCTCGGCTGGGTCCAACTCGCCGGCGTCATGCCACTCAGCGAGTTCCTTTTGGCGAAAGGCTGCGTTGTCATCGATGTCGATCTTGGCATCCAAGGCAACCACCTCACCCGCATCCGTCAGGATCAATGGGTTGATTTCCACCATGGTCGCATCGCTCTTGAGATAGCAGTCATAGAGACCTCTAAAGAGCTTGCATGCACTCTTGAAGGCCGCTCCCTCCAAGCCCAAAGCAAAGGCGATTTGACGTGTCTGCCACCCGCCCAGTCCCGTAGAAGGATCGACCCAGACCTTGAAGATGGCCTCGGGATTTTCCTCGGCGACCTCTTCGATCTCCGTACCGCCCTCGGTGCTGACCATAATCACGATTTTAGAGACCTGACGATCCAGTAAGACCGCTGCGTAGAACTCTTTCGCGATGTCCGCCCCAGTGGTCACATAAATGGTGTGAACTGCCACACCATCTGCACCGGTTTGCTTGGTGACAAGGGTATTACCCAACATGCCTGCTGCAGCATCTCGAACGTCATCCAGGCTACGGCAGAGACGTACGCCACCCTTTCCGGGAACGTCCGCATCTCCACGAACCACTGCCTCTAAGACCTCCGACGAGCTTTCCTCAGCAAAGCGACCTTTGCCTCGACCACCCGCGTGAACTTGGGCTTTGACGACCCAGAAGTCACCACCCAGCTTTTCAGCTGCAGAGAGCGCTTCTTCAACGGTTGTGGCGGCGAAACCTTGGGGAACTGCAACGCCGAATCGGCTCAACAGTTCTTTGGCTTGGTATTCATGCAGCTTCATTCCTGCTCCTACTGGTTCTCAGCGATAAACTTACAGCGATAAATCGGCACACCTTTCCCACCACGCATGACCATGCGTTCATCGATGATCTGGGCACTGATACCCGAACACCGCGACAAGCCAAAGAGCACTGTGTAGAAGTCCGAATCCGTCAGCCCCACTGCATTGAGCAGCGTCCCACTGACCGCATCCACATTGGGATAAGGGTTTGAGATTTTCGGGTTTTCTTTGAGGACCTTCACTGCACGCTCTCGCATGGCAAGAGCAGTCTTGAACAGTGGGTCATCGGGACAAATGCGCTTACCGACCTCGTACTGCACAGTGGCGCGAGGGTCTTCGGCACGCAGAACCGCGTGACCGAATCCGAAAATCAATCCACCAGAAGCGAGACGATTCCGAACAAAGGCTTCCACTTCATCCGGGTCGGACGTGCCAACTTTGCGAACGAAATTCAAGCAATCTTGATTCGCGCGGCCATGTCGTGGTCCTGAGAGGCCCGCCATGGCTGCAGCAAGAGCTGCGTAGGTATCGGCCAAACCACTTGCGACTGCTTTTCCTGTAAAGGTCGACAGGTTGCCACCGCCATGGTCGAGATGCAGCACATAGAACACCCGCAACATTTCGATGAGGCGCTCATTGTCCGCATTGGGAACACCCATCATGTGAACAAAGTTTTCTACCAAACCGAGTTCCGGTTTCGACTCGATGGGATCGCCCCAGCCTGAACGGAGGCGGAAAATATTTGCCACTAATTCCGGGATACGGGCCACTGCATTGAGAGCATCCTCTTGGTAATCCCCTGTACGCCCAGTCATACCCAAATAGGCGAGACCTGCGATGAACCACTCCATCGGATGACCGTCTTTGGGGAGTTGGCTGAGCAACTCGATGACCCGTGGGTCAACCCGAGAACGTCTTGCGAGATCCAACTTAAAGTTTTCCAATTGGGTGGGATTTGGAAGTTCTTTATTGAACAGCAAATAGACCGCAGCCTCAGGATCCAAACCCCAGAGCTCGCTCACAGGCCGCCCGACGTAGTGAAGACCTTTCTCTGGATCTACAAAAGAGGTCCGAACCGTTCCAACCGGAATCCCACGGAGCCCCGTATTCAGATGGCGATCGGTCACCTCAAAAAGAACATCGCTCATTTTCTCTCCCTTATTGCCCGGCATCAGTCGTGCCTAGGCTCCCAAAAACCGCACCTCTTCGAATGACAAAAAAAGTGCACCAGCACGGACACCTATGGGGGCACAACATTGATGTCAAGCACAGAGAATTGACCTCTTTTAGGGCCTTCGTCACACGGTTGAACATGCCAATTGCCGAGGGTTCGGTTAGATGCGCCAGATTCCGACAGGACAAGAAGAATGGCGCTCTCAAAAATTGTCTCAATCACCGACGTAGGGATGCATCGCTCCCACAATGAGGACAACCATCTCGTTTTAGAGAGTGTAAACCTCTTAGCCGTAGCCGATGGCATGGGCGGACTGGAGCAAGGTGAGATCGCATCAGCGACAGCTGTCGAAACAATTTCAACGGCAGAAAAACCGCTTCAACAGCTTGCAGAATCTGCGAACAGCACCGGTGGTGCCGAGAGTCGAATCCAAATCGCCAAGACCTTGGATGTGCTCGCCCACATTGCATCGGAAAAAATCCAAGAGGTCACAGGCGGTGTCCAGTCGGGCACCACGCTTGTCGTCGGTATGGTCGCCAATGACCATCTCGTCATCTCGCACGTGGGTGACTCAAGAGCCTACCTTCTGCGCGGCGGCCGTCTCCGTTGCTTAACGAACGACCACACCGTGGCAGCTTCACAACTCCGCGCAGGGCTCATCACCCAAGCCGAACACGACTCGAGCCCATACCAACACATGCTCTACCAGGCACTGGGCACCGCTGGCAACATCGACCCCGACCTGATCGGCGTTCCCCTTGCCAAAAACGACTTGCTGCTCTTCTGCTCAGATGGACTCACAGGTCCAGTCTCAGAAGAAGAACTCGAGAATTTGCTCGCAAGTGCGGAAGACTTGGATGCAACTGCCGCCAAACTCGTTGACGCTGCAAACGACGGCGGCGGTCCGGACAACATCACTGTCGTGCTCGCTCGGAATGGCGATGGGCCCGATGCCGATGAAGTCGATGATCTGATTGGCGCACTCTACACCTGCCCACTCTTTGCCGAGATGGAAGAAGATCTACAACTCTTCCTGGGTCTCTATCTGGATCAAATCCAGGTGGACAAGGGTGAAAACTTCGACACCACCAAAGGGCTCCACATCCTACTCAAAGGAAGCGCAACCGCGAATGACGTGGAGCTTGAGGCTGGCACAGCGTTCGGTTTTCGAAGCATCCTCAACATGCCGAGCAACGGCGTTGAAGTCACCGCAGCAACCGACTGTCACTGCGCCATCCTGACGAATACCGCTCTTGACGCGCTCCAGCAGCGCCGTCCCGCACTAGCTGTGCCACTGCTCAAGGGCATCTTGCGAGCCATTGCCGAGCGCCACAACGGCGCCTAAGCGCACGCGAACTCGCCATTTAAGGTCCGGTCACTGCATGCCGGACTACCTAAGGTTTCTCAGCAGACCTACGACAAGAACGACTTTACGTCGTCCACGAGGTCCGTATTCTCCCAGCTAAAGCCAGGGCGTCCAAAGTGGCCATATGCCGCTGTTTGGCGGAAGATAGGCGCCTGTAGACCCAAGTGTGAGATAAGCTTTGCTGGTTTCGTGGGAAAGACGCCCCGAACACATTCAGCAAGACGCTCATCAGAGACCGTTCCTGTACCGTAGGAATCCACCATCACCGAGACAGGATCCGCCACGCCAATCGCGTAGGCCAACTGGACCAAGCAACGATCTGCAGCACCCGCAGCCACCAAGTTTTTGGCCGCATAGCGTGCGAGGTACGCTGCTGAGCGATCCACTTTCGATGGATCCTTGCCCGAGAAAGCACCACCGCCGTGTGCACCGTGGCCACCATAGGTATCCACAATGATTTTGCGTCCAGTCAAACCACAGTCACCCATGGGTCCGCCAATGACAAAGCGTCCGGTAGGATTCACATGAAACGTGGTGTTGGCGTCGATAAGATGCGCAGGAATAACGTTGGGCACCACGACATCGCGCATGAAGGCTTCGATCTCTGGTTGCTCCACGTGTTCAGCATGCTGCGTTGAAAGCACAATCGTGTCCACGCGAACGGGTTTTCCATCGCGATATTCGACAGTGACCTGTGACTTTGAGTCTGGCCGCAACCAATTCACCGTATTGGCCTTACGCTCGACAGCCATGGATTCCACCAAACGATGGCTGTAGTGAATGCTCATCGGCATCAACTCAGGAGTTTCATTGCAGGCATATCCAAACATCATGCCTTGGTCACCAGCACCCTGTTCCTTGTGCATCCCCTCGCCGGCAGTCACGCCTTGCGAAATATCCTGGGACTGCTGCTCCAAGGCCACCATGACGGAACAAGTTGTGCCGTCAAAACCCTTCGCAGAATCATCATAGCCAATGTCTAAAACCGCTTCACGAATGAGTGGCGGCAAATCCACCTTCCCATTGGAGGTAATCTCACCTGCGACCATCACCACACCCGTCTTGACGAGGGTCTCGCAAGCGACACGGGAGTTGGAGTCTTGTGCAAGGTATGCATCCAAGACTGCATCCGAGATTTGGTCGCACATCTTATCGGGATGGCCTTCTGACACTGATTCCGAGGTGAACAAGCAATTTTGCATGGACATAAGCTTCCTTCGAGAAAACATGTTTTTTTGCGCGATGCGCCGCTCTTTTAAGAGCATGATGGCAGGCAATATGGAGGTCTAGCGCAAGCTTGTCAAGCCCAAGTCTGCCATCTCTTTACACCCGAATCGCGAAGGAGCAGATCGACTGTCTGGACATGAAGCAAGAATAGTGCCAGAATCGACGAACTACATCACCGTCGGCACCCGTGAAGAAACATGGCGCTTGAGCTCAAACAAAATCTCAAACTCAGCCAACAACTGGTCATCACGCCACAGCTTCGCCAGGCCATCAAGCTACTTCAGTTGTCGCATTTGGACTTGGTAGACACGGTCAAACAAGAGCTGATGGAGAATCCTGCCCTCGAAGAAATACCGGGCACACAGTCCTCAGAAACCACCGATGCAGAGCGCGCACTCAACCAACAATCCCGAGCAGTGCAAACCGACGAAGTCGATCGCAACAACGGTGCGCAGAACACGGATCAGGATTGGCTCAAGATAATTGAGTCCTACAAAACCGGACCACCTCGCTCCAGCAGTAGCGGCGGCACCATCCACGACGACCTGCCCCCAATTGAGGCAAACCTCAGTTCTTCACATTCCCTCACCGACCACTTGGAGTGGCAACTCGGTCTACAACACTGCACGGATGCGGAAAGAAAAGCTGCCATCCGCATCATCAACAACCTCAACGAACACGGTTTTTTGACCCTCCCACTGCAAGAAGTGGCCGAGCGTACCGGGGTGGAATTGGAAGATGCAGAAGGAGCTCAAATGATTGTCCAGAGCCTTGACCCACAAGGCTGTGGCTCATTGGATGTAGTGGAGTGCCTCGTTCTTCAGGCGAAAGTGACCTATCCGGAAGATCCAAACTTCGTCACGATCCTTCAAGACCACCTACACGACCTCGAAAAGCGCAACTACCAGGGCATCGCTCGAACTCTCGACATGCACATGGAAGACGTCATCGAATACCATAAAATGATTCGAAACTTCGAGCCTTGGCCGGGACGCGGCTACTCGGATGCCGAGCCCCAATACATCACGCCCGATGTCTACGTGGTGAAAATCGGCGATGACTGGCAAGTCATGCAGAATGAAGACGGCCTGCCCAAACTCAGGGTCTCTCGGCTCTACCAAGACGTCCTCGCTGGTGCAGGAAGCAACGAGGATCGGAAGTACATCAAAGAAAAGCTCGAGGCAGCCGATTTTCTCATCAAGAGTATCTACAAGCGGCAGTCCACGATTCACAAGGTCGTGAGTTCAATCCTCCGCCGACAACGGGATTTCTTCGATCACGGTGTCGATCATCTGCGGCCAATGGTGTTGCGAGACGTTGCCGATGATGTGGAAGTGCATGAATCCACGGTGTCTCGTGTGACATCGAATAAGTACCTCCAGTGCCCGCACGGAATCTTGGAGTTGAAGTTCTTCTTTACCGCTGGTGTTCAGCAGGCTGGTGGCGGGGAAGACCTCTCCGCAATGAAGATCAAGAATCGAATCAAACAGCTCATCGGCTCAGAAAACCCCAAGAAGCCACTGTCCGATCAAGCCATCGTGAACGCGCTCGCTGATCAAGACATTCAGTGTGCACGACGCACCGTCGCAAAATACCGAGAAGCACTGGGAATTCTCTCGAGCTCCAAGCGAAAGCAACTGTTCTAAGCAGCCGCTTTATTGAGCCAACCAGTCCTCGCCTAACCAGCGGCTTCGCGCTGTGGGGTTCTCTGCGATCTCCTGTGGGGTTCCCGTCAGAACAACACTGCCCTGCACCAATAACGACACACTATCGCAAAGCGGCATCGTCTCCCGAACAGCGTGATCGGTCACCAACACACCCAAACCGTCATCCGCCAATGCACGAATATCGCTCGACAAGCGTGAAATCGACTTCGGATCAAGACCCGCAAAGGGTTCATCCAAGAGCAAGATACGCGGATCGGTTGCCAAGCAGCGCGCAATCTCCAAGCGTCGGATCTCACCCCCGGAAAGGGTTGCTATCGAATCGGAAGTCCTGTCTTGTAGTCCCACCCGCTCCAAATAGCCTTCCGCGGCGGTTCGGGGTGCTCCTCGGGCCTCCAGCGCAACATAAAGCTGCTGCACCACGGAGAGTCCCTCCAGCAAGCTGGGCGTTTGGGGTAAATAGCCCAAACCTGCGCGCACCCGCTGATGCAGCGCCCCCCCCAAGATCGCATCATTCAAATACACTGCGCCTGCATCCGGTTGCAGCAGTCCAGTAAGTACACGAAAGGTAGTGGTTTTTCCGGCCCCATTCGGTCCCAAAAGGCCGACAATCTCACCGGAGGCCACATGGATATCCACCCCATCCAGCAAACATTTTCCGCCGGCTTTCACCACCAGGCTCTCGGCTCTCAGGCGAGTCACTGCGCTCCTATGCTGAGCTTGCATTGCTCACATTCGACACGCTCATCATCCAAAAAAACCCGGATCAACTCTCCGACAAGAGCGTTGCTCCCCTCTTGTAAGCGCGGCGTGCCCGTCAATACCAAGCTACCGCTGGTCTGGTCCAACACAGCCTTAGATCCTGTGGCTTTCCATTGCTGACTCTCAATACGCACATTGCCCGAGGCCACGGCTTCCTGAATCGCGCCCTTCTCTTCATGTTTGACCTTTAGGGCATCACAGCGCAAGACCAACTCACCACGGGTTGCAACCACATTTCCAGAGAACTCAGCTTCACGTGTTTTCATCGCCCAAGTCGAGTGCTTGGCTTCGATTAGCAACTCCGGTTGACCCGCTCGAAGAGTAATGTCTTCGGCCTCAAGCGTAGTCTCATCCACGAGCTCAACTGAGCCCGCTTCCGCCTCAACAGGAACCTCCGCCAAGGTGGTTTGCAAAACCACCCCTTCAGCAGCCGGGGGCGCAGCCTGCACATCCGATACCCCTTTGGGCATCGGACCACACGCCAAGACCCACAGCAGAAGCGCTATGCCTGCTCCTTGGACGCTACCGTAAGTGTTGGAGCGTCCGACTTGCGGCTTTTCTCTTTCTTGAGACGACGGGCAATTCCGGCTTTCACAAACCGCGTGAACAACGGATGTGCCGCCAGCGGTTTGGACTTGAACTCGGGATGAAATTGGCATGCCACAAAGAAAGGATGCTCGCTAATCTCGATCATTTCCACCAATTTTCCATCGGGGGAGGTTCCAGCCAAGCTCAAACCAGCACCACGAAGGCGATCATGGTAGGCCGGATTCACCTCATATCTGTGACGATGACGCTCTGAAATCTCAGTCTCACCATAAATATTCGCTGCCAACGAATCCTTCTCCAAGAGACAGGGATATGCCCCGAGCCGCATGGTGCCACCTTTTTCGGTCACCTCATGCTGGTCATTCATCAAGTCCACCACACCGTGGTTGGTCGCTTCGGCAAACTCACGCGAGTTGGCATCCTCCAGCCCGGCCACATTTCTAGCGAACTCAATGACCGCTACCTGCATGCCCAAACAAATGCCAAAATACGGTACGCCTCGCTCACGGGCGTATTGAACTGCAAGAATCTTGCCTTCCACACCACGCTCCCCGAAGCCGCCTGGCACGAGAATACAATCCAGATTTTGAAGTTGCGCCTCCACGTTGTCTTCCAACAACTCTTCGGAATCCACATACACAAGGTTCGGTTTGTAGTGGTTTGCGAGTGCGCCATGCGCCAAGGCTTCATTCAACGATTTGTAGGTGTCGCCAAGATGCACATACTTGCCCACAATACCGATGTTGACCTCACCCTTCGGATTGGTCGCGCGATGCACCAATTCCTGCCATGCCTCCAGATGTGGCTCTGCGGCCCAAATACCGAGTTTTTCAAGAATGCGAATATCGAGTTCTTCTTCGTGGAAAACCATCGGTAAACGATAAATATTGTCCACATCTGGCGCTGCAATCACGGAGTCAACACCCACATTACAGAAATGCGCGATCTTCTGACGGATATCCTTGGGCAGGTCACGGTCCGTACGACAGACCAACACATCCGGCTGAATACCCACCTGCAAACACGCCTTGACCGAGTGCTGCGTGGGCTTGGTCTTCATCTCACCCGACGTCTTCACATAGGGCACCAAGGTCAGATGTAAATAGAGCACATTCTCGGGACCAGCATCCGCCCGCATCTGACGAATTGCCTCCAAATACGGCAAGGACTCGATGTCGCCCACTGTTCCGCCAACCTCAACAATCGCCAAGTCGACGTCGGAGGCCGCTTCCCAAATAAGTCGCTTAATTTCGTCGGTAATGTGCGGAATGACCTGCACGGTACGACCGAGATACTCTCCAGCACGCTCCCGCTGAATCACATTCTGATAGATACGACCGGTCGTAAAGTTATTCTTCTGCCCAAACTGGCCCGACGTAAATCGCTCGTAGTGGCCCAAATCCAAGTCTGTTTCAGCACCGTCATCGGTCACAAAGACCTCGCCATGCTGGTATGGACTCATGGTGCCAGGATCGACGTTGATGTACGGATCCATCTTGACGTTCGTCACACGCAGACCGCGAGCCTCCAAGAGGGCTCCCAAAGCAGCGCCAGAAAGGCCCTTGCCCAAAGAGGACAACACACCGCCTGTCACGAAAATAAACTTCTTTCGCATCCCTTACTCCTCACTCCATCCAGTTCATGACCGCTTGCAAATCCTCTGGCATATCCACCGAGGGCGCTGCAGAACGCACGAAAACAACCTTCACTCTTCCACCGTATTCCAGCACACGCAGCTGTTCCAGCCCTTCTTTGATCTCTTCCGCGGCTTGCGGATGATTTGCAAAGGCCGAAAGGGCGCTGCGTTGGAAAGCATAAATGCCAATATGCCTACGATTAGACCCACCCCTACTAATGTGCTGGCGAGAAAAACCCAGAGCGAAATTTTGCGGGTCTGTCACCACGCGCACCACAGAACTTGGAGCATCCGGCGGGAGTTCTTGCCCTGCAGCCGTCGCCATATCCACACCTGGCTCATTCAAAGCATCCACACACAAATCGATACAAGCGGGGTCCACAAGGGGTTGATCGCCCTGAATATTGACGATTTGGCTGAAGTCGGTGTGCTTTGCAGCTTCCCACACCCGATCGCTACCGGTCCGATGATCCGGACGAGTCAGACACACATTGCCACCGAAGGACTCCACCGCTTCAACGATACGCGGATGGTCCGTGGCCACCACCAAATGGTCGAGCCGTTTTGATTTCAATGCGCGTGCATACACATGATGCAACAAAGGCCTCCCCTGAAGGGAGGCCAATGCTTTCTCCGGAAAACGCTTGGAAGCGAGCCGGACAGGAATGACGCCGAGCACCGATGCCCGTGACGCCATGAATGCTATCGCTTCGAGAACTGGAAGCGTTTACGGGCGCCAGGCTGACCGTACTTCTTACGTTCCACAACACGTGCGTCACGGGTAAGGAAGCCTTGCTTCTTCAGAAGAGGACGGGTGGTCTCGTCACGCTCAATCAAAGCGCGGGAGATTCCCAAACGGATCGCGCCAGCTTGACCGGATTTACCGCCACCGCGAACGGTGATGTAGGCGTCCAATGCAGCTTTGTTCTCGGTGACAACCAAGGGCGCTGTCAGCATCATGATCAAGCTCTCACGGTCGAAGTACTCGTCCAAGGGAGTCTTGTTCACCAAAATACGGCCCGTTCCGGGACGAAGGAAAACGCGAGCGGTCGACTCTTTACGACGACCAGTTCCATACCATTGTTCCATCTTATTGCTCATGCTTATGCTCTCAGACCGTCTCAGGGAACGGCTTGGGCTGTTGGCCCTCATGGGGGTGCTCAGGACCAACATAGACCTTGAGCTTCTTGATGACTTGGCGACTCAACCGATTCTTCGGCAGCATACCCTTCACAGCTTGCGTCACGATACGCTCAGGATCCCGTTCCAGCACCTCGCGGGCTGTTTGGGACTTGAGGCCTCCGATATATCCCGAATAATCGTGATATTTTTTGGCATCGAGCTTGTTACCGCTCAACGCAATTTTCTCAGCGTTGACGACAACCACGTAGTCACCCGTATCCACATGCGGCGTAAAAGTAGCCTTATGCTTGCCACGCAGAACGGTAGCGATGCGAGTGGCCATGCGGCCGAGTGTTTGATTTTCAGCGTCAACCACGAACCAGTCGTGTTTGACGTCAGATGCTTTGGTAGATGGGGTAGCCATTTTCTTCACCGATAGAGTGCGTACAACGTGTTCAAGCCTCTGTGCTGGCACGACACGCTGAAACCAGGCCCTTTTAGTGACGCATGGGGCGCCTGTCAAGTGGATCTAGCACACTTCAGTCCGAAGGAGGCACATAAATGCTGCTCTCACCCATCAGAAGTGCATTAAAAAAGATGTTGGAAGAACCGAAGCGTCCATCCGCCCAAACAAAGAACAACTCTGCCCCTGAACGACCCATCCACGGATCAATAGTGTAGGCCGAACCTGGTTTGTTTGAATTGACTCGGTAGTCTGAGCCCGACCAACTATCCCCATTGTCGACAGAATAGTTGTACATCAAATCATTGAAACCAACCATGCTGCCGTCGTATCGGTAGTCTTCCCAGAACGCGACAATATGCCCATCGTCAAATCGACGCACTTTCGGCCGATAGGATTGGGAAGAACCGCTGGCATCGCGATCCAGGCGAAATTCTTCCATGTCCCAGTTCACGCCAGCATCAGGACTTCGACGGTAAAAGATGTCGTGTCCACCAGATCGATCATCTTGCCAGACGATATGCAACTCGGGTCCAACTGCGGCCAAGGCTGGAAAAAGCGCATCAAAAAGACCCGCTGCACTGGATTCGACCCGCTCTCCGCTTGTCCAGGATGCTCCTGAATCCGTGGAACGAGACAAATAAATATCCCGACCTTGTCCTGAAGCGGTGTCATGCCAGGCGATGTAGGCGTATCCCTCGGACATTTCGATATCCGGAAGAAAAGAGTCCGCGCTTCCCGGTGCACCAATGTCCAAGCGTTGGTCCACACCGAAAGAATGGCCATAGTCGGAGGAATGATTCACGTAAATATCCGAGTAGCCGTCCCGAGAATCTTCCCAAGCCACAACTACATTGCCATCTCCATCCGCTGCAATCACTGGATGTGCCGAATACCCACTGCCTGCATCTCCGCTGTCCACCCGCACAGGCTCGGGCAACCACGTCGCCCCCCCATCCGTTGATGCGTTCAAGAAGATGTCATAGGCGCCATATCGAGAATCAAACCACGTCACATACACACTAGAGCCCACGGCGAAAATCCGTGGTTCCAAGCTCATGTAGTCGCCATCCTCATCGGCATCGAGGGCTACATCGGCCACCTGAAAGGTCTCGCCACCGTCATCCGAGTAGTTGAAGTAGATGTTGCCATTCTCCAACTCGCCATCACGATGGTCCTCCCACGCGACATAAATGCGGTCTCCCATACATGCGATGTCGGGAACGACCGCATCTCCGTTGCCATCTGGCGTATTCAACTGAAGATCTTGAATGTTCCAAAGTACTCCGCCATTCGCCGAGCGATTGTAATAGACCGCGTTGTACTCCTGACGCGCGTCGTACCAGACCACATGGATTCGACCCTGACCGTCCTGACAAGTACGCGGCGCATTGGCTTCGACGGGAAAGTTCACACTGCCCGCATGATCAATTCGAAAATCACCGTCCCCCAAATTTTCGTCGCCGCCTCCACAGGCGGGCAAAACGCTCAATAAAACTCCGGGTAACAAGAAAGATTGCAGTATTTTTCTAGACATTTGTTTACTCCCAACAGCACCAAGGCGTCGCAAAATAGCCGCAGATTCACCAACAGTCGAGCATTTGTTGGCGCTGGTCTGGTGGAACGTGCTACAAGGTGCCGCCAGCACTGGTGTGCTTGGTTTTTCTGGAGACATCAATGGCGTTCAACAAGGCTTCTCTCGGTAATCGCTACGTTTGTTTTGAATGCGGGGTCAAGTTTTACGACCTCAATAAAGATCCTATCTGCCCTTCTTGCAGTGCGGATCAGCGAGACAACCCCAATCCTGATGCACGAGAAGCCTTCTTGGCGAGCCTCAGCACACGCGGGCGTAAGAAAGCAGTCGTAAAAGAGGAGCCGAAAAAAGAAGAGGAGTTGACTGAAGAACTTCTCGAAGAATCCAGCGACGACGACGACGAGTTGGACGAAGAGCTCGACGGCATGGATGCGGACAGCCTATTGACCATGGGCGAAGAACCACCAGAAGAAGACTAAGCGCTACAAGAAAACCCGCTCTTCTTCACGGCACCCGTAAATCTGCCGGATAATCGACACGCACCAGAAAAAGTCCAGCTGCAGGCGCAGTAACCCCTGCTTGATTTCGGTCCTTTGCGTCTAAAAGATACGAGAACCAGTCCGGTGTTTGTCTGCGGCGACCGACCTCATGGAGTGATCCAACAATATTGCGGACCATATGCCGCAGGAATCCTTCTCCATACAACTCCACCCACAACGCGTCCTCCTGCACCAGCACCTCACCGCGCAAGATGGTTCGGACGGGTGATTTTGCAGCACAACCCGCTGCCCGGAAGCTCGAGAAGTCATGCCGACCGACTAGAGTCTGCAATGCGGTCCGCATCGCTTCAACATCCACGGCGTAGCGCAACTGCCAACAGCGATCCCGCTGGAGAGCCGAACGAGAAGGCGCGGTACGCATCACATAGCGATACAGCTTGCCTACCGCGGATTGCTGCGCATGAAAGTCAGGATGTGCCAACGCAGCTTCCAAACAGGCGATTTCGGCCGGCAAGCGTGAGTTCAACCCACGACGCACCTGCTCTGGTGTGCGCTTTGCCTCCGAGCGGAAATGCACCACTTGACCGAGCGCATGCACCCCAGCATCCGTTCTCCCACTTGCAACCACCCGAATCGTGTCATCGTCAAAAACGTGCCGAACAGCCGATTCCAACTCGGACTGAATGGTGATCTGATTGGGTTGAACCTGCCATCCCGAGAAACGGGTGCCGTCGTATTCCAGTCGCAAACGCCACTTATGCACGGCGAATCAACGATCGATCTTGAGACCAGCAGTCAATGCGGTGCCACCGAAGCCCAGGCCGTCCTCCGATAGCATTTCCTGTACGCGGTACTCCACCACGAAGTAGCTATCCTGAATCCCCCAACGGGCTTCCGCTCTACTCGCCCGATGCTTCGAAAACACATCCAAGAGCACATTGACGCCAAAGCCATAATGATAGCCGGGCTTGCCACCGCTCAAACTCGAGCCCTGAACAAAGCCATCCCCGGTGTTTTGCTGCTCCATCCACAACCAGTAGTCCACCCCTCCTTTGGCGAAAGGAACGACTGGTTGACCATCAAAAACGTCCAAGCGAAGTGTGCCTGAAAGACTTAGCGGGAGGAGCGTCAAGCGTGTGTAGTAGCCGGAGCTATCCCCGCTATCTTCACCGACCGCCGCATCGGTTTCCCGCATCAAGCCGAAGCCTGCATCGACCTCCAAGGTGCGAAAAAGCTGCACACCGCTCTCCAGAAAGAAGAGTTGATTGCCTTTTTCGCCATAGACGGTCTGAATACTGCTATCGCTCAATGCCGCAGGACCAACCTTGACCTCTACGTTGCTGTTTTTCAGATCAAATGCACCATCCGCCTGAGCGATTGGGCAAAGGAGAACTAAGCTTGTGACGAGCATGGGGTCTTTCCTCTTCTATAGAGCAAACAAAGCATAAGCGGTAAAACAGTCCAAGCCACAGGATTTCGACCCGTACTGTTGAATCCAGTGCAGCCCCCTGCCTCATCGGCCAACTGAGCAGCCCCAACGGCGGGCTCAGGTGTCACGGAGAGCACAGTACTCATGGGGCCTTCCTGTTCCGAGTCATCCATGGCGCGCACGCCCACATAATAAGTGACTCCATTGGTCAAGTCGGGGATCTGAACTTGAACGGACTCTCCGGGCTCCGCAGACACAGAGACAACCGTCTCAGGCCCGCCCGAAGCGTAGGTGTCTGCATCGAAAGCAGATGTGGAGTAGTACACGTCGTAGCGGGCCAAATCAGCATCTTCGATGCCCTCAAAGCTCAACACGATCTCCCCATCCCCGAATCCGGCGCTCTGCTCGTCCAATTCCACCAAGGAGGGTGGATTGTTCACAGTGACCAACACACTGTCGTGGCCCGAATTCGAACCTTCCTCTGCGATGACATAGACGCGATTATCCCCTTCGACAAAAGACGCAGTGATGCTCAGGTTCACCGTGCTTTCCAGCCCCTCCGCGGCCGTCCCGCTCGACAACAATGCCCCATCCTTGCTCTCCAGACGCAACTCCCAGTCCACATCTGCATCCGCCAAGAAGGCCAGTTCAAGGCTGTCTCCTTCCCCATAGACACCACTGGGACTCGACGAGAACTCCACCCAAGGTCCCGCAGTAAAAATTTCCAAGCCAACTCCGCCACGTCCCGCAAACAAAGCGTCTGATGTAGCAAAAAGGGCTTCCACCGAATCCGCTGCAAACTGGGCATCCGGAACATCCGACACGATGTAAGTGGACGTATCGAGGCTATAAATCCGAATTTCGTCCGAAGAACTCTCTGCAAGAGCGATGTACGTCGACTCCCCTTCCGACTGCAATGCAATGGCGGAACAACGCTCGAGATCATCGGATTCATTGAGCACAACTTGGTATTCGTTGCTGCTTGTGATGAAGCGAACAACCGCACCGCCACTGTCCATCAGGTACAACAGCTTGTCGCCGTCACTCGCTGCATCCGCAAAGGATCGACCACTCAAGTTCTCCTCATTGCGAACCGCTGCCCCCGTATTCATGTCGACCTTGGTGAGGTCATCATTCCCA
>Ga0163180_10000355_pt1 | contig 26411 bp, 18 predicted proteins | sample AtlANTMetagenome_2_FD_109647 | JGI IMG/M metagenome (GOLD analysis project Ga0163180, IMG submission 109647) | Marine eukaryotic phytoplankton communities from the Atlantic Ocean - Atlantic ANT 4 Metagenome | ecosystem: Environmental > Aquatic > Marine > Oceanic | place: North Atlantic Ocean...
CAATTGTCATCAGGATTACACCTGCCACCATCCTTCTGAGGCTTTGTATAGTCAGCAACCCATAAAGGGTAATCTTTGAGCTGGCCAACATCATTCTTTAAGTAACCGCGAACGTACCATTTTGCAGTATATACTACTGCACGCAAGCCGGTTTCGTTCTCAAGCTCTTTAAGCCATTCTAGAGCCCATTGGCGATTGTGGTCTGGATCTCCCTTGACCCCAGCCTCTAAATCCAGCACTGGAAGCATGTCACCTGAAGGTATACAGCCACCGTAATATTTCAAAAAATCTTGAACTTCAAGCTTTGGGTCTAAGCTCCCGCCAAGTTGAGGCGATGGAAAATGATACCCTCCAACTAGTATACCGTTTTCCCTACAACCTTGCAAGTTTTGCTGAACTTTCGGGTCGACATAATCAACTCCTTGAGATACCTTCGCCCATACAAACTTTACTTCGTTAGGATCAACCTTCCCCCAACGTATATTACCATTCCAATGGCTAACATCAATACCAAGATGAACAGGCACACCCATCGTGCCTAAAGTTACAGGGCCAACGATACCATCGACCGCTAGCCCATTCCTATTTTGATAATCTTTAACTGCAGCGTATGTCTTAGGGCCAAAATCCCCATCTGCAGATATTTTTAAGATAGCTTGAAGGCGCCTAACCTCCTGCCCTTTGTCTCCAATCCTCAAAGTATAGTAGTACATTAATCTCTCCCTCAAGACCTATCATCTTTTACCCCTGTTCCATACCATCTAGCATTTCGGCCACGTACATCGTAATGAGTGAAAGTAGTATATAATCCCACCCCGCCTGAATGCATCTTTCCCTCTTTAATGAGAGAAACGATGATCGCCTTTACTTCTTTTGGCGACACACCTGAAATTTTAATGTCGGCGGCTTTGGCTAGCATATGCTGGCTTTTCTTTGCACCACCAATCTTTTTATTATATTCCGGAGATCTATACCCGCTAATCACCCGAACCGGTTTGCCAATGTGATCCCTCAAAACCTGTAGGTTCTCAGCCAATAGCCGCACATTTTCCATATACAAGTCAGGGACGTCACTACCGTCCCTGCACTTAAATTCTCTTAATTTGAAATTATCAGTTAATCTACCCATAGTCTCCAACTCAAAATTGTTCAGCCTCGGTTGATTCTTCAAGTGCTAACGTTGATGTGTCACCTGAAGATATAACCTGAGCCACTGCATCAAAATACCCTGTCCCAACCTCACGCTGGTGCCGAGTTGCAGTATATCCCTCTCCCTCAGCTGCAAACTCTTTCTCTTGTAGTTCTGCGTATGCTGACATGTCACGACCTTCATAATCCTGAGCTAACTTAAACATATGATAATTCAGGTTATGAAACCCTGCTAAAGTGATGAACTGAAACTTGTATCCCATCTTGCCGAGCTCGCTCTGAAACTTTGCGATTGTCTCATCATCTAAATTCTTCTTCCAATTGAACGAGGGTGAGCAATTATATGCTAGAAGCTTTCCAGGAAACTGCTTATGGATTGCAGAAGCGAATGCCCGGGCTTCATCAAGACATGGCGTGCTAGTTTCGCACCACAAAAGATCTGCATATGGGGCATATCTAAGGCCTCTAGAGATTGCCATCTCTAAGCCGCCAGTAATCCTATAGAACCCTTCGGAAGTCCTCTCTTTTGAGGTTATGAACCTGGTGTCTTCATCGTCTATATCGGTTGTTAAGAGGCGGGCACTATTAGCATCAGTCCTAGCAATAACCAGCGTTTCGGTACCCATTACATCTGCAGCGAGCCTAGCTGCGATAAGCTTCTTAATAAATTCAGATCCTGGAACTAGTACTTTTCCACCAAGATGACCGCACTTCTTTGCAGAGCTCAGTTGATCTTCAAAGTGTACGCCGCCAGCACCGGCTCTAATCATAGACTTCATAAGCTCAAAAGCATTCAGAGAGCCTCCAAACCCTGCTTCCGCATCGGCAACAAGCGGAACAAACCAATCCCTAACTGCAGAACCCTCATTCTCAGCCCACTCAATTTGATCTGCCCTACGGAGAGAATTATTGATTTTTTGTACCAGCATGGGAACGCTGTGAACTGCATATAGGCTTTGGTCAGGGTACATTTCATGTGAATCATTAGCATCGGCTGCGACTTGCCACCCTGAACAGTATATGGCAGGAACGCCTCCCTTTACCATCTGCATTGCCTGATTCCCTGTTACGGCACCCATCGCATGAACGTAGTCTTTCTCATTCAGAAGCTTCCACAGCTTTGCTGCCGATCTTTCTGCTAGTACATAGTGCTCAGGCATTGATCCCTGGAGGCGAACTACGTCCTCTTTACTATATGGACGTTCAACATTATCCCATCTATTTGACATTTTCTATATTAATCCTTTTAGTTAGTAGTAAGGTACTCGTATGCTGGAATCGTTAAAAAGTCTTCCAGTGTACCTGACGTGCTTAAATTCTGAAATATCTCAACTGCGGTGTCAAGCAACTCGCTTGACTCCTGTCCTGCTTTCCACTCTGCAATCAGAGACGTAACAAGATCATGATCAATCTTGGTGCCGTTACTCATCTCTGCACCATGGCGGACCCATTGCCACACTTGGGTTCTTGATATCTCTGCAGTCGCTGCATCCTCCATCAAGTTATATAGAGGAACACAACCGTTTCCTGATATCCATGCATGAATATATCGGATGCCTACATCAATATTTTGAAGAAGGCCCTCTCGGGTGATATCACCAGACGGCATCACAAGCAAGTCTTCTTCTGAGATTTTGTAGCTTGTTTCTTTCCCGATCTGGTTACAGTCCCGCATGTATTCATCAAAAATATCCTTTGCTAGACTAACTAACCCGGGGTGTGCTACCCATGTTCCGTCATGACCGTCGAGCACTTCTCGTCGTTTATCTTCGCGTACCCTCTCTAAAGCTAGATGGTTTGCATTGTCATCACCGCGAATTGGAATCTGTGCAGCCATACCCCCCATAGCATGAACCCCCCTGCGGTGACAAACCTGGATCACCCTTTTAGAGTATGAGTTCATGAAATGTGCTGTCATTCCGATCTCAGCACGATCTGGAGTAATTCTGTCTGGATGGGCACGAAGGGTCTTAATATAGCTAAAAATATAGTCCCACCTTCCGCAGTTTAAGCCGGCGGAGTGATCTTTTAGCTCGTACAGTATTTCATCCATCTGAAAAGCTGCAGGTAATGTCTCTAGCAAAACTGTTGCCCTTATCGTCCCTCGAGGAATATTCATGTAGTCTTGTGACCAGTTGAATATGTCATTCCACAATCTTGCCTCAGCGTAATGCTCTAATTTCGGAAGATAAAAGTATGGGCCACTCCCTCTATCCACGAGCTCTTTTGCGTTGTGATAAAAATGTAGCCCAAAATCAAAAAAAGAAGCAGGAATTGCCAGGTTGTCAACAAGGAAATGAGACTCTTCTAAGTGGAGCCCTCGAGGGCGCACAAAAAGTACTGCATGCTCTGCATTGAGCTTGTATAAACCCTTTGTTGGATGTTGGTATGTTATTCTCTTTCGAACTGCATCTCTCAAGTTCCTTTGCCCTTCAAGGGCATTTACCCAAGTAGGTGACATTGAATCTTCAAAGTCTGCCATAAACACATTCGCACCTGAGTTTAGTGCATTAATCACCATCTTTCGTTCAGGTGGCCCTGTAATCTCTACGCGGCGGTCCCTGATATCTTCCGGAATGGGTGCTGCAACCCAGTCATCGGTCCTGATATTCAGTGTCGTATTATCATAGGACGGAAGCTGCCCACTGTCATACTTTTCCTGGCGCGATTTGCGGTTATCTAAAAGCTCCTTGACACGCGGCCGAAATTGCCTAGACATTTCAGCAAGAAACTCCATCGCTTGACGATCTAAAATATCCGGATATGTATCGCTACGTTCCAGCCTTACACCTATGTGATTAAATAACATATGACCTCCGCTACGTATTGATTGTATGCTATTTATCCAAACAGTATAATGGAGTTTTCTTTACTTCTTCCAAAAGACCAACGACGTCTAGTCCTGCACAATCTATTTTTCTGCGTGTCAAATTGTAGTGATTGATGAAACCGCTAAATTCAGAACGCTCGCAGCGTGGATCGACAGCCTCCACAAGCCCCCCATCATCATCTAACGGACATTCTAAAGGTATACCAATACCAATATGAATTGCCTTCCACAATGCCTTCAGTGCCTGCAGCTGGACATCATAAAAATCTAGGTGCTCGCCCAGGCCTCTTCCATGACACTTTATTTCACCCTTTGCCCTAACCGGGCGGGGCCCAAAACCCTTTCTTTCATACCAATCCTGGTATTTCGGATAGTATGCATTTGCGATCTCAACGCCGATGCTTTCTCGATTCCACTTTCGGCCACCGGCCTGCCACGCCGCATGCTGTGTATCTAGCAACTGATAGATTGTGCCGTCATTATCGATACCAAAGTGAATTGATATCCCTCTCTTAGCGATGACTTTAGACATAGATTCAGTTGAAAGACAAACGTCCCAATGATTTACAAAGAAGTGCGGGTTTCTATCTGGCTTTCCTGCGTAGCTCGTGTATGTTCCGTCTCCACAGGAAAAGCCTCCCGGCTCGTCCCACAAAACCACCTGAGGCCACTCAATTGGAATAAACTTGCCATTGTGCACGATGTGCTTGTCTGTCATCGAGTAAAGGCTCCTTCGAGGCTCATGATCTGAGATGTTTGCTTCCCTCTCCGTCCAGACCCTTCGGTAAGTCATCGGGCCGACTAAGCCGTCAGCTTTAAGCCCATTCTTTCTCTGCCACTTTTTAACAGCGGCAACTAGAGCGTCATCAAACTCATCGCATCCAAACCAGCTTGGCTCCCACCCTAAGCTATCTGAGCTAGACTTATTATAGAAATCCTTATCCATATTTTCACCTACTCGAAATCAATTGAAACGTCAACCTTAATCTGCAAAGACGGCACCCTTAGCTGGTTGGCCATCCCATGCTTTTTTGCTTCTTTGGCATCTAAAAACCAGTCTGCATGCTTCTTTTTATCAACTATCTTCATAAAGTAATCATCTTTCTTGCCACAGTTTTGAGCCATCATAGTGTAGATAATGGTATTTAAGCGATCTGCCTCAAGGGCCCCAGCTTTAAGTTCTTCTACCTTCCCAAAGTCCATGCTGCTAACATCATGAATCATTACAGTTGCGTTTGGATCCATAAATCGATATCCTTCTTCACCAAATGAGAACAAAACGGCTCCGCACGACATTGCTTTTCCTTCTACGATCGTGGCAACAGGCAACTCAGCATGCTTTATTGCACTAATCATTGACATAAGGCTATAGACCTGCCCACCGTAAGAATCAATGATCACAGGAATGATTTTCTGCCCTGTGTTGTGAGCTTGAGCTATCTCCTGATCGAACTTTTTGGCTGCCTCTTCATCGAACTTATTTACCCTGATTATGACGGGAGGCTTCCGTAACTCTATTTCTTTAACAAGGGGTGATATTTCTGATTTCCACTTCAAAGCTGACTCCTTCTACCTATCGCTTATCCACATTTACCATGACCACATGCAGTACATGTAACACACCCTTCTTGATATATCAGGGTGTCCTCTGCACCACAGTTTTCACAAACTGTTTTTCCCGGCACTGTGCCGTCTTTAATGTAGTACTTTAAAACTCTAGAAATTACTTTCGAAAAAGAGAACATGTCCATCTCTCTATCTTTTTGCAATTGCTCAACGACATAATGAATTGGTGCACCATGGCGAAGCGCTAGAGATATTGTTCTAGTAAACCCTGCATGGTTAGGGTTGTCAAAAACATCGACGATATCCTTAATTAGAATTTCATCACCATTTTTTCCAATCCTAAGATCATACCTGGAATTCTTTGTCTTATAGTGGCGTTTAATGATGGTGCCTCTTTTGTACTTCTTAGGAATCTCTATGTACTTCTGAAGGCCTCCCATAATCTCATAAGGTCTACCATCCAATCTACCTACAAGAATTGTCCAGGCTTCACCTTTAATACTTGCATGATGAATAGAGCACTCTAATTCCTCCGGGCGATCCGGTGCTTCATGAGATTTGAAGGTATCCTCACCGGAATCGGTGGCCGAAACCAAAACGCCACTCCTACAACCGTCCCTGTAAATTGTTACACCTTTGCAACCACTCTTCCAGCCCTCTAAATAAACATTCTTGACCGTCTCAACGTCAATATCTGACGGTAAATTGGTCGTGTTCGAAATTGCATGACAAACCCATCTTTGAGCTGCTGCTTGCATTTTTACCTTTTGAACCCAATCAATCTCATTTGCAGTCGCGCCACTATATGGGCTCATCTCAACAAGCTTTTCATTACTCATTGACTCGCTTTCTTCTAGGTTGGATGCTCTCATCCACTCCTTGAAGCAGTGATGATACACAGTATATTCTTGCCATCGATCACCGGAGTCGTCAACAAAATCAACCCTGCCCTCAACATCACTCTCAGTTAACTTTTTTCGTCTCATATAATGAAGCATAAAAGCCGGCTCAATTCCAGAAGTTGTCTGAGTTAAAACAGAAACAGACCCAGCCGGAGCAGTCGTCGTGAGGGCAATATTCCTACGACCATATTTCTTACTCATCTCTCTTACGTCAGGTGCAGCTTCCCAAATTCTTTCAAGGAAAGCGTGGCCGCGCTCTTTATTATGATCATGTACCTTAAAAGCGCCACGTTCTTTTGCCATGATACATGATGATCTATATGCGCTTGTCGCTAGCACCCTATAGAATTTCTCAACGACGCCTACAGACTCTTCAGAACCATACCTGATCCCCAACGCTGCCAGTGCATCACCAACGGCAGTGACGCCGAGGCCAGTCCTTCTTCCTAAAAGGGCCTGCGTCTTAATATTTTCCCATAAATCTTTTTCGATCTGCTTTACCGGGCCAGGCTCAGGATCACTTTTAATCTTGGCAATAATTTTGTCAACTTGCTCAATTTCTAGATCGATCATATCGTCCATAAGACGTTGGGCTTTCAGTACTACTTCTCCCATAAGCTTATCATCAAACTCAGCCTCTGGAGTAAACGGGTTTTTGACAAACGATAGCAGGTTTACGACCATTAGCCGACAGCTGTCATAGGGAGAAAGGATTATCTCTCCACAAGGGTTTGTCGACTGCGAACCAAACCCCTCTTGCTCATATATGTCTGATGGTGTATATTTCTTTGCATTATCCCAAAACAGTAGACCAGGCTCTGCACATGCATGCGCGGCTTCAATAATTTCTTGCCATAACTCTCTAGCGTCGACATTCTCAGACATGTCAGGTTCTGTGCTGTCAACCGGGAAACGAAGCTCTACACTGCTGCCAGCCTGAACTGCATTCATAAATTCATCAGACAAGCGAACTGAAATATTCGCACCGGTTACCCTAGTAAGGTCACGCTTGATCTTTATAAAATCACGAACCTGCGGGTGGTGAACTGATATCGTTAGCATCAGCGCACCGCGCCGGCCATTTTGTGCAACCTCCCTACAAGAATTTGAGAAGCGATCCATAAAGACCTCTATCCCGTCCGTAGTCCTCGCACAATTTGCAGTAGTTCTTCCTCGAGGGCGTATCGTTGAAACATCAAATCCGACGCCACCACGCCGCTTTGCTATCTGGACTAGCTCCTGGTCTGTCTTAAGAATGCCGCCGTAAGAATCATACGGAGACTCTATAACAAAGCAATTTGAAATTGATTGCACCTGATGTGGGTTTCCAATTCCTGACATTGGTGATCCTTGCGGGATCACATAACTAAAATTCTTAAAGAGATTATAGATCTCGTCTTCACTAAGCGGATTGGGATATTTTTTCTCTATCCTGGCAAACTCAGTTGCTAAGCGCCTATGCATGTCATCGGGAGTCGACTCATACAGATTACCGTCTTTGTCAGTCAAAGCATATTTCGTAACAAATACGTTAGCGGCTAGCGCGTCCCCGCCAAAATACTCAGATGACTTCTGCTGTGCTTCTTCAAATTCAATCATTCTTCCACCGTATTCTTATTCTAATCAGAATTTACATCCCGTAATTCTTTCCACTTTTTCTTCAGTATCTTTTTCATATCTTGCTCATCTTGAGCGACAGCTTCCTGCAGTGTCAATTGAGACTCATCCAACAGCTCAACTATAGACATTGACGTATCCATGTGGATGGGAAACACAAGGCCATCTCTCCCTGCACGGTTCTTTGCGATAAATAGCCGACCAGTGCCGCCAGACTTCTCCATAGGCTTACGAGACAGAGATATAACAAGATCTGCAACCATAGCTTTTCCGTACGCTTCAGACATATTTTCAAGACCGACAATATCAGAGTTTGCAGATTCCCTGTTTGCCTGCGATGCGGTCCAGATAGGTATATTCATATCCATAGCAAGGTTTCTTAACTCTTCATAAATCAACTTTAACTCATGGCGTAATGAGTCATAGCTCTTTGTAGATCTCATAATATCAGCGTAATCAATAATAATAACACTTGGAGCGAAACCTTTTAGCAAAAGCTTTTCAATGTGGTTCCTGATTGTCACTACTGATGCAGACCCTGTCGGGTATTCCTTAATGATAAGCCTTCCCAGATCGTTATTCTCAGTGTAGAAATCAAGTACTCTCTTCTTATTTTCTCTAACGTCGTTACTCGGTATCTTGCACAGGTTTGAATCATACCTGATCCCGACAGCAGTTTCTGATAGTTCAAAGGTATAGTGTACCACATTCTTTCCTGCGCGGAGAGCGTTTGCGCCCATGGCAACGAGCCAGTGAGATTTACCGACGCCAGTATTCGCAGTCACAACACCAATTTCACCCCTGCCTAAGCCGCCCTGCAGGATATCGCTAGCGTCCAGCCTTTCAATACCGGTAGGGCATACCATGCGGTTGAACTTAACAAACCTTGCCTCTGCATCTTCAAAGAAGTCATGGCCGATCGAGTTAGGCATTCCGACAGCAACAGCCTCCTTCATAAGATCAACAACACTTTCAAACTTGTCTGTTGCAATTAGCTCAACTGCATGTTCTAGAGCGCCCTTAAACGCCTGCCTTTTGCAAAAATCTAATGATTTGTCTTTCACAAACTCAAGATCACTCATGTCTGGGCTTGTCTTAACCCTATGCAGGTACTCAACAATCTGATCTCGCAAAATAATGTCAACACCCTCTTTTAGATCATCCTTGATAATCGTAATCAGCAAAGACAACGTTGGAAAGCACTTGTATTTATGAAAATATGAGAAGTACTTTTCTGTCAGGTAGTTTAAGTACTTAACATCGAAAAAACTTGGTACCATTACTTCGACCATCTGGGCTGCCCATGTATGATCTGTTACTAATCCCTGAAAGATCTTTTCTTGAAACGACTTTCCGTAGTGGCTAAAGGTTGCGGTGCTATCTTCAATTATCTCTTTTGCTGAGTGCAGCATTATTCCTCGCTATCGCCTCAAGGCGGATTTCATAGACATGTAAAATGAATCGATATCAAAAGTCGTCAAGCCCTCTTCGACTATTCTCTTCATTAAACCAATTTTATTTTGTGAAGGTTCAAAAGTATCAATAAGATACTCTATTTTTTGAACTTGTGAACTAGACATATTCTGTGTGCCTAAATACATTAACTTCCAGTTTCTTCTAACTACAGAGTCGCCACTAACGATTCTTTGGTAAAGCTTGACTTTTGACGACGCAGTTAATTCTGCACTCAATTTAATTATTTCGTCTACAGAAATAAACTCATCTTCAGCAAGACCTGGGAACCTCTTTGCTAGCGTCCTAAAACCTGCACCTTTAATGCCTGGCAGGTTGTCAGAGTCATCTCCGATAATTGCTCTTGCTGTGCAAAAGTTAGTAACTGATATGCCGAACTTTTCAACCACGTCGTCTTGAGTGATAAATTTCTTCTGCCCTGGTGACCATTGGGTAATGTTATCTGATAAAAGTTGGTAGTAGTCTTTATCTGATGAAACGATTACGCACCTCGAGTCTTTGATGACATTCTTAACTATATAGGATATCACATCATCTGCCTCACAATCAGAAACATAAACTTGAGATACAGGGACATGCCTAAGCATTGAAACCAATATCGAAACTTGGTCATTCTTGTTTCTAACGGTGTCAGGAATATCATCGGCATAAAAGCGGTTTAGCTTTTGAGGCTTTCTTTTTGCCTTATAGTCCTTGTATATAGCGCGGCGCCTTGTTGAGCCCCCTCCTTCCCAAACAACTATAATCTTTGAAGGACACAACCGATCAGACAGCAGCTGGAGATTTTTAAGAAACCCTACAACGCCTCCGGCATGATGGCCTAATGAGCTCATTGTAGGGTTGGCAACGAAGTGCCTCATAAAAACATTTAGCGCATCGATTATCAGTACAGGGTTTTCATCGGAGTTAATGGTCATCACCCCTCTGGATCTATGACATCTTCATTTAGCATTGCGGCAACCGACTTTACTTCCTCGTAAGACTCCGCATCAATATCCAGCCCGTCATCGGAGGTCATCTTTCTGACCATTGCACCCTCAATCAAAGTGTCGATATATGAAGAGTACTGAGGATCTTTCATGACCTCTTCAAAGTCTGCTTTATAGAATTTTTTTTCTGAAATCACTTCACCAGTCTTTGCATCTGAGATCATGAGTGTTTTCCATGCCCCCGTTCCGGAAATTTCGATATTCTTTCCATCATGCTCACAGTTCCCAAACTTTCGAAGCACATCAAAAATTTGCTCATGCTCCTTGATCCCCTTACCAAAGTGAATCTCAAAATTTACTGTTCGAAACGGCGGCGAGACCTTATTCTTAATTGTCTTCGCAGAAACGTGAATACCGATAACTTCCTTGTCTTTGTTTTCAATCCTTTGCCCTGCTCCCAACTTGATTCGTACAGATGAGTGAAAAGGGATTGCCTTACCGCCGGGTGTAGTAGTAGGATCTCCATACATAACTCCAATGTTAGTTCGAATCTGGTTAAGTATTACGAACAACGTATTTGTCTGGCCAATCACCCCGGTAATCTTACGCATTCCCTTTGAGATTGCGCGCGCCTGCAGTCCGATTGAGTTCTGATCATAATCACCATTAAGCTCTGCCTTAGGAGATGACGCTGCAACTGAATCCCAAATAATGGTGATAGGGACGTCTTTCTCCATTGCCCTTGCTTTCATAATAGTTGACTCAGCAATTGACAATACCTCTTCAGTGCAGTGAGTATCTACATACACAAACCTCTTAGTAATGTCCACACCAAGAAGTGCAAGGTTCTCTACTGATGTGGCATTTTCGGTGTCAATATATACGACAATGCCTCCCATCTGTTGGGTAGATCTTGCAACCTGAATTGCGATATGTGACTTTCCAATCGAGGGAGGACCGAATATTTCTACAATCCGACCTTCCGGAAACCCGCCGTTGCTTCTATTAGAAACGATATAATCTAATTGCTTTGACCCTGTGCTAATCCATCGCTTTACATGTGTCGGTGACTCATCAAGTGATAAATTGTAGGCAACCCTGGACCCAGCCTCTTTATTTAGAGACTTAATCAAGTCAGAAGTAAAATCTTCCGACGCGCTAGTGATTGTCTTACTTTTTCTTGCCATTAATAGACTCCTTGTTGTCTAGAATATACATTCACAGCTGCCGCTTGTTCAAAAAAAAGCGCGGGCATAAAGCCCGCGCTTATGAAGGCTATTTTAGGAGCCTCTACATATCCTCTAGATCTGCAAATGCCTCATCAAGACTCTTATACTTAGATGAAGATGGGGTTGCCTCATCATCATCCGTTGTACTCTTGGTTTCGGTGGCAGGACCGCGAGTCGTCCCCTCACTTGAAGCCTCTTCGTCACCAGAAAGCCAGTCATTTACGATCTTAGAAAGCTCATCATATGACTTACAGGTGTACAGATCATCTAGATCAGGAATCGCGTCGAGCCACTTCTTTGCGGTGCCGCTATCTGAAGATAATGAAGAGCTCTTGCCTCGAGGGCGGACCTCGGTCGTAGCCCACATCCGGCCCGGGGCCTTTGTGCAGATAACCTTGACATCACGACCATCAGACGGATCGGTAATATCACCGTAGTCTTCATCAAGCATAATGTTTAGAAGCGATTGGTAGACCGTCTTTCCAAAAGACCACAAGCGAACGCCCTTATCTTCTTCACCCCGAACAATCACGGGAGCGTAGCTTCGCATCTTTGGGTAAAGCTTCTTTGCGAGTTCATACGACTCTTTTGAGCCCTCTTCGCGGAGCTTGTTAATAAGCTCTTGTACTGGATCTGGGTTTCCAAACTGGTATGGCGCAAGTAGGCCAGGATTGTTCCCAATATTATAATAGAACCACCGCTCCTTGAACGGTTGTCCGTCGTTATCAGAAAACGACAAAAGGCGAACAGTCGCCTCTTCTCCCTCTTGGGGCCGCCACATCACGTTTCGGCGGGAATTAGTACCAGAAAGCTGGTTCAACTTCTTTCGAATTGCATCAAAATCAATGGCCATTTTTTAACTCCTTAATGTTTAATGGTCAAATGTGTTAGTGGACAATATCCACATATCTAGTATAGCAAATTTTAGTTAAATGTTCAAATTAATTTTTGTACCAGTCTGAACCACCACCGGGCGCTTTCTTTTTCTTCTTCTTTTTGCGCTTAGCAGGGTATGTAGGACCTGTACCAAGTGGCGTCGTGACACCAGCAATATTTCCTGTAGAAACCGGTGCACCACCGCCAATGCCGATTGCATTAACTTCGTCAGCAACTTCCTCACGATCTCGTGATGAATCAGGTTCTGTTAGCAAGTCCTCATCAGGGCTTTTCTTATCTTCCGGATCACGCTTGTCATCGCGGTTGTGTGCAGCCTCTATAAGGATCGCTCGGATGTATTGTCTAAGTAATCTCATTTCGTCACTCTTCTAATACATATTGCCGAAACAAAGTTTCTACCCTTTCGATGTATGAATTGTCAGTGCCTTTGACTGCTGCAGAAGAAGCGCTAACGTCGGCTCATGACCTACATAAAACCTATTTTCTTCAAAATGAGATCCTTGCGCTAGCTGGATTGCCAACCACTCGTCATTGTTTAGTTCAATGTTAAAATGTTGCAATAACCAAAGGGTTCTGTGAGACACTGACATTTTATTCAAGTTCTCATTAAACTTATAAAATTGGCCCAGCTTTTCTCGATGCCAACTTGAATCCTGCTCAACAAAATATTCGTTACTTAAGTCACCAAGCTTACCGATATCATGTAAAAGCCCAACCTTTAGGACAGATCCTACAGGCAGATCAAAACTCAAAGACTTGTTGAGGTTTCGCATTGTTGCGCAAACCTTCAGGGAATGTTCAATCATTCCACCTGGATATGCACCGTACTGATCCTCCCTGGGTGACGCTGGGCACATCACAAGCCTCTCACCTAAGGCAGCCAATAGATCACTCATTCCGCCCTTGGCGGCCTTATTGCAAAGCTTTTCGTATGTTTCCCAGTTGGACTGAAGTTCTTTAACTGATAGTTCTGACATTACTAACCTCCATGCATATTATACCATAGAAGTTTGTGAATTTACAAAGCTTTTATCGTTTTTCTTGAGGTTTTTCCCAGGTTGCAGCGCCGTTCTTCGACCGATAAATGATCACACCGTTTCCTCCGACCTGAACGCGAATATCTTCATCTAAAACCAACATTCCGGTATCCTTTGCTGCAGACAGTGTGATTTTCATAAACCTAGCGCCGTTATTTGCATCCAGCTCGCCCATCGATACCGTAATTCCGCTCCGGCCGTAACTGTCCTCAATCGGCTGTACACCCCCGTAAGCTTTTCCCATTGCTTCAGTACCGCTAATTGCCTTGTCGAGAAGTTCCTCTAAGGCCGTAATAGGATCTTCAGATCCCTTATAGCTTCCTTCTGCATTTAGATTGTCCATAATCTTCTTGGGGTCTGCTAATCTCATTCCCTTTGGAGGTGCACCAGGAACTGAAGATTTAATAATAAATCTCCCCTGTGATCGGCGCGAAACCCTCTTCTTTTTCTGCTTTTGCTCCGGAGAAGGTACCGGCGCTTCACCTTCATACAAGATTGTACGAATTTTTTTTCTTAAAAATGTCTCAGTAACTACATCTAGCATAATATCGCCTCTAAAACTAATTATTCTCTACGGCTAATTACTTCCACACTCAATGGAAAGTTGCCAAGCTCATGAATATCTACACCCTCGTTAACGACATCAACCATATGATCATAATCATCATGATCAATATCAACGATTAACGCATCATGAACTACAAATAGCCCCCTATAGCTCTTGCACCTCATCCTAAGAGATGCGTCAAGCGCCCTAAAGCCTAATAGCGAAATATCCACTGCAGTTGATTGAAGAAAATGGCTGATTAAAACATGCCTAGCTTTATTCTCAACCCGTAATTCTCTACCAAAAAAATTTCGTATTATCCCGGTTTTTTCAACTTGAACGGCAAGGTTTCTAGAAAGTGCATATGCACCGAAGTACTGGTTGATTTGCTTAAGCACCTCTGATGTTTTTAAAGAGCCCTTAAGCATATTGCTTAACCTTCGCTGTGAAACGCCATATAAGGCACACAGAACAGCTAGTTTTGCTTCATCCCTTGAAAGGTTACCCATAAATACATTCTTGCATATATCAACATAAATGTCAGGAGCATCTAAGTTACCTGATAGTTTTCTAGCAACTCGGGGCTCAAGTGACACAAAATCGATTTGACATATTACCCCATTCTTATGCGAGGAAGATATGATATCCCTATACTTCTTTGAAAGTGTCAAAATTTGTGGGCCTGATTCGACCGTTAGCCTGCCTGTTGATGTTGAAAGCTGGTTGTACTTAACTTGCCTACACATGCCATCATCAAAAGGTGTAAATCCGCCTAATGTTTTTAATACGGTTGGGTTTTTCTCTGCATTCTTGTATGTGCTTAACTTATGCTTGTCGATACGTGCCCTAGAAAGCCCTACAAGAAAGGAGTGTTCCTCTATTAATGTGCCACAGTATGGTACAGATGATGATGACTCTAGGGCCTCCTGGCACTTTTCTAGCACATCTCCCACCAGCTGCTGAAACTTCTTGGTGGGAAGTACGTAATGCCATGGAATTTTAGTGATATCTGTATTTAGCTCTCTAAACGTCATGACGTGAGGCATGTCAGCGATAGTCGGTACGTCGATACCAAGGTAATTCATCAAAAGCTCTATGCACTTTTTCTCAGCAGTGCAACCAAACACCCAGGAGCCTTTTGGTATTGCTGAAACCCACCTATAACTGTCATCGTAAACAAGGTGTGACTTAGTGCCGAGGAGATCTTTGTGTATGCATACAGACATACACAATATTACAATGCTAGATAAGGGATGTTCATTATGAGCCCTCTGCAGGGCCCTCTTCTTCGTTGATAGCAGCTATAGCATTTTCTACATTGCTTATGAGTGACGTGTACTTTCCAAAAGCATCAAGCTGAACTAACTTTATCTTTGTCTCAAATTTTCCAGCGCCTAATGAATGATCAATACCGGTTACTGCATACACATTGTCAACATTCGTCCCGGTCCCAAAGTCTATAAAGAACTGTTGACCAAATGTCATGACAGGGCAGCCGATCAGCGTCAGGTCGCACTTAACAGGTGAAACAGACAGCGGCACGCCTGAGTCTCTAGCTCCTTGGGCAGTCGTTCCAGCGCCCATTCCACCCCGCATCATGTTGACGGACGCTAACTGGGGGTTATTCATACTAGCAACATTTGCATTTAGTACCGCTGAATTTTGAGAACCGTATATGATACTAGGCATAGTCCTGGAGATAAAGTTTTTCAGCGCAGGAAACCCACCATTGATTCTAAACTTCTTATTTGCCATCTCTTCTACAGAAATATTCCCAGATGAGGGAGAAACTGAGGGGATGGCTTCAAGGAGCCTTTCATTAATTGCCTTGTTTAGCTGCTCCATAAAGTTTAGTTCATGCTGGTTATTAGTCTCTTGATCATTATCTTCAGATGCCTCGCGCCTAGCAGCACTAGCTGCGCTACCTAAGACGCCAACCGAATTTGACTGCGCGGCGCCGAGCATTGCACCAACTGACTCATATGCAGTGCACTGCTTATCATATATGTGGATCCTCATCACTGTCTGTGCACCACCACCTGACGCGCTTGAGCTGCTTCCTGGAGGGGCTGCTGCGTCATTAACCCTAACTGTCTCAATGTACATCGTGAGCTGAGGCATCTTAAAGACGAGCTCTTCTCCTTCACCATACGCATCTTCTAGCCTTTTTTGCTTTTCGCCGTACAGCGCTGTTGCATCCTCGTAATCTTCCTTGATCTTCTTGTTTCCCTCATCATCAGTCTCATATAAGGCTGCCATACCCCAAGCATCAGCTGCTTGATTACTAATGAAGTTACTTTTTATGAAACCAAGAAATGCCTTAATCGGTATGTTGGCAGTCGTCTTTGTTTTCTCTTTAAACTTTGTTTCAAACTCGCGAACGTTGATTGGAAACTGCGCGATGTTAAAGTCTTTTACGTATGAAGCTTTTGAGTTAAATGCGTAGAACAATATCTGTATATCATCAAAGCGGCCTGTAGCTGCAAGAGGCAGGCCACAAAAACTTGTCATAAGCTTTCCTAATGACACATGTGTAGGAGGTGAAGCATCAGCGTTGACAGTGACAAAGCTAGCAGCAGACGATATGCTTCTTAGCCAGGGATCTGGAGTTCTAGAGGATCCGGATCCATTAACAGTTGCCATCTTTGCTGCAACTGCAGCTGCAATCGTCTGTTGGAGATCTGCAACCGCACCAGATCTACCGTCAGAGCCGTATAGGTCTTCAAGGTTCGAAACAACCTGGCCGATATCAGAGTCTGCATCCGCATTTCTATTGTCTCTCATAAACTCTACAATCTTCTGGCGAGTTTCGTCATCAATTGACATCGACCTTGATGTATCAGATGCAGAAGAAAGAAACGTCTCCCCGCTAACATTCTCTGAACCGCCAGATGAACCCTGCACACGAGCGCGCAAGACGGACATAGCCTCAGTCAACGTTCCTACCGCCTCTAAAGCATCGTCTACCCCGTTACCCTTACTAATAGAGGTCGTATCAATCGCGGCTGCGCCCTTCATTGCTAGCTTGATATCAACATTTACCTGACCGACTTCATCGAACTTAAACGACGAATTCACGATCATATATTTTTCTCTACACCTCATTGAGTCTAAGAATATTCCGAACGCATTTTCGCTAGCGGCTCCCCCGTCAGGATGTGACCACCCATACTCTAGAATAATCTCGGTGCTACCATAAAGATCAGGCTTTACAAACGGAGCAATCTCAGAAAGCCTAGACCTATCATGTAGTATAAGACTAAAGTCGGCTGTCTTATGAGACATAAAACCCGTTGTCGGGGTCACATTAATCTTGAGGCCCTGAAATGACATAAACGGGCGGAACTTATCAATTACTCCAGCCCCTCTTGCTCCGCCAAGTGCCGGTGCTTCTTCATCTTCATTCTGACCATCTGAAAATGCATACGCCTCATAGTCATGATAATCCTCGTCGGCATTTACTAATGTTTGTGGTGCAGTAAAAAGCTCCATGCCTGCAGATGCTACTGCTGGAAGGGTGGGATCGCCACTAGGGTTTTCGGCATCTTCGCCTCCGGGCAGAGGAGATTCCGGATTTTCGTTGAACTCTGCCAATACATCAGCAGAAACTGCTGATGCAAATTTATACTCGACATCTCCGGAAGCTAACTGTTTTTGACCCATTAAAAACTGTGATATCGACATCGTTTGGATCCTGCCGTCGGCAGACAACGGAGCTTTCGGCGTCACAATTGTCATATCGATATATGGAACGCACTTACTGATCTCTATAGTTGGAATTGCATTACAAAATAAAGATATAGCACCAGTATCCCTATTCGACAGGTTTAGCTTTGAAGGCCAGATCTGTGTCAGCGAAAGGCCGGGAGCAGTCTTACTCGGCGTGGAAACTTCCTGGTTTACCGCTTCAGACGCGCATACCTCCTTAATAGAGCAATCCGTCTTTAGCGCGTCACTGTCCCCCCATTCCGGTTCATATGAAACTAGAAGGGTATGTGACAATGCCTCTGTAAACTCTGTACCGGCTCCGGCTGCAGCATCATTTACTTTTTGTAGGAATTGAGGAATAAGGACGCCCCCCTCCTGAATGTCTAGAAAAATACTGGCTAGCTCAAACTCAGCCGGCGTTGGCTCTTCTTCCATAGAGTCAGCCGTCGGTGAGCCAGGTGACACAAGGCGCGCCATGAAATTGTTTTTTCCAATTGCACCATAATACTTGCCAAGTAACTTTACGGCAATGTCAAGCTTCGTAGGCATTCATCACCCCACGACCTTCGCTATGTCTCCTAAAGAGGGAAGAAAAAGTACTGTCCCAGGAGGACACTGCATTGCCCAACCCACACCAGAAGCCGCTGCTATGGCCCACCACAATCGTGCGTTTCCGTATATACGTCCTGCCAGAATATCAAGGCGCTCGCCCTCTTTTAGTACATAACGATCCGCTGCAATCTTACCTGATAAGACTCTTTGCCTTATTATTGTACCTGCCCTAGCGGTACCATACATTTTGCCGCCGCGGATCTTTGTCGTTCTAGAATACCTACGCAATGCCATGTGTTAATCTCCTATGGCCCACTATCGCCGCCGGCCGGCGAATCTTCATCACCGGTTGCTCCAAGCTTGGCCTTTTGAGCTAAGTAATTTTGTACGATCGGATTTCCTGGGTCGAGGGTATTAAGTGTACCCCATGGATCTCCAGCAATTCCGTTCATAATCTTGCCGACGTTGTACAAAGGTGCCCTGTTGAACCCAGATGCATCAAGACCTGGCGGAATATCATGTATCGGCGCATAGCTAATACTAATTTTAATAAACTTTGGTGCTCTCGATCCGAGCTCAGTCTCCCAAGTTGAGTCCGCATAGTCCATATCAAGCGACTCGATAAACCCTGCAAGACCACGGCCCATAGTAGATCTAAAAGACCTAACAATCGGGTTTTTATCATCTGCGTAGAAGTCTGCAGCTGACGTTGGTGAAGTCGTGGATGATGATATTGTGACAGGAAAATTGATGTCGCTAGGATCAATTATAAGATCTTCATGTGTACATGTTATGTTATGAATATGATCAGGAGCATAAGGATCCATAGGATACCCAAGTTCAGTGAAGTTAACAACATATACCTGGGTTTGGCCATAACCTGGACTTCCTGGAATAGGATCTGCATTCCTCGTCTTGATCTGGACTTGGGCCAAAGCGTCCGTCCTTAACCCATATGCCCTTGTAGTAATATGAGTATTGGGAGGATCGTCTGCCTCATCTCTACATATGTACCTATTCGGCCGGAGGAAAGCCTTGTCTGAGACTTGATATCCATATTGGCTACCTTCATCGCCACGAGGATCCGTCGTTCTTAACTCCTCTTCTAGAGCTGCGCGCTCCGCAGATGCTGCAGATGCCTCTCCGGCACTGTCATATGATGTGCCATCGACGTCATATGTAGTGGTCGTTGACGCCGGCGTACCAATATTGTATTCTGGATTATCCCCTGACGAAGGTAAGCCACAGCCGAACAGTCTGGCAAGGTTAAACTTTGAATAGTTTGTCCGAATCACATCACCAATTCTCAATCGTACCATAGGGCTAGCGGTCGGAATCTGTGAGAACGGCATGATAAACCTATCATCACCGGCGATCATGGGCTTTCCCTTTGACCACTGGGGGTACATTAGCGTGGTGAGCTTATTAATATCATACCACATACAATCAAAATCAGACTCAGACGTTGCAGCCAAAATAAAATCAACGCTTATTTTTCTTTTTGTCTTTTTATACACGTATATGTCATCGATGCGACCATACCCACCGCTAGTAGAATAGTCTGCACTATAAGAGTCCTTGATGGATCCGATGAAAGCATTAAATGCGATTATTTCGTTTGTTCTTAAATCCTGAATGTAGAATGGAACATACTCTGCCTCAAGCTCATTCTCTATCATGTGAACGTAGTCTGCGCTTATTCGGTTTCCTGTCATACCGTTTATTGTAGATGCCTCAGGTTTCCCGATATCAGCAGCAGCTAGTTGCCTAGTTGCACCAGGACCTACTGCTTTTCTGCTCAACGCGCGCAAATAACCAACAGACATTCCAGCAGCTGGACCCATTCCGTACTGCGCTGCTGCTGTCAACAGGCTCGTCGGGAGTAAATACCTGCTTGGAAGAGCATTATGCCTCCATGCCAATGCGTTTGAAGGAACACCTGTAGTACCTGGTTTGACCCTTCCTTTTGCCTGCCTAGTACCGGGACCATCATCAATCTTATTGATTGGTTTTCCTGCAGGCCCGAACCGGTATGTTTCAGCCAGCAGTGCAGCATTACCCATTTGTGCCATAACCATCAAGAAATTAAACGTCGATGAGCTAAATACAATCTGCAGAGGATATATTATTCCACGCTCACCAATCCCTAAAGCACCAAGTCCCACTCCAGTTGCTACAGCGGATGCTAAGGACGCAACCTGTAGTGCATCTCTCAACGCGTTCCTGATTATAACGGAGTAGAATCCAGGTGCACCATAGATCAGTTTTGCATCGCCGAATAATCCGGGTGCCATCGTAAGAATTAGTGTCGTTAGCGTCTCAGTGGAACCAGGGAATGTTTCAAACCCTAAAAATGTCCGGATTCCCTTTGCAATACAGCTCTCAAAATCATAATCTGTTCTGGGAATCCCAAGGTCTGTCAGAAGCCTCTGGTACTGGTCTTCGCGGACGTATTGCCCGAGGACCATCTCGTTTGGTGCGGAGGGCCTTCCTACTCTTGATGCAGGTGAGGGGGCTCCGCCGTCTGCATGACGAATTGTTTCAAGCAAGATATTATAAGCTATTGATGCAGTGACCAATGCAAGTGATCCTGCAACTGCCAAGCCAGCCATACCAAAAGGGTAGGCAATTAGTGCGTTTGAGGCGAAAGGCTCAAGGTGCGAGTTTAATTGCCCGTATGATGTTTGCTCATCAATTGAGTCATCACCTAGATATGCATCCTCACGCAGATCAGAGTCAGTGAGGGTTGTAGTTTGAGGAGCACCATCTGCCCCATCGATACCACCACCGACGCCACCAGGAGGAATCCTTGCCCGCAAGCGATCGGTACCGACTTTCATTACCATAAGCTGCGCGGGTGAAGGCAAGACTTGCTCTATAGTAGCAGGAATTTCAAACCCGGATACAAAACCCGTATGTCCTGTCGCTGCAAATATAAGCGACGCTCCTACCTTCCTAAGCTCATCCAATGGATGACTAGGCCCGTCAGCATCATATACGCCGAACTCACCGTTTGTTGGTAATACAGGATCGCTGTACCTACCGTCCTGAATATAAGGCGAATCTGTGGAGTTGCTAAACCGATTCGTCTTTAATATCCTCGATATTTTTGAATTGAGTTGGTTATGGGGGCTAGAAACTACTGACTGGCCTGAGGCTCCGGAACCAGGGTCGTTTCCAACGACACCTGCCAAGAGTTCGTGGCCGTCCGCTTTGCTACTCTTATTAACTAGTTCACCTAAAGTAGGAGCGCCATGGTCAAAATTGCCACTATCAGATACCGTCTCAAACAACGCTCTTGCATCTTCATCTACAAGATCAATAAACTTCCTATCTACAGCACCTTCCGAGCCTCCTGTGATAATTTCAGGTGTCTGGGATGGGTCATCATAAGGACTTGGCGCTTCCTGCAACCCAGGCTCAATAGCAAAATAATTTCTAGAGCCCGGACTGGGTGATGCAATCGCATCGCCTTCCGTCATTGCGCTTAAGTAGTCGGCCAATGTCGATCTAGTCGCCTCCGATATGTCTTGAGGCTGTGGGACTCCCCCCGCCGCGGCGCCTCCCTCTTCGCCGACCGGTGAGGCTCCTCCTGGTTCTGCCTGAGGTGTAGGCCAGAACTCTGTTTCATAATCAGGAGGATTCGGCATTACTCTTCTCCAAAATATCTGCGACCATCGACGCGCTTGGTGGTCCCTGTGATGTCTTAAGCGCTTCCATCAAATTTCTGACGTCCTCTGGCGTTTTAATGCTATCCCTAATTATATCTATAACTTTTCCATAGTTCGAGATGATCTCATCTATAATCTTTTTTGAACCTGGATCACCAGCAGAGCCCTCGCCCCCCTTTGATATCCATTCATAGATGGGGCTTTTCGTAATCATATTGGATAAAAATTCTTCTCCAGACACACCTTCCGGAATGTCATAGCCAAACTCATAATTTTTCACATCGTGTTTTTTATCTTCAGCCATGGTCTATTATCCTCCTCCGCCGGCGCCTTCAGATGCTGTCAAGAGTGCGGCATTACCTGCGATTGTTGCATCACTCAATGCTGTCGCGATGTTCCTTGCATTCATGCTCACATTAAACGTTACATTAATATTAATCGGCTTGTTCTCAACTGAAATTGATTCTGAAGAGATTGACATATTTTCGCCGAATTGCTCCAAAGCACCAACAAGGTTAACATTCGGCATTCCTTCGTTGAGGATATCATGAATTGAAACCATCTCATCGATTACCAGCTGGAAATTTGCCCCGGCATTTGCCATTGCTTCCGTAGAAATATTGTTTAACCCATCCGCTAATGTGGCAAAATTGTTAATGAATGAATTCATCGGGCCCAGGACGTTATTGACGCCCTCTAGCTTAGACGTAATTGCACCGGTGTCACCCATCTCCATGTTCGTCATTGTCGTCATAAGCTCAGGAATTGTCTTACCTGTCCCGTCACTTTCATACCCAAACAACCATGCGATGCCCTTAATAATTGGGCCATAGGTGTTATAGATATCTGCGGCTCCCATCCCAGAGAAGTTATCTAAGGTGCTTGTGAAGTTTGACACTGTGTTCATCGCTTTAGCGATAACATCCATCTTTGCAGCTGCCTCTTCTGGGTTGGGTATGCTAATCCCCAGAAGCCTATTAACGATCGTGGGGATGTATCTAATTGCGACACCAACGATCATATTAACTGTGTCCATGAACTCATCGAGGACGTCTTCACTGGACTCGAACCAGCCTGGCTCAGGAATCTGGCCGGACATGGCACTAATTGCGCTAGCAAAGTCTGATAGTGCACCCATTGCTAGGCCGACGACTTCAAGCTTAGGCTTTGCAGACTCCGGATCACCTACTGACTCGGCTGCGGCCATCACCGCGCCGACAATCGCTGGTATCTTTGCAGATACAACACCCATGATCATATCAAGGACTGCCATGTATGAATTCATTGTCTCAACGACTGATGGGCCTGAACCAAAGAATGGCTGCTGTTCTGCATTCATCTCCATGACGCCTGACGCCATCTCACCAAAACCTGTTGCCATTCCGACAACAGCATTAAGAGCAGCGGCGATTGTTTCAGCTTTCATCTTTGCAGCTTCAGGATCAGGACCTAAATCGATCGCCATTATGTCTTCGACCATTGGGACAACCATATCCATCATCGATGCCATAATTGAATCCATGGTATCTGCATACGCTGACATGATTCCTTCTACATCCACGTCTTGTCCGCCGCCAAAGAAACCACCGCTACCCATCTCTGTCATCGTCTCAAAGAGGCCGGGGGGTGGCTGGAGGGCCGTCATTAGGTTTGCTATAGCAGATAAAACTCCACCAATAGCCTCAAGCTTTTTAATGTCTCCCTCAGGCATAGTTGAAACAATTTGAGCGAGGGCACGAATTAATTTAGTCGCACCTCCCAACATTGAATCCATAAACCCTGCAGCGCCTTCAAGGATTGCGCCTGACTCTCCGCCTCCGGCTGAGGCCAGTACGTCAAGAAGCGCAATCTTAAACACAATATCTGCCATGCCACCAACTGCATCCATTATCCCGATCAACGCCTGGACCTTTGCAGACAACAGTGCAGGATCATCCACCTTCATCGCATTAAGCTTTTTGATTGCCGGTGATAAGTGACCAACCATCGAGTCAGCCATTTCCCCGACTGTCTCGAAACCGCTCTCAATTACACCCCGCAAAAGGAATGATCCGAATATTGCCATTGGGATAGCTGCTGCAGCCATGAGAACGGTCGCGGCGAACATCAAAGACAACGCTGTCATGATCAATATTAGCCGCTTAAAGTCAATCCCTGATGATGCTTTCATAAAGTCAGAAAGCGGAGGCAGAACATTTTCCCCCAGTGACTCGAGGAAATATGCGACACCACCTAATAATGCTCCGCCTAATAATCCAGCAATACCTGCAGGGATGGCTAACATTGCTGATAGTGCGAGTGGAATCATCATTAAGCCAAAGAGGGCCATGTCCCCTGCAAGCTTCGCCATGTCAACAGCATCAAATTGAGCCGCTAATGTTGGAAGCTGGGGTCCTACCGTATTATTGAACGAGTAGATAAACGCAGCGACACCGAGAAGTGCTAGCGCACCTAATAGGCCTGCTATACCGGCAGGAATGGCAACCATGGCAGCCAGGAGTATTGATCCGAATATCGGTACCAATGATAAGAACCCTAATGCTAATCCACCCCAATCTAATCCGGACATGGCACTGCCAGCGGCTGATAGCGCAGGTAATCCTATATACGCCAGCGAAAGGACGAACGCAGCGACGCCTATCATCGCCACTGCTGCGACGAGCCCAAGAACTCCGGCGGCGATGGCGGCAAGAGCAGCAATGGCGGCAAATGCCATTACAACAGCAAGCCCAGCCATTCCGGCCATTGATGCTCCCCAATCGACTTTTTTCAATGCAGGTACGGCCAGTGTTAACGCGATTGCCATGGCATAAGCGCCAACTGTCAAGAGGACTGCTGCGCCGACTAACCCTATTAACGCAATCCCAAAGCCTGCTGGGCCTAAAGCTCCGATTGCTGCGCCGGCGTATGCCATTCCCATAGCTGCAACGGCTGCTAGCCCTAATGCAACCATCCCCTTGATTGCTGCGCCAAGTGGGATTGATGCCAGGATCGGGGTTACGAATGCTAATGCAAGGCCAAGTGCAGTACCACCGACAGCCAACAGAAGGGCCGCGCCAAGCATTCCAACAATTGCTTGTCCAACGCCACCGGCATTAATCTTTTCTGAGACTCCCAATAGTACCTTCAATGATATGATAGCTGCAGTTAGGCCTATAAGGCCTTTGATAAGTGCACCAAATGATACTGTGCTCATAATCATGGTAACCATCACAATGGCTGCAGCCATGACCGCTAGGGTAGGCAAGAATGAAACTGCAAGCAGGAACAACTTAGCACCAGCCTCGATAATATCACCGGCTTCCATTTCTTTGATGCTTTTTACAAAGCCCTTGAGGCCATCGATAAAGCTACCTTTTTCTCCACCTGGAGGACCGGCTTTATCCATCTCTTTTCCAACGTCACTCTGGACACCGCCGAAGGCTTTACTGAACATGCCTACGATTTTACCCATTACTGCACCTTTAAGCGCTGTAATGGCACCGGTGATCATCATTTTCATAAAGATGAAGCCGACATACATGGCACCAACCTTAAGAATAGTTCCACCATGTTTTTCAAATACTGCAGATAACAGGTTTAGAATTGCTGCAAGGATTGCCGGTGCAGCTTCGACAAGCGAGTTCGCAACGCTGACTAACATCTCAAGCAGTGTGGACAATAGCCCTCTCTTACCCATGTCACCAGGCGGGTTACGGATACTCTCTGCCATGTTATTCAACATGTTCTTTAACGCGTCTAAAATTTTCGGTACTAAAGCCTTGATAATCTCTGCGACTGCACTGATGGCTTTTCCGAATCCTTCCTTGATCTTCTTAAGAGCCTCACCCTTACCACCAAAAAACTTCTCAAATGCCTTACCAATTCTATCTATAAATGTCTCTGCACCTGCTTTGGGATCCGTAGACAGAGACGAGAATAGATCTTTAAAGATGCCAAGCAGCTCTTTAGAAAGATCTTTGAACGCTTTGGGATCAAACAGGTCTTTTAGGCCGCCAAAAATATCTTGAATGCCTGGGAAAAGCTGAACGAACATTTTTCCAAGTTCTTTACCGAATTTGAAAACGACCTTCATTGACTGTTTAAGGTTCTTCATTACGGCCCGGAACTCTTCCGTCGATGCAATACCAGACATAAAGCCTTTTGAGAACGCGTCCCAGAAGCCGGAGAACCCTCCGCCTCCGCCTCCGCCAAATACACGCTCCATGGAATCAGCTAGTTTACTAAGTGCCTCTTCCTGGCTCATTGAATTTTCTTCGGCGTCGGCGGCACCGGCCTGAAGATCTTCATATGATGTGCCCATA
>Ga0163180_10000356_pt1 | contig 26411 bp, 46 predicted proteins | sample AtlANTMetagenome_2_FD_109647 | JGI IMG/M metagenome (GOLD analysis project Ga0163180, IMG submission 109647) | Marine eukaryotic phytoplankton communities from the Atlantic Ocean - Atlantic ANT 4 Metagenome | ecosystem: Environmental > Aquatic > Marine > Oceanic | place: North Atlantic Ocean...
AGGGGAAACTTTAGAAGTATTCTAAATATGAATTCAGAATTATCTACAGAGCTAAGGAGGCTGCTGTGGACAAATTTATATTGGCAAAGACTCTAATAATATCTACTCTTTGTTTACAAATAGAAATAAAGGGAGTCGCATCACCTCCTGTTCCTCAAGGCAATGCGATCGTTTGCTAGGTGTAAGAAACAGTAAAAATTACACCCTCCCCTGGGGCTGCCACTGTTCTTCTTTGCCCCTGTTCTATAATAATATTGATATAGATTTTATCTACCCCCAATGGCTGCAGTCTTTAAACCAAAATGCATAGGCAGAGTAGCTGTTGACTCTGGGATAATCTCTGTTGTTGATGCAACACATATAAAGGTAACCAAGGCTGGTGAAATAAATCTCCCCAGTTATAATTTGTATACAGCTATTAATACGGAAATTGGCGATGGAGAATACGACATCTACGAATGCCGAGATGACAAAGGCGGACTTAGAAAAATCATTATTGATATCCAATAAAACTGCTGGAATGGATCCCAGAGTGGATTATCGTCAATGGCTAAGAAACACTTTACATGCAGTATTAGAAGATGCTTTAGAAGGAGATGAGAGTGCTAAGAACTTTTTAAAGACAGCAATAGGCTCTTTAATCTTATGGTCTGAAGAAGAAAATATAAAAATTAATTTTGATGCTTGGATTTGGCCGTATGTGGATCTTTATGAAGAGCAGAAAAACAATCAAAATATAGATTGTTCTCCGTGTTCTGTAGAGGATTAGCTGGTATCTTTCCTATAATCTCGTGATCTTCCCATATAGGGTCGTTTGCATATGGAGGTCGGTGCCAAAAAAATATTTTCTTATCATAGTCAATAGTCCAAACTGGATGTCTTTTAACAAACCTATGTCCTATCTTAAATTGCTGTTCAGGTTTAAAAGATGTGCAATCACAATATAAAACATCACCAGGCTCAATTGTCCAACGTAATCTTAATATTTCTGTAAAGAATTTTGTAACACCTTTTAATCCAACTCTACCTGTCATTTGTCTATGAACAGATCTAGATCGTTTGTTTTTTCTCTTCCAATACCAGTCATTTAGCTGTCTATTAGAGTTACCTACAGCAAATCCTACGTTCCAACTCCAGAAGCCTTTTTCAAATTCCTTTTGTGGTTGAAAGAAGATTTTACATATTTGACCCTCGACAAAAAACTTATAGGTAGTAAACTTGCGACGACGATTATTTTTCATTATGGAAGAATTAATAAAAATGATTCAACAAGATCCTGAATTATGGGAGATTGTTGAGAACGCAAAACATCCTGATCAAGAACCAATGGAATTTTTTGAAAGTGTCTCCAAAATGCTTGCATTAGAATTTGAAGATTTACATAGAACAGATTTAAAAGACAAGCTTGCTGGGTTATTTGGTGGATTACCAAAAAAGGCATACCTCATGGCTCCTTATCTTTTACATATTGCTTTAGATATGTTCCTATTAAAAGCAAGTATGGATGAAAAATCAATAAAGGATTATTAAAAATGCAATTTGGATACGTATTATATGACCCGAAAAGGTCAAAAATTTTAGTACTCAAAAAAGATGGTGATGTTGAATATACTAAATCTGACACCACTGAAAACATAAACAAAGCATTTTGCCTGCGTGACATATCTACTATGAAAGTTTTATACAAAGCATTAAAAGAAAAAGACCTAATTGGTGAAATGGATATAGTAGATATACAGGAACTCTATGGTAAAGGCTGATGCTAAGGTTCGTATTTGACTGTGAAACAAATGGTCTTCTCCATGAATTAGATACAGTTCATTCCTTAGTATTAAGGGATATCGATTCTGGTGAGGTTACGAGCTGTGCAGATCATGGTGGATACGAACCAATAGCTAATGGACTATACATGTTGTCCAAAGCTGATCTACTTGTCGGGCACAATATAATTAACTTCGACTTTAGAAGTTTAAAAAAAGTTTATAAAAGCTTTAAATTAAAGAAAAATTGCAAAATAAATGACACTTTAATAGTTAGTAGAGTCCTCTGGCCTGAATTAGAACCAGTAGATGAAGCTAAATTTTCTCATATACCTCCAAAATACAAAGGCAAACACAGCCTTGGAGCATGGGGAGAAAGATTAAATGTCAAGAAAATTAATTTTGAAGGAGCTGATAAATATGAAGAGAGGTGGGATATATGGTCAGAAGAGATGCAAAAGTATTGCGAAGGAGATACTTTAGTATCTTTAGAACTGTTTAAATACTTTGAGACTCAAACTTTAGATCCAAGATGTTTTAATTTAGAACATGACTTCGCCAGGATCATGGCTAGGCAGGAGGCTTTTGGTTTTCCCTTTGACGAAAAAAAAGCTTTTGCTTTAGTAAATGAATTAAAAAAAGAAAGAAGTGAGATAGATGATCAATTACAAAAAGTATTTCCTCCAATATCAGAAGAAAGATTTTCAGAAAAAACAGGCAAACAATTAAAAACTAGAGTAACTAAATTTAATCCAGCATCAAGAAAACAAACATCTGAAAGATTAAAAGAAAAATATCCAGAGATTACTTTTGATAAAACCGAAAAAGGTAATGTCAAATTAGATGACGATGTATTAGATGATTTAGGTAAAAAATATTCTGAGGCTGCGTTGTTATCTAAATATCAATTATTAAATAAGAGATTGGGACAAATATCAGAAGGTAAAGAAGCTTGGTTAAAGCATAGTCAAAGATATGAAGATGGAAGAATACATGGATCAGTGATAACAAATGCCTGTGTCAGCGGTAGATGCTCGCATCGTGGTCCGAATGTTGCCCAAATTCCTAGAGTAGGTCAACCATATGGTGCAGAATGTAGAGCTTTATTCCATGCTCCTCATGGATGGAGGCAGGTAGGATGTGATGCATCTGGACTTGAACTTAGAGCATTAGGTGCTCAGCTGGCTTACTTTGATGGTGGAGAGTATTCGAAACTAGTTAGTAAAGAAGATTTTGATATCCATACTCATAACGCCAAATTGTTTGGAATATATGATGGTCAAGGAGAAATAGAAAAACAGACAAGAGAATTAGCAAAAAGATTAATTTATTCAGTTCTTTATGGTGGGGGACCATTTCGAGTAGGCTCTATTCTTGATCCGAGTTTATCTGAACGTAAACAAAAAGAAATTGGTTATGAGACTATAGACACATTTTATAAAAACTTACCTGCAATAAAAAAATTAAAAGACAAGGTAGATGAAAAGGTTACACAAAGAGGATACCTGATTGGTATTGATGGTAGACATCTACAAATAAGATCTAGACATTCAGCTTTAAATCAATTACTTCAATCAACAGGTAGTCTATGTGTGAAAAAGGCAACATGTATTCTCTATGAGGATTGTAAAGAGAATCATCTACGTTGGGGAATCCATTATGCGTTTGTTGCTCACATACACGATGAAATCCAAGCTCTAGTTAAACCACAGCATGTCAGCCTTTATAAGAAACTTGCTATTGATTGTTTTAGAAAGTCTGGAGAATACTTTAATTTAAAATGTCCCATGACAGGTGAAGCTAGGGAAGGAAAAAATTGGATGGAGACACATTAATTATCGTCACTAAGTTTAGGTTCATTTTTTAAAATTTCAACACACTTTTTTTCACAAACCTTGTCGTCATCTTGCATTGAGCAAAACGTGATACATTCAAAATATGAGTCAATAGCAGTATTTGTCAACATATCAACACTTTAGCTTACCTAGTACTAAAAATACAAAGAGTACAATTTCTTAAAATGACATATCAATTATGATTAAAAAAATTTTGATTGCAAGTACAGCTTGTGCATCTTTCTCAGCTCCTGCTTTTGCTGGTTTCTATGTGAATGGTGAGTTTAACCAAACTAACGTAGGTAAAGAATGGGATGGCAATGCTATTGATCTCCATATCGGTTATGAACGTGCAGTAGGAGAAAAAGGTAGCTTCTATGTTCAAGGTGGACCTTACCTAGACAATCCAAAGGGATCTGACTCAGAAACAAGAGCATCAGGTAAAATCGGTGGAGGTTATGACATCGCTAAAAACACAAACGTATATGGTGAATTCTCTGTAGTAACGAAAGATACAACAGACAATAGCTGGGGTACTAAACTAGGGGTTAAATATAATTTTTAAATAATTCCTAAAAATGGGTCAGGATTTTATTCTGACCTTTCTTTAAAATTTATGACCATCAAAGATCTTCAATTACCTTTATCTGATTACAAAATCGGAAATATTGGTCAGTTCTATACCAAAGAAGAAGTTGATCAATTAATTAAATATGCTTTGGATGAAGCTAAACGTATTGATCAGGAATCAATGCGTAAGCATAACCGAGATGCAACGATGATAAGCATGGCTCTTGGATTCATCACACTAGCTCTTTTTGTTGATGGTCTTCTAAGACTATTAGGAATTATCCCACCCTTCATGGATATAAACATTAGTATTATTGACGAAATTATAAATAAATTAGGTCTTTAATTTATCATCTGATAAACCATAAAGTCTTCTTAACCTAGCTTTCCTTTCCTTTTCCTTTTTTTCTTTTTCCATCTTGGCAGTATCTACCAACGGCCAGCGTTGGAGTCTTAAAGCATCTCTATATCTCTGTCTGTACTGCTTGGAAAACATTTTTCATCAGGCTTTAGGAAACCTTGGTAACCCTGAATTAATTCTGATCATTTGTCTTTGTGCTTCCCTTACTGAATCAGGATCATAGCCTGGTGTATTAATAATTTCTTGTAAAGTTTTAATTAATTCTGGATCGTCATGATAATCATGTGCCATTTGTTGACCTCCTTTTAAAAAATTTTGTACTTTTTTACCTGTAGGTGACATTCTATCTAATATTCCCTCCATTCCTTCTTCACTATTTTTTTCTTTGATCATCTTTAGAAAATTTTGCACATCTGCATCTTTTCCTGTAAGATCATCATATTGTGAAACCATGATAATACTTAATACTATAAAACACTCTCTTGTCATCTTAAGATAGGTAAGTATAGTAGAACCGCCAGAGTAAAGCTTATGAAGCAAAATTCAAAAAACAAAGAGAAGTTAGAAGACATGTCTAACGACGAACTCCTTGCATTGCAAGATGGCTTTATTCAGCTCAGGTGCCATGCTAATCGTGGTCTGGAAAGGATCGCAGGTATTATGCATGACCGTTTAGAAACCCAAGTTAAATCATGAATTTAATTATGTGCTGTGCTGTATACAAAGGTGATACAGTTACTGATCGTGGTCTTAGAACCATGTCATTTGAGATTCCTGGGGCTGGTAAAAAGCCTCTAAGCATCCCAATCAAACTGTTACCTAGTTTTGCAGCAGGCGAAACCACAGCTCCTAATGCGTTTGCGGAAGAGACTAATGTGCTCATCAATGGTCGTCTTTATCCAATGGAAGGCATCATGTACATTGTCCCTACACAACCATTAATTGGGGTAAATAAATCTATCAAGCTTAACCAACTAGCTCTTGCTGGTGGTGTTGGCTTTATAGGAAAACAAAAAAGAGAAGATGCATTTAACTTCGGTCTTATGTGTCAAGCTCCTCCACAAAAAGGTATCGGTCATACGTGGCAAGATAGCTTAGGCTTTCTCGTAGAAAGCTGGGGTAATGATGCAGAAAGAATGAAAAAGTTCTTATTTGTTGGTCGTCAATTATCTTTAGGTGGTGTCCTTAAGTTTGAAGCTTGGAAAGATAAGGAAGGGAATCTTAGATCTAACTACAAAGTGAAGATCAGATCTCAACAATATTCTTTCTTTGGTAAAAATCAAAAGGATGAAGAGGTTATTAACAAGATTGACAAAGAGATTAAAGATCTTGTTTCAGATAAAAAAGAGCCTGTTGCCGAAGATGTACCATTTTGATATGGTGTGTTCGATGACCTTAATGAAAACTTTACTTTCGTAAATTATGACTGTATTAAATCGTTTCAAAGATACTGATAAGTATCCTCGTAAACTAAGAGAAAAATTTGCAACCTTTATTGGTTTAGCAGATGAAAGAGCATTATTTCTTAAAAAAGAAGAAATGGATCGCTGTGGTTGGCATGGAGACATTGCTGACTTTCCTAATGCCTCAGAAGAGACTTATGAATTTAAAGATGGAACTGTCAAAGACGGAATCATGTTTAAAACTCCACGTCTAATAATTCTTCGTGGAGGACATAAATCTGATCCTACATTCTTAGAAAAGACTGATAAAGATCCAATTACTAATAAAGATAAAAGTACCATCATGGGTTTCTATGAAGATGCTAAATATCTTTGGGATAACTGGAAACAGGAGAATGCAGGTGGAAAAGAATCGGCACCCTTCAAAGTAAGAAGGATTATGCTTGTTTACTTAGTAGATAAAAATGGTAAACAAACTCATAGCAAACCAATAGTCCTCTCACTTGGTGGTGGAGCTCAGAAAAACTTTGTAGAAAAGTATTCTCAGTTTTTAGAACAACTTGAAAGTGCTTATGCAAAAGCTACTGGCGATACAAATGCTGAAGGCTTTGGAGAAAAAATGTGTGCATCTGTTATCTGGACACCTACTTTTGGTGTAACTAAATTTGGTGGATACAATGCAAAGGTTTTAAATCCAAATAAATGGGTAGAACCTACTCCAGATACCATTGCTGACTTTTGGCCTAAGAAAGATGAAGACATAGATAACTATGAAAACATCTACGAATGCTTCCCTGTAGAGTCTTACGGCAAGAATTTCTTTAAGCAGATGCAAGAAGAGGTAGGGATTAATGCACTAGCCCCAGGGGTCGATCTGAATGTAGCTCCAGTGCTTCCAGCTGCTGATGACCTTGGTAAAAGAAGTAGTGAAACAGGTGAATTAGTAGGTGGTCTAACCTAAATCTAATTAAAAATCTGATAATGCGGATAGTCTCCTAGAGATTTTATCCGCTTTTTTTATGAGTTTTTGTGCTTCAGATCTCTGTTCACAAGAACTAGCTTTTGTAAGAATTTTTAAAAGTTTAGAACTTTTTATTTCTGTAGACAATTTACCCCTCAAATCGTTGTATTCGTACATTTTCCTCGTCAACAGCTAGACGTTTAACTAGTGCTCTAATTATTGCTTGCCTTTGCATGACTAAGGTAACTAATTGCTTTGATGCAATTTTTACATGATCGATATCATCTAAGTTATCTATTTCGTTTTTTACAACGGTTGATGTGAACTCATCCTCTAGTGTTGGAGTGACATCTAGGGGATCAAGAGATAACTCAATTAAGTCGAAAGCTGCCATAATTATGAGGATATATTTCTTATTCTACTTCAGTTATTGACATAAACCGTACACGACGTACAATTTGACCAAAACATTCAACTATGGCAGACCCTCTAAGTTACAATCAATTACTCGAAAAAGGTAAAGAAATAGAAGAATTATTACATTCACAAGTAGATAAAGAAGAGAAAGAAGAACTTGAATATATTTGGAATTGTATTAAGTCTAGAGAGGAATCTAAATTTGATGCAATCATTAGTGTCATAAAAGATTGCGATAAACAAATTTCTTCTAGAGAAAAAGAAATTATAGAACTTAAAAAGAATCAAGAATTTTGGAAAAACAAAAGAAAAACTATTATTAATATTATTAAAACTGCTTACGAAAACAGATTAATAAGCTCAATGCCTACAGGAAATAAGTATCAGGCAACAATAAAATCTGTAAAATCAAAATTAATTGATGACTTTGATAATTGGTCAGCTGAAGAAAAAATTAAATTTGGATTAGTAAAAGAAACTTTTTTAAAAAGAATCTTTAGCGGTGAATTGTTAAATAAATCAGAAGAAAAATTACCTGATAAAGAGCACTTACGAAAGGCATTAGTTGAAAACCCAACAGCTGCCCCTTTGAAGGCAAAATTAGTCCAGCGAGTGTCATTGACTTACAACCTGAGAAAAAGATTAAAGACTGGTATCTAACCTTGAATTTACATTAACTACCACTAAAATAGTAAAAAAATCATGACAAAAAAAGAAAAATTTAACAACTTCATCGAAAACGCAGCTTTAAGAACAGAAGCTGTAAATATCGAGAATATGTTAAAAAATCACAAAGAAAATTTAAAAAAAGGGACTATCGAGAACTATCAACTGTTCGATAGATAATCCTAAATAGAGGGCGGATATCCTAGACATACTTACCTAAGTAACATGTCTGGTCAGAAAAAGTCCAAAACATTTGGTGGTACTTCATTACCACTAGAATCTATCGTCCATGAAGGCTATGAAATAAAGAGTTTGAAACATGGAAATACAGGATTAGTACTATATAAATACCCAAGTAAGATGTACAACTGGGAGGGTTGTTGGACTAGCTGTATAGAAAGTGCTAAAACAGGAGTAGAAAAATTTTTACAGCAACCCAAAAACAAAAAAACTTCTAAATAATGTTAACTATAGAAAGGTCACTGATGAGTAACTTGATGGATGATTTAGCCAAAGGTATCTACAAATATCTTTATGAGTCTTCAACTGAATTTGAAGGTAATCATTTTGTTTTAGTTCCTGTAACTGATGTTGTAAAAAAATTCGAAAGAAACCACAGGACAATTCAAAGACGGATTTCTGCATTGAAAGACGAGGGATTACTTGTGCCCATAATAAAGAGAAACACTATCACTCTTTATCAAATACTAAATCAGGAGGAATAATGGCTACCAACGGAAACCCAAGACAAGATCCATACCTTGAGCATCTTGATTTTTTACTAGCATCTTTCACTGATAACGGTAAATCATTAAGAGGTTTCACCATAAATCCTCAAGAATTGGCAATTACAATGCTTACAGCTGGTTTATTAGCTAATTCAAAGCTAATGATTAGTCCTGATGATGCTATTAAATCTGCCTTTGATATTCATAAAAGAATTCAAGGTCATGTAGCTAATTATCAAAATATTACTTTTGCATCAAAAATAGAAGACTGTTTTGAAGATAGACCACCTGAAGTAGAGCAAGATTAGGGGGCGATATCCTGTCAAAAGCTGACTATTTATTCTTGGATTATCGTTCTAAAGGCGACACAAGAGTTACTATAAATGGGTCAAGGCACTATAAAACTCCTTACGGTGCTCTTCCATCTGTAACCACAATCCTCTCAGAGACACAAGGCAACAAAGCAGCACTAGAAAGATGGGCTAAAAAAAATCCCGGAGGTCGAGAAGCTGCTGCTGCGAGAGGTACAAAAGTTCACTCCTTAATGGAGGAATATTTACTAGGTATTGACAAAGATCCAGTAATAAAAGATCCAGAGATTGCAGAATTTTGGGACGGATTACCAAATAATTTAAGTAAATTAGAAAATGTAATTTGGGCAGAAAATCCAGCAAATGTTGATGATTATGCTTGGACTAAAGGATCTGATGGCATATCTCGTGTATGGCACCCAGGTTTTAATGACAGTGAAAATTATGGATGGGCAGGTGCTCCTGACATAGTTGCTGAATACAAAGGACAAATTGTATTAGGAGATTTAAAAACTTCTAATAATCCATATTGTTCTAAGTGGCCTGACTCCAGTACTCCTAAAAGCGAGTATGGAAAAAAACGATCAGGTTTTATGAAATATCAAAAGTGTCAATTACAACTAGCTGCTTATGCGTTAGGTCTTGAACACACAATAAATATTATTCCTGACCTCTGCATGACTTTCGTTGCTACCAGAGACTCTTCTCAAGTTTTTGTGATTCAGAAACATACTATTGAGAAGTATAAACAGAAATGGAAGGATATAGTTACAAAGTATTACGAAGAGGTTCTCCCCTCTAAAAAGCAGTCAGAGGTTGAGATGGAAGGGATTGATGGGGATAATACAGAGTCTACATAGACAGGTATATGTAGCATAAATTAAAGGATATCAACACTAACTGTGGGGTACAAATCCAAAGAAAAAAGAAAATTTCCCTACATGTAGGGGTTTCCTAGTCGAGAATAAGAGTTACTCTCATACTGTTAGACAAAATTATATTTAATAATGCCAACTGCATCACCAGAATCTAATAATCATTTGAAGCCCGGAGAGATTAATTTTGATTTAATCCCTAAAGATTGGGCATTAACACCACTACAAGGTAAAAGAGCATATATAGCTGGATGGACTACACAACCGTACTCAGTTGAAGAAATAAAACGTGAGTTTGATCAGGGAAAAGCAACAGGAGTTGGATTGATTACTGGAGTGTGGTCAAACAGTGGTGGATTGATCTGGGTAGATATTGATGGGACTGGGGCAATAAAAGATCTTGAGGAGCTTGCAGGAGCCCCTATATCGGGTGCTTTCCCTCCTACCCTTACAATCTCATCTGGAAAAACAGATAGGCAGAGAATGCTCTTTAGCGTCCCTGCTTCAAAATTAAAATTATTACCAGATAAAGCAACAATAAAAATAGGAGTACCATCCTTCGAAATCTTATTTAGATCTAGACAGGGAGCTATTATGGGTAGCCATCCTGAAACTGATGGTTATTTTACTACTCCTCATGGTGGATTTGAATTTGCAAAAAATCCTCCAGAAATGCCTGAGTGGTTGTATGAAGCTATAGCTAAGGCATATCCAATAAATAAATACAAAAAACCAGTAAAATCTGGTATTGTTACTCAACAGGTAAATTTAGATTACGAAGAAGACTCAGAATATCAAAAAGAAGAATATGTAAATGAAGCAAAAATATATTTAGATCATTTAAATCCTAAAAGATCTGGTGATTACGATGACTGGCTGAAAGTAGGAATGAGTTTAAAACAAGTAGATTTGAGTTTATTAGGTGACTGGATTGATTGGTCTAAACAAGCAGAAAATTTTCAAGAGGGAGTTTGTGAAAGAAAATGGGACACTTTTGAGGTTGTAGAAGGTGGTCCTGCACCAGAAAATCATTGTGGTTTACATCATCTTAGAGCTATGGCTAAAGAAGATGGCTACATAGATGTTGGTGGTTTTGTTGTAGAGACTCCAGATAAATTAATAGAGAAGGCTAAAAAGGCATTTCAACAAGATAATACTGAATTACCAATTCCTTTAGTAAATCAAGTATTAAGTGAGTTAATAGGTGAGCCTACAAAGAAAGAAAAGCAAGATATAAGAGAAAAAGTAATTACAAAAGGAAGACCTAAAACTGCTCCTGCTTCAGAGTTAGCTGAGATGGTTACAGGAATGGTCATTGAGTGTGGTTGGAGATATGATCCTAAATATGACACCTTTATGTTTTATCAAAGCAAAAAAGGAACATGGCGTAGAGAAGAATATAAGGATGAATATAAACATTTTGTGCAGGATCTATTTTTAAGGGAAAGTATACCTACCCCTGGGGGTTTTACATCCCATCTTTTATCTGATGTTACGAATTTAACTAAAGCCTACATTACTCAACCATATTGGAACGATGATCCTGATAAGTTAGCTTTTAAAAATGGTGTACTTGAGATGAGTTCATCAGAGTTTTTACCTCATGATCAGGAGAATTATTTGACTTGGGGTTTAGACTTCGAATATGATCCTAATGCTGATTCTGGTCCTATCATCCAGTGGTTAAGAAAGACCCAATACAATGATGAGGAAAGAGTACAGGTATTAAGAGCATGGTTAAAGGCTTGTTTAGTAGGAAAAGGACATGAATTACAACGATTCTTGGAGGTTATTGGTCCAGGGGGACGAGGTAAATCAACCTTCGCTAATTTATGTTGTGCTCTTATTGGTAATGGTAATTACGCTTCGACAACGCTAAATCAATTAGAACAAAGTCGTTTTGAAATTGCATCAATAAAAGGTAAAAGATTGACTTTAATAAATGATTCTGAAAGATATGGTGGATCTGCTCAGATATTTAAAGCTTTAACTGGAGGAGATAATCTAAGATTTGAAGAAAAAAATAAAAATGTAGGAGAGCCTTTTGTTTATACAGGCATGGTCATGGTTTGTGCTAATGAACCAATCCAAACTACCGACAACACATCTGGTCTTACTCGAAGAAGATTAACTGTTGAATTTAATAGACCCTTATGGGATAAAAATTCTGAAGCAGTAGAAATGATTAAGCTCGAAAATGGGGAAGTAGCAGGCTTATGGAAGTCATATTTACCTGGATTAGTCAATTGGGTTCTTCAAATGGATACCAAACAAATGAGAGAATATTTACTAGATACTTATGAAAAAGTTGATCATTTAAAAGCTGTAAGAAATAGTATTCTTTTAACTAGTAATAATTTAGTTGAGTGGTTACAGTCAGAAGTCGTTCACTCTCCAGATTCAGTTTCGGCTGTAGGTAAAAAAATACCAGCAGCTAAAGATTCAAAAGAAAGATATGTAAATAGTAATTTTCATTTATATGCCTCATATTGTTCTTATTGTGAAGATACTGGATCAAAACCTGTTGGGCAAAAAAGATTTATATCTCTTCTATTAGATTGCTGTAAAAACCAATTAGGAATGAAAGAAATTATTAGCTTTAGTAAGAAGGGAAGACCATTTATTAAAGGTTTAGTAATTCGAAACTCTGACGAAAAATTTAAAGGTGCAGTAACTATACTTCCAGAAAGGCAGTCACAGTAAGGGTTATAAGAAAAACTAATATCATATATTATTTTTGTTAAGTAATATTAAGTACTGTAACAAAATGTAACAAGTGTAAAATATAAAGAAGTTATAAAATCCTAATGACAACAGTTACAGAATCAGGCGGTCGCCAAAACATCTACTCTATTGAGCCTAGACCACAGGTTGATCCTAATTATCAAGGCTATCCACTAGAGGCTGAAAAAGCTAACGGAAGATGGGCAATGCTTGGATTTGTAGCTTTATTAGGAGCTTATACAACAACTGGTCAGATTATCCCTGGCATTTTCTAAATTACCCCCTTTATTATCATGACTCCTGAAGCAGAAAGATTTAACGGCTGGGCAGCAATGCTTGGATTCGTAGCAGCAGTTGGTGCATATGTGACAACTGGTCAAATCATTCCTGGAATTTTCTAATGAAAGAAAAAAAATTAGAACAGCAAAAAGTTATTGCAGAGACTCTTAATGGAAGACTTGCAATGCTTGGTCTTGTTGCAGCAGCAACATCTGATTTACTCACAGGACATATGTTCTTTGGCATTTTTTAATGCATGAGTTATCACAACTAAACGAAATATCACCCTTTCAAGCAATCCTATGGTGTTTTTATCCCATAGGATTTGTTGTTTTATTCGAATTAGTTTTAAGAACTAATGATGATGACGATGATGACGAAGGTGGTGGTGTTATGTCACCTGTTTATCAAGGAACCTAATGAACCATTTATTATTTACACTAATTATCGCTGCATATTTAGCAACTGATCTTAGTGCATTCATCTATGCATGAAAAAAATTTTCTATAACCCTTACTATCCACTTATAGAGTTTGGATTCTTTGTCATTGTAGGCACAGTGGCAGGATTATATGGCTTTTTGGAAGTATAATTAAATTAATATTTGCATTAAAAAATTGCAGAGTTATAAATTAAAAAACTTACCTTTTTTTCAAGAGGCAAGGGCTGTATTAAAAAAGAAATGTGAGTGCCCACATTGTACTTGTGATTGCGAACACTGCAAAAATAAGATAAAACAAGCTGAAAATGCTGGAGAATATTTTAAAAAATTAAATAAAAATTGAAAAAATTTCAAAAAAAGTCACTACACCAGAAAAAATGATGATGAACTTTAATATTTCTTTAATCGTCGTGCTCATCCCAAGGATCAGTTAGATTCTTATTTGGTGGTCCAAAAGCCATGTATATTCCATAACCTGTAACCAAGAATAATAGTATTAGGATGATAGCAATTATTTGTCCTTCTGGTGGAAGTCCGGCATAATTACCATGTTTTATTAACGGTTGCTTTTCCCATGTACCTGGAAGTGTGTACACGGATGGTTTAGATAGAAGAAAATTTACTATCTGCATACAGATAAAAAGATATTTACTCTACTTTATCTCTTTTATTTAATTGATCAAGAAGCTTTTGTTTTTCCTGAAGTAATAGCAGCATCTATATCTGTAAAATCTTCTGATGTCCAAATAGATGTTGTACCATCAACTTTTTTATAAGCCTTGATAATTTCTAAATGATCTACATTTCTTGTAATCACCTCTTTCCATTCTGATTCAGTTGTTATTGAATCAGATGTTCTCGTACCATATGCAGCAAAATTTGCATCAGCATTAATAACAGTTACGCTATCACCTGCAGCTGAAAAAATCGCTGCAATTTCGTCGGCTGTTTTTTCTTCCATTTTCAAAAAATTTATTTATTTTAATTATAACAACAATCTACGCAGCCTTCAAAGCAGTTACTTCTGCTGATAATTCTTTGATAGCATTTACAAGTATTGGTACAAGTCTTTCATATTTCATTCCATAACTCATTCCATCATCTGTAAGGTTAACAACTAACGAATCATCATTGGATGACCCATAACCATTAGCTTTTTCTACTTCTAAAGCTTCCTGTGCTAAGAATCCAATATGTTTTTTACTTCTTTTCTTTGATCCATCTGGTGTTCCGAAAGGTTCTGCATCTGTTCCGTACCATGTTCTACGATCCCATTTATAAGTAACAGGTCTTAAAGCCTCAATCCATGCTAATCCGATATTGAAACTTTCTACATCAGTTTTATCTCTTGAATCAGAAGATGATATTGAAGTATCAGCACAGAATAGGTTTGATATACCATTATCTCCTAAACAAACATTATTACTTCCTGTTGTTATTTGTCCCGAAGGAGCAGCACTTGTCCCAGCATTATATCCAAGCATGAGATTATTTTGTCCTGTAGTAATAGCTTGACCAGCAGTACTAAGTGCAGAATTTTTTTCTCCTGTAGTACAATCACTTAAAGAGTTTCTTCCAACAGCAGCATTATCATGACCATCTGTAACAGAATCTAAAGCCCTATAGCCCAAAGCAGTATTATTCCCACCACTTGTAGCAACAGCTAAAGCTGCATGTCCTACAGCTACGTTTTTTGTAGCAGTATTTAGCTGCAAAGCGTCATTACCAATAGCTACATTCTCATTAGCGTTATTATTTTGAAGTGCTTGTTTACCTATAGCAATATTATCAACTCCTGTTGTTAAGCTATAATGTGCCATATAGCCAACACCAGTATTATGCCCACCAGTTGTAATTGCAGTTCCAGCGTACATACCTACCATGGTATTATTTGCGGAAGTTGTAGCATTATTTAAAGCTTGTACACCAACAGCAGTACTATTAGTTCCAGTTGTAATACTTGCTAAGGCGTTTCTACCTACAGCCGTGTTATCATATCCACCATTACAGGCATTCAGTGCATAATAACCAACAGCAGTATTATCATTATTAGTTACGTTATTTGCTAAAGCGGCATATCCTATTGCTACATTTCTTGTTCCAGTTGTGTTTGCTAATAGTGAATGATAACCAACAGCAGTATTATCACTGGCTGTAGTGTTTGAACCTAAAGCATTACGACCTACAGCTACGTTGTTACCTCCTGAAGTAATTGCATCTCCGCAATATGATCCTACAAGTGTATTGCCACTAGCTGAACTCATATAAGCACCACATTCGTTACCTATAACAGTGTTTTCGTTAGCAGTTGTCGTTTGAGACATTGCACCCCAACCCATAGCAGTATTTCTGTTACTGTTTCCAGTAATACTGGCTGCGGCTGCACGACCTACGGCTACGTTTCTAATTCCTGTTGTATTATCTTCTAACGCTGCTTCTCCAAATGCTGTATTTTCACCACCTGTCGTATTTGCATTTAGAGCATTATAACCCACAGCGGTGCATCTAGTTCCTGTTGTGTTGGCTGATAAAGAATTACAACCAACGGCAGTAACGTAACTTGCAGTGGTATTTGCATCTAAACAACTATCTCCTACAGCTGTGTTTGTTGCTCCTGTCGTGTTCTCCATTAAAGCTTTTCTACCTACAGCAGTGTTGTATGATGCTGTTGTATTTTCTTCTAATGCGTACGAACCTAAAGCCGTATTGTCTGCTCCTGTCGTATTGCTATGCAGCGAGTGCATACCAATAGCAGTATTGTTATTGGCAGTTGTACTATCTGTTAAAGCTGCTTTACCCAAAGCAGTATTATTACCTCCTGTAGTATTAGCATCTAAAGCATTAGCTCCTACAGCTACGTTATCTGCTCCAGTTGTGTTTGCTAGTAATGCCTGGTAACCAACCGCAGTATTATTATCTGCTGTCGTATTGGCTCCTAAAGCCCCCATACCTACGGCAATATTTTTATCTCCTGTGGTATTGGCGTCTAAAGAAGAATTACCAATTGCAGTGTTTCTTTCGCCCTCTGTATTAACTCCTAAAGCATTATATCCAAGAGCATCATTATATGAACCTGTAGTGGTTGCATCTAAAGCATTAGCTCCCACAGCTACGTTTTGAGTTCCAGTTGTGTTTGATACTAAAGCGTTATAACCGACTCCTGTATTATTACTAGCTGTTGTGTTTGCTTGTAAAGCACCGAGACCTAGTGCTGCATGATACTGACCAGTAGTGTTAGATTGTAAAGCAGAATCGCCTACTGCTACATTATAACCACCTGTTGTATTAGCACCTAGACATTGATTAGATCCCACCGCCACATTGTAATTACCAGTGGTGTTATTATCTAAAGCCCCATGACCAACTGCTGTGTTTCTAGTTCCAGTTGAGTTTAGCGTTAAAGCCTCTGACCCCAAAGCAGTGTTATTTGAAGCAGTTGTATTACTTAATAATGAGTTTTTTCCAACAGCCGTATTATCGTTTCCAGTTGTAAGTGAATTTAAAGCTGCCCTTCCTATTCCTGTATTGCTTACACCAGAAGTAAGTGCTGTTGCAGACTGAAAACCAACAGCAGTATTATTTCCACCAGTAACAGCAGCATCTAAAGCTGTTTCTCCAACAACTGTATTACCAGCAACTGAGTTTGCACCTTTACCTATAGATACAGAGTTAAATGAAGCGTCGGAAGATATCGTAAAAGTTGCTGCTGCATCTATTAATTGAGCTTTAGTCTGTGACATTTATTGTTCAAACTTTGTTTATTAACTCAATTTTACGATGAGTTTATTTACGGAATCTCACAGTTTCCATCATGGGTTTACCTAGTTCCTGCTCATATTCTCTTTCCATTTCAAAGTCATCAACGTCTGTTCCTGCCTGACTATATTTATTCATTCCTTTTACAAAACCAGATAAAAAAGTCTTTCCTCCTCCGTTTGCCATTACTGTTGGAAAATCATTATCCATAAACATTTACTTACCCATTCTGCTTAAAAAATCATCAACTCGATCACCAACTGGTGTCTCTTGAGAAATAGCATTCATAGGATTAGTTTTTTCGGCAGCCATTTTATTAGCTTGAAAATAAGGAGCACTAACCATATTTCCCTGATTCATAGTCTCTTGCTGCTTTAATTTTGGATCTGACATCAAAGAACTCTGATCAAATCCAGCCTGCATTGGATATCCTGGCATTTACCTTTACAAAAATTGTTATTTCAATAATATCATCGACAAAACTTTGAGACTAGGTACGTGAGTGTATAACTTTTTTTAACAGTCACCTACCTAACCCAAAACTTTAAATATTATTTTTCACCTTTTATACTAAAAAATAGTGGTAGGGTTAGTGCAAATATTTGTACTTTACCTTTGAAATAGATTTATATGACTGCAGTTTACTATGAACACCCAAGTTCCTAAAAAATATGGGTATTTCACTTAACTGCATGTATGCGGTGGTTAGGTATGTGAGTGTATATAAAATTAAACAGTCATGTACCTAACCTCATCTTCTATAAAAGTAATATAAATAGGAAAAAATTTTTGGTATTTGGGTGTTTAACGATTGCCATTGCTATCAAAGGGATGTATGCTTACGAGTACACCTACCCCCTACTTTGCATGAAAAATAATGATGCGTTTTTATATAAGAATTTAACTGCATATGATCAAATATTATTTGTACGAGCTTTTCAAACAGCCCTAGAACACTTTGGTAAGGAATCTTGTTGGTGTTTAACTAAGATGAACAATGCTGGATTTAAAGGATTTACAACTAGTAAGAAGACAAAACTTATGTATAAAGGTCATGATGCTAGACCCTTAATATTAAGTATGACAGGTAGAAACTACTCAGAAGAAAATCCTATAATTGTGAAAAGAAGTGTATGTAAGTCTCAATATTGTCTTAACCCTTCTCATTACTACTGGGGAACTAGAAAAGATGTAGCTTATGAAAATGCAAAAACCAGTGAAAAATCTATAAGTATTGACTTAATAACTAAGTTGAGAACAGAAAGTAGCAGTGGCGTAAGCAGTAGAAAATTATCAAAACATTACCGTTTACCATATCATTCCGTAAGAAGAATCTGTTCTGGAGAGACTTATGAGAATGCCGAAGATAAAGAAGATCAATATAATGAGGAAAAGATTTGGGCAAATCTCTCAGATGTTTGTATAAATTTAATGAGAGCTCATCCAAATGAAGCAAAAAATTTTAGAGGTATCGTGACAGAAACTCAGCATTATGAATGTCCTTGGCATATACAAGGAACCAATAAACATAAAGGTAATTTTGGATTAATGGGTGAGTGTTTAGATTGTATGGAGGAAATTAAAAAAGCTAGATGCACTGTGGATGTAAGAGAGTTTGAAATGAAATGGTATTGGCAAGTTAAAAGATTTTGGGAACAGGTGGATATAAAAGGAGAGGATGATTGTTGGGAATGGCAAGGTGCTACTAGAAAAAATGGTACTGAATCTACCGCTTACTTTCCCTCACCCTTTCATTCAGGTAAAACTCAATCAGCTCCAAGAATTGCTTTTTGGTTAAGTCGTGGATATACAGGTAAATATCGAATATTTAGTCAGCCAGAATGCAAAGCTTTTTGTTGTAATCCAAAACATTTAATGATTAAAGGTGTAAGAGAAATTCCACAATGTAAGGCTATCAAAGACATTAAGCTTCATCACGAAAATATTCTGCAGTATCATAGAGAAAGAAACAAACAAAATTAAGTGGCAAGATTTCTTACTACTATTCCAAGTAATTTAGGATTTTTTAATTTAGGAACAGTTGAATCATATCCTACAGGTGGTGGTGGACCGACAGCTTATGGTCCTACTTCTTACTTTGGATCTGATCCTAGACCTGCAGAACAAGGAGATAATTTAAATAATCCTATTAATTTAGGAGATTTCTCATCAATATTTAAATCTCAGATAATAACTAACAATCATGGAGGTTTATCAAGAAAACAAAGCACATTTTATGAAATAAATCTTACTTTACCTAGAACAATTCAATTTACTCAAGAGTTCTCAAGAACTTCTTATGAAGATCAGACTAATAGAAATACATTACTAGCTTTTTATGAAATAGATGAAAATGGTCATAGACAAGAATTACCAATAAATAATGATGGTTATGTATTTCATGATTCAGCTATTGATTATGCAGAGGATGATATTGGAGTATTACTTGATGACTATCCCTCTACAAGTCTAAAAAAAGGTAAATATTTATTTGTCATAACAAATGATATTAGATACATAGAAACTACATACTCCATTGGACTGAATGTCTCAGTTTTGGACTGGAGATTTGTAAGAGAAAGTCCAACAGAACAAATTAACTTTGGTTTAATTACAACCGCAGTAACAGATACAGTAAATTTCGGTAATCTTTAATTTATCTGTGTAGGTAGATATATATCGTCTTTATTTTGAGCAAATCCTGGATCTTTTGTTTCAGGCATAAATGATCTAGGAGTTGTTTTAGCTTTCTTTAATGCAGCATCATAAGCTTTTTTTGACTCTTCGTATCTTTTTGACGCTGCTTCTTTGGCTGGATCTAAACCTGTGCTTCCTTGTGGACCAGTGCCCGGCCTTGTACCACCAAAACCTGACATAGAACCTGGAACAGTATCAAAAGTACCACGACGATTAGATTTTATTGGAAATGCTCTTGGAGTTTCTTTAAAACCTTCATCAGGAGATCCTCCTCTAGGTAAAGATGATAGGTACGAAGCACGTTCTTGCATTTCACCACCTCTACTTCTTGCTCCCATTTCTGCAGCTGTACCAACAGTGTCATATCTTTGATCAACTAAACGATTATATTCTTTTTCAGTCCTACCCATAGACTCTGCTAAATCTTTGTAGCTCTTCTGCGGTATTATTGTTTGAAAAGCCTGTGGATTGGACTCTTCTGGCATTATTATCGTAGGAGGTGTTGGTTTGCTTCCACCCATTTTACTTTTTAAATTTTACTTCTATAGTGATTCTATCTGAAACAAACTCATACAAATGATTGACTCCAATATACCCAGCAGGGAGGAGTATCAAAATCAAAAGCAACTCAGCATAAGTAATGGGGCGACGCATGACGAACAATATCCATATCTCTCCGATATTAGCCAACTTCTACATGGTCTGTCTACTCTAGATCTTCAGGGACTATGTACACTTCAAGAAATGCTTTTAGCTAAATCATTATGGGAAGCTACAAATTATAGTGGTTCACTAGAAAAATGTAAGAAAAGATTAACTGAATTATATGGTGAAGACTGGGATGAACATGTAAAACTAAAAGATCATTTTAGAAGCCTAAAGTATTACTATATCTGGGCTTTACTAATTAGTCATAGACAACAATGGAATGATATTAAAAAGTAAGCTAGTATCTGAACAGATAGTGTCCTCGAATGGAAGCACAACAATTAGAGGACTGGGTAGATATCTTAGATACGACAAATTATGCACCACACAAAGATCCTGATAATCTTTATCAGAGTTATAGATTTGTTGATTTAGATATAAATTCAGTCACAACTAAAAACTATAGAAAAAAACTGTGCAAATCTTTAATTGAGCAAGTAGAAATATTTATACCTCCATCTGGGAGCTTTAATAACCAAGATCTTAGGAGGTATTTAGAATTAGTTTCAAGCTATGAAACAAGTACAAAAGACTTAATACTCGGTTTATCACTGGCTGATCAGATAAGACTTACCTTTAGTGACATGAAAACTAGTACAATTTGCGATAGATATCCAGAAATTAATTTAGCTGAAAAAAGGAGATATAGATGTGTTGCAGAGTATTTAATTAGACAGGGAGAACTTACAAAATTAAGAGATAAAAATGGCAAATTAATTAAAAAAATCGGAAATATGCAAAAGGCTGTTGTTCTTTATCGACCATTACCAAAATTATTGGAAACACTAAAAAAATCAGGACTAAATGATCTTATAAAAATTGACAAAGATAAAAAAAAGGATAAGAATGTAACAGTTGGGGAAACTAAATGACTAATAGAAGAAATCAATTACTGAAAAAATTAATTGGCACAGCAATAGGAGAAGATGAAAAAAAACTTTATCAACTTACTATTGAAAGAGTATGTGCGGATATGTGCGAGTTCTACTACAAGTTTTATCATAATGATGGTCCTGGAGCGATGGTATATGTTCCTACCCATGAAGATGAAAAGAAATCTATGTTTTATTTAACGGTTAATAACCTGATTAGTGCTGTAGATGATCTTAATAAGAATGATTTAGAAGGAGCTGCAGATGTAATGAAACAAGCTATAGTCAGAGCAGAAAAATTAGATCCTGATAAAGAAGCTTTATTTATAATTCAAGATGATAAAGAAATGTCTTTAGTTCATTACAAAATTGACAGTGAAGGTGCAAGCTTTAAACAAATGTGACTAAAGGATCATGGGGTGCTAGTAGAAGATCATTAGCACAAGTAGAGCATATAACTCATGATTGGTTGACTCCATGTGAATATATTCCTTACATAGATGCATTACTTAAAGATGTAGATCTAGATCCATGTTCTACATATGATGCTAATAATCAATTTTTAAGAGCAAAAAAAATATATACACATGAAATAGATGGTTTAAATATTGAAGAACCTTGGACTGGTAAAACATATTTGTTTCCTCCTACCTTTGGTAGATGTTCTTTTGCAGAGAAAAGAGGTACTTGGAGATGGAGTTTGTCTGCAGGCAAAGGTGCAAAAGCTCCTTCTGTTATTTGGTTTAGGAGATTACTTAGAGAATGGAAATTAAGAAATATACCAGAAGCTTTATTCTTTACTACATACCCTGAAATGATTAGAACTTGTCCAGAAATGTGGGATTTTCCAGTCTGTGTACCTACTGATAGAGCTAATTTAATACATGGAAATAAATTTGAATGCCTAGAATCTCCAATTAGCTGGGGATATTTTATTTACTTACCTGAAATAAATTTAGGTTTTAATCAAACAGAAAGATTTAAAAATATATTTTCACACATAGGTAAAGTCATCTGTTAATCAATCATTTGTCTTGGAAAGTTTGTGTCCCTTAGCTGACCTATATATGTTTTTAAAAAATTTTTTGAACTATTATCATCGGCACCAGGTCGAACTCCTCTCCTATCTGGACTAATATCTGATTTTGAATCTAACGACTTATAAAATCTATAACGATTGTCAACGTCGTAACTTTGGGTAGACTGAGGTTTCATAGTTCTATTCTATTGGAGATTAACATGACAATGAATGAAACAGAATTAAAAATTAGTAATATTTGTGATGATATTAAAGAATTACTAATTCATAAAAATAGAAAATATGGTAATTCTGCGTTAAAACCTAACAGAATTTTTAGCAAATCTTCAGCCACAGAACAACTTCTAGTTCGTATTGATGATAAATTAAACCGAATTATGAAGGGAGCTGGTTTATTAGCTACGGATGAAGATGTTGTAAATGATTTAATTGGATATTTAGTACTGCTAAAAGTAAGTATGGAATCAGATAAACACAATGACATCCACGAAATCGCAACATCAATCTACGGCAAAGGAATTAAAGCAGAATCAGACATCCTTGACCATGCAAAAGACTTTGATTAATTATAAAGAATTTGAAAAAAACTATAGTAGGGAACTTTTATTAATGGATTGTCTGGATTGGCTTAAGGATCGACCTTACGACGCAAAGGAGATCCTAGACCACTTGGAGTATTGTTCCAATATCGAAAAAACTGACGAAGTATTTCCCCAGATGGATCAAGTTCTTTAAGTTTTTTTTCTAAATATTCAATACCTTTAATTTGTGTGGCGGATCCATTGTAAGTTTCTGCAATATTTAATAAACAAACCTTAGCGTGGCACTTATGACGATAGAAGGTCGGTATCTCCTTATCTGGTGCAAAGTACATATCAAGCTCTGTACGCCTTCTAGCGGTCATTAGATCGCCTCCTGACATCCATATGTGGTTTATATAGGGACTCCACTCTTTTATTATTTTATTTTTAGATCCATAGCTATTTATTAAATCAAGCAATCTACAAGATTTAAATGAACATATACCAATACTATGAGCAAAACTAAGAAGGGCTGCTCTTTTATTTTTATTTAAATTTACAAAAATGTATTTTTCAACCTCTTTTGAAAACCCTTTTAAATCTTCATAAAATTGTTTATCAATGTCCTCTTGCGATGCTCTATCATTAGCATTTAAATAATGATCATCAATAGTTTCACTACCATAACCTATTCTCCAAACACTCTCACCGAAATCTTTATATGCTGCATACCTTCCCATTCCTAAATAAGTTCTAGGAACAGTGTATTTTTTTGTTAATTGATAACCTTTTTCAGTAAATAATGAATACTTATGGGACGACAACAGATCCGTTATAGCTTACTTCAGAATACCCATCTAGTTCTAAAAGCACAACATAGTTCTTAGCAGCATTGGAAACTGTTACACCAACAGCTCCTTTACCTTTACCTGCTTTAGCTATGTCAAAGAATTTTTGATAACCAGTGGGAGCACTTCCTGTTCCAAAAGCATCCTCTTGAAATATTTGGATTGTATTAACACCCTCAGATCTATCAAGTGTTACCTTAATATCTCCTGTTCCACCTGGATTTACTCTAAATCCTCTTACTGCATCGCCTTTATTACCTGCTGCTGTAGGACCAAGATAAGTAATTTCAGATCCAGTATCAACACTGAATGTATCTAGAGTTGCCTCAATTGTTCTTGTAGCCATGTTCCTTAAGAAATTTGCCCTTCAGTAGAGAGCTGGAATTGAATGTTGGCATCGATGCCGTGATCCTTCATAATGCCATAAAACATCTGACGATCTAATGCTTTTTGATGTAAAAGCTCGATAAATGCCTCTTCCAATTCTACTCTATCTAAAGATTGTATTGCCAAAGACGCAGCATGAATAGAAAATTCAACATTTGTCGGAAGGTTAAGATCCATATAAATAAAAACCTTTATACATATAGTACCAACAGTGAATTAATGAGCAATTAATTTGCTTTATCAGAATCTGTACGTGTTAAGAAAAGTGTCCCTACCCCATATGTGCTTCCAAATAGGATAATGAAACTGACAGCAACTACTTCCATAATCTGATTTCACGTTTAAAATCATTTTAGGACTACTAAAACTTTAGATTGGATAACGAACATATACTAAAAAGCTTTATGGAATGTTCCTTAAGTGGGGCAAGTAAGACACAAGTAATACGTGAATTTAAAAATAGATACAAATTAGATGATGATGATATTGAGTATTTACTAGATTGTTGTTCTTTTAAGAAAAAACCAAAAAAAATTAAATATTTAGATTTTTATAAAAATAAATTAATTACCAAGTGTGAAAGAATTAAGTATCCATTTACTCAAATATATAAATACGAAAAATTTCTGAATGATAATGAATGTTCTGACATGGTTAAATTTATTGATTCTCGTTTAACAGATTCTACAGTTGCAGATCCAGATGATTCTTGTCTTGTAAATGATTACAGAACTAGTCAATCAGCAAGCTTAGGATATTTCGAAGATGAGTTTTTTTTAAATATTGATAAAAAATTAGTAAATTTATTAGATTTGAATCCTTTTATTGGAGAAAATATGCAAGGTCAAAAATACCTTCCAGGGCAATACTATAAGGAACATCATGATTTCTTTACACCTTTTACACCAGAATATAAAACTTATTGTGAATGGATGGGTCAAAGGACTTGGACAACAATGATCTACTTAAATGATGTTGAAGAAGGAGGAGAAACGTATTTTAAACATTTAAAACTAAAAATTAAACCCAAAAAAGGGTTATTAATAGCTTGGAATAACTTATTTTTTAATGGAATACCTAATTACAAAACCCTACATGAGGCTTTACCTCCAATTAGAAGTGACAAATATATAATTACAAAATGGTGGAGAAGCTGGAGTCTTATCTAATTACCATTTGACTTTATGTGCCCAATATCTAGCTGACATCTTATCTGGATTCTTATCTTGAGCGTCGTGTCTAGCATAATAAGATTTTTTTCTTGCTTTTTCTTTCGCAGTCTTTGGATTTTTGCCAGCCCCCTCTACCCCCTGTTGTCCAAATCTTACTAATTTTTCTTTACCATCCTCACATGCTTTTACTACATGAGACTTTGTTTTGTGACTAGGAGTCTTTCTAGGTTTATTACATTTCAAATGTTCTTTTGAAAGTTTTTTAGCTTTTGCCCTCTTCGACATCAGTTCTTTCTTCATTAGAAGTCATATATGTCATTGTAGCCCTAAGATGCCATTGATTTTTTTTATGAACTCTTCCACGTTCTACAGCTAAATCCTGAGTGAGATCATCTCCTATCATGCCAGCATATTTCGCTAATTCTTCAAAACAACTAGCAAGCATGTCATGAGCAACACTTAAATCTAAAATGATTTTATCTTGATCAAATGGATCCTTAATATCTATATCTTTTATTCTTGATGACAGTAAATCAGCAACACTAGCTGGTGTCATTATGTTTATAGACCTTATATGCTCAGCTATATTATCTATACCTTCTACCATTTCGGTTTGTATATCTCCTGTAAGAAGATGAATCTGGTAGAATTTTGATCCTAACAATCCCCAATGGACTACTTGAGTTTGATTCTGAACCATGACAGAATCTCTTAGACACTGGACAAGATGCTCATTTACTAGTTGAGCATCCTTTGGATTTACATTTGCCATTAAACAATCTTTATCTCTCCTGATTGTATCTTAGAATTTAAATCTTGGCCTGGCTTTCCATATAAAGCAGTATCTCCCTCTTTTCTAGATCTCGCTTCAACTAAAGCATCATTCTCTGCTTGTTTTTCTTCCTGTAATTCTTTTGCATACTGCTTTGCAAATGCTTTAGCTTCTTCTTCAGGAAGCGACCCATCCGATGTAGAAATCATTTGTAATATAAGGTGTTGCTTTGTCTGGGGAAAGGATTTTGATAGAACTGTCTTGATCCATCCACTGCTTTATCTTATCAAGTCTCTCCTCTTGATAA
>Ga0163180_10000357_pt1 | contig 26355 bp, 23 predicted proteins | sample AtlANTMetagenome_2_FD_109647 | JGI IMG/M metagenome (GOLD analysis project Ga0163180, IMG submission 109647) | Marine eukaryotic phytoplankton communities from the Atlantic Ocean - Atlantic ANT 4 Metagenome | ecosystem: Environmental > Aquatic > Marine > Oceanic | place: North Atlantic Ocean...
CAAGGCCGACCACCCGTCCCGCCACAAACTCCACCTCCTGCGCCGTCGGGCCCGCCACCTCAAGGTACTCGTTATAATCCAAGCTCCAACCCGGTAAAATATCGGGATGGAGAACGCCCTCGTGGCCGGCCACCTCAAGGTACTCGTTATAATCCAAGCTCCAACCCGGTACCATATCAACGGGGAGAGCCTCCCCGGGGGAAAGGGCCAAATGCGCAACCTCCAAGGTCTGGACCTCTCGCACCCGAGATAGCTCCTGATGGCCGAAGAGTAATTCGAACCCCCGATGGCAGAGTGGAGCTTCGACCTCCGAGATCCCCAACGCCTTCTCCTGCTGTCGAAACTTGGCCTGATGGCCGAAGAGTAACTCGAACCCCCGATGGCAGAGTGGTCATTGAGCCTCCTCGAACTTCACCGAGTAGCCCATCATCATCTCCATCAAGAACTCCCGGAGGTCGACCACCCCTTGGAGGCCGCGGCGGAATGGTTCGCCTCCCCGCACTCGGCGCCGCAGCAAATGTAGGCTTAGCTGGGTATACTGGACTAGAGATTGGAGATGCGATCAATAAAGCAACCCCCGCACCGGGACGGAATCTTGACTATACAGACATCGTTGATCTAGATCTTAGGCCGTCTGAACTAGCCGGCGGCTTTGAACAGGCTGCGGATTATCTTAGTCCGCTGGTAGACCCATCAGCGTATGAGGCTGTTTGGGACTCTATGTGGAATGACGATGATGAATAGGAACTTACAATGAAAACTACAAAAGCACAACTCAAGCAACTAATATTGGAAGAACTTGTTAAAGAGAACGAGAGAGAGAAAATGTATGATCTTTTACAAGGTCAAATGCCACCGCCACACTCTATGGGCTTGGGTAAAGACGCAACAGAAGCTTCTATGACACCTAATGTCGAAGTGGAGGCTGAAAATAAAATGTCCGATGCAGTGCTGAGCCTACAGCAAGCCGGTTATACGGCAGAAGAGATAGTTCAGATGGTAATGGATGCCGTTAGTTAAAAAACTCTTGACAAACGCATCTCAGTGTGTTACCTTATACATAGTGCAAAGAAATATACACTCTGAGGAACAATGTCTGCAGGTCTTATGTTTATTGTCTTGTGCGCCATAGTGGCCGCATATCTCTTCGGCATGTTTAGTGCTTTTATGATCGCTGATCGTAATAGCTTGAAGGGCCAAATTAATGACTACCAGAGAGCCCGTCAAAGAGAACTGAATCAAAAATACTATAATAGCTGGGATCACCCAACCTATTAGGAAATAAAAGGTGTAACTTGAAGTTTGCTCATATAGCCGACACGCATATAAAAAATTTAAAATATCATTATGAATACAGAGCCGTTTTCGAACAATTATACGATGTTCTTAAGAAAGAGAAGGTTGACTGTATTGTACATTGTGGAGATATAGCGCACACAAAGACGCAGATATCGCCAGAATTTGTTGAATTGTGTTCTGATTTTTTTCGTAATCTGGCATCCATTGCTCCAACTTATATTATCCTCGGCAATCATGATGGTAATTTAAAAAACAGCAGTCGACAGGACGCTCTTACTCCCATTGTCGATGCTCTTAATTTACAGCACTTGCATTTGTTGAAAAATTCAGGCGAAACTGACTTGAATGATCAGTTCTGCCTGAATGTGCTTTCAGTGTTTGACGAAGACAACTGGCGCGCCCCAACCAATAATAATAAAATTAATATTGCTCTTTATCATGGCTCCATTTCTGGGGTGAAGACAGATACGGGCTGGACTATGGAGTCTGGAGAGCACAATGTTAATATCTTTAATAATTTTGATTTTGCATTCTTGGGAGATATTCACAAAACGAATCAAGTGTTGGATAAAGAGGGTCGAATACGATATGCTGGAAGTACAATTCAGCAGAATCATGGCGAAACAAACGACAAGGGACTGTTGTTATGGAATATTCAAGACAGGGATACCTTTACCTGCGAACACATCGCGTTTAAGAATCCAAAACCGTTTGTCACAGTAGCTTTAACGCCAAAAGGAAGAATCCCCAGAGGAACAAAAGTTCCCAAGGGCGCCCGTTTGCGCTTGGTATCAAACAATAACCTTCCTCTAAGTCGCATGAAGCGAGCTATTGACATTGCAAAGCATAGATTTCGACCTGAGGCAATTACTTTTCTCAACAAGGCTGCCGGTTCACGAGGCAGTGTTGATTCTTTGACGAACACCATTATTAAGGAGAATCTGCGCGATATCGCCGTGCAAGAAAAGCTAATGCGCGAGTACTTGGGCGACTATGAGATCGGGGACGAATTAATGACGCGCGTTCTAGACTTGAATAAGAAATATAACAAAATGGCCGAAGAAGACGAAGAAGTCTCCAGAAATATCAATTGGCAACTAAATTCTTTGAAATGGGACAACTTGTTTAACTATGGAGAAGGTAACGAGATTAATTTTGCAAATTTAAATGGTGTTGTTGGGATCTTCGGCAAGAACTATAGCGGTAAAAGTAGCGTCATAGATTCAATTTTATATACAATGTTCAACTCTACTTCAAAAAATGAGCGTAAAAACTTAAACATAATCAATCAAAATAAGAATTCTTGTACTGGCGAAATAAACATTTCAGTTGGGGATACAGAGTACGATATTACGAGAACTTCAGAAAAATATGTTAAGAGACTCAAAGGAGAAGAAACATTAGAGGCAAAGACGGATTTAAATTTTGAATGCAAGAATAAGATTACTGGCGCTTCTCAAAGTATGAATGGTCTCTCCAGAATCGAAACAGACAAGAACATTCGCAAAATGTTTGGGACCCTTGATGATTTCCTGTTGTCCTCTTTAGCAAGTCAGCACGATTCGTTAACATTTATTAATGAGGGCTCAACTCGTAGAAAGGAAATTTTAGCCAAGTTTTTAGATCTTGAAATTTTTGAAAAGAAATATAGGCTATCGAAAGATGATGCATCGGATTTGCGAGGCGCACTCCGTCGGCTGCAGGATAGAGAATTCGATGAAGAGATAGCTGCAGCGACAATCGAGCTATGCGAAAGCGAAGACAGTATTGCAACAAAGAAAGAACAATGCAAGAAATATCAAGGCTCAATTGATAAAACGCAAAAAGACTTGCAAAAAATCGAGGCGGAAATAGCATCGATACCAGCAGAAATTATCGACGCGATTAAGACGAAGCAAGAAATTGCCACCTTAGAACGCCAGAATGTCGCACTAAATTCGAAAGTGATAGAAGACAAGCAAGATCTGAAAATAAGAACTGATTTGTTTCAAAAGATATGCAACTTTCTGACAAGCATTGATATTGATAACTTAGAAAACAAAAAGCTTAAGATTGATGAACATAACAAAGAGCTTGACAAACTATACACAAGGTTATCAAATATCGAGAAAAAAGCTACTCTGCTCAACGGAATCCCGTGCGGAGATTCTTTTCCTAAATGCAAATTCATCCGAGATGCAAATGTTGCAGTTTCGAACAAGGAATATGTATCACAAGATATAGAACAAACTCGGGAACAAGTCGGGAAGCTAGATCCCGATGAGACACTAGGGCAAATTGACAAATATAACAAGATAAAAGATAAAAAGAATGAAGTGTCGACCGTAGTTGCAGAATTGAACCTATCTATCGAAAGGAACGCAAATACTGTCGAAAAGAATGTCAACAAAATTACGGCTTTAATAGAAAAACTAGAAGAATATAACAAAAACAAGAAGGTAATCGACAATTTAGAAAGCTTGGTGGCTCGTTCTAAAAAGTTGAAAGAAAGTGTTCGAGAAACACAAAAAAGAAAATTAAGATGCGATGAACAATTAACAAATCTTTATGTAGATCACGGCTCTTTAGAACAAAAGTTGCGAAATTTGGAGGAACAAAAGCAAGAATACCAAGACTTGCATCATGAGTATGCTGCATTTGATTTATATACGCGATGCATGCATTCAAACGGGATTGCTTATGATATTATTAAGCGAAAGCTTCCGATTATCAACGAAGAGATAGCAAAAACTCTGGCAAATATTGTAAATTTTGACATCTTTTTTGACGATGATGGAAACAAGCTGAACATCTTTATCAAACACCCGAAACATGAACCTAGGCCGATTGAAATGGGCTCGGGAGCAGAAAAGACAATAGCCTCTATGGCTATTCGTATGGCTCTCTTGTCGGTGTCTAACCTTCCGAAAGGAAATATTTTTATTTTAGACGAGCCGGGTACCGCACTTGATGCAGAAAACATGGAAGGTTTCGTAAGAATCTTGGACATTATTAAGACATATTACAAAACGATCTTGCTAATATCACATATGGATAGTTTAAAAGACAATGCAGATATAATCATCAATATAGATAAAAAGGAGGGATATGCACATGTCAACTGTTAAAAAGCTTACAATGAGAGAAATGCTCGAAATTAAGCGACATTTGGATTCTGGCTCGCTCAAGGTGAGAGTGTTAGAAATAAATGAAAACGATGACGGATCAGCTAATGTTAGCTTAGAAGTTAACGAGGAATTTGTCAACTGGTTCAAGGAAAGGGAGGGCCTCAAACGCTGGAGTAACAAGAGATTTCAAAAGTTTTTTACGGAAAACTTGCAGAATCTGCTTAATTCCAAGCCTCAAAAATAAAAAATAACTATTTATCGTCAGGAGGATAATTTTATGAGAAAAGGAACTCTTGACCGTATTTTAGAAAAAGCAGTTTCCAGAAAACTGTTTACTTTTTTGACTGCGACGGGACTCATGATGTGGTCTGATTTAGACTCAGAAACATGGGGTATGATTGCAGTTGTGTATATCGCTGGACAAAGCGTTGTTGATGTCATGAAGGCATATCGATTTGGCGACTCTGGAGAAGTATGATGAGTTGGCTGACATGGGAGGCTACCAAGCTTTTTGCAAAAAAGGCTTGGATTTGGTCTAAGCACCATTGGAAAATCCTTGCTCTGGTGGCGTGGACTATCGTAATTTGGTTTGTGTCTAGGAAAAATGCAAGAGCCATGTTAAAGGTTCTGGAAACTACGCGCCAAAGCTATGAAGATGAAATATCTGCCTTAAATGAAACTCACGAAGAAGAAGTTGAAAAGATCACGCTAGCGATGGAAGACTACCAGCGCGTTATATCAGATCTTGACAAAAACTACAAAGAGCAGACCGGGAAATTAACTTTTGAGAAAAGAGAAAAAATTCAAGAATTGATGGACTTGCACTATCACGACAAGGAAGCATTTAGCGATGCTGTAGAAAAGGAATTTGGATTTAAATATGTTGAATAAGATCATGACGCTGTGCATTTCTGCTAACTTGGTATTCGCTCCTGTAGCACATGCTGATGAAGAACAGCCTATGTTTACAAATCTGGAGCAAGGAGAAGAAGCGCCGTTTGCGGGGACGCTATTTAACCCAGCGGCGACAGCACAGTTAATAGCAGAAAGTCAGTTTAATATGTCAGAATGCGATTTAAAAGTAGAGTACGAGTGTGGCCTCGTTCGCGCGGACTACCAACTACAGTTGAATGTTTTACAAGCAAGATATGATTCTTTGGATGAAAGGCACACCTTATTAATGGATATCAAACAGGCAGAGATTGATACATATCGAAGTATGGCTATCGACCAGCCAAACAGGAATAACCATTGGTGGTTAGCAGGAGGAGTCGTCGCCGGCATCGGATTGACCCTTGGAGTCTTGTTTGCATCTCAGGAGATTCAAAATTAATGTCTTCTTCTAAAAAAGATTTAAACTATATTGCCAAGATAGAGCAAGCGATAGCAGAGAAATATGGGGCAGAAACAGTTCAGAATCCTAAAAGCGGGTGGAGCCCGCAGAAAGAAGAAGAATACCGAGAGCAGGTAAAAAAATTACAAGAAAAAATTAATTTATTAGAAGAGAAGACCGAGAAGATTGAACTATCGGGATTTTTGGTTTCAAAAAGGCTACTTAATAGAGATAACAAAAGAACCTGCCCTATATGCGAAACATACTCGTTTAAAAGCGAAGACGATGTGTATATGAAAAAATATGAATGCTGTTACAAGTGTTATATAAGTCATGTCGTAGATCGCGAAGAGCGTTGGGAAGGCGGCTGGAGACCAAAAAAAAGTGAGTGATAAGCTGAATGAATATGCCGATGATCCTGCGCGCCCCGGCAAGCGTATAGAAAAGGATGATGCTTCGATTCAACGAAGAGAGATGATTGATTTGCTACAGAGCATGACAAATGCTTTAGATGCTTTAGTATATTATGCAACACCCAGCCGCGGCCCGGGTCTTCCGGGAATTGAGAAATCCATAGGATCTTCCTTAACTCAGTTAGCTTCCGGGGAACTGAAAGAGTCCCAAATTAAAGGTTCTGAGCTTAAGCAAATTGTAGCAGAAGAGTTACAAAAGTTGCTATATGAATCGCACACAAAAGAACAGGAAGAAGAGCTTAAAACTATTGTTGGCGAATTAGAGAAGGCATCCGAAATGCATGCCGGTCAAGCAAAGCGTATCCAACAGATGCTCGATGAAACCGATGACGACAAATTGGAAGAAGGCGAGAAGAAAAACTGCGGATGTGGACAGGATCCTTGTAAAACTTATGGAATCCAAGAAGAAAAAGAGCTTGAAGAAAAAAAAAATAAAGACGGCAAGGAGCAAGGAGCCGACGGAAAAGCTTGTTGGGATGGCTATAGGCATGCTGGAACAGAAGATGGTAAGGATAAGTGTGTCCCAGTGAAAGAATCAACTCAAATTAAAGGTTCAGAGCTTAAGCGAATCGTAGCAGAGGAATTGGCAGCTATAACCGAAAGTGGGGATCACCCCGAGAATTCTATTCTTAACCTCATGAATTCTTCGGATATTCTGGGCGGCGACAACCGGGTTTACCCTCAATCAACACTGCAAGGACAAGGGACGCCGCCACTGGAGAGTCTATATCAAGACGAGAGAGGCTGGTACGAGATCATCGAAGATCCGACAACGAGAACAACTCGCAAGAACTATTATCCCGGAGTAAAGGCCGATCTTGAGCGAGAACGCCGCCTTAACCGTATGCTCTATAAGGGAGGTCTAGAGGACCTTGAGAGCAAGATACCTAGAAATCGTAATCCCGGCTATGTAGGAATAGACGATGTTGCCCAAGGGCAACCATTTCAAGTCACCCCTAAAGATTTGCCTAGCCCGGGTCCTCAAACAGGCATATCAAGCAGAGGCTTGAGTCAACTTTCAAGAGAGGCCGATGCCGTTAGAGATATTGTGGCGCCCATCACCGCTGCAGCCACCGCTGCAAGAACAAATCCTGCAGCGTTAGCTCGAAACATCGCCAGCGCAGTTGTCGCCCCAATCACAAGCCCCAGAACTGCTTCTGCACTTAACCCTGCAGTAGGCACTCCTGCCGCTTGGGCAAGAAATCTTCGTGCAATTCCTAAAAACCCCTCGGTCTTATCCAGAGGCCTCGGAGCATTAGGAGCAGCCTCCACTCCACTGGCCGTCGCCGGCGCATTTGACCTCGGACAAAGAGGTGCTACTGGTTTAGGTAAAGCGATGGGTATAGTCCCGACTGATCCGGAGACGGGAGAAGCAAGATACGGGCTGTACGACGCAGATACTTGGGAAGCTGTCGGAAGTGGTCTTGCCCACTACGGCGGAGAGGCATGGGATGGCCTCAAGTCCCTTTTTGAAGACGAAGAGCGCCTAAATAATTTGATTAGAGAAGAGCTTCAAACTTTAATGTCATCTAAAAAAAAAAGATTAATAACTGAGGACGATTCACAAGCGCTAGCCCAGGCAGCGTATGAGAAACAGCTTGCCGCAGACAGAGCTAATAAGGGATGGGATATCCTAATGCGAGCATTCGGAAAGCAAGAATCCGGTGACGATCCTACTGCTCTTTCTGGTGCCGGCGCCTACGGAAGATTCCAAATTATGCCAACTATGTGGACAGCTTGGCACAAAAAAGCAGAAAAATATTATGGACTACCAAAAGACTCACTCAAGGAGCAGAAAGATAACCCTCAGAACCAGTATTTGGTTGCTCGGTATCAGATGCAAAAATACTATGATGAATTTTCAGGTTACGGGGAACACTCACCGCACGGCACTGTATGGGGAGATATAGCTGCAGCGTGGTACGCCGGCGAAACAAAGGTGCGCAGAGCATATCAGGCAAACGAAGCAATTGCCGCTGGAAAAAAACCTAGTAAGAGACAACAGCAAGCTTTGGATTGGGTATCTTCTAGAGGCACTTTCCGTGCCGATCCCAAAGACCGATCGACAATAAAGAATTATTGTCGCAAAGGTTTGGACCCCACTCGACCTGAAGAGATTGCGTGCCCGGAAGAGCCAAGAGTTGGAACCTATGTTGATCAACTTCTTAGCAAAGCAGAGGCGATGAGGACACCCCAGCCGCCGGCCCCCCCAAAGCCCGAATCAGATGATTATATAGCCGATGCCCGAGAGGCAGTCAGAGTACCGCACGAATTCTATACGGATCCGGCCGGTGATTCTCCATCGCCCCGCTCACCACCACCTCGATCGCCAACAGCGCCTCCCGAGAAAGAGCCGGCAGGTTCGACTGACAATCCCGAAGTGATCGTTAAGGCGGAACCTCTTGTCGAACCCCCACCGTCGATAACCCACGACGATGAGATGGTGATAACACAGCCGGCTGCAACGAGCAAGCAAGATGAACGGGAGGATGAAGAGACAGGTGATGTTGTGGATAAGTATTTTTCCAAAGCAGGGCAACAAGCTATCGCATCTGCTGGCTGGGGCACCCCATCGCAATAAAATTAAAAAGAAATGGTTAAAGAAGAGAACAACGAACTAATTATTAACAAGATTTAGTCTTAAAGGAACTCATACAATGGCAGATTCAAAAACCCTCGAAATCATCCGCGGAATCTCACAAGCTGCAGCAAACGCTCATGACGGAGCGCACGACGAGAGATATTCTTATGATGGCGAAGAGAGAAAAGTTGGTCTCAAAAGAGAAGAGGGAGACATCATTCTTGATAGTCGGAGTTTCGATGGTTTTCGTATAAAATTCCACGGACCTCTACTCTGTGTCCACTATCATGGCGAAATTAAAATTAAAGATTTGCACAACAGCAAGTTTGAATCGGAAATTGAGAGTATGATAGCTGATATAGTGAAGTACCTCAAAAAAGAATACAAAAAAGTCACAGGCAACGCGCTCACGCTATCCAAAGAAGGAGAAATCGATATAGATGTTCAGAGTACCTCTAGGGTTAGAGCTTGGGTTCAGGCACACTGTTATTACAAGATTGGAGGCTTGTCCGATGTCGAAGAAGTAGGGCAAGGCTCTGAAGATCGCATCGATGATGCAATTAAAAAGTTCTTAGCAATCGGCAAAGAACAATATCCGGGTACAAAAAAATCTAAAAACATAACAAGGAGCAAAGAGTAATATGATACTTGATAGACTACAAGAAATTCTAAGCGAACTGTCTTTAGCCGTTAGAGATGCTGAAAAATTTGACAATGGAAACGCATCCGCTGGACGCCGCGTGCGTAAATCTGCGATGCAAGCCATCAAAGAACTTAAAGACTTGCGCTCAGATGTAATGGGCGAACTGCACGACCGCAAAGGCGACTAATAAATAGGCAAGAATATTATGTCATACCAGCTTTCAAAAAATGAAATTTTGAAAGAGATCGTTAAGTGCGGGAAAGACCCAGTTTATTTTTTAAATAACTACGCAAAAATTTCACATCCTCAAAAAGGTTTAATAGCGTTTCGTACATACGACTATCAGACCACGCTGTTACAGGATTTCAACGCGCATCGATTCAATGTTATCCTTAAAGCGCGCCAGCTTGGCATTTCCACAATTACAGCAGGATATATAGCTTGGCTGATGATGTTTCACCGCGACAAGAATATATTAGTTGTTGCAACAAAGTTTGGCACTGCATCAAACTTAGTAAAAAAAGTAAAATCCATTATCAAAAGAGTACCAGAATGGGTCCAGATAACAGAAATCGCAATAGACAACAGGACCTCGTTCGAACTTTCCAACGGTTCTCAGATTAAAGCCTCTTCCACTTCCGGCGATGCCGGCCGTTCAGAGGCTTTGTCTCTGTTGGTTATCGATGAGGCAGCTCATGTCGAAGGTCTTGAAGAACTGTGGGCCGGCCTTTATCCAACTCTCTCTACTGGCGGCCGCTGTATTGCGCTTTCAACACCAAATGGTGTTGGAAACTGGTTCCACAAAATATATACAGAGGCGGAATTGCAAGAAAATGTATTTAATCCGATTAACTTACCTTGGGATGTACATCCGGACCGCGATAGAGACTGGTTCACACGCGAAACAAAAAACATGTCAAGGAGAGAAATCGCGCAAGAGCTTGAATGTAACTTCAATACTTCCGGCGAAACTGTAATACACCCAGACGATGTTGCTTGGTTAAGTACTTTGGTAAAGGACCCTGAATATAGAACGGGGTTTGATCGGAATTTTTGGATTTGGGAGAAATACGACCCGGCTAATACATATGTGCTCGTTGCGGATGTGGCCCGCGGCGACGGAGCAGATAATTCCACATTTCATATCATAAAGTCTGACACAATGGAGATTATTGCTGAATATCAAGGGAAGCCGAGTCTAGATCAATATGCCGGCATACTATATCGTGCAGGAGCAGAATATGGCGATTGCCTTTTAGTCGTGGAAAATGTAGGCGTAGGTATATCAGTATTGGAAAAGCTGATCGATATGGAATATCCAAATCTTTATTATTCGATCAAGGGTACACACGAATTTGTGGAACAATATCAAGCAGAGGCAATGTCCAATTCTGTCCCCGGATTCACGACTTCTACCAAGACTAGGCCAATTATTGTGGCTAAGCTTGAGGAATTCATCAGAAATAAACTAATTACTATATATTCTCAGAGGACATTTAAGGAGATAACTACATTTATTTGGTATAATGGCAAGCCACAAGCTATGCGCGGATACAATGATGATTTGATTATGGCCATGGCGATAGGTTGTTGGGTTAGAGATACAGCTTTACAAGTTAACAAAAGAGAAGTACAATACAAGAAAGCAATGTTAAATTCTGTGTATGTCGCAAACACCAGCATAAATACATCAGTCAAGGGCATGCAGGGATACAAGAGAGAAGAAGATATGGATAGACATGATAAGGCTAAAAAAGATCATGAAGAATATAAGTGGTTATATAAGGGTTAAAAATGGCAAGAAAGAAATCAGTTAAAAATCGCAGGAACAATAACCCCAGAAATCAAGAGTCGGAGCTTTTTAAAAGGCTAACTAGGCTTTTTTCTGGACCAATTGTCAATTACAGAACCCAAAACATCCGCCGGTACCGCCGCAGACATTTAGATAAATTTAAATTTAAATCTGCTAGTGGAAAACAGTTTAAAAGATCTGACAGCAACCCATTCGCCGCACTAGAAGCGGACATGATGGCGAACCAAAATCGCCAACACAGATATTCAGACTTTGACCAAATGGAATACACTCCAGAAATTGCATCTGCTATGGATATTTATGCAGACGAGATGACGACCTCCAGCGCACTTAAGCCGATGATATCAATCAAGTGCCCAAACGAAGAAATAAAGGTTATTCTCTACAATTTATATAATAATATTATTAATATCGAGCATAATTTATTCGGCTGGTGTCGGACTATGTGCAAGTATGGTGACTTTTTTGTATATTTGGATATCGAAGAGGGGTTGGGAATCAAGTCCTGCGTTGGCCTTCCTCCAAATGAAGTGGAGCGTTTAGACGGCGAAGACGAGACAAACCCCAACTATGTACAGTTTCAATGGAACTCTGGAGGCCTTACATTCGAGAACTGGCAAATTGCGCATTTTCGCATTTTAGGAAACGACAAGTATGCCCCATATGGAACTTCTATTTTGGAAGCTGCTCGCCGTATTTGGCGCCAGCTTACAATGCTGGAAGACGCCGTGATGGCTTATCGTATTGTTAGATCGCCGGAGCGTAGAGTGTTTTATGTAGATGTGGGCGGAATTCCACCAGAAGACATTGAACAACATATGCAAAAAATCATGACTCAGATGAAGCGAAACCAAATTATTGATCCTGAGACTGGACGGGTTGATTTGAGGTATAATCCGATGAGCGTGGAAGAAGATTATTTTGTGCCCGTGCGCGGGGGAGCGTCGACTAAAATTGAAACACTATCAGGAGGCTCATACACGGGCGACATCGACGACATCAAATATCTTAGAGACAAGCTGTTCTCTGCCCTTAAAATCCCAGCCTCCTACCTGTCAAGCATGTCTGAAGAGGGAGGAGGAGACGACAAAACAACTTTGGCTCAAAAGGATATAAGATTTGCCAGAACAATCCAGCGACTTCAGAGAGTGATCGTTAGCGAAATAGAGAAAATTGGTATAATTCACCTTTATACTCTGGGTTATCGTGGAGATGATTTACTAAGCTTTAAAATCTTACTAAATAATCCGTCAAAAATGGCAGAATTACAAGAATTAGAGCACTGGAAGGCGAAATTTGATGTTGCTAGCGGCGCCACAGAAGGCTTCTTTAGTCGCCGCTGGATTGCGCAGCACTTATTTAGCATGGACGATGAAGACTTTCTGCGTAATCAAAGAGAAATGTTTTACGATCGCAAATTTGAAGCAATGCTTGAAGTCGAGGCCGAGTCGGTGATCCAAGCCGGCTCGATCGAAGCGGAAGCCGATGCTTTGGACATAGCAGAAGATGAAGGCCTGCTCGATGGAGGTCCGCCGATGGACGGCCCAGAAGACGAGATTCCAGAAGAAGGTCTGCCGCCAGAGGATGCTCCTCCTGCCGCGGCCGAAGACGAAGACTCGGCGCTTTTAGCAGAACCCGGCAAGCGAGACGACGAGTATTGGGTTAAACATAGGTTCCCCGGCCCGGCTAATCGAGATGTGCACGCATATCATGGGGATCATGGGTGGTCCTATTATCAACCTGCAAAGCGAGATGGCAGGGAAGATACCCGAGGCCAGAACTACCGCGCTCAGATGGGCATGCCAGACGGTTCTTTTGGTGCATCCCAGAGGGCCACCTACCCCGGAAAAAGAGGCGTCGACGGACTTGATAGTATAGTGAAAAGTCTATACGAAACGGAAGACACTATTTATGATGACGAAGAAAGTAGCTTATTTAGCATCAATAATGACACTAGGACATTATTAGAATCATTAGAGAGATCGGAGAATAAAATTAATGAAGACGAAGCATAATAAAAAAAGAAATACCGCTTTTTTGTACGAAACATTGATGGTCGAGTTGACAAAATCAACATTGTCAGAAAACAACGAGACCAAAGAAACGATTATAGAGATTTTGTCAACACACTTTCGGAACGAATCGGTGTTGAGTCAGGATTTAAACATGTATCGTTCTCTATATGAGACACAGGGCGTAGATCCGCGAACAGCAGAAAAGTTGATTGCAGAAGTTAGATACTCTAGAGACCGAAATATCGACAACAAAGAGCTTTTTAACGAACAAACTGCTCTTATCAACATGATCAATAAGAGATTGACAAAACAGGTGTACAGCAATTTTGTTCCCGGATATAAAACTATGGCTACAATATCTCAGCTATTCAACCAGAACATTATGCCAAAACACAGAGTGTTGCTCGAAAAGGAATTGATGGAATTTTTGACCCAAGAAGAAACCAAAGAAAACAACAAAAAGTTGATGCAAATTGATAATCTGGTATATAAAACTTTCGCAACCAAATTTAACGAAAAGTATGGAGATTCTCTTCTTAGCGAACAAAAAGATCTATTAAGCAAGTATATTATGTCGTTTGAAGATAACGGAGTGTCGCTAAAAATGACAATAGCTGATGAATTAAACAGAATCGGCGCCCAACTCCGTGAAGTTTATGAAAATACAGAAATATTGTCAGATGAAGATATGGTTCTGGCGACGAAAAAGGTTGAAAAAATGGCTGAAAAGTTTAAATCGGAACCAGTTAACGAATCTATGCTTAAAAATATCTTAAAAATGCAAAAACTAATTCACGAGATTCGAGAGTAATGTCAATAGAAGTGTCAATAACAGATCCGCAAACGGACGATGATCAGAAGCGTACCGAACCGGGCGAAACGCAGCTTAGTGTTAAGCTTAATATGCGAAAAGGCTCAGACGGCTCTGTTATGATATTCGATCATGAAGACATTGACATCATAATACTTCCAGAAAAGTCAAAAATTGTCGCACTACCCAAGGACTTGATAACAGACGAGACTTACGAAACACAAAATCAGCTCTTTAAGCATTTAGCAAAGAAGGGCGTTATTGAATATGATAGTATCAAAGGCGCCTCGGTATATGGAGCTTTTGAAGCGACAATACAAAAGTCTGTATTTGAAGGAGCGAATCCGATACAGTTAACTATATTGCAAATTGCTAAGTTTATTGAAGATGAGCGGCCGTATTTTGAAGCGGAAAAGGCTTATTTTGACAGAGAAGAGAAAAAGCTACTAGATCCAGACACGGACGACTCTACGGATCTTGGAGAAGTCCCACACGAAGAGACAAAAGGCTCTCTCCGCCCGGGATGGATTCGAGGGCCATACGGTATTTACGATATGTATCGGGTGTAAGATTGAGTTTATTATTTTTTGTTCTAGCGGCTTACGGCCTAACTCAGATATTAGTCTATGGTTCGATATTCGACTCCGTAAGGCCCACTAAAGGAAAATTAGGAGAATTATTTCATTGCCCCATGTGCATAGGCTTCTGGGTCGGGGCATTTTTGTTTGGAATAAACAAATACACAGAACTATTTACATTTGAATACACAATTGCCAATTTATTCATCTTAGGGTGGCTATCATCAGGAACTTCTTATATATTTAACATGGTTTTTGGCGACTGCGGCATAAAGATACAATTTAACGAAACAAGGAGTGGACATAATGAAGACCAACATTTGGACTAACAAGTGGCATTTGCAACCTGTCCGGCGCTGCTGCAAAGGATCTTAGCTCGCGCGGGTAGCGCCCGCACATAAGGAATATTTATCATGGGTAAAAAACTATTAAGAGAATTTTATGAACTTTGTGAGGGAGGAATGTGCCCAGACATCTTAACAGAGTCTGAAAAGAAGTTTGTTGCTTCTGGCGGCATTATTTTGTCTGGGAAATTGCAAGAAGCTGAAGCTAAGAACGGCAATGGACGAGTTTATCCCAAAAAAATATTAGAGAGGGAGATGAAAAATTACGAGAAGCTGATCAAAGAGAAGAGAGCACTCGGCGAATTAGATCATCCGGACGATTCTGTTATAAACCTTAGAAATTGCTCACACTTAGTAACAGAAGTATGGTGGGATAAGGATAATTCAAATGCAGTTCACGGTAAGATTCAATGTTTGGATACTCCTTCTGGAAAGATTTTACAAGAACTTGTACGCGCCGGCGTAAAGCTGGGAATATCCTCAAGAGGCCTAGGCTCTGTAACGGAAAGTCGTGGAGACACTATAGTCGAGGACGATTTCCAACTAATCTGTTTCGATATGGTTTCAGAACCTTCTACGAACGACGCTTTCATGTTACAAGAGAGTAAAAATAACGATAACAACAACTTAACCAAATCGGATCGCGTGTGGCGCACTTTAAATGAAATTTTAAAAACGGATGAAGAATGAACAAAAACGAATTAAAAAATACGCTAAAGCCTTTAATAAAGGAGTGCATAAAAGAAGTGATTCTAGAAGAGGGAATCCTTTCGGGAATTGTTTCTGAAGTACTGCGCGGCGCCCAGGCTGCAGGTGCAGGCACAATTGTAGAGTCTCGCCAAGCTTCACCTCAAAATGCAGAGACACAAAGGGTTCAAGAGTTTAGAGAACGCGAACAGGCAGAGAAAGAGCGCAAGAGGAAAATACTAGACTCTAGAGAGAAGATGTCAAAAGCTATCGGCAGAGGAGCCTTTAATGGCACAGATCTGTTCGAAGGCACAGAGCCTCTATCGAGCGGCGGCAGTCCGGCAGCATCGCCGTCGTCACCCGGAGCACTTGCAGGTGTAGCCCCCAATGATCCGGGAGTAGACATCTCAACGCTATTTGGATCTAAAAGCTGGGGTAAAATGGTGTAATTATGGCAAGAAGTACAAACATGACTGTAAAGCCGAGAGGCAGAAAAGACACGCCCGAACGAATGATTCGGCGCTTTATCAAAAAGGTTAAAAAAGCTGGGATCATCGACGAAGCCAGAAATCGTAGATATTACGAAAAGCCCTCTGTTAAACGCCGTCGTAAACAGAGTGCAAGAAAAAGAGCTATCGAGCGCGCCATAGCAAAAGAAAAAGCAAAAAAGCAGACTAATTACAGAAGCAATCGTTAAAGGAGCAAATAATGAGAGATCATCACACACATTTACAAAAAGGACATGCAACCTCCGGAGGCCGAACAAGACATGTTGTCAACTTAGTCAAGCCGGGCACAGAGGGCACCGCTGCGATTACAATTGAGAACGGTGATACCTCTGCAGACTCAGCACCTTCGGCAGCAACCGACGGATATGTCAACTTTGGACTCAACAAGACCTTACATATTGTGCTCGACAATGATGATACTACCAGAACTCACACCTTTGTGCTCTGGGGCTATCACTCATTTTCGAAGAAATGGGCAAAGCTGAGCGTTCTTAATCAAGCCGGCGGAACAGACGGAGTATACACAAACCTCGCTGCGCTTTCTTGCGCCACTGGAGAATCTCAATATGTTCTGCTGCCTATTGAAGGCATCGAGCGCATCTATGTCCAAAGAACAGATACGCTGAATCCAGCCGCCAGCAAGACCATGACAGTCTACTTGGGCGTGAACACAATATAAAGAGGAGTTTAGGCTATGCCAAGAAGCGGATGGGCGTATACAGATTTAGGGTACTTTAAGGAGTTGGGCGGACCTACGGGTTCTGTCCAGTTTTTAGTATCACAAACCGAACTAAGCGGAAGTCAGTATTTCGTATATTCTACTGCTTCAAACAATATTGGCATTGGGTTAACGAGCTATCATGGCGTTGGCGACATGGAGATCGGCAAAGGCCTTCCTGCAGCGGAACACAAAGTACACATTGTCGGAGATGTATCTGTAACAGGTTCGATTTATGCCGACAACTATATCATCAAAAATGTATCGCAGGTTGAATCTGATGGCGATACCAAGTTTGGAGACACTTCCGCAGATTACCATGTCTTTACCGGTAGCGTTTCTGTTAGTCAAAAATTGGCCATAGGAATAGACACCCCAGAGACATTACTTCATGTTCGAAACGGAACTGCCGGCACTATTGCAACAATTGACGGAGCAATCTTAACCTTAGAGTCTAACGAAAAGCCCAAAATACATTTTCAGTCTCCCGGCGCTTATGGAGGTTCAATTGTCTTTGGTTCTCCTACCGACAACGACGAAGGGCAGATCGACTACGATCATGGTTCAGATAGATTCCTGTTCAAGACCGGCGGAAACACCAAAATGACGATTTTGGGCTCTAATGTTGGAATCGGAACAAGTAGTCCTTCCCAATTGTTAGATGTCGATGGCACCGCTACCGTGAACGGCTTACAAATTGCTAGTTCTGCAGTGATGGCGAACATCTTAGATGAAGATGATATGGCGTCCGACTCTGCCACGGCTCTTGCAACACAGCAAAGTATCAAGGCCTATGTCGATACTACAGTAACAGCGCAAGATCTCGACTTTCAAGGAGATTCCGGAGGCGCCCTGAGCATTGACTTGGATAGCGAAACGCTTTCTATAGTTGGTGGCACTGGAGTAACGACAGCCGGCTCAGGAAATCAGGTATCTATCGCCACTGACGCAGCGCAGACTCATGTTACTTCGGTTGGAACGCTGACTTCTTTAGCGGTCACTGGCGATTTAACTGTTGACACGAGCACACTCAAAGTGGATTCCACAAATAATAGTGTTGGAATCGGCACTGCCGCACCCGCCGACCAGCCTGACGAAAAGAACGATCTTGTTGTTGGGAATTCGTCAGGCCATCACGGAATGACAATTGCTTCTGGTGTGACCAGCATTGGCACAATCAGATTTGCGCCCAATACATCAGTGAATGACATAGAGGGTTGGATTGATTATTCCGGTAACACCAAAAAAATGAGATTTGGGACAGACGGTTTAAATACCAGAATGACGATCGACAACACCGGGAAAGTCGGAATTGGAACTGGTACAATAAATTCTACTTTAACTGTTGACGGGAATATCGCCGCCGCCGCATCTGGGTACCTTAATTTTGGTACGACAGATGGCTCAAGCGGATATGGCTTTAGAGATAATAGCGGTACCGTAGAGTTTAAGAACTCGGGCGGTTCATGGGCAACCTTCGGAGCCGGCGCCATGACTTCTTATGTTCTTGAAGACGCTGATGGAACAGAGGTGACAGTTGGTGATGGTAACGAGGTTAAGTTAACTGGCGCCGACGGTATCACAATTAATTTTACAGATACGGATCCCGGATCGGACGCGGATCCATATGACCTGACTCTTACACTCGATTTAGCCGCGGCAACAGCCGCAGCAGTCACTGTCAGCGCAGACTCGATTGCGATCATCGATGCGGATGATTCTAGTGCGACGAAAAAAGAAAGCATTGCAGATTTAATCACCGCAGTCGCCGGCGTAACGGCCACCACAGGACTAACGGCCACTAGCGGAGTGCTCGGCGTAACTGATTTGCATCCCGTCGGAGTAGACGGCTCAGCAAACCAACTCTTAACAGACGATGGTGATGGAACCGTTACTTCTGAGGCAAAAGCAAAAGTCGACGGTGCAACAATGACACTAGGCGACGGCACGGCTGAAGACACAGTACTGATGTTTGATGGAAATGCTGTCGACTTTTATGTTGCTTTGGATGATAATGAAGATGACTTTGCAATCGGTGTTGGGAATTCGGTCACGCCGAACAATACAGTAATTGCGATTAATGACTCCGGACAAATTCAGGCAAGAGACGCGTTTGCTGCGAATGTTGCCGGCACATTTGGTACATTTGCCGGCGGAGATACTTCTCCTTCTGTAGCTACCGGTAACTTGTGGAAGACGGACAACAGTACTGCGCACACTATTGATGATTTCGATGATGGCATCGCAGGCCAGACCATAGTGGTCCTCTCAACACACACTGTTACTTTTGATGTGACCAGCACCAATCTCCACGGAGGATCTACAAACATTACCACCGCCAATGGAGACATGACGGTTTGGGCAAACGCAGATGGTACAAACTGGTATCTTGTACAATTTATGGATGTCAGCGCAGATATGTCATCTCCCGCCGCCGCCGGCGGTACGATGAGCAGCTTTAGCTTAGCTGGCGATGCAGGCTCAGCCCAGACGATCGAAAACGGAAACACTCTTACGATATCTGGCGGTACAGGAATCGACACAGCCGCAGGAGCAACAGACACAGCAGTTATTACGCTGGATTTAACAGAAGTAATGACAAACTCAGCAGTCGCCAACGCCGTCTTAACTTCCGACGGAGACGGAACCTTAACTGCAGAAACTGGCTTAAAGTTTAGCTCAACCACACTTGAAATTGGTTCGGATGCATCGTCAATTGTGTTCGGCGCCGACGGCGAAGTACAACTATCACACCAGCACAACACAGGATTAGAGATTATAGCAGCAAACCCAGCAACCGATGGGTGTGTCGGGATGCTCAAACTGACAGCAGAGTCGACAGGAACACCAGCGAACGGCTTCGGCGCAGGGCTTGTTTTCGCGGTCGAAACCGCCGCAGGTTCTCCCGGCAATACAGAAATTGGCGGCGTGTTCGACGCAGAAGTAACAGATACTACAAGTACATCGGAAGATTTTGCCTTTGTGTGGAGACTGATGCAAAACGGCGCCAGCATTTCGGAGCGCATGAGACTTAAATCAGACGGCACCATAGCATTGTCCGCAGGCTCCGCCGGCGATCCAAACATTCTGTTCGATATTAATGGAACCGGAAAATGGCGCCTTGGAGTTGATGATAGCGACAGCGATAAGTTTAAGATTGATGGCGGCAGCGGGCTAGTAGGATCTTCGACCGCTTTCTCAATTAACTCGGGAGGACAGACAGGAGTAGGCTACGGCGGCGACTTTACCGGATACCCAGCTGGCTCAATGCTCCATGTGCAGAATGTTGGCGCAAACTCAGGGATCTGCATACAGCAAAACTTAGCCGCCGCCGGCGGACCCCATCTGTTATTCAGCAAGAGTCGCAACACCACTCCCGGCACAACGGACACCTCTGTAGCAGATAACGACGAGCTTGGAATGATTGTTTGGGGCGGCGCCGACGGCAGTGATGTCATTCCGGCAGCTAAAATTGCAGCAATTACAGATGGCACTATCGCTAACAATCAGATACCAACAAGGATGGAATTTTATGTCGCCGGCGCAGGCGAGAAGCTCACAGCATTCGGCGGTGGAGACACCTTTGCAATGAGAATCATTAACAATGGAACGCTAGAAACTAACAGCGGCCTTGCTTATAAGACAACAATGCATACTGGGGCCGGCGGATCCGCAAACATTTTAGCTACTTCGTGCTTCCATTTAGTTAATACAGCCAGCAATACTCATACTTTAAATTTGCCGGCAGCGAATTCTGTCTCAGCTGGTCAGATATTTATTATCAAAGATGCTGGCAACGCAGGTTCCAACAACATCTTGGTTGTCAGAAATGGCTCCGATACTATTGACGGCATCACATCTTATACGATTAATTCAAACTATGGTTCTATCAGCATTGTTTCAAACGGTTCAAATACATGGCATGTGATATGATATTATTTGCAAAAAACTTTACATTTCATTAATACAGCGTTCTCATCTATAGAAGAGAAAAAAGCTATTTTTGAATCCTCCAGGGCCTCCCGAACAGGGAGGCTCTTTCCTTTGTGGTTGACTACTTAACTGTGCATAATACGCGTGACTGCGCGCCGATCTATGTTATCGACAGTGCAGTTGCGCGTTTTTAAACATAATAATCTTTAGGAGGATTTAATTTTATGGCTTATAAAGCAGATTTACAACAAGGTGGTACATTAACTACCACCAACAAAATTCAATTTAACGACTCTGGAGTTTTCATTCACAGTGATTCCGACGGAAGTCTTGTTATTCAGGCTGACGGAGCCGCAGCTTTGAAGGCTGACTCGCTCAGCCTTCAAAACTCTGCCAACGGTGCACCGGGCGAGCTTCGCATCTTAGAAGACGGCGCCAACGGCACTAACTATGTCGGGTTCAAAGCGGCAGCAACTCTTGGAGGCAACATAGTTTGGCAGCTGCCGAACGCTGATGCCGGTAGCTCCGGATATGCTCTTGTTTCTGATGGATCTGGTGTCTTGTCTTGGGCAGATGTTTCGTCAACCCTTAACATTGATGGTTTGACCGACGGTACTGGCGTGACAATTGCTACCGACGACAAAATAGCGATTTCCGACGGAGGTGCTGAAAAATATGTGGAAATGTCCCAGTTAGAAACCTTCATGGAGACTAACCTTGACACTCTGTCTAATGTAACCACAGTCGGCGCACTTGCTGCTGGCTCTATCGCTTCTGGTTTCGGCGCTATTGACAACGGTACAAGCAACATTACTACTGGTGGTATCCTCAGTCTTGATGCCGATGTCAGTTCCGCACCGGGCAATGCTCAGGTGGCAGTTGGGCAGGCTGGTTCTCTTCGTCTTGGTGCCGGCGGTGACGCTGGTCTCGCTGTTTACGATGACGATCTCTATATTGAGAATGTCACCTCAAACAAAGATCTCATCTTCCGTGCCAATGTCGGCGGTACCTACACTACCGTAGCTACTCTCGACGGCGCTAATGGTCTTTTTGACATCGTGGCTGGAAAGCTAGCTCTTGGCGGCACCGCAGTTTCTGCAACTGCTGCTGAACTTAACCTTATCGATGGCGGTACTGCTCGCGGTACTGACGCTGTTGCTTCTGGAGATGGCCTTTTGGTCAACGACAACGGCACAATGAAGATGACCAATGTCGATACTGTATCGACATATTTTGCTGCCCACTCTGTTGGTGGTACAAATATGGTCACAGTCGGCGCCCTTGACGCTGGTTCTATTTCTAGCGGCTTCGGAGCTATTGACAACGGCACCTCTGGTATTAGAACTAACACCTTTACAGCGGAGACTTCTGTTCTTCCTGATGCTGCTGGTGGCGCTGATCTTGGATCGGCCACCGCCGAATGGGGTGATATCTATATTGCTGACGATAAAGGCATCAAGTTTGGTTCCGATCAAGATGTGACGATAGAGTACGACGAAGATGGCACTGATGCCCTTCTTATCTCTGGTGGAGATGTTGTCCTTTCTGATGACAAAAAGTTCTATTTCGGTACCGGCAAAGATGCTTCAATCGAGTACGATGAGGATGGAACCGATCAACTTCGTCTTGCACTTCCTGCTGCAGGTATGGTGCTTGGCGGCGTAACACCAACGCTTGTCATCGGTGATGCCGGCGCAGAAGACGCCAGCTTACTGTTTGATGGCAATGCTTTAGACTTTCATGTAGGATTAGATGATAGTGCTGATAAGTTAGTTATAGGTAAGGGTGGCACGCTTGGATCATCGACTGCTATAGCAATTGATACGAACTTGAAGTCTACATTCGGTGGCGATGTTCAAACCAATTCTGCTCTTATCGTGGGTGAGAGCCTTAAGTATTCTAGCATGTTCAAGGTTAGTACCACAGTTGGTACAGGCGAAAATATCGCAGCCTCCGCTAGTGTTATTTTGGTTGATTGCCAATCCGGTGCAGATTGCCTCATGAACTTACCAGCTTCTAGCGTTGTTGGAGCAGGACATACCATTATCTTTAAGAGAGTGGATGGCCAGGCGGCTCGGAAGGGAATCATTCAGGCCTCAGCGACCAGCGAGACGATCGATGGAGTAGCTTCCCTCACCGGCGAAGTGGAGTTGACTGAGCTGGGACAAGCTGTGACAATGATGTGCGCGGCTTCTGGTTCTTGGATCATCTTGTAATATTATATCGATTTCGATAGTTTAGCACTATTGAGGTTTTCGGGGGCACCTTTCGGGGTGCCCCCATTTTCTTTGTAGAAATATGGGCTTTAGTTAACTAAGATACTATTTATTTCTGATCTAAAGTAGTTTTACTTTTACACTTTATAAGTATTTTTAGGGAGAAACCAATGTCTTCATTGCTGGAACAAGCAATTATTGACGCATCTGCGCTACGAGAAGCAGCGCTTAAGAGTGCGGAACAATCAATTATCGAAAAGTACTCGCCCGAGATTAAGAGAGCAGTACAGGTAATATTAGAACAAGGGCCACCGATGCCTCCGGGACCACCGGGACCACCCGGAATGCCACCCGGCCCGCCCGGAATGCCGCCGGGACCACCCGGCATGCCGGCACCCGATCCAACGATGGGACTTTTGCCACCGGGCCAAGCCATGGGCGGCGCACCCCCACCCGGCGCCGAAGGAGACCCAGCAGCCATGGCAGGTGTTCCTGTCGCTCCATTAGCAGCAGCAGATGGCGAAGCGTTGTGCCCCTGCCCTGATGAGGGTCAAGAGGTGGAAGTTGATTTAAACAGTTTAGCGGCAAAGATTGATGCCGAAGAGCAGGCCATGGAAGCTGCTCAGCAAGCAGGCATGCCCCCGGGCGCAATGCCCCCGCCGGGACCCCCCGGACCTCCGGGTATGCCCCCAATGCCGCCCCCAATGCCTCCAGGCCCAAGTCCGATGCAGCCCCCCGGTGGTGCTCCGGTCATGGAAAACTTGGATAACACAGTTTTATCCCTTAACAGGGACAAATTACAAGAGGTAGTTGATTCCGAAACCTCGGATTCCGCAGTTACCGACGAAATTGTAAATAGAATAGCCGAAGAAATAAGGTTAAATCTTGCGTCACCAGATAATATGGATGGCATGCCGGGAAGAAATGTTCCCGACGAGTCCGTAAAGTTGGCCCAAGAGCAAGCCGAAGCTGAGGCCGCAGTTTCAGAGGAGCAGGAAGAAGAGGATGATTCGTTGAAAGAGACATTACAAGCTCTTCAGCGAGAATTACTCTACCACAGAGATAGAAGCAGCAAATATGATAAAGTTTTTGCCAGAATGCAAGAGCACATCACTCGCGTTAATTTATCTAACGCTAAGCTGCTTTACACGAACCGTGTTTTGGGCGATCCCTCGCTGAATGAGCGACAGAGAAACAAAATTGTCGACGCGATCTCGCAGTGCGGTTCAGTAGAAGAGGCAAAAGTCATCTATGAGACTCTTCAAAGCGCAGTGGGTAGTACTACTAGTAGTAAAAAGCCACAATCACTACGCGAAGCTGTAACAAGAGACCGGTCACTTTTACTTCCTAGGCGCAAGCAGAAGAAATCTGTTGATACTCAATTGTATACACGGATGAAAACTCTTGCAGGTTTAGAATAGCACAAACATAAAACAATACAAACAAAAAGGAGAAATATTAAAATGTCTGTACTTCAGAAATTAACTGAGGGTATTGTTAGCAGAGATCTCGGAAAGGAGGGTACCGCACTACTGTCAAAGTGGGAGCGCACCGGACTTTTAGAGGGACTTGGTAACGAACACTCTCGTTCTAGTATGGCTCGCTTGCTTGAGAACCAAGCTAAAGAGCTACTCCGCGAGGTATCCTCTATGGGATCCGGTGGAGATGTTGAAGGTTTTGCATCCGTTGCATTTCCTATCGTACGACGCGTTTTCGGAGGCTTAATTGCTAACGATCTTGTTTCCGTACAACCGATGAGTTTACCTAGTGGACTTATCTTCTTCCTCGACTTTCAGTACGAGGGGGCCAGAGGCGCTGATGCCGCTGAAGAGTCACTCTTCGGTGGTGGAGTCGTTGGCCAGCAGATCACCGGTGGTGTCGATCTGTCCGCAGCCGCTGCCGAAAAGGGCTTCTACTCTATGCACCAAGGATATTCGTCCGCTACTGGTTCTACGACTATGACCCTCGCCATTCTGGCACACGGTACTGTTGGTGATGGATCCGCAGCTTCGGGTTCTACCCATGAAGGCGTTGGCTCGGCTTTCGTCCTTCAGCCTTCGGCACTTGGTAAAGAGTCTGCATATCGAGGCGGAGAAGATGTCACATTAGATCAGTTGGTACGCTATGATGCGGACCTTTCTGGTTCTGTTGTCGTCGTCACTATCGCTACTGCATCGACGGCTTTAGCACCTCAAGGTACCACGCCACTTGCGCTTGATAACTTGATTGCCATTGCACCCGATATTAGTGGTACTGCCACTTCGAACTGCGATCCGGCCAAGGTGCGTCTCGTTCGCCGTCTGACTCAGATTGTGGATGTTGATGGAACTCAGTCGCTTCGTGCTTTGGAAGGTCAAAACCTCGCCAACGCTCAAGTCATCATGGTTTGGGAACAAGTCGGCGGCCACACCGTCAGCGCTGCTTCTGGTGATCACATGGTCCAAGAGTTAACTGAGGCTGCCAAGACTTTCACTTTCCCGCTCAAGGATAACCTTGATAATGTGGGCGAGAGAGCACTTGGTGCAGTTGTCGGAGCAGACACTTGGGGACTGGAGAACTTAGGTAGTATTGCCGAGATCGACATCAAGGTCGATTCCGTAGCAATCACCGCGGCAACCAAGAAGCTCAAGGCTAAGTGGACGCCAGAGTTGGGACAGGATCTTAATGCCTATCACAACCTTGACGCCGAAGTCGAGCTTACTGGAATTCTCTCTGAGCAAATTGCTCTTGAGATTGACCGCGAGATTCTTAACGATCTCGTCCGCGGAGCAACGGCAGGTACCTACTACTGGGCTCGTTCCCCGGGTATGTTCGTCAACCGTTCAACTGGTAAAGAAATTGGAGCGTCTTCGGCTGCTCCGGACTTCACCGGTACGGTTAGCGAGTGGTATGAGACTCTTGTTGAGACCATCAACGATGTGTCTGCACAAATTCACCGCAAGACCTTAAGAGGTGGAGCTAACTTCTTGGTGTGTTCGCCAGAGGTTGCCAACATCCTTGAGTTCACCAGTGGATTCCGTGCTAACATCACCGCTGATGCCGATAAGGGCTCTGTCGGAGCAGTTAACGCTGGCTCTATTTCCAAGAAGTGGGATGTCTATGTTGACCCCTATTTCCCGCGGAACCTTGTTCTTGTGGGTCGTAGAGGCAATAGCTTCCTTGAGAGCGGGTATGTGTATGCACCTTATGTGCCACTGCAGACCACTCCTACAATCTTCGGAACGGAAGACTTCGTACCCCGTAAGGGCGTCATGACGCGCTACGGTAAGAAGATGGTCCGTCCGGATATGTATGG
>Ga0163180_10000358_pt1 | contig 26319 bp, 31 predicted proteins | sample AtlANTMetagenome_2_FD_109647 | JGI IMG/M metagenome (GOLD analysis project Ga0163180, IMG submission 109647) | Marine eukaryotic phytoplankton communities from the Atlantic Ocean - Atlantic ANT 4 Metagenome | ecosystem: Environmental > Aquatic > Marine > Oceanic | place: North Atlantic Ocean...
ATATCTAAACCTTCTAAGGTCTTCCATAAACTCTTCCATGGAAGTGCATTGAGGGTTATCATAACACTGCATTGCAAACATGGTGAAGTTTTCATCTGTCAACTTCTCAAATAATTTCATAATTTATATCCTAGTTATGTACTAGTATATAGGTGAATTGTAAGAAAAGTTATTTAATTTCTGCAACGACTTTAAACATTTTAGTAGGAAGTCTTTCCCACTCTACATGCATTTTTAGGTCTGGGCCTTTTGCAGATACGAAGTTGTCATCTATATCACCTTCTTCGTCTTTACCCATTCTACCACCATATTGTGTTATAGGTAAATCTTTAGAACCAGAGTCCCCAACATTTTCTTCCAATGCTGGGTTAAACTCTATTCCAATTTGTTTTACTTTTCTGTACAGTTGTTGCATTGCAGCTTCAACAGTAATGTGTTCTCTGTCTGCAATATCACCTATCCAAGTGTTTAATTTATCTAAAACTGAATCATCTGATGCAAACCGATGTAAGTCTGCTGTGTCTACACGACCACGAACATCTTTTGACATGTCATTACTGAATGCTCTACCTTGCAAGTTTTCAGTTATATATTTCTTGAATGTTTTCATAATAATTTCCTATTAGGCAGCTACTGTAATTGTACCAGCTGCAGTTCCGATTGAAGCTGCACTAGTAATAGTTGCATTTCCACCTTCTGCTCTATCAACGATTGTTCCACTGTTAAGTGCTAATGGATTTGCACCGAAACTTAATATATCACCTGCGTTTGTTGCTGCATTAGCAGCTCCTATTGCAAGAGAGAATGTAAGTTTGTTGGTTGATGAACCACTTGCATATGCAAGTAAGTGTGGCCCTCTTCCAGAACCAGAACCTTGGTTACCATTTGTTACTGATAATGTAGGTGTTCCACCAGAAGTATTAACTGTCACTTTCTCATTGAAAGTCACTGTTGCTGATAAAGTACCACCATCTGATTTATCAAATGCAGTTGACACCCAATCAATATTAGTTATATCTGCTTGACCTATAGAAGTTGCAAGTTCTCCGATTGCACAGAGAACCTCTTCTTGATGATTATCAGACTTTTTAAATACCCAACCTTTTGCAGTTGCAAAGGTTAGTTTCTTTTCTGCAGCTGTCAACCACTTTGGTTTGGCTTCGTCTGCATCTGAATTACCCCATAAAGACATAATTATCTCCTCATTTGTTAGTTCCCTGTATGAGAAACTTTTTTGTTTATACTATTGTATTTATAACTTTCAATATCTCAGTTACCGAAATACGCTCTTAATTCTGATTCTTTTTCTACTTCATTTATGAAATCCATATTGATTTCATCCTCAAATACTATTACTACACCACCTTTTGTTGCAATATATTTACCATCTTCTATCTCTAAAGGTGTAGGTTCTGCAATCTTATATTTATCATGTAAATGAAATGGATATTCAACTTTTTCTAATTGTCCACCACCAATCTTAGGATGTTGTAATACTACTTTAGGAAACTTTCTTCCTTCAAACCAATCACCTATTTTCTTAGGATTGTTTCTAAATGCATCCAAATACTCATTACCTGTATAAGGAATAGGAAAAGAATTGTTTACATATGGTCTACAATTATTTTCTAAAAAGTAAAGTTCACCATCTTCTCCTAACATTTGAGTAATACTTCCTTCATATGTACCACCTAACTTTGCAGCTTGATTAAGATATTCTACAACATTATCTCTTACCATCTTATCAACTTCTGGTGTAAGTCCCTCTATTGTAGTATTTGCATACCAAACTACTGGATTTACATTAAAAATCTGTTTTGCCTTTGATTCGTCACATGATTCAGAAAAAGTAAATGACCATTTACCATCTGACATAATGTATGATATATTAGTTTCTTGTCCTTTTATTAGTTCTTCGATGTAATAAGAATATGTTGCACCATGTCCAGTACCACCGAATAAATGATATTCAAATGGAAATGTATCAATAAATGCTTTATCAGAAATTACTGTTGCAGATGTCCATTTGTCTGATGGTTTAATAACAAATTGATTTGGTAATGAATCTATATTAATATTTTTATGATTACCACCTGTTTGTAATATTTTAGGTGTTTTCATACCACAATGTTTTGCAAAAGAATTTGCAAATATTTTTTCTTGTTCTAATTTTATTGCATTTGGAGTTGCAGTTACAAAATCAACACCCCAATCTTTTAAATGCATAATTTCATTGAAAGGTGGATAAGTGTTTATGACTAAATCTATTTTATACTTTTCTAAAGTCTTTTCAAACTTTTCTTCCATCCATTTTGGTAATCCATTACCAACCTCTTCATAAGTAGACATATCAATAAGATGAGACCAAGGTTGTCCTTGAGCCCAAACCTCATGTGGTAAATCATCCACTCCATGAATTCCAAGTGATTCTAGATATTTTTTTGTATAAATTTGATTAGTATAGACTGAATGTCCATCCTCTGCAAGTTTCTTCATAAAATGAAGATTATGTTGTTCCATCTCAACGAATAATATGTTCATAATATATGATTGTATTTAGTCAGTTATGCCAGGCGGTATAGGTGCTGGTTGGACACCTTCTTTTTCTTGTTCATCTCTAGTTGCAATGTAAGGTCTTTCTACTAAGTCTGGTCTTATAGTATCTTCATCATGATATAAAGGATGACTCATAGGCCATCCCATCCATTCCATTTTTGCACCAACTAACCTGTAGATAAAAGATGTCTGTTCATCAACATTAAAACCTACTTCTTGTCTTTCATTAAATGCATAACCATGTTTTAACCATCTATCATATTTTAATGACTCACACTCTCTATTCCCCCAGAGAAGTTGTTTTTGTAATTTACCATGTTGACATGTATAAGCTCTTTCATAACCATGTTGCCACATTGCTTGGTGTACAGATTCACCATCTTTATTATCCCATACTGCTGAAATTTCTGGACGAGTTAACATCCAATGATATTGGTCTCCAGTCGAATCTGGTCTTCCAATCATAATATCAGTTTTTAAAGTTGTCTCTCTCCAGTCACCAGTATCATCTAGAGTACCAAGAGAATCATTAGTTCCCTTCCATTCTCTATTACCACCTAATATTTGACCAAGAGGGCCATTCACACCTGCTGTATGAACCAATCCACCAGAAAAATCTTCTTGATGTCTACAGTCTGTAAACATTCTAAATCCTATTAAGAAATCATCTTCCCACCAACACTGATAAAATGTTGCAAATTTTTCTGCATAGTCCCACATGTCATCTCTCATGTTCTCGGCAGTTTCATAAATTAATGTTGGGTCATACCAACTATATGCTTTATGTTTGTAAAAAGTATTTTTCTTTATATCAAATAACTCTTTAAATTCGTTTTCTTTTACTCTGTATGTTGTTGTTTGCCTGTACATAATATATTTCCTTTTTATTCTCTGTATCCTTGAATATATAAAAATCTTCCATCTAGATATGGAATTTTCCTATTAATTTGTGGCATATAACTTTTATGAGAATAACTATAAGTTATAGCACCATATTTTCCATTATAAGAGGATGAACCAATCATTCCACCAGTATGGTGACAAAAACTAGCGTGGAATGCACCTCTACCACCCTGTGAAGCAAGATATCCAGTTCCAGAATGACTTTGTACTTCCATATCCACCCCATTGGTTGTACCTACTTGAGATAAACTGCTACTAAATCCATTTAGGACATTAGAATATATTGAACCAAAAGGGGAAGAAGATATACCCATATAAATTCCTTGTCTTGCATGACCATCAGCCCATGAGATAGGAGAAGAATTACCTACCCCCAAGTTAGTATTTACTGCACTATTATCTGGAGTAGTATATTTCGTAAATTGGTTTCCAAATATAAGACTTACAGTCGGGCCTTTAAATACAAGAACATGGAACATGTAATGTACAGTACTACTATGGTATGGATTTACTCCTACTCTTGCAGCTCCACCAGAAGTTGCTGTTGCAGTATAAATTGCCATCCAGTCATCTGAACCTGTTTCATTTTTATGTGGATTCATGTATGTTCCAGTTGTAACTCCAGATACAGATGCACCAGTTTGTGTTCTTAAATAAATTGGGTCTGTAGTGGTGAAAGTATTCATAGTTCCACCAGCACCAGCATGTGCTATAACAACCACTCTGTCACCAGCTTGGCAAACAGTATTAAGTCCTAATTCTGTCCATTGATTATTATGAAATGTAGAATAAACACTATATCCAAATTCTGTAAAATTAGCAGTACCATAATTAGAAAATCCTGGCTTTCTTCCATCAGATTGACCAGTTTGATTTTGGATAGTAATTGAGGCTGGATTTCCATGAGAGTATACATGAGTTGTATATCCACCTTTAACACCACGAGTTTGACCACATGCATCGTTTGTTAAGAATGCATCACTGTAACCTACTAAGTCACTAAATTTTAAATTAGTAGCAGTACCATGACCACTTGTAACATTTAATTGTACCTGTGGTATAGTTTGATTTGATGGTGTACCTGTAGCAGATGCTCTATATCTACCTTTTACATGTGACCAAGCTACATATCTTTGAGTATTTGTTGTAGTGGTGCCATTAATACTTCTTAGTCCCCCATGTTCATTATATGAATTATAAAGACCACCTACATCTGAATTAGTTGCACGACCTGCGAACTGTGGGACACCAAATACCTCACTCATATTTAATAATCCACCTACAGTTGCAGTAGGACTATTACTAAGAGAGAAATATTTTATCATATCACTCATCTTAACATTCTGTCTTAAACCATCGGTACTGAATGCCATTATGCCATACTCCTTTTAATTGCACCGAGAGCTTTCATGAAAGACTGTTTGTTCTTTCCTAATAGTTTGATTAATTGTACTCTCATTTGTGGTTTTACTCTGTCTAGTGCCATGTTAATTATCTTTGCATTCTTTTGGGTTACCTTAATTGTTTTACCATCGTCTAATTTTACATCACTACCAGTTCTTAAATCTTCTGCACCTTTAAGTTGTACTTGAAGGTTTTGGTCTGGGTCATTTGCACGAGGGCCCAACTTTTTAACTCTATCTCTTTGTTGAATAAAGTCTTTGACATTTTGTTCTATATCTTTATCTGGAGACCAGTCTGTAAACTTACCAGCACCTATTGCTTGTGCAAACTTTTTACTTGGTGTTGATGAACCTTTTGCAAAGTTTACTATCTTATTTATTGCATCTTTGAAGTCTCTTGCTTTATTTGCAATATCTCTTATCTTATTATTTGCAGCTGGACTGTTTGCACCAAAGTCATGGAATGCACGAGCTTCGTATGCAAGAACTTCTCCATACATTTTTTGATAGTCTTTAGTGTACTTAGACTTACGCATAGGTTCTTTTCTTGCTTTCTTATCACCTGGCGCATCTTTATATGCAGATGAGTCTGAATCAGATTTTTCTTTTCCTCTTTGAAAATGTGCATCTCTTTTAGACTTTGTAGTTTTTTTAAGACCTTTAAAATATTTTGCTGGTTGAGTCCCTTTTTTATCTTTGATATCTTTATCTTGAGGTTCTCTTTCCTCATCTCTAAGACGAGGTTCAGTCCTGTTATACTTTTGTGTAACAATTGAGAGATTTGATTTATCGTTATTCATCGGATTGTTATCTTTATGATGTACATCTTTACCAACAATACCTTTGGTATCTTTTAGTTGTCTTCGTGCATGATTCCTACCAGCTCTTCTTTTTTTCTGTTCTGGTTTAGAATGGTAGTTTTCGTATTCTTTTTTGTAGTTCCTTTCCTTGAAAGTCTGCATGACGACTCCTTAAAAAGAACTTATAACATCTTTGTGATTTGAATACTTACTCGATGATTGTCTCATGAGATTATCATAGATTTGATTTCTGGTTCTCATTAATCCATCTGGCATATGACCTAATGCTTTGTGAGTCATCATAATACCTTTTAATGCTTCTAGTCCTTTTCTATCACCAAGAAGTTTTGCAAGGTGCATTAATGAACCAGTATGGTCATTTCTATCTGTCATTTTTTCAATCTTTTTAATATCTGCAACTGACATTTCTTTTTTCTCTACAAGTTCTTCAATACCTTCTTTAATGTCTTCTATCTTTTGATGCCATTCTACTATTTCTTCTGTACCTTCTTTATAGAAGATTGCTTTCTTAGTAACTGGGTCTAATCCCATGTACTTACCTTTTAGTGAAGGCATCTTAACACCAATACCTTTTAACATCATAACCATCTTATGAAGTCTTTCCCAGTTTGCTGGAACATGTTTTTGTTTCCAAACTTGACCCATTAACTTATCGATACCTTTTTCTGGGTCATTTTCATCAAATGGTAGTTTAGTCATCTTTGCCATCATCTTACCATATGTTTTGAGTTTGACCATATTTGATGGTGAGAGATTTTCAATAACTACATGATGACCTGTAAATTCTTTTGATTCGTTTGCATGTCTTATTGCAAGTTTAACTGCTGGATGTTTTGATAATCCTTTTTTGAATTTTTCAATTTCTTTCATTGCATAGTTAGTTGCACCACCTAAATCAAGTGCAAGTTCAATTGCTTTTTTAACTGACTTATCTCTTGCAGCTGCTTTTTGTTTTGGATTGTCTCTATAATATTGAGATATCTCTCTTCCTGTAAGTTTAGATTTACCCATTTTAGATAGTGGGTCTAACTTACCATCTTTAACTTTTTCATTAACTGCTTTTTCTAAATCAGAAGCTTGTTTTGCATGTTTTTTACTTGCACCTTTTAACTTGTTAATTATTTTTTTAACTGCTGGTTTATCGTCATTGTCAAGTTCTTCTGGTAAAGGTTTTACACCTTGTTGTTTGAACATTTTTATTAATGCATTGTTAGTTGCAAGTTTGATTTTGTTATCTTTACCCATTGCAACCATAGTATTTTTAAATCCAACTGGATTTTGTTTTTGCATTGACATTGCAACTTTAACACCAGTCATGTTAAGAAGTTTTGCAACACCATACTGGAACATTTTATCACCACCAGTTTTAAATAGTTTGTCAATCATTTCACCAGCAGATGCTTCTACTAATTCAAAGTTTTCTTTTTGCATTAACATTTTAGTGTTAAGAGTTCCAATCATCTTAAGGATTGTATCTCTTGCATCTAAAACTTTTTTGTAATCTTTGTTATGAATTGTATTCTTGAGTTCTTTGTCACCCATGTTTGCAATCTTCTGATAAGATTTTAAGACACTCTGCATGTCTTTAGAAACCTTTTTCATTGCATCAACTTCTTGTCTCTTGACTTCATTCATCATATCATCATCTGGATGTATGACATGTGCAAGGTCTTTATCGTGATTTAGACCACCTTTTTTCTTCTTGACTATAAATGCATTGACGCGTGCCATTCCCCACTGTTGTGGTGTTGTACCTGGCCTATGACCTGTTTTCCATGCAGCCATTCCACGATTATAAACTTTTCTTAATGTTCCTACTGAGATACCAGATTTCTTTGCCTTATCTGCTAATGCACCTTCTTCTAGTTCACTACTTTCCATCATCTTCATGAGAGGTTTGTCTTTTTGGATATCTTTAAATAAGTTATCGATATCATCATGACTACCATTAAAGTTTATAATATTATCATCTACAAACTTACCTTTCCCAACCATTACATGGTTAGATGAATGTGTACCAAATGTTATTTTAACTTTTGGATGCATTTTAAAATATTTACTTCTTAATGCCTGTTGAATTTTTTTCTTGTTTTTGTTTGGTACAGAGAAAACAGCTTTTGATTCATCAATATAATCTAACCACTCATTAATTTCTTCGTCATAAACATCTTCGATGAGAGAGTCAATTAACTCCTCATTTAAGATATCTTCATTTGGTGTTGCATACATTTCTCTGTATGCATCTGCAACAGTCGACAGAGTTTTTCTGTTTCTCATGTAGTTTGACATTTACTTTCCAGATTTTTTGTTATTGTATATTAAAGATTTTTCTTTAACATATCCTAATCTTCTAAGAGTTTCTTTAAAAGATTTACTTCTTGCATCATATTTCATCTCAGATGCATCTTCTTTTTTATCGATTGCTTTTGAGATTGCTTTTCTTTTCTTGTGCAAGAATTTATCAGATGAATCTACATCACCATCGTTATCTAGGTCTTTGTCTTTTCTATCTTTAAACTTTTTCTTAACTGCTTTTTTGTCTACTTTATCAAGTCCTTCACCATCGTCTGACTTATCATTAGATGCATCTTCTGTATTACAATGACTTGCCTTTAAGTCTTTCTTGAGTTTCTTTTTACCTTCATCAGAACCCATATCAGCCATTTCACCGACTGTACAAGGATACTCTTTACCAGCAAACACAAAGGTTTTTTTACCATCTTTTTTTGCTTGTCTTGCAGCTGCAACGAATTCCCTCTTGGAATCATTTACTGCTTTTTTAAGTTCTTGTAGTTCTTTACCGAATGACTCTTCAACTTTTGGTTTGTCCTGTAAAGGATATCCCATAAGTTCTGCTTGTTGTTCAAAACGAGTTTTTGGTGCTTGACCAGAGTTAAGAACATCCGAGACCGCATCAGCAACAGATTGTGTCACTTTATCAGTCCCACTGTTAAATTTTAATCTATCTTTTATATCTGACATTGTGGTCTCCTGTTAAATCTTTTCTATAGTATTTATATATATCAGTAATTCTACTGTTTATCTTTTTGATTCTGTTGTTGTCTAAAACTTGCAAGTCTTTCAACTTCTGCCTTTTTAACTTTAGGTAGTAGTCTTTTAGCAAGTTTTGCTATTGCACCCTTCTTTTTATCAAGTTTTTTACCGATTGCTATCCTAGCACCGACTGATAAATCACCTGCTGATTTACCCCCAGACATCTTTTTAAAGAGTATTGACCTTGCTTGTTTGTTTGCTTTAGTCTTCAATGCTCTTGGGTCTTTCATTCTTTTCTTTTTACGAGCTTTAGTTCTTGCAATTTTCTTTGCAAGTCTTTTCATTCTCATACCAATTGCTCGTCTTTGTTGCATGTTAAGTACTTCAAGTTGTAGTTGTCTTGTCAATTCACTTTCAAATCTACCTTCTGCAACCTTATGTTGTTTCTTTGCCATATTCATTGCAGTTCCATGCATGACTTCATCTGCTTTGTCTTTACCATACTCTGTTTCAAAGTAATCTCTTTTCTTTTTGAGGTCTTTATAAATCTTTTCTTTTGTAGCTAATACTGCATCTGATACTTCTTTTTTGTAACCATCTTTATCATACTTACCAGATTTTTTCTTTGCAATTGCAATTGCAGCTCGTTGAGCAGGACTTACACCTTTACCTTCATCTTGTTGTGCATCACTATCACGATTCTTAAGTCTAGTTAACCTTAGTCTATCTCTATCCTTTTCTCTATCGTGTTTGTCCTTTAATTGTTCTTTTTCTCTTTCTTGTTTATCTTTTAATGCATCTGTCACTCTATCTTCTTCTAATCTTTTTTCCATCTCTGCTGGATGTTCGTAGGCAGCTGCAAGTGCAACATTCTTCATAGGTTTCATAGTCAATGCAGTCTTCCATGCTTGTGCCATTTTATTATCTGGGAAAGACTTTACGAATCCTCTGAGTCTAGGGAAGATTTTAGTTGTGTTCTTTTCTGCATCTTTTAAATCACCATCATTGTCTACAATAAAGAAGTTTGCACGACCAAATGCATTCTGGAATTTACCCATTACTTTTCTGACTTGTGCATGATTGTCTTGTACAATCTTATCTGGAATACTTCTTTCTCTTGCTCTGTTTCTATCTAATGCAGTTTCTAAAGAAGTATTTACGAATACCATTGCAGTTTCATAACCGAGTTTTTCTAATAAGACTTTTTGTTGTAATAATTTCTTGACATCTCTTGCAGTTGAATCTATAACTAAACCCATGCGACCTTTGACTAACATATCTTGTCGTTTTGCAGTCATAGCTTTTGCATGAACTCTGATTGCATCTCTTTGTTCTTCTTCATCCTCTGGCATCTTAAGTGAAAGACCTGCTTTCTTAAGACCAGTTTCAAATGATTGGTCTGAGTTTACTGGTCGTAAACCCATAGATTGAAAACCTAATTTTTTTGCAATAAGTGATTTACCACTGCCAGGCCCACCTGCCATAAAGACAGCTTTGAAAATGCCTGGGTCATTTATCCCCTCATTAAGTGATGCGTATGTCTCTTCCAATGTCATTTCTTATGTACTCTGGTATATGATGAAACTCTTCTGCGAGTCCCATTCCTTTTCTAACTGATTTATACAGTTGTTTTCCTTGTCTAAAAGTTCTTGGTAATGCAGAAGTAAATCCCTTCTCATCACCATCGAAAGCCATTGCTCTCATCTTAGATGCAGACATACCAGATATGTCATCTGCATCTGGGTCTCTTTCACCTGCTGATACCAATTTGATATCTTTAAAGTTGTAGAAACCATGTCTACCTTTTATACCATTGTATTTTGTAAGTAGACTTTCAAATTCTCTTAGTCTATCTGAACCAGCAACCATTTTAATACTTCTGTATCCTTGGTCATACAAGTCAACAACTACATCAAATACTGTTCTAGAATTAGATGTAGAAACTGTTACTTTTGCTGTTCTAAACAAGAGTTTCATGAACTTTGTTTTGGTTCTATAATCTAGTGGATTCTTCTTTGGGTCTTGACTATGACTTGTATAGATGAATCCATCATCTGAACCAGCAACCTGTTTCACTTTCATTGCAAGTTTGAGATGTCCAGCAGTCGGTGGATTAAACCTACCAAATGCAAACACAGCAGTTTGTGATTTTATCTCAACTATGTCTCTGAAAGATTTCATACTAGTATTTATGTATTTTCAAACTTCTGTTCGTTCATATTTATCTGAATAGTGTCTAATGCAACAAAATCATTACACTTTTCCCACCACTCTTTTAAATCTTCATCTGCTTGTAACTCTGAGATTACATGTTGTCTTATATGTGGTGTAACATTCATATGAGTATGAGAATGCATGTTTCCAGAGTCACCTTCTTGGAATTTAACTCTAACTTCATCATTAACAAAACCTAATTCAACCATTGCACCAATAACACCACTATTTTTATGCATAGAATCATGGTCTACAATCATTCTTCCATCATCTTCTCTTTTAAAAGAAATACCATGTTTGTAATCGATGAATTTGTCGTATGTTTCAAACATACTTTTACCATCCCATAAAGGTCTTGACAAGATGAATGTATGATTCATTTGTTGTCCATCTAAACCACCTAACAATAACCACTCTGGGTCTGTAAAATATAAAAGTCTTTTTGCAGAATTATAATATTTTTCCCATCCTTCTTCTGAGTTTGCAATACTATCGTATAACCAAGGAGAACCAATACCATTATCCATCTCAGTTATTAAACCAGATATAAATCTATCCCAAGGGTCTCTAATCAAAAGATATGATGTCCAATCTTCAAATAATGGTAAGGTTTGAAAAGGTGGAGTCAACTCATTATCACGATTAAAATATTGGTCACTTATACTAGCTGCATAGTCCCATTGATTGTACTCACCAAATGTGTCTATACAATCTTGACTACCTTTTATGATTAATTCTGCATTAGCAGTATGACCATTTGTACTATTGTGATGTCCTTGTATTTCTGAAATAAGTACTTTTCTTCCATTCTTTTTATAAATTGATTCAATTAAACTTTTATATTCATCATCATTTAACCATGTTCTAGGGTCACGATTATCATCTTCAATCCATACCCAATCATCATCAAACATTTCATTTTGATAATTAAAGTAAAATCTAATTGATGAATGACCTACCTTACGAGGTGCAGTGAGGATTACTTTTCTTTTTTTAGATATGAATGTTGGATGACATCTTTCCCAACATGATACACCATCGAAGTGAGGAATAACGATTCTACCATCTATTTCAAATTGATTTTTATCGTTCCAAGTTGCAAATTTCTTTAACGAGTTTGCCATAATATATCTCCATAATTTATTTGTCCCAGTCTTTTTGTACTGTAAAGTTATTTAGTGAGAACTCCATTCGGTCTACTAACTTTACTGCACCACCAAGATTATTATCAATTGCAACAAAACCTTCTGGTGCAACGACATCAAAACCATTACCTTTTTTAACAAACATTGCAGTCATCTGACTTGCTTTGTTTACTTTAGTAAGTATTTTTATTTTTGCATAATTTATTAATGCTTGAAACTCTACTAAAGTTTTGAGTAATAGTAAATTTTTTCTAACTTCTGTTAGAAGAATGTTCTTGTTTTTTTGTTTTGTCTTTTTTGCAGAATCAGATTTAAGTTTTCCAATCTGTGTATCCATTTTATCTTCGACAAATTTTAGATATCCATCTGCATGATTCTTGTAGTTTAGTCGTAGAAAGTTTGTTCCTTCTCTGACTTTACTGTTGTGATAAGTTTTGTAAGTTAATCCAGCATCAATTTTATTTTGCATATCTAAAAACTTTTTAAGTTGTGGTGCTTTTATCTTCTGGAAAACTTTACCTGTTCTGGACATTAATCTGGTTATTTCTGCACTATCTTTTTGTGTAAAGGTTGCAGTTCCAGATACATCATTGTATTCTGCATCATCCATCCATACCTTAGATGTTTTCTTAAGACCTTTTATGTTTGCACCAAAAGATGCTTTTAAATTCATCAATGAATCCCCAGTATATGTGGTATGGAATACAATACCTACCTGTGCAGCTCTCATTGTAGATGCAAGTTTAGATGTAGAAGGAACTGCATACATGATAGTATTGGGTTGAAATGTTTCATATGATTCACCATTGATATCTTGTTTTTCCAAGTCACCTTTAGTAAACATTAAGTCACCTTGAAGTATATCTGTGATACCAATATTTTTTAAATTTTTATAACATGCTTTAAATTTATCTGCAAGTTGTCCATCTAAATCTGCATCAATCTCTGCAATTGATGTATAGAACTTTGGTGTTTTGTTAAATAAACTTTTCTTTGCAACAAAAAACTTACCTGTCTCTGGGTCATTACCACAAAAGATTGCTGGAGCTCCATCCCACTTTACAGTGACATTAACACTTCTTTTACTTCCAGATACTAACATATCACGAAGTGACCTTATAAAATTTATAGATGCACGACCACCTTCAATACCACTATTGAATATTTCGTCTTCTATATGTTCTAAATGTACATTTGGACTTGGCATTATACTAGTGGGAATGATTTTGCAGATGATGTTATTTTAATATTTTGGACTTCTAATCCAAAAAAGTTTAACAATGCATTGAACATTCCTCTCCCTAAATCTTTAATCTTTTTAAATACTGCTTTGACTCTTTTCATAATTGCATTTAAGATTTTCTTTGCTTGATTCTTTATTGCAGAACCAACATCTTTAACCTTTTGCACTAGTCTACTGAACATCTGAAATTCGTCTAGTTGTTCTATCTTACCTTCATGTAAAAGTTGCATTCCTATTCTTTCATTCTGTAATTCTTCTTTTACAATTTGTTTGAAGTTTACTTTACCACTTCTCATAGAAAGATAAGGTTTAGAACCACCACCACCTGTTTTAAATGATACATAGAACTTATTTGTTTGTGCAAGAACTTTTGCATCCGATGGTTTATTCATAGGAAGGTGTTTAGTAATTGTTCCATTGTCTGCATTAAACTCTACTAATTCATTTGCAACTGCAAGTGGTTCTGCAAATTTTCCTACTCCAGTTGCAGCTTCATAACAGAAGAATTGTTTGAAATCTAAACTTTCAAATAAAGAATTCATTTCAGCAGTTAGTTCTTTTGCAGTAAATTGTAGGTTTTCCATTTGTTCTATACTTTTCTTTTGTGTTGGTGTTAAAGGTTTACCACTATCTCTAAGTTTTTCTAATGCACCTATAGTTCCTTTTTCATTCATTTCACCCATTTTCTTTTCTAGATTATCAATAACACTCTTAACTTGTCTAGGTGAATTATCTCCCATCATTGACATTGCAGACTCAAATGTTGATATTGTTTCTTCTTTTTTACCAGACATCAACTGTGAACCACCTGCTTTCTTTAAAGATATTTTTCTTTTTCTTTTATTACCAAGTAAATCTGTTTTAGGTGTTTTGTTTTTACCTTTCCATTTTGGATTTAGTTTTGCAGTAGAAGCTCCAAATTGTTCTAAATCTTTTATTCCTAATTTCTTTTTGAATGTTTTTCCAAGTTTAACTGCATCCTCACCATAGTTTGCCCAAAACTTTTCTGCTCTATCCCACTCTGCACCTTCTTGTTTATCATTGACTGCAACTGCAATTAAAGCTTCCCAATCTTCTCCTGCTGGTGTTGGATTTCCATCTGGTAATCTAGTAAAGTAAGAACCATAAGAACTTGCAGTACCAGCTAAAGTTATTGATTTACCATCTGGTGCTTTAAGTTGTTTCCTTGCATCACCTGTTCCTATATCTACTGGTAAATCTTTATCATCTTCAACTTCGAACACATCACCAGACTTGTATCCCAATGAATTAAGTTTACCCCATTTACCATTGTATAAAAATTGAAATCCTGTTTTATACTTTCCTTGCATTACAGATGCTTCACTTAAGTTTGAAATACCATCAAAGTGTACTTTAGACTCTTTTAAACCTAATGCATCCTTATAATGTGAATAAAATGCACCTGCGAGTTGATGTCCAAACTCTGTATCCGAAGGATAGTGAACTCCAGCAATCTGTCTAGAGCTTCCTATATCGTCTCCTATCTTTTTGATATTACCTTTGTGTTCAAATGGTACTTTGTCTACAAGAAATAAACTTATAAATCTACCTTCTGTTGCATGACCAGATGGATATGATGGTGTTTCTGCTGTCTTTAGTGGATAAACATTAAAGTTTGATTGACGAAAGAATGTAAGTACTTTTGATAGTTTTTGTGGTCTTGGTCTATTATAATGTAGTTTAAGTTGTAGTACAATAGGTGCAAACTGGTCTCTTAATAACCTACATTCTTCTAAATCTTTTAGTGGTAAGTCGTGTTTTTTGTAGTAATCTTTAAATGGTTTAAATAGTTTAGTATCAACCATATCCATAAATTCCTTTGCATTATCACGATATACTTCATAAGATTGTAATATTTTAAGTTCTTGTTTCGTAATTATAGATGAATTAGAAGGTGGATTATAGTCTGTCCATTGGTCTACTGGGAATTCTTTAAAGATACCTCTATCGTTTCCAAGTTGTTTTTTCCTTTTAGAAGTCATTGGCATATCATGACCAAGGGAATCAATTGGAGAGTTATCTTCTTTTAGGTGTTCGTAAAATGTTTGCATAATACTATTTATGTAAATAAAAAAGGGAACAATGCATTGTTCCCTTAGTAGCAATTTACTCTGTTAGTTATATGTGAATGTTTTCCTAACTTTATCCGAGCGGAAGGACGCTAATCGACTCTATCTATTTCCCTACGATTTCACTGGGTTCATTTCTTTAATCTATGTTGTTTTAAAAGATTGTCGTATTCTTCAATTTGGTTTTGAAGTTTGATTTGTTTGTCTTCACTTATTTTAAGTTTTCTTAGGTGTATAAGTTCTTTCTTCAAAGTGACTTTTCTTTGAAGTATATCAACTGTTGCATTACTACTTAAAGTACCAAGCTTGTTCCCATTATCAGACATATTGTAATCATTCCTATCAAAATGTATCGATTTCTCCTTACTCGTTTTCGATACAACAACCAAGGTAATGCATCTTCACCAACCTTGGGTATATATTTCTTATTATAGTATTTATACATTTTCAATCTCACCTTTTACTAATTTTAATGGACTTCTTAACTTTTTAAGTTCGTTAATTGTATCTCTTGCATTTTTGTGTAAGATACCAATTCCACCTTCTGACTCCCATGCTTCAATATTTTCTGGTCTGTCATCAATCAAAACATTACCTTTTTGTGCAAAAATCTTCTTTTGATTACCACTATAGGTGCATGTTACGACCACAAAAGGGTCTACATACTCTTTAATCCACTCTGTTTTATCATAAACTACCAACTGTCTGTTGATTGCACCAGCTGCTGTCAAAATCTCCCAGTTCAAACCAGTATGTTTGACATAACCAATTAATTCATGATAATCAACCATAGGTGGTAACTTTCTGAAACACCTTTTATCAGTTAATTCTTGTTTTCTTCTGTCATACTCAGAATGACCATAATTATCACTTCCTAAAGGATGTCCAATAAGTTCACTAATTCCTTTCTGAAAATCGACAAGGACACCATCCATGTCAATAAAAATGTTCTTTGGTACTGTTTTATTCTCCATGTAAATTTCTCCAATCTTGTACAGTATAACCTGTCATGATAAACTCCCTCTCATCATCATTAAGGTTAGGGAAGATATCTTGAATTAATCTCCTCTTTTGAGCAGGTGCATTCCACTCTGCAATTTGTTCTTGAGTAATGTCAAGATACATTTTGTTAACATTACCTGTTAGGGGACTTTTTCTTATTACTTCTACCATGTTTGTATTATACTAAATTATGTACCTATGAGTCAAACTACCTTAAGTAGTCTGGGCCATAGATTCTCATTGAGTTAGGGTCAATTCTATACCCATCAAATAAGTTTCCTCTTGGTGCATTCAAAGCTGGTGTTTTCCATCCAGCAGATTTGAGAATATCACCTTCTTTAAAAGTGATACCAGTTGCACCTTTTTGAAACTCTTTTTTGTTAATAAAACCCCATACTGAACGATGTTCACCATGTTCACAACTAATTATACGAATGTATTTTTGACCAACTGAATAAGTATGAGAGGTTTTATCTCTAGTGTGTTCCCATCTTTCATGCATTGCTTTTGTCAAACACTCACATAATCTTTCTACTTTTTCTTTTAACTCTGGACTCATTATGCAACCTCACTATCTACAAGAGGAGTAGGCAACTCTGCCTTCATCCACTCTATTAATTGACCCTTCATACTGAATGCATTGTAATCACCAGTACATTTAATCTCTATACCATAATCAGTTAATGTCAACTTGTAATATTTGTTGCCATCTATCATGTCATAACCATCTTTACCACTTAACCAATATGCATCATATTGACCTTTAACTGGAACTAGATTTAAATTAACTTTCTCTTTCAAAAAGTTGAAAAGTTTTGATATTGAGAGTTTACCCTCTCTTGATATCACTATTTCTGCATTACCTAATTTCATATTTACTCCTTAATTTATACATATATTATACTAAAATATGTACCCTAGTGTAAAGGTCTTTCGTTCCCATTTACAAGGATAGAAACTAAATTATAATTACCTATAATATCGATACCTATACGATACCTAACACTGTCACACATAAGTGACCAACTTGCATCAACATTAGACTTATCTAATGCAAGTTGCATTTCTTTAGAATTTAAAGGGATTTCCGAGACGACTCCATTGAAGTCTTGAATTTTGATACCATTTTTCATACTACTATTATATGAAAAAATGTACCTATATGTCAAGTATTGGGATGTCCTTCTTGTTGAACTTCAAAGTCATGATGAAGATTACCAGCTATACAATATCTATCTGTTTTAACTGTAACTGGTTTTACTTGATGAAACACATAAGAGGGAAACACTACTAATTGTCCTGTATGTGGTGGAATAAAAAGAAGAGGTTCACCCCATTGTCTAGTTTTCTCTTGCACATGTTCTGCACAATTTGATAAATCTATTTCAATACTACCATCTGGAACTTTACATAACTCTAAGGGTTGTGCAATTTCTGGGTCTTCAACATATGGATAGTATGTAAAACTCATAAAAGCTGGTTCATGAGAATGTGCTGGTGTAACATCATTTACTTCATATCCCATACCCCAAACTTGAGAAAAAACTGGTAAAAAATCTGGAACATGTACAAGATATTTTTTTATTTCAAAACCAACCCAATTTAAAAGTTGATGCATGTATGGACTATCAAATGATTTCCATCCTGTAAAGTTTGTTACTCCTGCGTTGATGGTATCATGAACACCTTGTCCTTTTCCATCCATATCAAGAATGTAGTTTACAAGATGATGATTGATGTCCATAATTTCTTTAGGAGCATCAATTGTTAAGACCTTAGTATGAGTTGATTGGTCTGGTAAGAAATTATATGTCCCATCCATCAGTTTTTTCTCCAGAGATTCTTTTACCAGATTCACTACTGTCGAAAGCTGGTGGAGAATCATGTAGTTCTTCTGTTGCAGATTGTTCACAATCATACAACTTCATACGACTTCTATCTACACCTATAATGAATCTTCTGAAATAGGTTGGGTCATTGTATCTGTTCTTCAATTGTTTGACCATGATTTGGTCAAGTTCTTCTAGTTCTTCTGTAGATATCAATGCAACCATCAAGTCTGCTGTTGCTGGTAGACCGAATGATTCAGATGTATCTTCTAGTCCAACATCTGTTGATGTAAATCCTTGTCTGTTAGTTTGTGTTGCAGTAACGATTGGTAGTTTAAATTCAACTGCAAGTCCTCTCATTTCTTCTGCAATACTCTTAACCATAGTGTAAGAATTTACAGTTGCACCTGCTCTCATTCTTGCAGATGCACAAATGTTTAGATAGTCAACATAAATAATATCTGGAACAAAATCTTTCTTGAGATTAAGTTCTTGTAGTAGATGTCTAAAATGACCTGTATGTGCAGTTGCAGTAGGATATTCTTTGACGATTAATTTACCAGTTGTTTTATCACGAATCGATTTTACTTTCTTATCATACATATCTTTTGGTAGATTTGAAAGTTCTTGGATGGGAAGATTCATAAGATTTGCATCGATTCTTTCTGCAATCTTTTCTTCACTCATTTCCATAGATATGTAAAGTACATTCTTACCCATCATAAGATTGTTAGATGCACAATGACACATGAATAGTGATTTACCAACACCTGTACCTGCCATAACAACATTCAAGGTTTTATTTGGTAAACCACCCTTCGTAATTTTGTTCATCATTTCAAGGTCAAATGGTAGTTTATCTTCTACAGTATTGTAGGACATAAATCTATCATCTGAATCTTCGATGAAGTCGTGACCTATATGTTGGTCGAAAGAAACTGATAATGCATCTTTTAGAATATCTGGAATCTCACCCTTTTCTCTAGATGATGACTTATCGATAATTTGAATACTTTCCATGACTGCATTATAGATTGCTCTATCCTTACACCATTTCTCAGTTTCATCTACTATAAAATCATGTGGTGTTTCCTCAGTGTTTTGTTTACACTGATTGATAACAGTCATTGCATTCTTTATCTCTTCGTCATTATGTCCAGACAAATCATTCAATACAATACCTAGAGCTTCATGAGTAGGACACTCATTATACTTCATAAAGTATTCACTAATTTGATTATATACTAATCGTTCAGACCTATCTGAAAAGTAATCTTCTTCAAGATAAGGAATTACTTTTCTAGTAAATGTATCTGAAACGAATAGATTTTTTAAGATTGATTCTTCTATTCTATTCTGCAATTACTTCACCTGTTTCTTCATCAATAACTTCTTGAACCTCTTCACTTCCATATTTAAATTCCTTTTTACAACATTCATTTAGTTGGTCTAAAATCTCTGGTGTGAAATATGTTTCTGGGTTGTTATTGATTGTTTTACCAAACTGAGTTTTACCATCTGGTAATTCAATTCTTGTTGATGTTTGTTTAAAGATACCATACTTTAATGCAAGGTCAAGTAGACCATAATATCTATCTAGACCTTTATCATATGTTAGTCTAACATCAACCATTTTGTTTTCAACTGTAAGTCTTGATTTATGATTCTTACAATGAATAATATTACCAATAATTTCTGTCCCATCTTTTTCTTTCTTTTTGGATAGATATACGATAGATGAAGCTGCATACTTCAATCCACTACCACCACCCATTTCTTTTTGTGGGAACATAGAACCAATTACATCGTAAGTATGGTTTGTTACTATCATCGGTATTCCAACCTTACCAAGTTTTAAAGTTAACACTCTGAATGTACCTTTGATAACCTGTGCTTTAGTCATGTCTCTAACATTTTTACCAGAACCAATATCTTCTGTTTCTTTGATTGTAGATAACATACCAAGTGAATCAAGAACAAAGAAAAGTTTTTCATCACCTTTTCTTTGTTTTTCAAATCCATCAATAATATTAACTGCTTGAGTTCTAAACTCCTCTATAGTTGTAACTGGAACAAGAAGAATACGATTTGTATCTATTCCTCTTTCTTCTAACATTTCTTGAGTCAATGCAGACTCAGATTCAAAATAAACTACATTACCTTCTGGATTGTCTTCTAAAAACTTTTGCACCATTCCTAATGCAAAGAATGTTTTACCTGTTGCAGATTCACCTGCCAATGCAGTTATTTTATTAGATGGGATACCACGATAGATATCACCACTTACTAATGCATTAAAAATATAAGAACCTGTATCAATATAACCATCGACATCACCTGCCACGATTCCATCTGATACAACTCCTGCTAAATCATTACCACTTGCTTTTGCAAGGTCTTTCAATAAATTCATAATATATTCCTCGACTTGTTATACTATTATACTACCAATCTCTATTCTGTCAACTGAAAAAATCTTCTAGGGATGACACTGGTTCAGTTGACCACCCTATCTTTTCAAGTATTAGTTTTAGAGGTTCAATGAATGATTTATCAAACTGTAAATCATAATCAATGTAAGAATGAAGTTCAAACTCTTTGGGTAAAGTACTTATGAAACCAACAACATTCTCTTTGATTGGATTAGGTACTTTTAGATATAAGAATCTCATATGTTCACCACTCTGAATAGACTCATATTTCATATCTATTTCTTTTTGTTTTAGATAGTGATTATAAAGAAGTGATGCTCTTACATGCATCGGTGTTGACTTCTTGTAGATTGTGACTGCATTTTCATACTCAAAGATACCATTTACCTTTCTAGGGAATGCAATATCATATGGGTCTAGTCCTTTGAATTCTGTTCTTGCATTATCAACAAACTCATGGACAAGTTTTTCGTCACCCTTCATGACAACCTTCAATGCATCTTCTAGTTTTTCACGAACCCATTGTGGTGTGGATGACTTTGCAGTTTCGATACCCATCATCTTGAGTTTTGGTTTTGTTAGACGAACACCTTCATTGTCATATACATTCATGATGTATCTTTTCTTTGCAGTCCAGATTGCTTTATCTGCTATCACCTCTCGACCCATGACCATCTTGTTTTGATATGCATTGGTATAATCTGCAAGTTCTGAATAACAATTATTAATTACATCTTGCATTTTACCACTTGCAACTTGGTCTAGAAACTCAATGGGATTTTTGGGTTGAACACTCTTGATGAGCTCATCAAATCTTACATAAATTGAATCAGTATCAATTGCAACCACATAATCATCCTCAGTACCCAAAATGTTATTTAAGTACATGTTAACTGCATTTTCAACCCATTTAATTGCAAGTTGACCACTACTTGTCACTGCCTCTGCAAGTCCCAACTCAAAATATCTAAACCACTCATTACCAATTGCACCATAAGCACTGTTCAAAGAAATTTTACGAACCATTTGATTGTTGTATGCAATTGCAATCTTTCTGTTCAATTCTTGTTTTCTTCTAGGGTCATCTGTGGATTCAAACTCTTTCTGGTGTTCAATCATCTTTTTCTTCCACAACACTCTTTCATCATACAAGTTCTCTAATACCTCTGGAAGAAATCCTTGTTTTCTTTTACTGAATCTTGCACCATTTGGTGTAGTTGCAAAGTCACCTTCTATTTTAATTTCTTTGTTCAACATCTTTTCTACATTTATAGTATCCATTGTAATACCATTATAAGTCTCTGGACTAATGTTATATTGCATAATCAAATGTGGATACAGACTGTTTAAGTCAAACGATACAACCCACTCATGCATTCCTATCTGAGGTTCTTTAACATATGCACCCATGAACTTTTGTTTTTTAGGTGATGATGACCTAGATGGTGGAACAATAATGTTTTGTTGTCTTAGACGATTGAATATTAAAATGTCCCAGTATCTTACTTGTCTAAATGCATCTAGATAGTTGCACTTTGCAGAGTACGACATTGCAAGTAGTAGACCCATAAGACCTAGTTTATCATCTAGTTCCTCAACCAAATCTACATCACGAACATTATATTCTAGAAACTTCTGATAATCTTTCTTGTAGAATAGATGCATTGCACCAAACTCTTCATAGTTAATTTTACCTTTACCAAGTTCTATTTGTGATATGTTTTCTAGTTTGTAACTATCTCTTCTTTTAAATGTAAACTTTTGATAAAGTTGTAAGTAATCTACAACCTCAACACCAGTTAGTGTGTATGCTTGTTGTTTCTTGTTAAAGTTTTCCCACTCACGAACAGTTGTTATATTCCATGGTGAAAGTTGGTCTGCTATAGTTGTACTGAATAGTTTAGATATTCTATTGTAAAGATAAGTAATATCAAACTGGTCAACATTCCATCCAGTTATAATGTCTGGATATATCTTTTTATATTCTTCTAGGAAAGTTTTGAGAAGTTCTTTCTCATTTTTACAGTGAAAGTATTTGATGTTTGGGTCATTGTGTTCCCATGGTTGTGTACCAAAAACATATTTGGTATCTTTACCAAACAACTTAAATGTAATTGCATTGATTTCTTCTGCAGCTTCTGTTGGTTCTGGAAACCCATTTTCACATTCACATTCTATATCAAGGTTCATGATACGAATATGTCTCATCATCCACTCTATATCTTGAGGGAAATGTTCTGCAATGTAAGCGTAAGGATGTCTCTCAATCCCATGTACATCAAAACCTTCTACATCTTTCCACTTCTCACGAAACTGTCGTGCTTGTGCAATAGAGTTAAACTTTTTAGGTTCTAGATTTTGTCCTTTTACAGAACGAAAGGATGAGTCTTTGTTTGTTGGAACATAGAAAGTAGGTTTGTATTGTACTTGTTTTTGTACATACTCACCATCCTTGAACTCACGAACAAGGATGAGATTTCTATGTTGATAGACATTTGTATAAAAGTGCATATAACTAGTATACTACTAGATTACTTTTTGGTCAACAAAATGTTTTTGCAATACTTGGATGTTTTCTTCTGCAGCTGCAATTTTTACAATTTGAGAATTGATTGCATCTAATACATCTGGATGTTCTCCAATACCTGCTGGGTTATGTAAATAGATTTCTATATTTGCTTTTGCTTCTGCAATTTCACCTTCGTACTTTAGAATTAGTGCATTTACGATTTGTTTTTTCATGTTACAATTTTTGGGGTTGGTGGTGTAATTACTTGTCCAGTAATTGATTCGTATTGATTACGAAGTTTTGTCTCTGGTTCTGCTGTAAACACAATGTTTTTGTAATTTACCATAATCTCTTCATTCTGTGCCATTGAACCATAAGGAACTAACTGTATGTTAAATCCTTTTTCAGTTTGTGACATTAGAATACCTAGAGGATTTTTTAGTTTGACTTCCACTGAATCGTGTTTGTCTTCAATCCACTCTGTTACTAGTTCTTCACCTGTAACTAATTTTAAATATTTTATAATCATACTTCCTCTAACATTGTCATTAATCGTTCTGCACGATTAGTAACTTGGTTATACCATCTAGAATCCCTTCCCTCTTTTGCAGCTTCTTTCCAATCATTTCTTTCGATTGCAGCTTTAAAGTTTTTGAATTTAGATAGTCTTGTCATACCCATGTTAAAGGTCATATTAACTAAAACTCTTTGAACTTCGTCTGGATAACTTTCTAAGTCTGGATATAACTTTCCACATTCTTCAACATGTTCAAAAAAGTCATGAGCCCAAACTTCATTTACTCTATCTTCTGTGATAGGAGCTCCTACAGACATCCCATGTTCTGGGTCTGTCTCTTTAACTAGGTGTCCTATTCCAAAAGTAGGATAACCTAAATGGTCTTTATAGATTTCATAAACGACACCTTCGTCTCTCATGATTTCTTCTTTTAATTTACTTGGATTCTTGATGTTCATCTTTGAGTAACTCCACGGCTTTTTCACCTTGTTCTTCAAGCAGTTCAATAAGTATATCACCCATGATTTGATTAAACTCTTTATCATCTGATATAGTGTCTTTCATTGAGTCTGGACATTTCCGAACTGCTCGAGTAAAATTAATTGTTGGTGGTTCACCTTCTTTTACTTCTTCGAATTGAACTTCACCATAGGTATATATGACTCCTTCATATTTACCCCCAGTAATCTCGATACCATTCTCACCATCTTTAGCATTGATAACGAGTTTGTAAGTGGCTTTAGACATTACTGTGCTTTGTAAACTTGGTTTACGATTTTAGATTTAACTTCTCTAGAATTAACCTTAACACCAAGTTCAGTTCCTTTTTCAACTAATTGTGCTTTGGTAAGTGCAGTCAGTCTTGCTTTAGAAAGTTTTACTGGTTTAGGTTCTACTACTGGTGGTTCACCAACAATAGTATCTGCCTGTTTAATACCAGTGTAAACTATACCAATGACAATACCTAGGATACCAAGTCCTATTATAAAATCAACAATATTTTCCATTATTTATCCTCTTCATTTGATTCAGTTATTTCTTCTTCTGAATCGTTGGTTACAAAATTCAAACCAAAGTGGTCTTTAACTTCTTCTAAAAACACCTCTGGTTTACTCTTTTCATATGGGTCTGTCTGACAATTGTCTTCTAGGTTTGGTTCTATGTTCATTATTTCGACTGTTCCATCAATAACTAACATTGCATATCTCCAAGACCTTAACCCAAATCCTAAGTTTTCTTTTTTAACAAGAAGACCTAGTTGTCTTGCAAGTTCACCATTACCATCTGGTAAAGGTTTTACTTTTTCGATACCTAAGCTTTCGAACCATGCATTCATGACGAATGTATCGTTTACAGATGTGCAGTAAACTTCGTCAACACCAGCTTCTTTAAACTGGTCATACATTTCTTCGAAAGTAGGTAATTGGAAGGTTGAACATGTTGGTGTAAATGCGCCAGGCAATCCAAACACCACGATAGTCTTATCTTCCATTAGACCATCTAAACTGACCTCATCCCAGTCACCATCTTTTCTCATTTGAAAATGGACATCGTGAAGGTCATTTAAATTTCCTTTATTTAACATAATATAGTCCTATAAAAATATTTATACTATATTTAGTATACCACGAGACTGGGATGTGTCAACCTTTTATTTACTATTGAAACCCCATCCATGTTCTGTTAAGAACTGTTTAGGTAATTTCTTATTTCCAATAGAAATCTTTCTAGGTTTCTTTTCTTCTGGAATAATTTTAGTAATAGGAATTCCAAGAATACCATCTTGTATAGATGCAGAACCAACTTCTACATCATCTGCAAGAACAAATTTTCTTGACCATTTCCTAGCTGCAATACCAGTGTGAATTGCATGATTATTTGCAACTCTCTCTGGATTTGGATTCTCTTTATCACCAACGACTTTTAGTTCATTTTCTTGAACTGTAATGTCGATATGGTCTTTACCGAATCCAGCACACGCAATCTCGATAACAAAATGTTCGTCATCAATTTTTGTGATATTATAAGGTGGGTATGATTGACTGTTGTTTCTTTGAACATCATCTATTCTTCGAAAGAAGTCATCCACACCAATTGAGAATGGACTTGTCAGTTTTAACATTTCCTGTAAGTCCAGCGTAGTTAATTTTACCATTTTTGCCTCCTGTTTTTAGCAAGGTTAAATTGTATTTGGAATCTCCCAGTGAGCATTCCTATTAGTATATATGGGGATTAATCTTTAGATTTCAAGTATTTTTCAACAATTTCTTTAATTTTTTCTAATTTATACCATAGACTAGAATAAACTTCTATTTTATTTTCTGGATATTCTACAATATATCTTTTATAACCAAATATTCTTTCCGAAAAGATTCTTACATCTCCATAATTTTCTTCTAATAATCTCATAGTTCCTATTATCTCATGAAACTGTGTTTTGTCAAGTTATCTTTTACTACATCTTTTCTCTGCACTTCGCCAGACATTATAATTATTGCCTACAACCAATGACATTAGAAAATTTATTTCATCCATTGTTTGTGGTGTAAGAGCTTCTCTTTTCAAATCATATTCAATTGCTGGTGTAAGAACTACAGTCTTGATAGCAAACATCTTTTGCACTGATGGTCTTTCACCTGCTATTGGATTGAGTTCTCTAAC
>Ga0163180_10000360_pt1 | contig 26275 bp, 19 predicted proteins | sample AtlANTMetagenome_2_FD_109647 | JGI IMG/M metagenome (GOLD analysis project Ga0163180, IMG submission 109647) | Marine eukaryotic phytoplankton communities from the Atlantic Ocean - Atlantic ANT 4 Metagenome | ecosystem: Environmental > Aquatic > Marine > Oceanic | place: North Atlantic Ocean...
GTTGTGCCGACATCACGACGGTATGAACGCGAGTCGGGTTTCCATCCACGTACTCCACTGTGACTTGGCTTTTGGCATCGGGGCGAGCCCAATCCATGGCGCCTGATTTCCGAAGGTCTGCATATTTGCGAAGGAGCTCGTGGGAGTACTGGATGCTCATGGGCATCAAGTCAGGAGTCTCGTCGCATGCATAGCCGAACATCATGCCTTGATCTCCGGCACCTTGTTCGTCGTGAAGGCCTTCGCCCTCTGTCACACCCTGAGAAATGTCTGGGCTTTGTTGCTCGAGGGCGACCTGGATTCCACAGGTGTTGCCATCGAACCCTTTATCGGAATGGTCGTAGCCGATTTCATTAACGACTTTCCGGATGAGCGTAGGGTAATCCACCGTCGCAGATGACGTGATTTCGCCGGCGACCACGACGAGACCGGTCTTGGTCAAGGTCTCACAAGCGACACGTGCATTCGGGTCTTGCTTCAGATGAGCGTCAAGAATGGCGTCCGAGATTTGGTCGGACATCTTGTCTGGGTGGCCTTCAGAAACGGATTCTGATGTGAATAAATAGTTGGAGGGCATCGATTTGTGCTCCGTTAAACGCGACAAAAGTCACGTGTGTTGTTTTCGCGAAGACCTACCTCTACGCAGGCGAGGCCTAGGGTGCAAGCATTGATTGCTCAGCTTGTTGTTTCAAAGCCCGCTTGGATCAGTTCAACGAGTGCATTGATGAGCTCTTTTTCACCTTCGCCATCGGCTTGAATGGTGACGACAGTGCCAATTTTTGCGAGCAGGGAGGTGATTCCCAGCAGGCTTTTCCCGTCCACGCTCTTGCCGTTTGCCGACAGGGTGACTTTGGCAGGAAATCGATTTGAAATCACCACCAGCCGTGCTGCAGCTCGAAGATGCAGGCCCGTTTCGTTGATGATGGCGACGCGAGATTGAGTCATAGGTTTTCTCTTAGTTTCTGGTGGAGAGCCAAGTCGCCGAGCTGGTCACATTGCGTTGACCATATTGAAGGACGTCCGCGGCAAGGGTCTCAAGGTCTTTTTCGGTACGGTGGAGAAGGGCGCGGAGCACCATGGCGAGATTGACTCCCGTGAGGACCTCTACGTTCCGTTCTGCCAGTAAACTCAATGCAAGGGTGGATGAGGTGCTACCGAACATGTCTACGAGGATCAAAACACCCTGGTTTTGATTCACGGTGTCGTAGGCCTCTACCAATTGATCCCATGCCATCGTGCGGTCCATATGGTCATCAATGGTGACAGCGATAGCTGCTTCTGCAGTTTCACCGACCAGATCAATGGCGGTGCCGAGCAGGGACAGCCCGATTCCTCCATGAGTTGCAACCAAGATACCGACCATCGGAACTCCACGAATCCGGGGTCCCGTATCGTTTGATGTCCAATGCGGCGACAATTGCGGGCATTAGAATCGGTGTGTGGCAACTTAGAGTGGCGAGCCGTCGGGTCTGAAAAAGTCACCTGGACAAGTGCGAGCGTGATTCTTGCTGAAATTGGTCATCTCAATCAGGTTGTTTTTGACTTGCCCCGCAGCGATTCGAGTGCCCAATGCCACAGGTATTCGACCGCCTGGATCGGACCATGTGTGGTACATGACAAACGTTTTCCCACCCCCTAAATCGATGAGAAGCCAAGAGCCTTTGGCCCAGCGGATGGGCACGCCTTCGCCGATCAATGTTTGATCGAGAGACGCGATAAGATTCGAGTCTCCTTGTCGGTCCTTCCAGGCTACCTCCCATACCTTTCCATTTGATGACTGATAAAGGGAGCTGTTGAAGGTCATCTGCACCACCCACCAGCGGTCGGAAATGATGGGCATTTTCATGTATTGCAAGAGTGTGTGGCCATCCCGGCGCGCCACTCCATCGACCGTCTTAGAGACATCTGCTGCCATAAACTCAGCATGATGGTCTTCATCGGAGACCCCGCGCCAGAGAAGTTCGATGGGGATATCGAAAATCCCGAGTGCATAGCCTTTTCCCGCCTTGACCTCTTCAACGACTTCAACCCCGCTGACGAGACCGCCACCGAGCACCTCCGCCACTTGTTTCAGGTTGATTTTAGGTGCCGATTTGTCGATTCTCCGGGTCCCCAAATCCTCAACTTGCCCAAGCAATGTTTGCGCATCCGGTGTTCCTGCCATGGCGGCCATAAATGGAAGGAACAACAACGTCATGGTCATAAGATAACTCAAATCCTGTCGGGATCCTTGCTTGCCGGGTTCCCTTGGTCGTGTCACCATCACCTAGAAATGACTCGCCATCAACCAGAAGCTGAACGCCGAGCGCAGATAATGCGGGCCGCACGTTCGTTATTTGTCGAAAGCGGATTCTTGAACACGCGCATGGAAGACGTGGCAAAGCGTGCACAGTTGTCGAAGGGCGCCGTATACTTCTATTTCAGCTCGAAGCGTGACCTGTTCAATGCACTGGTCGACGAGGAACACCAGAACACCCTTAAGTTTTTGGAAGAAGCCACCCAAGATCCGCGGTCGCCAGCCGAAAAGCTGATTGACGTCGGCGTGAAGTATTTGGACTACTTTGCGGGCCTAAAGAGTCCACCGCGCTTTTTCATGATCATGAACGAAATGGCGATTCGCGATGAGGCGATCCGGGAACGAGTCACCCGTATTCACAATCGTTTTGTGGAAGATGTGGGCGGACTGATCGAGCAGGGTATCGCTTCGGGGCATTTCAGAGCTATGGACCCTACGGCTACCGCTTTAATGCTCAAAGCAGTCATCGATGGCATCGCTGGGCAAGCTGCCGTGGGAATCCGACCCGATGTGCAGCGACTATCTACGGATGGGGTTCGACTGCTTCTTGAGGGGCTCGTGGCCGATCATAAGGAAACGACGCATGAATGACGTGGTGAGACAGGCGGTAAGGCATGCGCGCTGGCGTTGGGTTGGGGCCCCTTTGTTATTCAGTGGGTTCGGCCTGCTGGGCATCGCCGTGTATCGAAGCGCACTCGGAGGCTCGTTCTGGGTCGTTGCGCTCAGCGCTTTGGGGACGGGTTTGGCTTTGGCATCTTTTGGTGCCAACCACGATGCGGCTATGGGACTGGCCTTTAAAGGCCGAGAAGAGGGTTTACCTCGCGCGCTAAAAGACGAATTGGGTGAAGAGCTTGAGAAAGACAGAGATGCTGTTCTTGCTCTGCGTCCCGCACCCAAAGTGGCTTTGGCCATCCCGTGGGTAGCCGTGTCTATCCAAGTCTGGGTGGCAAACCATTTGTTTGGATTGGGTGCATGACTGCCGACAAAATCGCATTCGTTGCGGGTGACCGACAAATTTGGACGATGAATGCGGCTTCTGGCGATCACAAACAAGTCACCTTTGGTGAAGGCCCGGGAGCGCGAAGCCCCTGGGGAGTTTTGGAGACGCGCGATCACAGCAGTTGGCCTTGCTGGTCTCCGAATGGACGATGGCTGTCCTGTTTTCAAACCCGCGTGGGGCGAAATGGTGATGGGGTGGTCTGGCTCTCTGTTTTGGAAGCAAACGGAGTAGAGGAGCAGAGGCTGTCGTCCATTGAGAGTGGAATTCCGATTTATGCTCAATGGGCTCCCGATTCCAGTCAAGTGGCTGTGTTGACACAAGAAGAGGAGCATTTGTCGCTGGGTGTCTGTACCTTGGATCAGCTTGGAAGCTACCGGCTGATGGCTGAAGGTCTACCGATGTTCTTTTCGTGGACCCAAGATGCCCAGAAACTGTTGATTCATAGCGGTTCCGATGGGGAAACGTCATTGGTACTGCGCGATGTTTCGGGCGACTCACCGGATGAGTTCTTTCAAAAGTCTCCAGGAAATTTCTGTACGCCTCTTGTGGTTGGAAATCAGGCTGTTTTTGTGGGCAGAGATGAGGCTCATGGGGTTTTATGTGTGTCCGATTGGGCCGGTAGCCGCATTGAGGGAATCACGGGAGTGGAAGGCTTGGTGGCTGTCGTGGCGTCCCCTGCTGGCCGCTATTTGGCTTTTAGCGGTGCCCCTCCCGGAAATCGGCAGCCTTATCAAGGATTGTGGATTGTCGATCTCGAGATTGGGCGGGTTCGCCGAGTGTCCGATGCGAGCATCGTCGCATTTTTCTGGATGCCGGATGAGTCGGGTCTGGCCATAGTGACTCGTGGACGAGGTCCAGCGGAGATGTTTTGGTCGCTTCAGTTGATCGATGGGACGGAAGCACACCCTTTGGCCAGCTTTTATCCCAGTCTCGACCAGAAGTTCTTTCTCCACTTTTTCGAACAATTCGCCGTTAGTCATTGTCCTATCTCTGCGGACAGCAGCCGTCTGACCTATGCTTCTCACCCGAATCCGAAGGGTGGGGGGACCGATACGACATCGCACATATGTACGGTGAACTTGGACGGGCGTGAGCCGAACGTTGAACTTTTGGCTCCGGGAGACTTCGCGGTCTTCTCACCGTAATGCCTTCCAGTCTTTGGTCGGAAGGGCTTCCGAAAGGGGCGGTGTTTCGGCGGCGATCACGTAGAGGGCTCGCCGGTTTGCAGGTTCGTCCACTTCGTCTTTGGTGACCACGGCTTGCGCATTTTCGCCAAAGCCTTGGTAGTGGACGGGGTAGGGAAACCCATGGGCTCTAAACCAGCCGGCTAAGCTCGCCGCTCGCTTCTCAGACAAGACTTTGTTGCTGACTCTGTTGCCGACGGTATCGGTATAGCCTGCCACATAGAGGGCCATTGGGATTTCGAAACCCAGTTTACTGCCTTCAAACCTTGATAATACAGCATCGATCTTTGATTTTGCACTCTGCAGTTTGTGGACTTCTGAAGGGTTGATCGTGGCACTGCCGGTACTGAATACGACTTCTTCATGGGGAATCTTGTAGGACCACGGAAAGAGATCCAAGGTGGTCGACATACCGGAAGTTCCGGTGGCGGTCAGTTTCAGCCGTACGATGTTTCCGGGGGATTGTTCCCATTGAATTTCCGCAGGGGTATTGTTGACATTGGCAATCGTGGCCGCCCCGATGGCTTGGCCAGTTTCGCCAAAGACGTCCAGATCGAGGCGATTGATGGGTTGACTTAAATGCACGCGAACACGATTGGCCTTGAGGTCGAGGTCTTCCATCGTGACTCTCATCTGGATCGGATTTTGGACGGCCACTTGAAACTGTAGAGGCATGCTGCCGTAGGTTCCGTCCACGAACTGTCCCTCAAGTTTTCCATTACAGGTATGGTTGCCTGGGGGAACAGGCAGTGAAATGCGGACCTCGCTACCGGGAGATGCGGGGCCTTTATGAGTCGCGGAGACACCGGAACAATCGAGGATCACCGAGAGGTGTGTGGCGCCCACCTGCGGACGGATGATCAGAGCGGGTTGTTTAGGGGCGTGCACGGTATGAACTACCTCTAGTTTTATGGCTTCCTGAGCTGCGGCTAGAGAAAGAAACATTGTGAACCAAACCATGGAACCTCCGAATACCCCTTAGCGTAACGCTAGGTCACCGGGTTAATCCGCGAACCCAACCCATAAGTGTTGAGTAAAGCTGTAGGAGCCCTCATGAAAGATATTCTCCGTCGACTTGGAATCGAAGACGTCAACCCCGGTGCATGGGCGGGCGCGCCTATCCCTGGAGACACTGGGGAGGTGGTGACATCTTACAGCCCCGGTAATGGTGAAGCCCTTGCCTCCGTTCGGTTGGCTGGAGTGGCGGAGTACGAACAGATCGTATCTGCTGCGACAGAGGCCTTTGAGCGGTGGCGGATTTTACCCGCTCCTCAGCGGGGAGAGATTGTCCGACAGATGGGTGAAGCCATGCGTGCTCATAAGGACGATCTCGGGGCACTGGTGACCTTGGAGGTCGGCAAGATCCTGTCGGAAGGTTTGGGTGAAGTTCAGGAAAGTATCGATATGGCTGACCTGGCAGTGGGAATGTCTCGCCAACTGTTTGGCCTGAGTATGCATTCGGAACGCGCTGGGCATCGCATGTATGAGCAGTGGCACCCGCTGGGTATCGTGGGCTGCATCACGGCTTTTAACTTTCCTAATGCTGTCTGGGCTTGGAACGCCATGGTCGCTTTAGTGGCTGGAGATGCGGTCATCTGGAAGCCTTCGCTGAAGGCCCCGTTGACCGCAATTGCTACCCATCGACTTTGCGATGAGGTTCTGGCTAAACACGGATTCTCGGGTTTGTTGGGTCTAATTATTGGTGGCGACGCGGACGTGGGCGAAACCCTCATCGCCGACTCCAGGTTGCCTCTGATCAGCGCCACCGGATCGACCCGGATGGGTAAGCGCGTCAACCAAGTGGTGGCAGGCCGTTTGGGAAGGTGTCTTCTCGAACTGGGCGGTAACAATGCCATTATTGTGGAGCCCGATGCGGATCTGGACCTCGCGATTCGAGGCGTGGCGTTTGGAGCCGTAGGGACGGCTGGCCAACGTTGCACTTCAACGCGACGGCTTTTCCTTCACAAATCCATCGCCAAGGAGTTCACGGACCGTCTGGTGGCCGCGTACAAGCAGGTCCCCATTGGTGATCCGATGGATTCAGGCACACTCATGGGGCCCCTCATCGATGATGATGCAGTGGCCATGTACACACAAGGCATCACTGACATCCAGGCGGAGGGCGGTGAGGTTCTCTGTGGGGGAACCGTGCTCGAACGGCCGGGCAGTTATGTCACTCCTACAGTTGTACGTGGTCGTCCGGATATGGCCATTGTTCAACACGAGTTGTTTGTTCCGATTCTTTATGTGTTCGAATATGAGGACATTGAAGACGCGATCCGTTGGCAGAATGATGTGCCTCAAGGGCTCTCCAGCGCCATATTTACCGATAGCTTTCGGAAAGCGGAGCGGTTTTTGGCGCACCACGGATCGGATTGTGGAATCGCCAATGTCAATATCGGAACCTCCGGTGCAGAGATTGGTGGGGCCTTCGGCGGTGAGAAAGAGACCGGAGGCGGCCGTGAGGCCGGATCGGATTCGTGGAAAGCCTATATGCGTCGTCAGACATGCACGTTGAACTGGAGTACGGATCTTCCGCTGGCTCAAGGCGTGAAGTTCGATATCTGATGGACGAAAGGATGAGCATAGGGGCCCGTGCTGCGCTCGGAAGTAGCCTTTTATTGATGTTTTTCGTGGTGTATGCCCAGACCCATTTGGACGAAATCGTGGCCTTTGTTCAGTGGGTCACCGCTTCTGTGATCGAGGATGAGTTTGGCATCACGAAAGAGATGCTTGAAGGATAATCAAGTCAAGAAAGCGTGTGACTATAGGCACCTTTTGTTGCGGGTGACTGGATAGCTAACTAAAGTGCGGCCCGCGACGCGTGAAAGCGCATTTAGGTTTTTGGTACTCAATTATTTTTGAAGGGAATGTGACATGAATCAACGACGAATCACAGTTTTGCTCGCTGCGTTACTCGCGGTAGCCTGTGGCAAAGATGAAGAAAGCGGCGGCGCTTGTGATGAGCTTGCCGAAAAGGTTTGCGCCTGTGAGAGTGTAGCGGACCAATGCGAAACGCTGTCTACTTATGCTGAAGATAACGCAGGTAAGTCCGAGGCAGAAGAATACTGCGAACAGCAACTTGCGCTACTTCCAACGGAATGCGGCGGCGGTGGCGGCGAAGATGCCGATGCTGATGCGGACTCAGATGCAGACGCCGATGCGGATGCAGACGGTGACGCCGATGCCGATGCTGATGCCGATGCCGATGCCGATGCCGATGCCGACGCAGACGCTGATGCGGACGCTGATGCAGATGCCGACGCGGATGCCGATTCCGACCTTGACGTGACCAACTTGGGTTGGGTGATGTACGCCATCTGGGACGAAGCAGAAGGTACACTTGATCCCTACGTTGTGGGCGAGGACCTGGCGTCAGATGGTGTAGCGTTTGTTTCTACCGTACGGGTGAACTTTAGACTGGTCAGCCAGGATTACTTCACTGCCACGACTGAGGCGGCTCAGGAAGCGGCCATGTGTGAGATTCCTGCGGTCTTTGCTACTGAGGTTTCCGAAGATGCGACCATCGTTCGAGATTACGCTCCGTATGATATGGAGGCCTACGACTACAACTGGAATATGGAATCTGAAGATGATCCCGTAACCATTGGTGAGGGAAGCGTTGCGCAGGCCTTTGAGGGCGGACTCGTACTCTTGTACGATTACATGTCGGACAACTGCTACAACGTCGATCCAGACATCCTGGATAAGTTCCAAGGTATGCACTTTGGCTTAGGCTTCGGACCGTTAACCGACTCCATCGATGACTTCTATTCAGAAGCCGACTGGTGGGATAGCGAGGCAGAGGCTGCCATGATGACGGGGTACACAGCGTACAACCGAGCGACTGAAGGCGGCGGCTATGACTTCGTCGGATATGATTGGTCTTACGCAAACCTCTTCGAAATCGACGATAGCGTCTGCGCAGAGTTGGAAATCGATGAAGAGGGCACCACCGAAGAACATTGCGGTGGCCTGGTCATTAACGAAGACGAAGAGTTGACCTATGCCAACCAAAACGTGGACATTGGCTCACGTCGTCATTTCATAATCTCCAGTTCCATCCTCTACGCTGGCCTGGCTGCTTTCGAAGGTGTGGATATGAGAGATGGATTTGACTGGTTCTATGAAGACACAGGCGAGTAATCGTCAGTCGCTTTCGTAAGCACTAAAAAAAAGAAGGCCCGTAGCTCAAACGCTACGGGCCTTTTTTTATAGGCGATTGAAGAGCTTTTCATTTGAAGGAAGGGAGTCTGCCTATGGGAAGTCTGACGATTTTCCCGGAGCATTGCACTTCAGTATTTATGGCATGGCTGCTATAGAGATTGGATGTGAATCTGGCCCGGAATGATAGATTCTGTTTGCGTTGGCCTGAATGGGGTTTATCAGCGGGTTGTCCTGATTATTCGTGCGGTGAGGTTGGGGTGCTTTGGTTCGCAGTGTTCGCTATTCTGCTTCCGATCCAGGCCGGGGCTAGTCCACCGAAGAAAAAGCCTCAGTTGATTGAGATCGCACGACTGGTACGGGCCCAAAGGTACTCGCAGGCCATTCGGGATGCCCGTCGGGCTTTGCAGTTGTCCCCATCGGCGGATGGGGTGCGCGCGCTTTTGGGGATTGCATTGGTTCGAAATGGCGACCCCGCTTCTGCGTTGCCGCTGCTTGAGCAATCTCAAGGTACGCGCGGCTATATCGAATTGGGTGGTTATGGCGCGCATGCGGATGCCTTACGAGCAGCAGGTGTGGGCAGTCCTTGGGCGATTCGCAGCCAACGACTGTCTGAACAATTGTCGGACCGACAAGTCGTTCAAACATTGAGTCAGGGTGTCGACGACATGTTGACGATAGGCGATGTGCGAGGCGCAATCACACTGGGAGAGCGTGCCGTAGCATGGGACCCGGATGCCCCTGCCGCTCATGCTTTTCTGGCTACCGCTCTATGGGCTGCGGGCGACTTTGATGAGGCGGAGTACCACCATTGGTTGTCCTACCGGGGAGGGGCACGACGTTTAGCGCGAACCGCCGTGAACGAGGCGTTATTGGCGGAGCAGTCTGGAGATCCGGTAGGCGCTCAACAGAGCTGGGAACGCCTAGAGATCATCCGTAGGGGGGATTCTCGTATCACGGCTTGGCATGCGGGCTGGTTACGTCGCCAAGGTCAGTTGCGGCTCGCTAAGGAGCGAGCCTTTAGTGTGGAACAAAAAGGGCCCCAATTGCTGGCCGAACGGGTGCGGATCCTCCGGCTTCTTGAGGAGCATGAGTTGGCAGACGCTCAGTTGATTGCACTTGAGCAGCGATTTCCGCTGCATCCTGTATTGGTCGAACTTCATCGTTAAAGGGCACCCGTCTGGGGCTTCGGTGGTTAGCCGCTCCAGCCATAGCTTAGAGCGACTCCGCGAGCGCCTGTAGCCCATACATTGGCCTCAGTAGTGCCCGTCACGAAATACAGAACGTTAGAAATGCCAGTAGGCAGGCGGGTCACTTCGCCATCGCTGGACTGAATGCGGTATGCCTCTCCGTTCGTGCCGACCACATACGCCACGTCACGCGACGGTGTCCAAACCGACCATAAGTTCACTTTGGTTCCCAAATCGAAAGACCGCCAGATCACGCCGTCCCAACGCAACACTGTGCCCTCTTGACCGACCACCCAGATGTTGTTGAATTCCGTACCGTCCACACCGTAGAGGTGCTTGTCGACATCTTCGATTTCCTCAAGGAACCAACCGTTGTCCTCCTCGGGGTCAACGAAGTCGGCGGGATCGCGGCCGTACCAGCCCAATCCACCCTCATCGCCCACAGCCAAGGCTGTCGTGCCGTTGTACCAGACATCGTTGAACTTGGGCTTGGAGGTGGTCATGGGCTCCCACGCTCCACCTTTGTTGGAGAATGCGCCCGCTCCACCCACGGCGATGAGGTTGGCGGCGTCTTGACCGTCGATGGCTTCGAAAGCCGCACTTTCGAGAACATCTTCGGGTTTGTCCTTCCATTCACCACCAGACCATTCGATGATCGTCCCATCATGACCCACCGCGACCATCCTTAAAGTGGCACCAGAACCGCTGCCCCAGAGTCCGGTCAGTTGAGTCTCGTCTTCGAAAGTCGCAATGGCATGGGGTGACCAGAGGTCGCCGTCATAGTGCCAAGATTGGCCTTCTGTGGTCACGACATACAAGTCGGTACCCGTCGTGTAGGCGCTGGAGAAGTTTCCGGACATGGCTTTTCGATTGTCGTCCCAGACCGCAGAGCTGTCTCCACCGCCAGCATTGCCGGTGTCATCTTTGTATAAGGTGCCGCCTCCTTCCTCGATTTTCTTGACGCAACCGAGAGTAAGGCTCAGTACAAGGGGCAACAATAGCTTAGTCATAGGATTCCTCATGGGGCTTAGCCGAAACGTATCGTGTCCTGAGCAAGGCCGCTTTGCAAGTCAAAACCTAGTCGCTGACAATACGGTCTCGACCGAGGGTCTTCGCTTTGTAGAGGCGCGCATCGGCCTGAGCGATGAGCGCGTCGGCATTGGGGGAGAGGTTCGAATCGAATTCGGCAATGCCGATGGAAGCGGTGATTTCAATCGGTGCTGACGGCGTGCTGATGGGTGCATTGGAGATGGATTCCCGAATTCGCATGGCGACTCTAAGCGCTTCTTGTAGAGGTGTGTTCCGCATCAACACCACGAATTCTTCGCCGCCATATCGGGCGAGAATATCTTCCGAACGCAGGGAATTGTGGACCCGTGTCGCCGTCTCAACGAGTACGGCGTCACCGGCAGGATGGCCGTAGGTATCGTTGACCCTTTTGAAGTGATCCAGATCGAAAATAATCAGGCTCAGCGGTGTTCCGTGACGAGAAGAATAGGTCACCTCGTGTTCGGTCCTCTCCATAAAGAACCGTTTATTGTACGTCCCAGTCAAAGGGTCACGAACCGCATTGCTGTACAGGTCCTCCTGAGCGTTTCTTTCCAATTGATCCTGGAATGCGAATTTGAGGACGACCTTTTTGCTTAAACGAAGCCGCTCTCCTCCCGTGAGCACGATGTGGTTGGTGGACACATCGATGCCGTCGATGCGGGTGCCATTGGTGCTCTCGAGATCTCGAACTACAGCTTGTCCATTGGTTTGTACAATCAACTCGCAATGACGTCTAGAGATGCTTTCGTGAGCAATATGAATAGCTACATCTGCTGATCGGCCCACGACGGATGAACCGGGCTCCAGCAGAAAGACCCGGCCGATCTCGGTTCCAGATAGCACCGTCAGGGTGGGGCGCAGACGCCCTGTTTGGGTGCGTTGCGATTGGGCTAACGGATGGTCGATGAGCGTGTCGTTTTTGGGGTCATTCATGGCGGGCTCAGGAGTCGGGACCGTCAGTGTCCCAGAATTGGCACTCATTCGTCGAGTGCATTCACAATCGCTTTTGCTTGATTTCGGTAGCCAGGATCCCGGGCTTCCTTAAATGCTTTTCGAGCCCAATGATGGGCTTCATCTTTTTCACCGTAGTCCAATGCGAGTTGTGCAAGGGCTATCCACGCGGGGAGTACCGCCTCTTCCTCGTCGGGCCATCGGGCTGCCAGTGCGCGCCAGGCGGCGTTGGCGCCAGAGGTGTCGCCAGCACCCACGAGTGCGCGAGTTCTGGCGTTGGTCGCGCTCGCATCCCAGGCCGGTCCGAGTTCGATCGCTGCGCGAGGATCCAGTGCGCGCAATGCACCCGTCCAATCATCTTGATCGGCGGCCAACTGAGACCGGCGTAATGTGGCTTCCATTCGGACCTCGACATCCGAATGACTCCGCAGTTCATCCAATAGTGTGATGCTGGCTTCGGTATCGCCGGTCTCCGCCAGTGCTGCAGCCATTCCAATATTCGCCCAGCCGGCTTGCCAGTCTTCGACGGCAAGCGACCTGGCGCGCTCGTATAAGGGCAGTGCTTGTTCGGCTTTGTCCTCGCCCAGCAGGGCATCTGCTTGACCCTTGACTGCGGTGTAGCGTGTCTCTGAATCGGTATCGCCTTGGGCTGCCAGTGCTGCCCATGCCGCTTCGGCCTTCGGGTCGCCTGCTTCTGTCAAGGCCGTTGCTTTTGCAGCCATCCAAGCATGGGTTTCTGCTTCGTCGGGCGGTGTGGCCTCATTTAGCCATTCCAGAGCCAGGCGTGGGTGCCCGAGTCGGCGCTCTATCTCTGCCATTCCCATGGCGGCGTAGAAAATGGGCGCTGTGTCGTCTTCGGTCAGTTGTTTAATCTGCTGAAACCGCTTGCGTGCAGCGTCCAAATCGCCAACGTCGATCAACGCGCTGCCCAATTCAACGGACACGGTTGCCCGTTGTGAGTTGCTGATGGGTAGGTCCATGGCCCGGCGGAGTAAAGTCACAGCAGTCTCTGGATCTCCGGCTGAGCGTGATTGGCCGGCGGATTCGATGAATGTCGTCCATGCCACTTCCGGGATCTGCTCGGCAATCGCATCGCGCTCGGCTGCTGCTGCTGCCATTTCGACCGGTTGGCTCAGAGCCTTGTATGCCCGTATTTGCATGGTGAGGAGGGGGAGTCTGAGAGCGGGGGTTTTGGAGCGGGCTAAGGCGGCTTGAATCGGCTCAATCAGCTTGTCGGGTTGGTCGAGGGCGAAGGCGCTACGAGCAATCCCCAGAGCGGCATCTGCATGCACATCTTCGGGTGCCTCACCGTTCAATACATTCGAGAATCCAGCGAGTGCTGCGTTGTAGTTGCCTGCACGTTCAGCGACCTCGGCACAGGCGACTTGGGTGGACTGCTTGCTGTCGGGGTTGGGGGCGGCGTCCAGTGCCACTTGGCAGATCCGACCGGCTTCCTCAAGTTCCTGGCTGAGCATGAGCGCGGAAACGAGAGCTATCCGAGCGTTAGGTGCGGACACGTGACCGGGAGGGAGGGCACCCAGTAGCTCTCTCGTGATTTGAACCACAGCGGTGTTGTCCAGACGTTCCGCTGCCATATCCGCGAGTTCTTGGAGTGCACGGACTTTCCAGATGGGGTCTGTTTCTTGGTCAGCCACCTGCCGATAAAGGCTCTTGGCACGCTCTCGCTCATCGGATGAGCGAGCGACTTCAGCGAGGCCAATCAAGCCTTGTACCCGGGCCTCTGTGTTGTCGGAATCCGCAAGAGAGCGGAAGGCCGTGGATGCCTCCTTCCGGCGACCACCCTGAAGGAGGCCGTTGGCGACGAGCAATTCCAATTGGATGCGGTCGTGAGTCGAACCGGGCTCGGCCAGTAGCTCGCGCCAGATATCGAGGGCATCTCTGAGTTCTCCCATTTGAGCTAAGGCTTCCCCCAGGCCAGCGCGTGAAGCCCGGCGGACAGGCGTGGGCAAGCCGTCAATGGACACCAGTTCATCGAAAATAGGGTGCGCTTTAGCGGCATCTCCCGCATCGAGAAGCCGACGGGCTTCGCCCAGTTTGGCGTGAGCAAGAACTTCTGAAATCGCATCTGGATCCAGGTCATTCAAAAGAGATTTGGCTTCATCGGTCCCTTGGTCTGAAAGCACCAGACTCGCCATGGCTATACGCGCTTCATCCAGCGTTTCGGTATCCAGATCGGGAATCTCCAACACGGATCGGTAGGCCTTTAGGGCGGACTGAAGCTTGCCGTCCTTTTCGGATATGCGGGCTTTGACGAGGAGGGCTCGGCCGCGAATCCTATCGTCAGTTTTGCCTTGAAGGACTCGGTCGACATATTGGGCCGCTGTCCGGATTCGTCCTGCCCGGAAATGAAGGTCTGAAATGGCGAGCGGAGCGGCTTGTGCTGAAATTGACCCAGAATCTGAGGCTTCTAAGACGGTCGTCCAGACTTTAATTGAACCTTCTACGTCGCCTGTGCGATCGAGTATTCGTGCCCTGGACTCCATGAGTCGAAGGCGCAGATCATCGGGGATGTCGAGCGTATCGGCGGCTTCGATCTCAGAGAGGGCGAGGGCGGTATCCCCACCGTTGGTATAGAGTTCAGCGAGCGCAAGATGAAGGTCAGCTTGGGTTTCAGGAAGGTCTCCCATGGACGAAAAGAGGTCGTCGCGGGGGCTCGGGCCGGTCAGGCCGAGCGCATTTCGATTCTTGTCGAAGAGAACGATGGCTCTCGCACGCTGTTCTGTTGGTTGGTCTACCTCGCCGATTAAGGTCGAGACAGCTTCGAGTGAATCCGCCCAACGTTGATTGGTGTGTAAGAAGACGGCGAGTCGCAATTGGGTCTCGTTCATGAGACTGGGTTTGGGCTCTGCGATGTCCAAGGCCTCTCGGAGGAGTTCTTCAGCATCCTCTGCGGAACCCGAAGCTTCTGCCATTAAGGCGGCTTCGACCAGATATCCCACCTGATCCTCAATACGGCGGGCGAGGCTGGCCAATTCTGTGTACCGTTGGCTTGCTGCCAGAGGATCCGTTTCTCGGAGTGCTTGGGCTTGGACTTCGATTTGTGCCGGGTTGATGACTTCAGTGCCCATGAACCGAGCGGCAAGGTATGCGGCCATTCCCACCGCCAGTATCCCAGCACCCATTTGGACCGGCCGCGCTCCGATTCGTCCGAGGAGGCGTTCTAAATGAATGTCGTCGACTTGGGCGCCGACGAGCCGAAGCGCTTCACGTTCGCGCGTACCGAGCCCGAGCGCTCCCCGCAGGTCGGCATCGATTGCGGATGCTGCACCCCATCGAATACCGGCGACATCGGCTTGGTCAAAATTGGCCCCATCCAATATCGCATCCACCAAATCCACATCCGGCAGGCGAGCTCCCGTGAGGTCGGCATCCCGAAGGCACACGCCGCTCAGTCGCGCGCCTCGGAGGTCGGCCCCACTGAGACGGGCTTGGGTCAAATCCATATTGGAGAGGTCGGCACCGCGTAAATCTGCGTCTGTGAGGTTGATGTCCTGACCCTTGGCTCGATTCAGTAAGGCCCCTCTGAGTCTGACGCCTTCCATATCGGCTTGTATGAGGCTGGCATCTCGCAGGTCGGCTTCTCCCAAGCGCGCGCCAATACAGTTGCTTGATTTTAGGTTTGCTTTGCGGAGGTCCGCTTTATCCAGCACTGCGCCTTTCAGTGTGGCCTCATGCAAATCGACCTGGGGCCACAAAACGAAGGCCAGGCGTGCACCGGTGAAGTCCTGGCCGCTTAAATCTGCGCCGGGGCCCCCTGGAAGCTGTTCTTGGCGTCTCGCAGCGCGCGCTTCTCGATTTAGACGGTCTCGCTCCACCTTGAGAGCGGCTCGCGTGGCTCGTTCTTCCGCGGCCAAACGAAGTCTTTCTTGAGCTTCTTGGCGCACTCTTGCCGCAAGCGAACGTCCTTTTAGCGCGCCACTGCCCAGTCTCTTCGCCAGTCGAAACAGAAGGTCGCTACCGCGGCTAGGTAGAGAACGTGTTGCCAGAAGCCACGCAGAAAGACGAGCTTTGGCGGCACCCGCTAAGGGCCCGAGAGGAGCGATCCAGGGCCGAATGACTGCAGCTGCGGGTTTGAGGGCAGCCGCGGTTTGGCGAAGGAGGTTGACGACTGCTGAAAGGACCCGGCTTAGCGTCACTCCAATGGTCGCGATTGCGGTGCCCGCAGAGAGGGGCGGACGAGACATCGCTCCAGCTTGTTTGAGGGCGATGACTAAATCGCCTGTCGTGCGTTGGGTTCGCGCGGAACGAGCTGAAATGCCTACTGCGCTTCCTGAACCGAGCTGCGCCCGTGCCAAGTCGGCACCATCCAGGATGGCGCCGTCCAGTTGTGCTCCGGTTAGGTCTGCGCCTCGGAGGTCGGCGTGTGTGAGGTTTGCATCTCTCAAGTCGGCGTTTCGCAAGTCGGCTTCGAGAAGGACGCATCCTCTCAAGTCGGCCCCGCGCAGATCCGTGCCTCGGAGCGAAGCCCCTTCGAAGTCCACATCACGGGCCGCCACTTGCGAGAGGTCGGCTTCATCCAAAGTGGCGTGTCGTAATCGACTGCTGTGGAGCTTGGCGCCAGCGAGTGCAGCCCGAGCCAGCAGGGTTCCTTCTAAATTCGCGGCGATCAGATTGGCGAGTCGGAGGTCGTGATCCGAGAAATCTGAACCCATGAGGTTCCGGCCTCGAAGATCCCGGCTGAGTGTGGATACAGTACTGGTTTGGGTGGTTTGCACGTTTACATCGTACCGTGCTCATCGGGCTTGGGAACATGGATGCGATATCGGTTCTTGCTTGGGAGAGATCCGTGCCATAAGCGATCCGTGTACTTGGACAGCGCGAGTTGTCTGTTGGATTGCTTTCCCACCCCCTGAATGAGTCGTCTGATGTCGCCTAGCGAACTGCAGCTTCTCTGGAAAAACCCTGAGGGCCTTCATGGATAAATTGGTCATCGACGGCGGAAAACCACTGAACGGAACTGTCTCCATCAGTGGCGCAAAGAACGCTGCATTACCCATATTGGTGGCCACCCTTCTGGCTCCAGGTGAACACGAGTTGCACAATGTGCCGGAGCTTGTGGACGTCAGTTTTATGCTTTCACTTTTGGGCCGGATCGGATGTCCATCATTGGTGGGCCTGGGTGGCAATCCCGACAAATTGCGTTTGGATACGACGCGCATCGCGTTCTCGGAAGCACCTTATGACGTGGTTCGGAAGATGCGCGCGAGTGTTCTCGTGCTCGGTCCATTATTGGCGCGGTGCGGCTCGGCTCACGTATCCCTGCCCGGCGGCTGTGCGATCGGTGTTCGACCGATCGATCAGCACCTTAAAGGGCTGGAAGCTTTGGGCTGTAAATTCGTGCTTGAAGGGGGCTATGTCCACGGAAGCGTCGATCAGTTGGTCGGAGCGGACATCACCTTGGATGTGCCGACGGTCACGGGTACAGAAAACATCATGATGGCGGCTGTTTTGGCTGAAGGTGTCAGCGTGATCCGTAATGCTGCCGCAGAACCCGAGATTGTTGACCTCGCTCGGTTTTTACGGGCGATGGGCGCCCGAATCAAAGGCGATGGTACGGACACCATTGAAATCGATGGGGTGCCCGCTTTGCGCCCAGCGCGCCGTCCATATTCTATTATGGGGGACCGCATTGAAGCGGGGACCTATCTTCTCGCCGGCGCCATCACGGGTGGCGAAGTCACGACTAAGGGTACGCCAGTCGAGGCCATGGCAGTGGTTTTGGAGGCACTCAAAGCATCGGGCTGTGATGTGGAGGTCGATGGAGATGCCGTGACATGTCGACGTTCGGGGCTTCTGAAGCCGGTCGATATATCGACCCAACCGCATCCGGGCTTTCCGACGGATATGCAGGCTCAATGGGTAGCACTCATGACCCAAGCGTCGGGTACGTCGCGGGTGGAAGAGAACATCTTTGAAAACCGCTTCATGCATGTGGCGGAGTTGTTGCGGATGGGCGCTGGGATCTCATTGAGTGGGAACTGCGCCGATATATCCGGTGACAATGAGTTGACCGGTGCCACAGTCATGGCGACAGATCTTCGCGCGAGTGCGAGTCTTGTCCTCGCGGGTCTTGCCGCCAAGGGAACCACTGAAATGCTTAGGCTGTACCACCTAGACCGTGGATACGAACGTTTGGTTGGGAAGCTGGAAGGCTTGGGAGCGACCGTTCGGCGGATGTCCGAGGACACTCCCGTTCAGGTCGGGATTCAGTCGCCACAATCTGCTGTGGTTTAGCCAACGGTGGCTGTTCCTAGAGAAGTCATTGATGCTGTCCGAGAACGGGTCGACCTGGTTCGGCTGGTTCAACAGAGCGTTTCTTTGAAGCGTAAGGGCTCCAGCATGGTTGGATTGTGCCCGTTTCACCAAGAGAAGACCGGTAGCTTCAACGTGGTTCCGCATAAGAACATCTTTCACTGCTTTGGTTGCGGTGTTGGAGGGGATTGTTTCAAGTTTATTCAGTTGTCTCGTGGCCTTTCTTTCTATGAAGCGCTCAAGGAGTTGGCCGATCAAGTCGGCATAGAGATTGAGGATAAACAAGTCAGTGAGGAAGAGCGGCGTCGATTTAAGCAGAGGGCGACGCTCTACGACGTGTGTAGCGAAGCAGCCAAATTCTATCATTCGAATCTGATGAGCCGCCCAGAAGGACGGCCTGCACTCGACTATTTGTTGGGGCGAGGAATCACAGAGGAAACTATTCGTGCGTTTCAGTTGGGGTTTGCTCCTGCCTCATGGGATGCCATGCAAACCCACCTGCATCGACAGGGTTTTTCTCCTGATTTGGGAGTTCAGGCTGGCCTTTTGAAGCGGCGCTCTGGCCAGAGTCAGAGTCGAGGGTGCTACGACGTGTTCCGTGGCCGGGTCATGGTGCCTATCGTTGACCAGCGAGGCAAGGTCGTGGCCTTTGGTGGGCGCGTTTTAGAAGGATTGGCAGGCTCGTCGGATGCTGTGCATGACGATGCGGCTAAGTATCTCAACTCGCCCGAGACGGACATCTACAAGAAATCGCGTGTCCTTTTTGGTCTCCATCAAGCCAGACGGTCGATACAAAATAATGATCGATTACTGGTGGTCGAAGGCTACTTTGATGTCATCTCTTTGCATCAGGCGGGCTTTGAGGAAACGGTGGCCACGTGCGGCACCTCGTTGACTGAGGAGCACAGTAAACTCATCCGACCCCTGACCCGAAGGGTTGTCGCTCTATTTGATGCCGATGAGGCTGGCTTGCGTGCTGCAGAGCGCAGTATGCCGATATTTATACGTGCAGGTTTGGAGCCCTATAGATTGTCCATTCCTGGCGCAAAGGACCCCGATGAGTTCATTCAGGCCAAGGGAGCAGAAGCATTTGCTGATGCTTTGACAGGCAGCACGCCGTTGTTCGAATTGCTTCTGGAGCGCAGCCGCAGCCGTCATGGGGCCTCGCCTCAAGGTCGGCAAAAGACTGTAGAAGAACTCGCCCCGCTGATTCGGGAGTTTGACTCGGCGGCACGACATGTCGTTATTGGCCGAGTGTCGAGCGCTTTGGGCATTGGGGAAGGGGTGATCGCAGAATGGGTTGGACGCGCTAGGAATCGACCGGGATCTTCCGAAAAAATTTCCCCAGTTCGGGGCAACTGGCGGGGCACTAAAGCACTGAATCAACTCTTTTGGCTCTTGATCCATCACGCCGACTTGGTGGCACCCGAAATTGTAAATGCGGATCCGGACCCGGACGTGATTACCGATTATCCGCCGGCCAAGCGGGCATTCGCATTGTTAATTGATGGCCGTCCAATCACAGAAGTATTGGATTTTATTCACGATGAAAATTTGCGTAGTGTGCTGCTTGCCGCAGTGGCAATGGATTCGCTAATACCCGCTTCAAACGCCGTTAATGCTGCGCTTCAGAACTTGGATACTTTGGAACTTAGGGCCATTGACGAGCAGTTGCAGGTGCTTGAACAGGCAATTGCGACTTGCAACATTTCGGAGGACGAGTCAAGCTATTTTAGCCTGGTGAGAAATCGCCAGGACCTCCAAAAGAGGAAAGATGCAATCAAACAACGTTTTGCTCGGTAGCCAATGGCGCCGAAATGGGTACCAGCCCGAACAGCCCAAAGCTGGTTGGTTGCGTGTGTGTCGCAGTGTTTGTGTAGAAGTTGAAGTAGCCCCTCCGGAGCGGCAGACCTGCCCCTCCAAAGTCCCCGCCGTATTGTAATCAAGCTGAAGAGGTCTGAGCATGTTGAAAGACAAGGATCTAAAAGAAATTCAAGGACTCATTTCTGTGGGTAAGGAACGTGGATACGTGACTTACGAAGAAATGAATAATGTTCTTCCCACCCACCTCGTGTCATCGGACCAACTGGACGACGTCATGATCATGTTCAATAAGATGGACATTGAAGTGGTGAATCAAGTGAAGGCCGCGCGCCGTAAGGGCAATCTGCCCGACGATGCGCCAGCAGAGAAGAAAGCCGCGGCAGGTCGCAGTAGTGACCCTGTTCGTGTGTATCTCCGCAAGATGGGTACTGTCCCTCTGCTTTCGCGCGAGGGTGAGATTGAGATTGCGAAACGTATTGAAGAGGGCGAAAACATCGTGAACAACGCTGTTTTGACCTCAACAGTGACGACACGGATCTTGGTTCGCCTTATCGATGCAGAAGAAGAACGTTGCGAGAAAGCGGTTCGAGGCGGGAAGCGTCCGCGTCGGACGAAGAGTTCGGAAGGCAAGAGCCTCGAAGGCGTGCTGGAAGATACGAAGGAATTGGTTGGCCAACGGGCTGAGATCTTGAAGGATCTCAAGCGGGCCAAGAGCAACAAGCGTCAACGCGAGCATCAAGAGCGTCTGGATGGTCTTCATGCCATCATGCTTGGGAAAATGGGAACCATTGAAACTCCCAATCTCATCATGGCTCAGGTCTGCAAAGAGATACAGCAGGCATGGGATCAGGTGTCTCGTTGTGAGCGCGCCATCTCCGTGGTCGCCCGTGAAGCCAATGTCGAGGTCAAAGACCTTCGTCGCATGATTCGGAAGGTTCGACGGACTCCTGAGCGCGGCGGTAAGCAGGTGGTCAAAGAAACCGGTATTACGATTGAACAATGGGCCGAATTCGACAGCCGTGTTCGTCGAGAACTGCGACGAATTCGGAAGGTTGAAGAGTTCATCGACGTCGAACGGGAATTGCTGCGTGACTTGGCCCGTGATGTTCGCCGAGGGACGGCGCTCGCAGAGCAGGCCAAATGTGAGTTGGTCGAAGCGAACCTTCGTCTGGTCGTGAGTATCGCTAAGAAGTACACCAACCGTGGACTGCAGTTCCTCGACCTGATTCAAGAAGGCAACATTGGCCTTATGAAAGCCGTCGAGAAGTTTGAGTACCGACGCGGTTATAAATTCTCAACCTACGCGACATGGTGGATTCGTCAGGCCATTACTCGAGCGATCGCGGATCAGGCTCGGACCATTCGGATTCCGGTGCACATGATTGAGACGATCAACAAGCTCGTTCGTACTCAGCGCCACCTGATTCAAGAAATGGGTAGAGAGCCACTTCCCGAAGAAATTGCGGAGAAGATGCACATTCCAGTCGAGAAGGTTCGGAAGATCCAGAAGATCGCGAAAGAGCCCATTAGTTTGGAAACACCCATAGGCGAAGAGGACGATAGCCATCTCGGGGACTTCATCGAGGACAAGAACATGGCGCTCCCCACGGAGAATGCCGTGAATCACAGCCTCGAAGATACCGCCCACAAGGTATTGGCCACATTGACTCCTCGAGAAGAGCGCGTCCTTCGCATGCGCTTTGGGATTGGAGAGCATTCTGATCACACCCTCGAAGAAGTGGGTCAGGACTTTGATGTCACCCGAGAGCGGATTCGACAGATCGAAGCGAAAGCGCTTCGTAAGCTCAGGCATCCCAGCCGGAGCAAACGTCTCGCTGCGTTCATTGAGAACTAGGATTTTCCCATAACGGGACCCCATGGCCCGCCAGCGTTTCGCTGTCGGGCCATTGTCGTTCTGGGACGATTTTGATGTGGGTTTTATGGGACCCGATCTATCAATCGTTCGATAGGTCATACAGAGTATTGGCCGGCTTGACCGGAGGCGTTAGTGACTGTCGCTGAGGGCCTATAGCTCAGTTGGTCAGAGCACCCGGCTCATAACCGGATGGTCCCAGGTTCGAGCCCTGGTGGGCCCACCCTCTTCTGGAGTATCTGTGCACCCGGACCTTGAGCTTATCGTAGCCCTGTGGGAACTAGACCATCAGGTAGACGAGGCTAAGGCGCGTGCATCAGATCTGAAGGCTGTGGTCACAAAGGCCGGGCAACAGATCGATGCCCTTACTGGCGCTTTGTCCGACTTGGCGGGCCGCATAGCAGAAACTGTTCAGCAGGAATCTGAGGTTCAGAAGGAACTGGACAAATACATCATGCGGACCGAACGGACGCGTGTGCTTTTGGATGGTCATCGCGCCGTGGACTTTATGACGGTGGAGAAGCAACTTGAACAATGCCAGACTCGAGTAGAAGAGCTCGAGGATCAGCTTTTAGGGCTGATGTCGGTGCGAGAAGAACTCCAAGGTGAGGCTAAACAGGTTGAGGCGCGGCGTGAAGAGACACGAGAAGCCAAGGGCCATGCGCACACCCAATGGGTAGATGAGGGCCGAGAAATTCGGAGTCAACTGGAGGCGTTGTGGCCCAGACGACAGTCGGCAGCGGAGCTTTTGAATCGCGATCTGCTCAAACGATATACAGGTTTTAGGGAACGGGGCTTAGTTCCGCTGGCCTCGGTAGGAACCAAATTTTGCGCCGCCTGTCATGTGTCAGTCCAGGACCAGATGCGACTCGAAGTTCAGAATGGCCGGCGCGTGCACAACTGTCGCGGGTGTGGGCGATGGCTACTCCCCAAGGCAGACGAATCGGATGCCGAACTGGCAGATGACGCGGCGGATGAATAGCCTAAGGAAGTTCGAGAACAACTGACGATCGCCGGTCGTCTTAACGATGGGAGGAAAGTCCGAGCTTCATAGGGCAGGATGCTGGTTAACGGCCAGTCGGGGTGACCCGAAGGCAAGTGCAACAGAGAGTAGACCGCCACCTACGGGTCCGGTTCCGCTTTTCGCTTATCCTTAGGGTTATGGCGTTTAGAGGTCCGGGCGCTTCGTAAGAAGCGCGGTAAGGGTGAAAGGGTGCGGTAAGAGCGCACCGGCGACTTCGGTGACGGAGTCGGCCAGGTAAACCCCATCCGAAGCAAGGCCGAATAGAGAGGTGTTTGAGGGTGGCCCGTCCGAAACCTCTGGGTGTGCCGCTAAAGCGTGCCGGTAACGGTATGTGTAGATGAATGATCGTCGCTTAAGTGAGGGAGACCGAGCTTGAGAACAGAACTCGGCTTATGGAGTTCTCGAACCGGCCCCTTCGGGGGCCGTATTCCTTCCCAACCGGTTGACCTCAGAAGGGTCTACAGGTACAAAGGCTCGACGCATGGGGTGACACATGAGTAAGAACCGCGAAGATGCCCTCGAATACCATTCCCGAGGACGTAAAGGAAAAATCGAAGTCACGGCCACAAAGCCGCTGTTGAGTCAGCGGGATTTGTCCTTGGCTTATACACCGGGAGTGGCGGAGCCCTGTCGAGATATCCATAAGGACCCAGAGTTGGCCTATGACTATACGGCTAAGGGAAACCTGGTGGCCGTCATCACCAATGGTACAGCCGTTCTTGGGCTTGGAAATATTGGTGCTTTGGCGGGTAAGCCCGTGATGGAAGGAAAGGCGAACCTGTTTAAGAAGTTTGCGGATATCGATGTTTTTGACATCGAAGTGGACGAGACAGATGTCGATAAATTTGTGGAGGCGGTGAAGGCGATTGCGCCGACCTTTGGTGGAATCAATCTCGAGGATATTCGTGCGCCCGAGTGTTTTGAAATCGAGCGTCGGCTCCAAGATGAGTTGGACATACCGGTTTTTCACGACGACCAACATGGCACGGCGATGATTGCAGCAGCAGCTCTGCTGAATGCTTGTGAGATCACCCAGCGGAAGCTCGATAGCATCACCATCGTGTTTTCAGGCGCGGGTGCAGCGGCAGTTGCCACGGCTCGCCTGGTGATTTTACTGGGCGTGAAGAAAGAAAACATCTACATGTGCGACTCGAAGGGCTTGATTGCCAGTGAGCGTGAAGACCTGAACGACAGCAAGAAGGAATGGGCTCAGCCGGGGCCGAGGAAGACTCTTGGAGAGTCCTTGGTGGATAAGGATGTCTTTATGGGGCTATCTGTGGGTGGCCTTCTGAAGGGCGAGATGGTGAAGGGCATGGCGCCCACGCCCATCGTTTTCGCCATGGCCAATCCAGACCCTGAGATCACGCCTGGAGAAGCCAAGGCGGCGGTGCCTGACGCGGTCGTGGCGACAGGTCGGTCGGACTACCCAAATCAGGTGAACAATGTCTTGGGCTTCCCATTCATTTTCCGAGGAGCACTCGATTGTCGCGCTCGAAAAATCACCGAAGAGATGAAGGTGGCTGGGGTCAAAGCGCTGGCTGAACTGGCTCGGACGGATGTGCCGGATAGCGTATTGACCGCCTACGGTCTGGAGACACTGGAATTCGGACCCGATTATTTGATCCCGAAGCCGTTTGACCCTCGGGTGTTGCTCTGGGTGGCACCCGCTGTGGCTGCCGCTGCCGCTGAGAGTGGGGTCGCCCGTCAGCCGATCGAGGACATGGAGGCTTACAGAGGTCGACTCGAGGGTATGCTGGAACGGTCGAAGGAAGTGATCCGGCCGCTCATCGATAGGGCAAGAGGTCGCAACGCCCGAGTTGTATTTCCAGAAGGAGCCAATTCGAAAATTTTGAGGGCCGCTCAGATTTTGGTCGAAGAGCAGATCTGCCAGCCTGTTTTGGTGGGACATGAATGGAAGATCATCAACCGTGCAAAACAAGTCAATGTGGATTTGACCGGCGTCGACATTGTGGAGCAGGTGGAAGACGATACCTTCGAGGAATACGCCAAGGCCCTCTGGAAATCGCGACAGCGTAAGGGCATGACGCTCAGCGCTGCACGGCAGGCGCTCCGCAGCCGAACCACATACGGCATGATGATGGTCCAACAAGGGGATGCTGACGGATTGCTTGGCGGTTTGTCCACGCCGTACGCAAACACCATTCGGCCAGCACTCCAGGTGTTGGGTAAGGCTGAAAATGTATCCAGCATCAGTGGTGTGTACCTCATGCTCTTCAAGGGCCGCCGATTCTATTTTGGTGACTGTACCGTCAATGTGGATCCGGATGCGGCGACATTAGCGCAGATAGCTCAAAATACGGCCACAGTGGCGCGTCAGTTCGGGGACACTCCTCGCGTGGCCATGTTGTCCTATTCGGACTTTGGTGAAGACCGCGGTTTTCCTGACGTCGACAAGGTGACACAAGCGGTATCCATTCTTCGCGCAACAGATCCAGAGTTGGTGGTGGATGGCGAAATGCAGGCGGATACGGCCGTCAACAAGCAGCGAGCGGCGACGGTGTTTCCGTTTAGCCAAATCGCGGGTGATGCCAATGTGTTGGTATTCCCGAATCTCGCGGCAGGAAACATTGCGTACAAGCTTCTACGGGAACTGGGAGGCGCCACGGCAGTGGGCCCCATCTTGATCGGCTTGCCGCAACCCGTGAATGTTTTGGCTCTCGGTGCGACGGTGGATGATGTCGTGAATATGGCGGCCATCACGGTGAACCAGGTCATTTCGAGAGACCAGTCTCGATGAGTAAAGTCGATCTCTCTGCTGTCGCGGAGGTGCTTGCAGCGATCGAGTCCGGCAAGCTGGACAATCCCGCCGCAGGATGGCTTTCTCAAGAGCAAAGCTCCATAGATGACTTGTCGGTAGATGATGCACTGATCGCCGTGGAGGCGGGTAAACGCATGGGCCTTTCGGGACATCTGTTGGCAGCGAAGTCGTCCTCCGACAAGCAAGTGCGAAAAGCGGCCTCTCGTGCCATTCACGCTCTGCGTTCTTCCGGCCAAGAGGTCCAGGAAGAATCACGTGAGACCGCGGGCTGGAGTTTGGGTGCAGAGAGCAGAGATGTTCCTGCGCCTGTCGCACTGCTTGGTATTCCTCAAGGCGATGGGTACTTCCCATTCATCATGCTGGGCTATGGTCAGGACGCGGCTTGTGTTTGCGCTGGAGTGGCCGGTTCGGGCCAAGGTTTCCAAGACTCGGATCATGCACAAGTTGGGCGTTCCAGGGCGAGAGACATCATTGAAAATGCGCGCCGTGATCACAATCTGGTGGAAGTACCGGTCCACGTGGCTCTTCATTTGGTTGAACGAGCTTTTGAGGAAGGGGGGGCGGGCCAACCGGATGGCTGGAGCCATTTTCTTTCGTCAATTCCAGAGGGAGTGAAGAACACCGCTCGATTGGTCGATCCGCTTCAGAAACAGGAGTCGGAACTCGA
>Ga0163180_10000361_pt1 | contig 26273 bp, 18 predicted proteins | sample AtlANTMetagenome_2_FD_109647 | JGI IMG/M metagenome (GOLD analysis project Ga0163180, IMG submission 109647) | Marine eukaryotic phytoplankton communities from the Atlantic Ocean - Atlantic ANT 4 Metagenome | ecosystem: Environmental > Aquatic > Marine > Oceanic | place: North Atlantic Ocean...
CCTGTCATCAGCCCCGGATTTCCCCTTTCCCGCCCCGGGACGGGAAAGCCTCTGCATTTGGAAATTGGCTTGCAGCGCATTCATCGCAAACTTCCTCTCCATCTGACTATCCCGCTTATGCGCTTTCTTCTCTCGATTCTCCTGCTCACCTGCCCGCCCACCCTCGCCGCCGCTCCCAATATCGTCTTCATCCTCGCTGATGACCTCGGGGTCCGGGACCTGTCCATTGAAGGCAGCACCTACCACGAGACGCCCCATATCGATCGTATCGCGAAAGAAGGCGTTCGCTTCACTCATGGCTACGCCACCTGCCAGGTCTGCTCGCCCTCCCGCGCCAGTATCATGACCGGGAAATACCCCGCCCGCCACGGAATCACCGACTGGATCGGAGCTGCTACCGGGCTCGACTGGAAGCGTAACAACAGGATCCTGCCATCGGAATACGTCCGGCACCTTCCTCATGAAGATACCAGCCTTGCCGAGGCGCTCAAAAAGGGTGGCTACCGGACCTTCTTCGCAGGGAAGTGGCATCTTGGCGGCGAGGGCTCCTTCCCGGAAGACCACGGTTTCGACCGCAACATCGGCGGACACCACCGGGGCAGCCCTCCCGGAGGATTCTTTTCTCCCTTCCGAAACCCAAAGATGACGGATGGACCGAAGGGCCAGTCCCTCCCGCTACGCCTCGCTAATGACACCGCCGCCTTCATCAAGGGCAAGGCAGACTCCCCGTTCTTTGCCTTTCTCTCCTTTTACTCGGTCCATGGCCCGATCCAGACCACGCCGGACCTCTGGAAGAAATACCGGGATAAGGCCGGAAAATCTCCCCACCAGGGCGACCGCTTTCTCATCGACCGCACGTTGCCGGTACGTCAGGTGCAGGACTGTCCCATCTATGCCGGTATGATGGAAACCATGGACGACGCGGTCGGCATCGTCCTCAAGGCCCTCGATGAGGCGGGAGTTGCCGACAACACCATCGTGATCTTTACCTCTGATAACGGTGGAGTCTCCTCCGGTGATGCCTTCGCCACCTGCAACCTCCCCTACCGCGGCGGCAAGGGACGCCAGTGGGAGGGCGGGATCCGCGAACCCTACTACATCAAGGCCCCGGGAGTCGCCCGCCCCGGTACAACCTGCGAGACCCCGGTGACCGGGACGGATTTCTATCCCACTCTCCTCGAACTGGCAGGCCTTGACCCCCTCCCCGCCCAGCACGTCGACGGTGTGAGCCTCGTCCCCCTCCTCAGGGGAGAGAAAATCCCCTCGCGGGACCTCTTCTGGCACTACCCGCACTATGGCAACCAGGGCGGTGAACCAAGTGCCATCATCCGCCGAGGGGACTGGAAGCTCATCCATTACTACGAGGACGACAGGAACGAACTCTACAACCTCGTCCGGGACACCGGGGAACAGAATGATCTCGCTGCCGGGGAAGAACCACGGGTCAGGGAACTCCATGCCGCCCTCAATACCTGGCTCGCCACGACGGGTGCCCGCATCCCCAGGAAGGATACCCGCTTCGATTCAGCACGACGGAAGCAACAGGATGCCGCCATCAAATCCCAGCGTCTTCCCCGACTTGAAAAACAACACGCCAACTTCCTCGATCCAGCCTTCCGGCCCAATCCGACCTGGTGGGGAAGCAAAGTCACCCGGGACTGAATCCGGGCACGCCCGGAACCAGAGCTCCGCGCTTGCCCCCGACAGACAAATCACCATCTTGCCACCATGCGCTCCCTCCTCCCCTGGCTCTTCGCCGCCTCCCTCTTCCCGGCCTTTGCCTCCGCCAATCCGCCCAACATCATCTTCATTCTCAGCGACGACCATCGCTACGACCTCATGGGCTTCCACCCGGATGCCCCCGAGTGGCTGGAAACCCCCGCCCTCGACCGGCTCGCCAAGGAAGGGGCCCACCTCGCCAATGCCTTCGTCAGCACATCCCTCTGCTCCCCCAGCCGGGCCTCTGTCCTGACCGGCCAGTACATGCATCACCACCGGGTGGTCGACAACCAGCGCCCCGTCCCAAAGGGAACCGTCTTCTTCCCCCAGCACCTCCAGAAAGCCGGCTACCGCACCGCCTACGTCGGCAAGTGGCACATGGGCCACGACAACGACGAACCGCGTCCCGGCTTTCACCACTGGGTCAGCTTCAAGGGCCAGGGCACCTACTTCGATCCGGAGCTTAACATCAACGGCAGGCGCCAGGCCTTCAAGGGCTACAATGCGGACATCCTGACCGACCAGGCCATCAAGTGGCTCAGGGAGCGGCCCGCCGACAAACCCTTCCTCCTCTATCTCGGCTACAAGGCCGTCCACTACCCCTTCACCCCCGCTCCCCGCCATGCCACCCGTTACGAGGGCAGGAAAATCCCCTACCCCGCCACCATGGCCAATACCGAGGAGAACTACGCCACCCAGCCCCGCTGGGTCCGCGAACGCCGTTTCGGCATCCACGGGATCGATCACATGCAGACCGGCCCCCTCGACCACGACCCGGTCCCTGACTTCGACGAACTCTACTACAACTTCTGCGAAACCATCCACGGCCTCGATGAAAACATCGGGCGCCTCCTCACCCACCTTGACCAGAGCGAGCTCACCAAGGACACCCTCGTGGTCTACATGGGAGACAACGGGTTCGCCCTCGGCGAACACGGCTTCTACGACAAGCGCGATGCCTTCGAGGAAAGCATCCGTGTCCCTCTCCTCGCCCGGGGTCCGGGCATCAAGCCGGGCACCGTAATCGAGGAAATGGTCCAGAACATTGATATTGCTCCCACCCTCCTCGAGGCTGCCGGAACCAAGGCTCCTGCCAATGCCCCCAAGTTCGACGGACGCTCCTTCCTCTCCCTCCTCAAGGGACTCAAGCCTCCCACCCCATGGCGCGACCACATTCTCTACGAATACCACTGGGAATGGAACTTTCCCGCCCAGCCCACCACCCTTGCCATTCGTACCAACCGCTGGAAATACGTCTACACCCATGGCCACTGGGACATCAATGGCCTCTACGACCTCGAGACCGACCCCCACGAACGCCACAACCTGATCAGGGTCCCTGCCTTCCGCGAAAAAGCCGACTCCCTCCGCACCCAGCTCTTCAAGGAACTCGGTGAGTCCGGCGGACTCCTCATGCCCATCCGCCCCCCGGCTGGCGACCCCTATCACGATCGGAAACTGAAGAGATAGCCGATCGAGGCCTGCCTGGTACAATCCAGCCTTCCAATTATAATTGGCCCATTCCGTCGGCCAACTTCATAAAAAGACCATGAAAGCATTTTATCTCCCGGCCTGTGCCCTTCTCCTTCTCGGTTGCAACGAACCCAAGGAGCAGGATTCCAACTCCACCACCCCGACAGAGGATCCCTCACCCGCAGCGGAGGAACAGGATCCGAACACCATTTCCTTCACCAAGGTAAAACGGGCCCCCGGGGATGTTCGCCGCCGATCTAGAAGGATGACCATGAATATGAGATCCACGTTCACCGTCGACGGGAGTCCGCCTCAGGAATTGGAAACGAGCAACGCAGAGAATAAAATAAAAGAGCTCACCATCCTGGAGGCCACCCCCGGGTCGATCTCCAAGGTCCAGCTCAAGGTTATTGAAAAGGAGGCTGCTCAGAAGACTGAACTGGTTGGAAGCAAGGCCCCCGCCCAGGAAGAAAAGGAAACCAGTCCGCTCACGGGTAAGACCCTGCTCCTTTCCCGGCAGGGCGAGGAAATCATCGTCACTGACGAAGCGGGAAATCCCGTCGATGAGGTCACCAGGAAAGCGGCCCTTGAGGAAACTGACAATACCTTCAACAAGGATGAACCGGGTTTGCTCAGGTTTCACAAACTCATTCCAGACCGACCTGTCAAACTGGGTGAGACCTTCAACCTCGAGGGCCAGGAGGCTCTCGAATTCTGGGGCAAAAATGACGGCACAATAAAGGAGGCCTCCGTCTCCTTCACCCTCAAGGAACGCGTCCTCGTGGAGGGCCGGGAGTGTGCCAAGTTCGATGCCACCCTGCTCATTACGGGAGAGCCCCAGGAAGGAATGCTCATGGACTTCAACCTGAAGGGTTTCCTGCTCCTCGACACCGCGACCAGCTGGCCTTCCCAGATTAAATTAAATGGAACCGTAACCCTTGAGGGCAGCCAGGAAAGCCCACAGGGTGCAGTCGTTTCCATGGGCACCGGCACCATGACGATGGAGGTGGAGGACACCTACTCGAAGAAGTAGTCTCTCCGGACGCCTCCCCGATCACCTCGGCCCCGGAAAAACCGGCTTTCTTCCCATGGCCCGTCCCATCGGCCAACTTCATAAAAAGACCATGAAGACATTTTATCTCCCGGCCTGTGCCCTTCTCCTTCTCGGCTGTAACGAACCCGGGAAGCAGGATTCCAACTCCACCACCCCGACAGAGGATCCCTCACCCGCAGCGGAGGAACAGGATCCGAACACCATTTCCTTCACCAAGGTAAAACGGGCCCCCGGGGATGTTCGCCATCAGACCGAAAGACTGACCATGAACATGACATTCAGCGTTCGCGAAAATGAGGAGGGCTCACCCCAAAAACTAGAGCAAAGCATCGCAGGCAATGAAATAATAGAGCTCACCATCCTGGAGGCCACTCCCGGATCGACCTCCAGGGTCCAGCTCAAGGTTATTGAAAAAGAGTCTGCTCAGAAGGCCGAACTGGTTCAAGCGCTTGGAGTCCTCACCCGCAAGACCCCCGTCCAGGACAAAAAGGAAACCAGTCCCCTCACGGGTAAGACCCTGCTCCTTTCCCGGCAGGGCGAGGAAATCATCGTCACTGACGAAGCGGGAAATCCTGTCGATGAGGTCACCAGGAAAGCGGCCCTTGAGGAAGCCGACAATATCTTCGATGAATCCGGTTTGAAGTGGACCAAGTTCCTTCCCGGTCGACCTGTCAAACTGGGTGAGACCTTCAACCTCGAGGGCCAGGAGGCTCTCGAAATCTGGGGCAAAAATGACGGCACAATAAAGGAGGCCTCCGTCTCCTTCACCCTCAAGGAACGCGTCCTCGTGGAGGGCCGGGAGTGTGCCAGGTTCGATGCCACCCTGCTCATTACGGGGGTGCAGGCCATCAAGGACGGACCGATCCAGAATTTCACCATGAAAGGTTCCCTGATCCTTGACACTGCGACCAGCCGGCCTACCCAGCTTAAATTAAATGGAACCGTGACCTGGCCCGAGCAGAAAGGCCCGCAGGGCATAATCGTTTCCGAGGGAACCGGCACCATGACGATGGAGATGGAGGCCACCTACTCGAAGAAGTAGTCTCTCCGATCACCTCGGCCCCGGAAAACCCGACCTTCTTCCCATGGCTCGCAACGTCGAAATCAAGGCCCATCTGTCCGACTACGAGGACACCGCCCGGCGGGCCCGGGAATTGTCCCGCTCCGAACCGGTCATCATCGAGCAGGAAGATGTCTTCTTCCCCTGCCCCTCCGGTCGCCTCAAGCTCCGCATCCTCGGCCCGGAGCGGGGTGAACTCATTTTCTACCAGCGCCCGGACCAGGAGGGACCCAAGACCTCCCACTACTCCCTTGCCCCCACTTCCGATCCCACCGGACTGCGCCATGTCCTCGCTACCGCCTACGGGGAAAAGGCCGTGGTCCGGAAAATCCGCCACCTCTACCTCGTCGGCCGGACCCGTATCCATCTCGACCGGGTCGAGGGACTCGGGGACTTTCTTGAACTCGAGGTCGTCCTCGCTGAGGGAGATTCCACAGGGGATGGTGAGGCCGAGACGCACCAGCTCATGAGCTCCCTGGGGGTGACCCCTGAAGATCTCGTTCCAGACGCCTACGTTGATTTGCTGGAGAGAAGCCATCGGACCGCAGCCCCATGACGGGCGGCTCATCCAATGCCCCATCAACGATCTCCCGCCCTAGCGCGTTTTGCGACTACGTGAGGTCTTGGCCGCCTCCCGCCGGATGGCATCCGTCTTCTGCCGGCGCGCCGCAGCCTGCGCTTCTGCCCGGGCCTTGGCCTGTGCCTGAGCTTGCGCCCTCGCTCTAGCTGCCTGCTGAGCCTCTGCCTGACGCCGGGCCTGCAGGGCTGCTGCCCGCCGCTGTTCCTCAATCTGGGACCGGCGCTGGGCTTCAACCCGCGCACGATCCGCCTCTGCCCTCCGCTGGGCATCGATCTGGGCCTTGCGCCGGGCGTCCAGTTCAGCCCGCCTGCGAGATTCCTCCATCTTCTGCTGGGCGAGAGCCTGCCTCCTGGCCTCCTCGGTCTTCTGCTGGGCGAGGGCCCGCTTCCTCGCGTCGGCCTCCGCCTGCTGCTGGGCGAGGGCCCGGCGCTTCACCTCCGCAGCCTGTTGACGAGCAAGGTCCGCTCGCCTGGCCTCCGCCTGCTTTCGCTCCGCAAGAGCCCGGCGCTGGACCTCCTCGGCTTTCTGGCGGGCAAGAGCCTGCTGACGTGCCATCTCGGCACGCCTGGCCTCTACCTGCTTCTGCTCGGCAAGGGCACGGCGCTTTGCCTCCTCGGCCTTCGCACGTGCCAGGGTCTGACGCTTTCTTTCATCTGCTTCCTCCTGTTGCTGGGCAAGGGCCTGTCGCTTTCTTTCATCTGCCTCTGCCTGCTGCTGGGCCAGGGCCCGGCGCTTTGTCTCCATAGCCTGCTGACGGACCACCTCCGCCCGCTTGGCTTCCGACACTTTCTGTTCAGCAAGAGCTCGACGCCTTTCTTCCTCGGCCTTCTCGCGAGCCAGTTCCACCCGCTTTGCTTCCGCCACTTTCTGCTCGGCAAGGGCCCGGCGCTTTTTCTCCTCGGCCTTTTCATGGGCAAGGGCCTGTCGCTTTCTTTCATCTGCCTCCGCCTGCTGCTGGGCCAGGGCCCTGCGCTTTGCCTCCATAGCCTGCTGGCGGGCCAGCTCCGCCCTCTTGGCTTCCGACACTTTCTGTTCAGCAAGAGCTCGACTCCTTTCTTCCTCGGCCTTCTCGCGGGCCAGCTCCATCCGCTTCGCTTCCGCCACTTTCTGCTCAGCAAGGGCCCGGCGCTTTGCTTCCATAGCCTGCTGGCGGGCCAGTTCCACCCGCTTGGCTTCCGACACTTTCTGCTCGGCAAGAGCACGACTCCTTTCTTCCTCGGCCTTCTCGCGGGCCAGTTCCACCCGCTTCGCTTCCGCCACTTTCTGCTCAGCAAGGGCCCGGCGCTTCGTCTCCTCGGCCTTCTCACGGGCAAGGGCCTGTCGCTTTCTTTCATCTGCCTCCGCCTGCTGCTGGGCCAGGGCCCGGCGCTTTGTCTCCATAGCCTGCTGACGGGCCAGTTCCGCCCGCTTGGCTTCCGACACTTTCTGCTCGGCGATGGCTCGACCCTTTCTTTCATCTGCTTCCGCCTGCTGCTGGGCCAGGGCCTGGCGCTTTGCCTCCATAGCCTGCTGGCGTACCAACTCTGCCCGCTTGGCCTCAGCAACTTCCTGTTCAGCAAGGACTCGAGGCTTTTTCCCTTCAGAAATATCACCATTGCCCCGCCTTCCAGGTCGCGATTCTCCGCCTGCCCTGCGGGTATTCAGGGACTCCCGGACCACGGCCAATTCCTTCTCAGCCTGCTCAATCTTCCTGCGGGACTCGGTCCGCTCCCCAGGTTGCAGTTTGCGGTCCTGCATTCGCCGTTCCGCTGCCGCAACCGCCTCGGTCGCGGCGCGCAGGCCTTCCTCGGCCCTGACCCTGCGGCGCTGCCGTTCTTCCGCGGGGTCTCCATCTCCCTGCGGCCGTCTTTCCGCATCCCTTCTCCGCTGCTGGTTATTGCGTAAAGCGACCTGGCATTCCGGCCTCTCCATCGCTTCTCTCGCGGATTCTTGACGCCGCACCGTGGCCTCGTGATGGCGATGCCTGAGATCCCGTTTGATCTCCCTCTTTCCAGCCCGGACGATCTCGACCCGTCCAAGGTCCCTCGCTACCCGACCGGGGCAGACCGCAGCGTTCCAGGGCGCATCAACCCTTGGGGCGAATATACGCAAGCGGTCTTCGTGCAGCCGATGGTGATGACGATGGGCAAAGTGATCACGGCCGATCCCAAGGTCGATCTGACAGCGACGCGCCGGCCGGCGCACATGACGATTTACCCAGCCGAAATCCGGGCCCCCGCAATGCACGTGGTTGTTCCTCATGGAAAAGCGCGTCACATTACGGGTATTGATGATGATCGTGATCACCGTCGCCCGTGGCACGCAGTGGGAATGCACCGGCTCGTAGAAGTGGTCCACCGGGACGAAGTTGTAGTAGTCGGGGGAGACATCGTAGGCCACGTCGATCCCCGGGTCGTAGTCATAGACCTCGTCGTAAAGGGTCTCGGGAGGCAGGGGAGCCCATCCGAGATAGTCGTCGTTCTGCCGCCAGGACACCCAGGCCGGGGCCCAGTCATCCCCCGGGACCCACACCCATCCGTGCTGGGCGAGAAGCACCCAGCGACCATAGTGGTAGACCGCCCAGCCGAAGGGCTCGTCCGAGAGCCAGGTCCAGCCCTGGTCGGAATTCACCCAGCGACCCCGGGTGTAGGGCCTCCACGCGGGATTGCCCCCCAGGGCCGTCGGTTGCCAGACGTATCCGTAATCCCGGGTCTCGAACCACTCCCCGAAACGCGAAAGCTCTGCATAGAAAATCTGGTGGTCCCCGGTATCGAGTAAAGCGGCTGGAACCGTCGCCTCGAGGGCGACCGCGTTCTCCTCCGCTGCTAACAATCCGTCCCCCTGCGGCGCTTCCTCCACCACGATCGCCCGGGGAACATTCGCGAACTCTCCCAGGTCACCTGAATCGAAGTCCCCTGGATCGGCCCCGGGGGCGTCGGATTCAAGCGGTTCCGCTCCTTCGGCAGGATTCTCTTCCTCGAGGGCACTGAGCGCGATCGCAAGCTGGCGACGGGCCTCCTCCAGTTCCGCGTCAAGGGCAGCCTCCTCACGCTCCTTCTCAAGCTGCTCAACCTTTTCCTTCAGTTTCCTCGTCTCTCCGCCAGTCGAAAGCTTCGCAAGATCGCAGGAAGGCAGGAGGCAGCTGGCAGCAAGGACAGGGAAAAGAGAGTAAAAACGCTTCATAATCGAGAAAATGGATTCACCCCCTTGGACCACGTTCACACCCTCCCTTATTCAATAAATCCACCTATTCTCTCCTCTGGCTCTTTCTCTTGCCTTATTTCGAGCTTCAGAAAGCATTCCCCAGCGTACACCCTGCCCTCTCCCATGGAAGACAACCCATACCAGCTCACCGACAGGAAGATCCTCGAGCCGCCCACCACCTTCACGGGAAAGCTCCGCTACCTGGGACCCAGCTTCATCCTCTCGGCCTCCATTGTCGGTTCCGGGGAACTCATCGCCACCACTCTGCTAGGCGCCAAGGCCGGATTCGTCTGTCTCTGGGTCATCCTCTTCTCCTGCCTCGTCAAGGTCGCCCTCCAGCTCGAGTTCGGCAAACACGCCATCTACACCGGCCGCACCACCATGCAGGCCCTCAATAGCCTGCCCGGTCCCCGCCTCGGCAAGGGGCACATTTCCATCTGGGCCTGGTTGCTCATCATGAGCTTCAAGTTCCTGCAGGTCGGCGGGATCGTCGGAGGGGTGGCCCTCATTTTCATGCAGATTCCGGCCCTAGCCGAGTTCGGCCTCGCATGGTGGACCTTCTTCACCGCCCTTGCGGTGGCCATTATTGTCTCGGTCGGGCGCTACGGCTTCCTCGAGAAACTTTCCCTCTCAATGATCGGGCTCTTCACCCTTTTCACCCTGATCTCCGTGATTTCCCTGCAATGGACCCCCTATGCGGTCAGCGGAACGGAAATCCTCTCCGGCCTGGACTTCCAACTGCCTGCCGCCTTCATCCTCATCGCCGTGGGGGCCTTCGGGATCACCGGGGTGGGGGGAGACGAAATCATGGCCTACAATTACTGGCTCCTTGAGAAGGGCTACGCCTCTCACACCGGGCCACGGCCGGGATGGACCACTGGCGAAGCTCACCGGGTCTGGGTAAAACGGGCCCGGGGCTGGATCAAGGTCATGACCCTTGATGCCATCGCTGCCATGGTCTGCTATACCCTCGTCACGGTCCTCTTCTATATTCTCGGTGCCGCCATTCTTCATCGCAATGGAATCGAACCGGCCGAGACGGAACTGATCACCCAACTGGGAGCGATTTACGCCGGGTCCCTCGGGCCCTGGGCCTTCGGGATCTTCCTCGGGGGGGCGCTGGTTGTCCTCTTTTCCACCCTCTTCTCCGCCCTCGCCGCCTGGACCCGCCTCTTCAGCGATTCCTTCAGCCAACTGGGATGGGGAGATTTCCAGGATCCGGACAGCCGCAAGAAATTTCTGACTGCCTGCGCCTTCATCTTCCCGGCCATCTGGGGTATTCTCTTCCTCACCTTCAAGGCTCCAGGCATCATGGTCATCATCGGGGGAGTGGCCAGCGCCTTCATCCTCCTCATCGTGGTCTATGCCGCGGTCATCATGCACCGCAAGTGGGCGCCCAAGGAACTGGAGGGAGGACAGTTCTACAGGATCGCCTTTGTCCTGAGTTCCCTCGCCGTCGTCACGGTGGCCGCCATCACCGGGGGCAAGGCCCTGGGGTGGATTGGTTGAAGAAAGAGAATCCCTTCCCTACCACAAGCATACCAGGTGCCGGTCCCCCCGGATGAGCACCTTGCCATCCACCACCACCGGGGAGGCGATCACTCCCTCCTCGATCGTGATCTCCTGCAGGTCCTCCATTCCATCCGCATTCAGGCTGGCGGTAAAAACCGTCCCGTCCCGGCGCGCGACGTAAAGGCGATTCCCCGCCACCACCGGGGAGGCGCAGAAGGTGTGAACAGATTTTGGCAGGCTCTGCTGCCAGAGTTGCTTGCCCGTGGTGGCCTCCACCATCGTCAGCGTTCCCCGGGCCTTCCCGGTATCAGTCAGCGTGAGGGCCCGGTTCCCGTGGGCGGCAGGAGTGCAGTTGTCCGATCCCCAGCCCCGGGCGCTCCAGAGCCAGGCCGACTTGGTGATCTCTCCCTTCCCTCCGAGCTTGATCCCCGCCACCCGGTCTTCCCGCCCATGGGGAACGATGGCCACCCCGTTGGTCCCCGAGGGTGAGGCGATGGTGCGCCAGACCCGCTCCGGCTTGGGATTGAATCCCCCGCAGAACCAGAGCTGTTCCCCGGTCGTGGCATGATGACCAGTAAGGTGATCCCCTCCCCAGGTCACAATCGTCTCCACTCCATCAATGGTCTCAACAAAGGGGGAAGAGTAGCTGTCGCCATTTTCTCCAACCGTCCTGAAGGGCCGCTCCGTGATCCAGGCGCGTTTTCCGTTCTTCTTGTCGAGCGCGACGAGATAGGAGGTGCCCGCCTGCTGCATGACCGCGATCACGAGGCGCCCCCCGGCGAAGATCGGCGAGGTTCCCCGGTCCCAGAGGATCTTGTCCGGATGAGCAACCTCATCGAGATTGATCTTCCAGGCCACCTCACCCTGCAGGGTCATGGCCGCCACCGTTCCCGACTTGAAGTAGACATAGAGAAACTTCCCATCCGTGAGGGGGGATGAGTTTGCACTGCTTCCGATCCGCTGCGTCCTTCCCAGCCGGGCTGCTCCCAGCTTCTTTCGCCAGAGTTCCTTCCCGCTTTTCAGGTCAAAGGCCTGGACCGCATCATTCTCACCAATGAGCCCGGTCACAAACACCTTGCCATCCCATACCACGGGGGTGGAACAGGCCCGGCCCTCCAGCCTCGTCTTCCACATGCGTTCTCCGGAGAAACTGGCCGGACCCTTCCGGTCCGCCACCACCCCGTTACCGTGTGGACCTCTCCAGGAAGGCCAGTTTTCCGCCCATGCCCCGGCTCCCGCCCAGAACATCCCCAGCAAAAGGACTACGCGCACGTTCATGTCCCTACTAGAGCAAGGCACCCTCTCCGTCCTCAATAACAATCGTCACCGCCTCCTCCTGATAACCAACAAGCGATAACTAATAACCCCACCCTGATCCTTGACCAATCCCTCCCACTCTGGAGACTGCTCCCCACATCATGGCTGAGATCATCAACAAGACCGATATTGAGCTCGGAGTAGTGGCCACCCACTCCGGATGGGTGGGAGGAATCGTTCCCGATGACGACGGAAACGCCCCCCGCACCAGCGACGGGGAACTGGTCGTCCTCGCTGAGATGAAAAAACTCCAGGAGCTCAGCCCCGTAAAACTCGACGGCGTACAGGTCCCGGTCATCCCCGGCACCAAGGCAGAGGACTTCGACGAAATCTGCAATGGCTTCAAGAATCTCGACCTCAAGCTCTACTTTGTCCTCATGGTGGGCGGGGCTGATCCCATGAACCCCGGGGACGAATCCGCGGTCACCGACCAACTCCTCCAGGGCCTGGAAGCGGCCAAGAACCACGGGGTCACCATCGTCTCCTCCACTTCCATCGAGGAGTGGATGAGTGGATCTCCCCGCAAGGATGGAGCCGATTTCGAGGCCGCGGTGGAGCAGAATGCCAAGCTTCATCATCGCTGCTACACCGAGGCCGGGCTCGCGGACTCCTGTGTCGATTCGTGGCATGTCGAGTTCCTGCGTCCCGGGGAATTTGCCACCTTCACCGATATCGGGCGTCTCTGGAAATTCCTCCAGGCAGCCAACTCCCTCGTCGGTGGCGAAAGTAAGTTCTTCAAGTCCCTGACCGATGCCGCCCACTGTGGGGACTCGGCCCTCAGCATCCCGGAAAATGAGGACCTCATTGCGCAGATGGGTGCCGCAGGGGAACTGGGATGCTTCCATGCTTCCGCCATGACTACCCGCGGATGCCTCTCCACCGATGACGGATGGATTGGATCCCTCCTCACCGCGGTGGCCCGGACCGGCACTCTCGAACATGTCTTTGTCGAACTCTTCCGGCACGATGACGACGCGCTCCAGGCCCTCCGGGACCTCGATCCGGGTCATGGCATCGACACCACTGACGGACGGGACTACAACCAGTGCACCGCGGACGGACTTGCGGACGTCGCCCACCGTCTCAACAACCTCAAGGCCCGGGGAATCCTCTAGGGAGATTCCCCGCTTACCAGCGCCCGGCCTTATTTCGCGCCGATGCAGTAAAGGTGCTCCGCCCCGCGGAGAATCCACTGTCCCCGTGTGATTACGGGTGACGCGTGCATCTCCTCTCCGAGGGCATTCTTCGCCACCTCGGCATATTCCTCTCCGGGCTTGATTACGGTCATGACCCCGCTTTCCGAGACGAAGCAGACGTGCCCCTGCACCGTAACCGCCGAAGCCCCGTGCTCGCGCCCGATCCGCTGATTCCACGCCAACCTTCCGGTCTCTGCCTCCAGGCAACTTGCCCGGCCGCTATCCGAGACCACCACGAAATACTTCCCGATACTGACCGGGCTCGGCACGTAGGAGGGATCCTTCCGGGTTCGCCACCTGACATGTGACTTGGTGACATTCCCCGATCCCCGCGGATCGATGGCCAGCATGTGCCTCTGCGGGAACCCGCAGGTCATGAAGAGCAGATCCCCGTTATACACCAGGGAGGCCACGAACTGGTCGGTGGGACCGTCGATTACCCAGTGCCGCTTCCCCGTGTCAGGATCGTAGCTCGCCACCGTCTTGTCTCCCGAGAGAACCATCTGGTTACGCCCCTCAATGGCCCAGATCACCGGGGTGCAGTAACTGCGTGTCCGGTTGGCCCGCATCGTCTTCCAGACTTCCTTCCCGCTCTTCTTCTCAAGGGCTACGATGTAGGAGTCCCCATCATGGTCCCCGTTGATAATCACCTTATCCTTCCAGAGGATGGGGCTCGAACAGTAACCGTGCACGCTGGAGAACACCCCGGGGCGCTTCTCCCATTGCTTCTTCCCTTCAAAATCATAAGCCGCCACATGCATCTCCTTCCCATCCAGGAAGCTCACAAACACATGATTCCCATCAGTAACCGGAGTGGACGAGGCGAGGCTGTTCCGTCGGTGAATACGCTCCCGGGATGAAGTCAGCACTATCGCGGCCCACTTCTTTTTCCCGGTAGCACGGTCCAGGCATATCAGCTCCCGCCGGTCTTCCACGGCGGTCACAACGAAGACATGGTCCTGCCACACCACAGGTGAGGCATGTCCCTTACCCGGCAGGGGAGTTTTCCAGACGGTGTGCTCCTTGACGCTCCACTCCAGGGGCACCGCCTGGTCCGGACTGGACCCATCCCCCCGCGGACCCCGCCACGAAGGCCAGGTCTCTTCCGCAGCAGCGGGCAGGATCAGCCCAAGGCATCCAGTAAGGAGAACAAGAAAAGCGGGCGCCGTCTTCATGCAGGCATCCTACTCCCTCCCCCACGGTCCTTATCAAGCATTCCCCGCCCCGGACGGGAGAAAGATTCCACCCACCGCGAATCCCTCATCCGAGCAGCCTTCCAAGAGACCTTCCAGCCTCCTCTACCCACCCATTCCCGGGCAGGGCATAGGGGCGAAAGGTCTCCAGATAGCCTTCGTGCTCGTTGTAGAAGAGAGCACGATGCAGACCAAGGTTGCTTGCCGCCGGACTGTCCACGAGGGCCGCGGAATCGTTCTGGCTCATCTGGAAAATCACCCGCATCTCGAATTCGCTGAGTGATTTACGGCTCAGGAAACGATTCACGTTGTTGTAGGTGTCCACCGAGGCGATCACGTGCAGACCGTAGCTCGTTCCTTCCGTCACGATCTCGTTGAGTTGCGCCCCGGGATTCGGCCCCGCATCGTCACTGTCGAAGGAGAAGTCAAAATCGTCCTCGTGCTTGAGCTTCTTGAATTTCTGCAGATTGTGAATCAGCAGGAAGACTGGCGGATCATTAGCTGCGGCCTCCTCGTCTGAGGATCTCCGTTTCATTTCTTCCCCCAGTTCACCCATCACCCGGGGCAGGTCGTTGTTTCTCACGAGCTCCACCTCGTGGGGAACTGCTTCCACCACGCGCTGCAGGAAATCGCCCTCGGACGAGCCGGGGGTTGTTCCATCACAAACGACAAAGCGGATCCCGTCCCTGCCGGACTGCGCCGAGAGGGAGACCAGCGAGACCGCCAGCATGGCCAGGGCCGCTTCCTCTCGCTGTCCAATCACAATAAGATTGCTGCCACTCTGACGATGGAAGACGGCTTCGGTCGGACCCTTGATGGAATTAGGAGCACCCAGCCATGAGCGCTTGGAGACGAGGGGATCCATCACCTCGGCATGCAGAAGCCGGTGGAGGGTGTCATTCTCCCCGATCTCTGCCGGGGCATTGCCCTCAAAGACAATGGGGCTTGCGCATTGGTAGGACTGCTCGTTGGCAACCCTGACCACCTGCCGGAGGGCCTCATCCCTCTCCTCATCAGGAAGCCAGACCACCTGAAAGGGGCTGTTGGCCTCCAGGGCACCGGCGCTGTCGTTGTAGATCCCCTCCCCCGGACGCGTCAGCATCCGCGGTGCCGGGTTGGAGTCGTCCATGATGAGATAGGCATCCGACTCATTACATTGCAGAGCAACCCTGATGACCATCTGTCCCATCGTGGTCCGGGCCATGCTGTAGGCCCCGCCGAGGGTCTGTGACCCAAGAAGCACGTGAATCCCAAAGGCACGTCCCTGCCGCACGATGCGATCCAGAAGCACCGAAGCGTCCTGGGCAATACGATCGTCCTCCACGAACAATTCCTGGAACTCATCGATGATGAGGAGGGATCTCGGAACCGGCTCGGTTCCCCCCGCCTTCTTGTAGCCCGCGATATCCTGCACCCCCAGCTTGCGGAACATGTCCCCCCGCCTCTTCAACTCATCGTCCACCCGCTTGAGGACGCTCAGCCCGAACTCCCGGTCGCTTTCGATCGCTACCACCCGGGCATGGGGCAGGCGCGCAGCAGCATAAGCCTTGAATTCCACCCCCTTCTTGAAATCCACGAGGTAAAACTCCACCTCGTCGGGACTGCACCAGAGGGCGAGGTTTGAAATAATCACGTGAAAGAGCGTCGATTTTCCCGATCCCGTCTTTCCTGCAAAAAGAGCGTGTTGCCGGGTGCCCTTTCCGATTGCGAGGTATTGCAGCTTGGTCGCCCCGGTTCTCCCGATCGGAACCCTCAGTTCGTGGGTGGTATCACTGCTCCAGAACTCTCCCTCCTTCGGAATGACATGCTCAAAAGGCACTTCCACCCTGTTCGCGTCAATACTGCTGGCACCGATCTTCTGGATGAGCTCAATTGCCATCCCGGGATCGGGAGCAGGATCAAACTTCATGGGAAGTTCCTCCTGACCGTTGGCCGAGATCAGGAAGCGCTCGCCCTCGCTCCGGATCCGGATGCTGTTCTCCCGCAGCACATCCGGCATCAACTCGGCAGGACCCCCGGTCTGCAGGTGATCCCAGTGCATCAGGGGATAGATCCCACAACGCGGACCGCTCATCGCGATGCTCTGCAGGCGCTTGGCCGCAGTCTCGCTGAAACTCGCCGGAAAGTCTGCAATGACGAGAAAGTGATACTTTTCCGCGATGTTGCCCGCCTTTTCATTATACTCCGTGATAGTCTCGTATTCATTCCGGAGATACATCTGGATCACCTTCTCAATGTGCTCGTTGAGCTCCCCCAGCTTCTCCTCGATCTGCCCCCTCTGAGTCCAGATTCTCCCATTGATCACACTGTCTTCGTAGTCAGCCAGGTGCATGATGCCCGCGAAGTTTTCCCCCAGTCCGACCGGGTCCATGATCGTAAAGTTGAGCTTGCCGGGAGGAGTGGTGGCCAGAAGCCGGAGGACGATGTTATTCAGGGCCCCAATCGCAGCATCGCGACCTGAGCCGTCAGTCTCGAACAGCAACGAACCGTCACGAGGCAACTGGAGCGCCATGGGAACCTCAATCGCGCGGGCATCCGGAAGACCGAGTTCCACTTCTTCAGCCATACGGTCTCCCGCCACGGAAACATGCCCGAACCGCGCTGCATCATGTAATTCTTCGGACGGTTCCCACTCCTCGAGATAGCTTCTATCCCATGGCGGGGAGAGAGGCTCAAGCGATTCCCGGATCTCCTCCATGTCCCGGTATATCGACTGAACCAGCGCGGACCACTCCGATTCCATTTCTTTCCGGGCCAACTCGCAGGCCGCTTCCACCTCCGCCACCGTCGAATCATATTCCTCCTGCAGCCTCCCGATCCGGCCGGCTGATTCCCGGCGCAACTCCTTCAAGCGGTCCTCGTGAAGGGAGTTCAGAGGCCCCACAATGCGCTCAAGCATGGCGTCATTCCTGTCCCTCGCCCGGTGATATTTCTCCTCGATCCTCCTGCCCCCCTCTTCGCGCAACCTGCTTGCCGCCTCGTCGGCCTGGTCCCATCTGTTTCCTCCCACGGACTCCTCCGCCGCAAGTCCCTCCTGCTCCTCGCGGAAGCGCTGCCCGATCCGCTCCGCACAGGCCGCCCAGGAACGCCTTGTTTTTTCCAGCTGTTCTGCCACCGCCCGGGCCGAGGGTTCCGCTCCGCCCCCGGTAGCAAATTGCAGAACCAGAACGAGCAGAACCGTGCCCCCTGCCACTCCGCCAGCCAGAGACCAGGCCTCTTCCCCTGGCACCCAGAAACTTGAGAGGTAGCCCGCAAGGCCGCATCCCAGCAGCAGCAACAACCACCAGGGCAGGAAACTCAGCAGACGCGCGAGAATGTTCTTCCTGAAAACCGCCAGTTTTTCCTCACCCTCTGCTATCCCTTTCCGGACCCTGTCCAGAAAGTCCGGTGTCTGTCCAGAAGTATCCACCTCACCCACATCAAGGGAAACTCCATGGGCCGGTTTGAGTTTCTTCTGGAAACGGAGATAGCCCCGCATCGCACCCCTGCTTTTCTGCTCCAGCCTCCTGAGATTCTGCTCCTCCTTGCCCAGTTCCGCATGAAGGCCCTCATACATCATGGTCAGCTTTTCCAGGGACCGTTGTCGGGTGACCTTGTCAGTTACGGCCTGGACCTGGAGATCCGAGGCAGTCTTACCCTTGAGCGCCTCGGCCCGCTTGGACAACAGGCGCTTGCTGGAGGGAAGCGCTCGCTCGATCCACTCTCCCCTCGCCACGTGACGAGCCTTGGCATGTTTCTGCTCATCGGCCGAACTCGCCTCTGCCTTTGTAACGGCTTCCTCCAGCGACTCGCTTTCTTTCTCACTCCCTCGTTCGAAGGACCGCTTGGCTGCAAAACTCTTCGTCCGCTGTTCCTTCGCGGCACTTTCCTGCCGCGCCGAAAAATCCCTGATCGCTCCCGCCAGTCCATTGGCGAGCTCCAGTCCCTTGCTGACTCCCAGTCTAGTCCTCACAATCCCGCTTCGCTCTGGTTATAATCTTGTCAATTTCCTCGATGACCCGGATGGCGGCCGAGATATCGTCAGGAAGGGTCTCAATGAAGTCTTTTTCGAAATCCCGCTGCCTGCTGTCACGCCAGTGACTCTGGACCCGGTCCCAGCTCTGGAGGAAGGCCTTGGTCGACTTGGTGAGTTTCACCGCACTTGCCCTTGCACTCATTGCTCCTCTCCTTTCCCGCCGGAACTATCCGCTTCCTGAGGCTGAGGTTCACCTGCAGCTTCTTTCCCATCGGCATTACCCGCCACCCCGCCCTCCGGGGCGATGCGGGTATAATCGTCCAGGGTTCGCTCTGCCTGGGCAAGGGACGACACGGCCTTGGGCAGATCATGAGACGCAAAATGCTGCATGCCATCCAGCTTCTTGATGAGCGGTTCGACCAGGGTGTCGTAATTTCGAATCCACTTCTGCAGCAGCTTGGCGCGCTCCTCACTCTCCCTGACCAAGCGACGCAACCGCGTCACCGCAATTTGCCGCGCTGCACTATGGCTGGTCATCGCACTGAGGCGGGAAGTGAACAACTCGGCTTCAGCCTGCTCCAGCTGCTTACGCAATCGTTTGAGTTGGCCACCCCAGTACGATTTCTGGTCCACCTGCAGCCACGTGCGCATCCGACGCACCTCGTCACGCACTTCATCGAGGGCGTTCCCCACCGACCCCATATAGAGCACAAGGCTTGCCCTGAAGGCAGTGAGTGCGTCAACCGATGTGACTTTGGCCTGGCGGTCCATGCGAAAGCGAATGGGGCGGATTGACTATCGCTGGTCGAGATACTCCTCGATCCGCTGGGCCTTGCGCAGCAGGAAGGGAGTGTGTTTCTCGGAAACCTCGATGAATTTCTTCATGGCCTTCATCGTTCCGACAAACTCCTCCGCGAACTTCTGGTTCTCCTGGTCCTTCCAGGTGTCCCCCAGGGCAGTGAACCGGGACTGCAGGGATGAGGCCTTCACCTGAAGCTCGTCATTAAATCGTTTCAGTTCCTTGGCGAACCGCCGGACTTCGTCCGGATCCATTATTGCCTGGGCCATTACTTCGTTGTTGCGGGTAAGTGCCTGAACTCTGAGGGCACCCCCCGCGGGCGGCAAGGACAGATCCCCCAGGAAACCGCTAAATCCCTGCCCGGGAAGACAGGGTGTCTCATTTACTGCCCCCGGTCAGGTAGGCCAGCAGGTCTGCCATCTCCTGCCGACTCAATCCACTCTCAAGTCCCGTCGGCATGAGGGAGCGATTCAGGTTCACCAGCCTGGCCAGTTCTTTCCGCGCCACCTTGCGCGAACTGCCATCCGCAGCCCAGAGGGTCAGCTCCGTCGCATTCTCCTCCGAGATCGCACCCGCCAGCGTGGTTCCGTCCTTAAGATGCAACTCCCAGAGCAGGTACTGCGGGGCCACTTCCAGATCCGGCCCAAGAAGGTTCTCCAGCAACATGGAGGCACCCTTGTTCCGAAAAGTTGCCAGATCCGGCCCCGCCCCGGCAGACCCACTCCTGTGACAAAGGATACAGCGCTGCCCGAAGATCACCTTCCCCTTCCGGGCATCACCATTCAACCTGAGGGCCGGACGATAATAGCTGGCAGCTTCCGTTCTTGAGAAGGACTTCTCCTCCCCGAAAACCATTATTGCCCTCTCCCTGATGGTGGTTGCGTGGTGAGAACGTAACCGACGCTGCTGCTGGAATCCGACTTCGCTCGCGGACAACCGCTTCTGCTCGATGGCGGAGAGAACCGTTGACGGTGACATCCCGGCCAGGAGGGAGCCCCTGGCTCTTGCCGGGATCTTCTCCCACTGCTCGAGAACCTTTCCCTCCCACTGCCCCGCCGGTCGGCGCAGTAATGCCGGAAGGGCAGGATTCTGCCCTTCTCCCCCTGCTACCCATGCCAGCAGATCGTCCACTCCGGTTGCAGGATGATTTGCAAGGATCCACCGCGCCGCTTCCCCCTCCAACCCCTTCGGCTGATCCTTCCTCAGCATCTCCCTTGCCTGCCCAATCAACTTACCTGCCCTCGGGTCGTCACTGGCAACCCCTGCATCCCTCAGAAGCGTGACGGCCCGGGGAAAATTTTCCTCTCCGCCAATCAGCTCACCCAGAACACCATGAATTCTGGCCCCGGTCACGATAACCTTTCTCATCCAGCGGTCTTCCGCATCCCTGTCCAGAAAACGCCGGAGCGTTCCCAGGCTTACCTCTGTATCCGGATCAAGCGTTTGAAGCACTGCCTCGAAGCGAACCCGCAGATCTGCATCCTGTGCCCAGGTTGCCAGAAGGGCGTCGTCCACATCACGCCACATCTTTACCAGTTGCCGGCGCACCTCCCGGCTGGGCTCCCCCTCCCACAAGCGCAACATCTCCCTTTCAGTCGGGGGCTGAAGAAGTGCAAGAAGACGAAGTGCCTGTGCCCGCGATCGCTCATCCTTTGCCCTGTCCCCTGCCAGCTGCAGAAGCAGTTTCCCCGTATCCGGCTCCTTCCGTTCCAGCAGAAGGCGCATGGCTGTATCACGCTCCCACCCGTTACCGCTTTCCAGGAGCCTCACCAGACCGGCTGATCCCAATACGGATCGCTTTCTCCCGGAGGGAGTCCTCGCATCTTCCCGAACTACCCTCCAGATCCGGCCCCGGTCTGTCCCGCTGTAGAGATCGAGGTGCTTCTTGATGGACTCCGGGATCGACCAGGGATGCTCGATCGTCTCGCGGTACATATCGACCACGTAAAGTGCCCCATCCGGGCCATTGGCACACTGCACAGGCCGAAACCAGTTATCGCTGGAGGCAAGAAACTCCGATTTCTCCAGCGAGGCCGGTCTCCTTGCCACCGGTTGAACCCGGCTCCGGGGAAATTCAATAAGCTTCTGGTGAACCAGGTTGCTCCCTACGTCCCCGATGAAAACAGTCCCCTGGTACTCCCTGCCAAGGAGGTCGCCACGATATACCGTCAATCCGCTCGCCGAGGTAAAGTATCCCGCAGCCCGGCCTCCTCCCTCTACCGGGCCCCGGACCCTGCCCTGTACTCTCCAGCGGGTCCGCACTACTCTCCAGGGTTCCACCTTACTGATCCGATAGACTTCCGCCGCTCCGCCATCGACCGGGATCTCCACCAACGGGTGAGGGAGGCCCTTGGTGCGGTTCCAGGGCCAAGAATACATCACCGCAATCAGGTGACGGCTGTTACTGCAGAGATAACGGCGCCCAAAATCTCCAAAGCTCAATCCATATTGAGCCGTGCCGGACTCAGGGCGCAGCCTGAGCTTGTCCGGATCAAAGGAAAAATCGGCTCCCCGCAGGTTAACGCCCCCACCCTTACCGCGTTCCATCCTCACCAATCCTCCGTTCGATGCGGTTGATCCATAAATACGCCCGTCAGGACCCCATTGCAGATTATTGACGAGAGCCTGCATGTTGAGACGCTCCAGTCCTTCACCAAATCCGGTGAAGACAACCCTGCGCTCATCGGAGACCCCGTCCCGGTCACGATCTCCGAGATATAGAATATCCGGTGAGGCTGTAACGAAGACTCCCCCTTTCCAGCAGACGATTCCGGTCGGCCACTTCAGATTCTCTGCGAATACCGAGGCGTGCTCGTAGTGCCCGTCCCGGTCACGGTCCTCCAGGCACCGGATTCGTCCCAGGGCCTGCTCCCTCCGTTCGGGATAACCGCGCATTTCTGCTACGAAAAGCCTCCCATCCTCATCAAAGGCGATCGCCACCGGGTCAACCACCTGCGGCTCACAGGCAGCAAGTTCAACCCGGAATCCAGGGGCAAGCTGGAATGACTGGATAGCCGATGCCGGTTCCCTGGGGGGGATTCGTGGTAATTCCACAGGGTCGGGCTCGGGCTCACCCAGGGTCACCATCCTGCTCCCGTGCAGGACAACCAGGATTAGAACGAACCGAAATTTGAGACCCATGGAAAAACTCCTTCGCGAAAGCGGAAACAGGATCACGAATTACAGTCCTTGACGACCATTATCGCACTTCCCCTCCTCCAGCATTTTCCCAGGCAGGTCTCCTGATCTCTGGGCCTTTGACTTTCCAGCCTCCGGTCTCTAGAGCTTCCACTGCAGATGCACAAACCCACTGTCCAGATTTCCCTCGATCTCATAGATCTCGACGAGGCTATTGAAACTGCGGCCATGGCTCTCCGCGCTGGAGTGGACTGGCTGGAGGCAGGAACCCCCCTCCTCCTGGCGCATGGACTGAATTCCGTCAGTGCCCTCCGGGAGAACTTTCCGGAGGTTCCCATCGTAGCCGACCTGAAGACAATGGACGGAGGCTACCTCGAAGCCGAAATGATGGCCAAGGCCGGGGCAACCCATGTGGTCGTCATGGCCCGGGCACACGAGGAAACGATCAAATGCGTCGTTCAGTGCGGGAAGGACTACGGGGTCGGGGTAATGGGCGACAATCTCGGCTGCCCTGACATGGTTGAAGGTGCCCGCCAGCTTGAGGATCTCGGGTGCGGCTATATCGTGCACCATATCGGGTATGATGAACGCCGGGGTATCGCCGCTGCCGGCAACCGCATGCCCAGCCCTCTCGACCAATTAAAGGAAATCGTCGGAGCCGTCTCCATTCCCGTCCAGGCCGTAGGCGGATTGTCCATCGAGGAGGCCATAGCCTGCCCCTCACATGGCGCCCCCCTTGTGGTATTGGGCGCCCCCCTTACCATTGATGCCGACTCCTTCCAGACCGCCTCGGGAGATGTCGAAGAGTCCCTGAGGATGATCTGCCAGCAGGTCCATGGCCCCTCCTGATTCCATTTTGCCCCCATCAACTTACCATGCGGCTGAAAGACAAACGTGTTCTCGTCACCGGATCCACCACCGGGATCGGCAAGGCCATCGCTCAACGATTCGTAAAGGAAGGCGCACGCGTGATGATCCACGGACTCGAGGAGAATCTCGCCCGTGAAACCTCAGCAGAACTCGATGACGCTCCATGGCACGTCTCCGATCTTTCCGATCCGGGCGTTCCTTCCCGCCTGATTGAGGCCTCCATCCGGGAACTGGGAGGACTCGACGGGCTCGTCAACAATGCCGGGGTAGTTACCCGGCGCCAGCCTGCCGAGATGAGCCTCGAGACCTGGGACTGGACCTACGCCATAAACGTGAGGGCCCCGTTCCTGCTCATCCAGGCTGCCCTTGAGGAACTCTCCCGGAACAAGGGACGGGTCCTCAATATCGGGTCCGTGAATGCTTATGGAGGAGAATCATACTTTGCCGCCTATGCCAGCTCCAAGGGGGCGCTCATGGCCCTGACACGTAATCTCGGAGACACCCTTCATCGGGACTACGGAGTGGTCGTCAACCAGATCAACCCGGGCTGGGTCCTCACCGAGAACGAATCAGCCCGCAAGCAGGAAGACGGCCTTGATCCCGACTGGCATACCAAGCTTCCCCCGGTCTACGCCCCGGCCGGTCGTATCCTCATGTCCGGGGAAATAGCCGCCGGCGCCGTTTACTGGCTCGACGATGCCACCGGACCGGTCAGCGGCTGCGTGGTGGAACTCGAACAGTATCCTGCCCACGGAAGAAATCCCGACAAGGTCGGGTTATAAGATCCCTCTCTGGCCCGGACTCGTTGCCTGCACTAACCATCATCCCACCGGAACCGGATACATGCCCAAACTCGCCACCTTTCCCAAGGCCGAACTGGAGGCCCTCGTTGATGGGTCCATGCGCCTCTCCGACTATCTCGACTTTGCCTCCGGGCTGGATATCGACGGAGTGGAACTCTATCCCCTGATCGCCGACCTTGAGGACCCGGGGACATGGAGCCGTTACCAGCAAGTCTGCGGAGACATGGGGCTTGAAATCCCGATGCTCTGCTGTTCCCCGGACTTCACCCACCCGGACCCGGCATTCCGAAAGCAGGAAATAGAGAAGGAGAAACGGTGGATCGAAATGGCTCACGCCCTGGGAGCCAGTTTCTGCCGGGTCCTGAGCGGCCAACGCCGTCCTGAGATCTCCCGGCAGGAGGGCGTTGACCTTGCCGCTGACTCCATCAGGGCTTGCCTGCCCTTCGCCGAAAAACATGGCGTGACCCTCATCCTTGAGAATCACTACAAGGACGGATTCTGGGAGTATCCTGAATTTGCCCAGCCCATGGACATCTTCTGTGACCTGGTGGAAGCGGTGGGGGAACACCCTCGATTCGGAGTGAACTACGACCCGTCCAACACCCTCCTCGCCGGAGAAGACCCCCTCGAACTTCTCTCCAGGGTGAAACACCGCGTAGTCACCATGCACGCCAGCGACCGCTACCTGAAAAACGGCACCCTGGAGGACCTCTCCCGGGAGGAGGGAGTCACCGGCTACGCCGAACGTCTCGCCCACGGGGAGATCGGACAGGGAATGAACGACTACGACGCAATCTTCTCCACCCTGAATTCAGCAGGATTTGACGGCTGGATCTCCATCGAGGACGGAGTGGACGGGCCTGAGCAACTGGAACGCTCCGTCGCCTTTCTGCGCCGCAAGATGACGGAGCACTTCCCCTGACTCCAACTCCTACAGCTTTCCAGCTGACCAGAGGATCCCCCGGGTCAGGAGATCGAGGAACACCGGGTCGGAAAAGGTGTCATTGGTGTGCCCATAGGTCGTACCGAATACCCGGGCCCCCTCAAATTCGTTCACCCAGAATACCGGGTGAGACTTCTGGTTCTTCTCGCTCTTCGAAGTGGCCAGCACAGTTGTATTGGGCCACGTCTTCTCGATGATATAGAGTTCGTCCTTGGGAGTCACCCAGTCCACCGGCACTCCCTTCATGATGGGATGGTCTGCCTTCTCGGTCTTGACCGGGTAGCGGGCCAGGTGCTCATGCCTCCTGCTCGTCACTCCCAGAAACCTGCGCCAGTCATCGATTTCAGCAGCACGGTAGGTGTGCATCGCGCAATGAATGACCACCGCAGGGGTGCCCCCCCGGTGGCCGTCGACAATCTTCCGGATGTAGTCAGGGTCCTTGGTATTGGCAAAACACTCGTTGTGGACCACCACATCAAACTGCTCCGCCCATTTCGGATCATCATAGAGACCGATCTGGGCCTTGGTTCCCCTTCCCCCCTTGTTCACTACCGTCCAGTCGATATCCGCCTTCGCGGACGAGGACAGCGTGAGCGCCTTGGACTGAAACTCGTAGTCGTGGCAGCACCCTCCGGTAACCAGAAGGCACTTGAGGGCCTTACCGGGATTGTCAGCTACACCCTGATCACCTGTCTTGTCGGCCGGGGCACTGGTAGTAAGATACAGCGACAGAGCGAGAGCAGAGGCAATCGTGGTGAGGAGAGGAATGATGGTCTTTGACTTCATATGATCCTTAGGGATACCAGGCTCTTTGCCCGTAAATTCGAGCATGCAGGAACATCCCCCGCATGACAATCAATCTCCGTATCCTTCAGGATGGGCCTTATGCCATGCCCACGCACTCCGGACCATTTCCTCGAGATCAGCAGCAGGCGCCCAGTCCAGAATGGAAGCAGCCTTCGCACTGGACGCGACCAGGACCGGCGGATCTCCAGTCCGGCGCTGACCCCTCGTTACCGGAATCTCATGACCGGTAACCCGGCGGCAGGTTTCGATCACCTCCAACACGGAATATCCCCGGCCGGTCCCGAGATTGAAAGCTCCCTCCACGTCCCTCTCCACCGCCCGACGATGTATCTCTGCCAGGTCGCACACATGAACATAATCACGAACGGCGGACCCGTCAGGCGTCTCATAATCCATTCCAAAAATCTCAACGCTCGCCCGCTTACCCAGCGCTACCTGCAGAACATTGGGTATCAGGTGAGTCTCCTCCCGGTGATCTTCCCCAAAACGCGCCGAGGCTCCAGCCGCGTTGAAATAGCGAAAGACAACCGGAGTCATCCCATGAGCCTTCGCGAACCACGACACCATCCCTTCAAAAGCCAGCTTGGAATGACCATAAGGGCTTACCGGATATTGCGGACAGCTTTCATCAATCGGCACCGTTCCGGGAATACCATAGGTGGCACAGGTCG
>Ga0163180_10000362_pt1 | contig 26263 bp, 25 predicted proteins | sample AtlANTMetagenome_2_FD_109647 | JGI IMG/M metagenome (GOLD analysis project Ga0163180, IMG submission 109647) | Marine eukaryotic phytoplankton communities from the Atlantic Ocean - Atlantic ANT 4 Metagenome | ecosystem: Environmental > Aquatic > Marine > Oceanic | place: North Atlantic Ocean...
CGCCCAGTGCAGACCACGCCCGGACCCGATTGCCCACGTGTGCTCCCACGTCAAAGCAGAGGTCTCCCGGACCCATAAACTGACGATAAAACCGTCGCATTCGCGCCGTCTTCCACGGCTGCCCGTAGTAAATCACGAGCGAGCGACTCACGCCCCAGAACGATCCTATGGACACAGTTCCTCCTACCTAAGTTAGGGACTAACCGATGAATTCCAAGCACCTCAATACCGACACAGCCTTACTTGTTCTTCGCCTCGGCCTGGGTGGCATGATGCTCACCCACGGAATCCCCAAGCTCCTAAAGGGACCGGATCTCTGGCCCCGCCTCGGCAGCAAGATCCAGGTGCTGGGCATCGACTTCGCCCACACATTTTTCGGCGCTGCCGCGGTGGGTGCAGAGACCATCGGTGCCCTCCTCGTCATGATCGGCCTGAAGACCCGGCCGGCCGCCATGACGGTGGTCTTTACGATGCTGGTGGCGGCCATGATGCATCACGACAAGGCCGATAGCTGGAGCAAGGTGTCTCACCCCATCGAAGTAGGCATCGGCTTCTTGGCCATCGTCATTGCTGGAGCAGGTCGGTACGCAGTCGAAAAAGACTGACTCCGTCTTTATCGACCCAACTGCTTCCGGGCCGCCTTCGCTGCCCTCGATTTTGGATAAATACGAATCACTTCCCCATAAAAGACTTTGGCATTTGCCTTCTGGTCCTGCGCCTCAAAGCACTCGCCTTGCCGAAACATCGCCCAAGGTGCGAATGCAGACCCCTTGAACTGATCGATGACCTCTTGGTAGCGCAAAACGGCCTTCTCATAGTCTTCCGCGGCCTTGGATGCCTCAGCACGGCGATAGGTCGCCTCATCGGCTCGAGAGTGGTTGGCGTGAACCTCAAGGAACCGATTGAGTAGCGTCTCCGCTCCTGTGACATTCCCCTCCTTCAGCTGGGCTTTCGCCGAGTCCAACATTTTGATGGGGTCCATAGCCGGCTCCTTGACCGGATCCTTTTTAGGCTCCGGTTCGGGTTCGGGTTCGGGTTCGGATTCGGGTTCTGGCTCCGAATCTTCTACGGGAGTTGCATCAGCAACGACCTCACCGTCTTCCGCACCAGGTGGCACAACAACCGCCCCCCAATTGGATGCTTCTTCTGTCTCATCCTCCTTTTCCACCGGAGCCATGGCGGGCGGGTCAGGCGTCTTCAAGCCCAGCGAGCGCTCAAGTTGGTCCGCTCGATTTTCCAGCCAAAGAATCCGAAACCGAGCGTCATCCACCTGGCCTCCGATATCTTTAGCGCCCTGTCCGGAGGCATAGCTCAACACCTCAACTTCACCCCGCAGACGCGCCATTTGTTCTCGGATTTGCTCCAAGGTGTCCATCTGACTGATTTTTTGTTCATTTCGGGATCGGCTGATCTCTTCGAGTTGGTTGACTCGAGCCTCCACTTGAATGAACTGCTGTTCAACATTGTAAATTCGGATGCCATTGTCACGAATTTCGCGCTGGAGCTGATGGCTCGCAGATTGACCCGTTCGATCTAAAACACAAGCGAGAGAGAGCAGAATGACTGCCGACATGCCGGCCTCCAATTGAGTGCAACAAAACAACTGACCCACACGTATCGGATCTGCTACCGTTCCCCAACTCCAAGTTGGGAACTGGGTCATTCAACCATTCAAGAGGTGAAATGCTTCCGCTATATATGGGTTCATTGGCGTTAGGGGGCGTGCTCATCGTTGCCAGCATCGTGCTGGGTGACAGTGAGACCGACGTCGGCTTGGATGCCGATGCCGACGTGGATCTCGATATCGAATTTCCAGATGGACTCGACGGTGATCAAGACGGACTCGTGATCATGAAGGATCCCGCAGACGCCATCGCCGATGCAGGCACCTGGCTTCCATTCTTTTCATTACGGTTTTGGACCTTCGCTCTGGCCACCTTTGGAGCCTCCGGCTTGCTGCTCAACGCCTTGGGTGTCGCCAGCTTTTTAGCCGCCGGTGTGAGCATTTGCTTAGGTGGCGTCATCGGAACAGGCGCTGCCTATATTTTTCGCCAACTCCAGTTGGTCGAGCCAACGGGAAATGTGGGCCTGCTCGAACTGAGCGGCACAGAGGCCACAGTATTGTTGGCCGTCGGCCCAGAAAAGCTGGGCAAAATACGACTTCGCTTAGACGAGCAATATATTGACCTTCCAGCACGTACCCAGAGTGAAACCATACTCAATCGAGATGAGAAAGCACTGGTGCTCAAAGTCAACGAAGGGATTGCTCTCATCACACCCGTACCCGCTGGGTACAAATCGATGCAATAGGAGGACACACTCTTGGACACTATAGAAACCCTGATGCAATTTGGTCTGACCGGTGCCGGTCTCGCTATCAGCCTGTTGGTTATTCTTTCGATATTCAAACAGTTCCTACTGATCGGAAAACCCAACGAGGTCCTCGTCTTTTCGGGTCGCACGCGCAAGCTCGCAGACGGAACGGAGATTGGCTACCGCGAAGTTCTTGGGGGTGGGTGGACATTTTGTTGGCCGATCATCGAAAAGGTCGACCGCATGAAACTGACCACGATACCCATCGAGATCAACACGACCAACGCCTATTCTGCAGGTGGGATTCCTTTGAATGTTCATGCTGTGGCCAACATCAAAGTGTCGAGCAATCCCATTCGCGTCAAAAACGCGATTGAGCGCTTCATGGGTCGCGATCCCATCGAGATACAAAGAGTAGGCAAGGAAACCCTGGAGGGTCACCTCCGTGGCGTTCTGGCTCGGCTGACCCCCGAGGAAGTCAATGAGGATAGGCTCAAATTCGCACAGGAGCTGACGGCCGAAGCCGATGAAGACTTCGTCAAACTCGGCCTCGACCTCGACGTGCTCAAGATTCAAAACGTCAGCGACGACGTCGAATACCTGGACTCGATTGGCCGATCCCGAATCGCCGAAGTCATCCGCGATGCAGAAATCGCCGAATCCAATGCCCAGTCCGAGGCTCAACAGGCTGAAGCCGCATCCACAGAATCCGGCGACGTGGCTACACAAGACTCTCAACGAAACATCGTTCAAAAGCAAAACCAACTGCGCGAGTTGCGTGGACGCCTCGAAGCAGATGTTCAAGGTGAACTCAAGAAAGCAGAACGTGCGGCTGCAGAGGCCCGAGCCTCCGCAGAAGTCGACCTCCAAGATCTCCGAAAACAGGTCGAGGAGCTTCGACTACAGGCCGATGTGGTTTTACCCGCTGAAGCGCGTCGCCAAGCTGCCATTTTCGAGGCACAAGGAAAGGCGGCCTACACTGAAGAAGAAGGTCGAGCGCAAGCAGCGGTGCTCCAGTTCATGACCGATGCCTGGTTAAGCGCTGGAGATGACGCCAAAGACATTTTCCTGATTCAGCAACTGGAATCTGTCCTCAAAACAGTGGTCGACCGAGTCAATTCGGTTTCGATCGATGAAGTCAATCTTCTCGATGGCGGGGACGGGAATGCACTTCCCCGTCACGTGGCCAGCTTCCCTGCCATGGTTCGACAAGTATTGGAAGAACTCCATGGTTCAACAGGCGTCAACGTACCCGAGATTCTCGCTGGAGCCCTTGAAGACAACTCGAAGGAAATGTCATGAGCACCATTCTTTCCATCTTATTCGTCTGTCTATTTCTATTGGTCGTCGGTGGCGTCACTGTCATGTTGGTGGCCAAGAATCTGGTCTATATCGCTGGACCAAACGAAGTCCTCGTCTTCTCCGGACGTGTGAATCGTCTGGGCTCAGGAAAACTCAAAGGCTACCGCTCCATCAAAGGTGGCCGGGGTTTCCGTATTCCATTGATCGAGACCGTCGACCGCGTTGATCTCACAAATATGGTCATCGACGTGGCTGTAAGCAACGCCTATTCCAAAGGAGGCATCCCCCTCAAAGTTCACGGCGTGGCCAACGTCAAGGTGGCCGGTCATGAGCCGTATCTCGGCAACGCCATCGAACGTTTTCTGGGAAGGGATAGACGAAGCATCATCAAAGTCGCCAAGGACACCCTTGAAGGAAACCTCCGTGGCGTGCTTTCTCAACTCACGCCGGAGCAAGTCAACGAAGACAAGATCAGCTTCGCAGAAAAGCTTCTGGAAGAAGCCGAGTACGATCTCAACCGCTTGGGACTCGTGTTGGACACGCTCAAAATTCAAAACGTTGCGGACGATGTGGGCTACCTCGACTCTATTGGTCGCAAGCAGACGGCTGAAGTGGTCAAATCTGCCCGTATCAATGAAGCGGATGCGCGGGCGAAGTCCACTCAACGCGAAGCCCACAATAGCCAAGTAGCCAAGGTGCGGGACATCGATGCTGAGATGCGGATTCTTGAAGCCGACATCCAACGACAAATCATGGATGCCCAAAGTGCGGGCAAAGCCATGATCGCCGAAGAAATCGGAGAGGTGAAAGCACTCATCGAGGAAGCGCGAGAAAACGTCAAGGTACAAGCGGCTCGTGTGAAGCAGGTCGAGCGCCAACTGCTCGCCGATGTGGTGGCTCCAGCAGAAGCTCAAATGCAACAAAGGCGAGCGGATGCCCAAGCCCAGGCTGCGAGAATTATCGAAGACGGTAAAGCGACGGTCGCCGTACTGAACGCGATGATCGAAACCTGGAAACAAGGTGGCGATTCTGCTCGAGACATCTTCTTGATGCAGAAGCTACAAACCATCATGGATTCGCTGGTCGACACCATTGCCGATGTGAAGATCGACAAGGTCACCGTACTCCCATCAAGCGACTCGTCTACCGCCAAAAAGGCTGTCACTCTGGTCGAAGAATTGAAGGCCGGAACCGGGATCGATCTCCCAGATGTGGTCCAAAGGGTGACCGGTGGCGCGGCACCAAGAAGCTCAGACGGTTAAACCGGCGCCCTTCACTGAGGCCCCCTCATTCCAAATCTACACGGAAATACTACTGGCCTGAAGCCAAGCCAAAACAGGCAACTCCAGGCGCTCTACCAGCGTCGGGTACCGCCCGAGTTGTGGGTCAGTGGAGAGCTCAGCCGTCGACTGACAGAAATGTCGCGGGCACTCAATCGGCAATTGGGAATCATGATCGATCGACGGGGACGGGTCACGCACGTCATCGTCGGCGACGCCCACCAATTATTTATCCCTGATCTGAAGCGGCACCGAGCTGGAAGCAGTCGTTTCAGAGGGATTCGTCTTGTCCACACCCACCTGCGAGGTGAAGGTTTATCCGAAGATGACCTCACCGACCTCAGTCTCCTACGACTGGACGCCATTGTCGTCATTCAAGCCAAAGTGGATGGTCTGCCTGGGTTCGTGGAGGCCGGTACCATACGTGCAGATGCTTCGATTGATGATGACAAACCATGGCACATCGAGCGGAGAAAAGACCTCCAGGCATGGGACACCAACTTCCTCACCTTCATCGAAGAACTCGAGGGACAAATCGGCACCACGGCTCCGGTCCGAAAAGTACCCGGAGCAGAAGGGGTCATCGTGATTGGCGTCGCAACAGGGCGGCTGGACGGTGCCGAGGACTCCCTCGATGAACTTGAACGGCTGGCCCATACGGCAGGCTTGAACGTCATGGACCGTTTTCTACAACGCAGAAAGAAAGCGGATCACAAATACGTCATCGGTAAAGGAAAACTCCAACAAATCCTGGTCCGAGCCATGCAACTGGAGGCGGAAGTGTTGGTCTTCGACTCCGAACTCTCTCCAAGCCAACTTCGAAACATTGCTACGGACACCGAACTCAAGGTGGTGGATCGAACCAGCCTGATCCTCGACATCTTTTCGCAGCGTGCGACCACCCGAGAAGGAAAGCTTCAAGTGGAACTCGCCCAATTGCGATACCGAAAACCCAGGCTCGCCCTCATGCCAACGGCGATGAGCCGGCTCACTGGAGGTATCGGTGGAAGGGGGCCGGGCGAGACCAAGCTTGAAATCAACAGGCGACGAGCAGACGAGCGTCAAAATCGACTTGAGAAGCAGCTGAAAAAACTTTCTAAACAACGATCTTTGAGGAGAAATCGACGACGAAAGGTAGGCCTGCCTCAGGTCGCCATTGTGGGCTACACCAATGCCGGAAAGTCCACCATGCTCAATCGAATGACCCAATCGGCGGTGGACGCTGAAGACAAACTCTTCGCCACCCTCGATCCAACGAGCCGACGCCTACGTTTCCCAGAAGAGCGAGAGGTGATCTTGACCGACACGGTCGGCTTTATCCGCCATCTTCCCAAAGATCTGGTCCATGCCTTCCGCTCCACACTGGAAGAAGTGCAAGAGGCTGATTTACTCGTGCATGTCATCGACAGCGCCTCACCCCAGATACAAACCCACATCGAAGAAGTGGATAAAACGCTGTCAGAGTTGGGGGCTCATGAAACCCCCACCATCCGCGTCCTGAACAAAATCGACGCCGTAGAGAACAGTGAATGGGGACGGCTCAAGCAGGAGTATGGCGGAATGCTAGTGAGCGCCCATACCGCTGATGGGCTGGGCGCACTGATGATTCAAATCGAGCGACACCTGTTCAGAGATCAAGCCCAGGGTACAATGCTTCCATGATCTGGCTTTGGTTCGCATGCACATCGAGTCCCAAACTGACTCAAAACAAGGGTGATCCCTTCCATGGCGAAGACCCCATTATCGAGTCCGTCGACTTCGACTGCGATGTCGAGCGCGCTCGATGGTCCTTTGAGGTCCGAACGACCCACTGGACCGGTGGCGGCCAAATCTGGATGGCCAAAAGCATCGATCTGACCGAAAAACACCGCATCACATCAGACAAAGCCGCGGCCGATGGCTCGAGCGACGAACTGACGTTGAGTTTGTCGATACCCGCAGACTGGCGCGACGCCAAACCGGATGCATCGAGCCGTTGGTTATGCAGCGCTCTCCCCGATCTAACCTTTATGGCAACGGTCTACGGACCTTCGGGTAACGGCATAAAAGATTGTCGAACATGGGGAACAGAGCCCAACATTTGGAACGACATAGACAGTGCATTCGATTGCGATACCGTCATCGATATTCCGATCGATACCGGGATCGAAGACCGCTAACCGTCGACGATTTCCATCGCTAGACGAATGGCAGCCGTCATGCTGGAAGGGTCTGCCAAACCGGTACCCACGAGATCATCGGCCGTACCGTGGTCGACACTCGTCCGAACAATCGGAAGCCCAATCGTCCAGTTGACGGACTCACCAAAACTCAAGGCTTTTAACGGTACGAGCCCTTGGTCATGGTACATCGCAATCACCATATCAAAGCCACCGCGAACAGCCTCCATGAACGCCGTTTCCGCAGAAATGGGTCCACGCACATCAATGTTTTCCCGACGCAGTGCTTCGACAACGGGGGTCAGGATCGCTCCTTCACAATCGCCAAGCTGACCGGATTCCCCCGCATGAGGGTTAAGCCCACACAGAGCCAACCGTGGACGGGCCAGGCCCAAGTCATTCACGAGGGCACGATGTGCTGTACGAATCGTGTGACGCACTCCTTCTTCTGTGATCGCATCACGAACCTCAGACAGAGCAATGTGAGTGGTCACCAAAGCCACTCGGACTGCACCACCCACAAAAGCCATGACGGGGTCTTCCCCACAGATGGAACCCAACATATCGGTATGACCCATGTAGTTGAATCCTTGATCGATGAGTTTCGCCTTATGAATGGGTCCGGTCACCATCGCATCCGCATGGCCATCGATACAGGCCCGCGCAGCCTGTGCAATCGCAGCGACTGGAGCGGGCACGTCGCGCCCGCTGGTATCCACAATGCACACACCTGGGCATTCGCAAACGTCATCGCGCTCAACGAATGACACACCGGCATCGTGCATCGCTGCTCGGATTTGAGCACCATCCCCCATCACAGTGAATGAAGGCAGTTCTCTCATCTGTGATAGTGCACGTGCCGTCACTTCCGGACCAATTCCCATGCCCGGGGTCAGCACAAGCTTCACAGCGTATCGGGCTCCTCAAGCTTGATCTCGACAGAAGACTTGCGACGTTGCACTTGGTACCACGCGTCCTCTTCTCGCTTATATTGGCCCTGGTAGACCTGTAAGGAGAGTTCTTGCTTGATCTGGTCATAGGGCGGAACCGGCTGAAGGTCCCGCTTGCGCACTTCGATCAGATACACCCCCCTATTGGTCACGATGGGCGCCGATACCGCACCCACTGGAATGGTAAATGCTGGGCCATCCAGTTCGGCCATGAGCTCCCCTTGTCTCCACGTGCCCATGCTGCCCCCGTTCTTTCCGTAGATCGCCATATCCAACTCTTCCGAAAGCGTGGAGAAGGGGGTGCCGGCGGCATGTCGCTTGAGCGCGTCGTCAATAATAGCGAGGGTACTTTGCTTGGCCTCGTCTGAGGCCCCTCTGTAACCGACAAATAGGGCACCCAAGTCAGCCACCATGGGTCGATTGGGATCCTTCAGTCTACGGTTATAAGCATCCCGCATCGCGTCTTCACTTTCGACAATCCTGGGTCGAATGACTGCCGACCGGAATAGGTCCAGCCGCAGTTCCTCACGCAGATTGGCGAGGTAGGCGTCCCACTCAAAACCCTCTTTCTCTACGGCAGAACGAAGCTCATCTTGGCCTTTGAGGTTGTTGCTGGCGACAATGCTTTCAAGTGTGGCCGATAATTGCTGATCTGTGACATCGAGTTGGAGCCTGGCGAGTTCCTGCTCGATCAACAAACCTCTCACCTGGAGATCCAGCACCTCTAACTCAGCCGTACGACGCTCCTTCGGGCTCGCATTCTGGGAAGCACGTTCTTCGATAAATCGGCGGCCTTGGTCATAGACCTCACTGAGTGTGATGACTTCATCATTCACTACCGCAGCAATTCGATCGACAGGTTCAGCCCAGGCTTGACCGAGGCTGAACCACAATCCAATAAAGATTCCCAACAATGGGCTCACTTCGCCTTTTGGGGGGGCTTCACACCTGGAGGCATTCCGGCACCACCCATAGGCGGCATCCGCATTCCTGGATGCTTGGGTGCACGTGCCGGCTCGACTTCAATCGCTTCCAGCTTGGCATCTTCGGTGGAGATCTTCGCACCCGTGCGAAGTCCATCGACGTAGCCCTCGTAGAGACTCTTGAGTTTCTCATTCTTGATCTTTCGAAGAACGGAACCTTTCATCTGCTGAAAGGTGCGCTCGACTTTGTCTCTTTTGTTGGCGGCCATGACCACGTTGTAGCCTTCATCCGTCTTGAACACGCCAGAAACATCGCCCACGTTCAGCTTAAAGGCCTCATCGACGATGGCGGCATCCAATCCAGGCTTGCCCGACTTGGGCACAAAACCCACGTCGCCACCGCGGCGCTTGTAGGGGCCTTCGGAGTGATTGGTCGCCAGATCTTTGAACTGACTGCTATCTTTGGCCAACTTGGCCTGAATCCGACCCGCTTCAGCTTTTGCTGCATCATCCGCCCGTTCATCCGTCACTTTGATGAGAATCCGCTTGATTTGAACCTTTTCGGGAACAACAAAGTCGTCTTGGTTTTCATCAAAGTAGGTTTGAAGGGTCTCATCTGTAAAGTCGGAGTTCTTGACCTTGGCATAGACGGCTTCCCGCAAAAGTGTGTTGACCATCACTTTCTGAACCTTCGGATCTTTATCCAAGCCTTCTTTCAAAGCCGCCTGGTACAAAAGCTTCTCATCAACCAAGCGCTTGAGTACATCCTTCTTTTCATCCGGAGAGAGTGACTTACCATTGCTCGGAACCTTTCGGGCTGCCGCTGCTTTAAAGTCTTCCGAGCCCACCTTGAGGCCGTTTACTGTGGCCAAAGTTTCGCCCACGTCCTGCTGAGAGTTCGACGCGTCACTTCCGTCATTGGACCCACCAGATGGCGTGTCTCCACAACCTGTGGCGCCGATGCATGCGCTGATGATCAGTGCGGATAAGGTCTTATTGTTCATGGTGTACCTCCTACGGGTTCAAATTTAGGCTCGGTACGTAGCATGAGACACCACCGACAGCCACGACCAAAGAGCGCTTGGCTTAGATGAACGCGTCCTCTAAATCCTTCATGGTCCGGTAAACGATCTTCAAACCCTTTGTGGCCGCCCGGGCTTCCACCGACGAAAGACTGTGCTGTGGGCCCACGACCACCCATGTAGACTCCTCCGGCAAGAACCAACGGGATGCCATGTCTACCGCTTGTCCCTGATCCACGCTGTTCACTCGCAGCTGTAAATTCGACCAAACATCATCGGGTAAATCATGCATCCACGAAGCCGTCGCCAAAGTAGACAGGCCGGCCAATCCAGTCGCTCTTTGGGGAAACGATCCCATCAAAAAACGACGGGCATGATCGAGCTCAGCGTCACTAAAGCTCCCCGAAGCCATCACCTCAAGCTCCTCATACAATGCCGAAAACCCTTGATCGGCGCGATATGGATCCAGGGTCACATAGGCGGTCAAATCGCCCGCATATCGACCCGAGTCCAACGCTGAATACGCGCCATAACTGAGCCCAAGCTTGTCTCGCAGTGTCCTAAAGAGTCTGGAGCTTGCCGATCCGCCAAAGACTTGGTTGACGACCCGAAGCGCAGTGTAGTCTTCATGATTCCTGGCTACCGCCGGAAGTCCCATACCAATCGTTGTGGTTTCTGCAGCCTCAACAGACACCATCACCATCGTCTTGGGTTCCGCCTGGGGAACTGTAGGAACCATGGGAACCGGGGTCGTATTGGACGGCAAGTCCCCAAAGCGATCCGCCAGTCGCTGGACGACCGAATCGACCTCTATTTTACCCACGACCAGGATCAAACCCCGATGAGGATCGACTATGGAGTGATGAAGCGCTTCCAAGTCCTCCACTGTGGTTTGTTCGAGTCCAGCCAAGGTCGTCCTAGGAAGACCATAGGGATGCTCCCCATACAGAGAACGGGCGAGCCAAAGCGCCGCAATATTATCCACCCGACTCCATTCATGATGGTGAATTTGAAGCGCTTTCATCCGCTCGGCGACAGCTGCAATCTTTGGCAACGCCGGCTCCAAAGCCACATCCGTCGCCATGTCCACGTATGTCCACAAGTGCTGACTCACCCCAGAAATACTGACGATGGAGCTATCAATGGTGACTCCGCCCGCCATTCGGGCGCCATATTGGTCCAACCGTTCCGCAAATGTTCGAGCATCCAAGTTCTTGGTCCCGTGCCGCATCGCTCGTTGAAGCACAAGCCCCGAGCCCAAGCGGTTTCTGGCTTCGTGAATACGACCGGACCCAAACACCCACCGTACTTGAGCTATGGGAAGCGAACTCGACTCGATCGCTGTGACCCTCAACCCATTGGGAAGGTCCCGGGTGAGCATCCTGGGAAAGGACCAATCTCTCGGCTCACCGGTCAGCGGAGGCTGGGAAGGAAAGGGAATCATGAAGGCACGACCTCGAGAACTACCGCAGCGTTGGGGTCGAAATCGCGGCGGGCAACTCTCATCAGGTCGTCAGGCTCTACCCGAAACAGTCGCTCCAGATACCGATCTTCGAAGTGCGCATCATTGTGATACAGCACGGCACGCGCCAGACTGTTCGCCCGATTGATCAAACTTTGACGACCAAAAAGCCGGTAGGCTGCCAGTTGATTTCGAACCTTATGGATCTCATTTTCTGACACTCGCTCGCGTGTCAGTCGATCCAGCTCCTCCGCATAAGCCTCCACCACCGATGCCCCAGCCGCTCCCACGGGGAGAATAGCGAACATACTGAGCAGACTGGGGCCGCGGTGCGCTTCATAGCCCCCTCTCAAATTGAGAGCGAGCCCCCGTTCAGTGACCAAATGTCTCTGCAGGCGACTGCTCGCCCCTCGGAATAGCAATGTTTCGAGCACTTCATAGACGAAAAAGTCCGGGTCACCGTAAGGTATGGAGGGATGATTAACGAACACCGCCGGCAGCTGCGCCTGAGAGTCGGACAGGCGTTCCATCTTGGGAAGCATTCTGGGCGCATTTTTAAAGTGAAGCTCAGGCCGCTGATGACCTCTTGGAATGTCTCCAAAAAATTGATTGATGGTATCGATCGTTTCCTCAACATCAACATCACCAGCAATGGAAAGCACCGCATTCTCGGGTCCATACCAGGTCTGATGAAAGTCGGAGATCGCGTCCAGACTCGCCCGTTCAATATCCTCCTTGTACCCAATCACAGGGTGACCATACCCAAAGGAGTCGTAGGACAATTCCGTGATCCGACCGTGAGCTCTACCGTACGGTGCCTGCTCGACCCGTTCTCTGAATTCTTCCAGGACAGTCTTGCGCTGATTTTCAAAGGTGGACACCGACAAATCAAGCGCGCGCATTCGATCCGCTTCCAGCCATAAGCCCAAGTGGAGTCGGTGCGCAGGAAGTGAATGGTAGTACGTGGTCCGCTCGACTCCCGTCGAGCCATTGACCTCTCCACCCCAACCTTGGATATGCCGAACGAATTCCCCGCTTGGGACGTGCTGGGAGCCCTGAAACATCAAGTGTTCGAATAAATGAGCGAACCCTGCGCTACCGGGCTGTTCGACTCGACTGCCCACATCATAAGTCAGCGAGACACCCACAAGGGGCGTGGCCCCATCGGGCTGGATGGCGACCCGAAGGCCATTGGAAAGCGTGTTCTGCTGAATGTCAACCATGTCTCTTGGACCGGTAACATCCTTTGCCCGGGGCGGTTACGACTCTGCTTCATGGCGTGCAACCTCCTGTTCCTAAGTCTGATCTTTTCACAAGCTGCCACAGCCGGTGAAGTCGTCCTCACGACCGACACATCTGTCGTCGTCAACCGAGATGGTGTGACGATCGCTCGCGCTGCGGGTCCAGGACAGCTCAGCCTCGGAGAGTTCCCCCCCGGAAAAAGCATGCTTCAATTTGTTCGAACCCAAGCTCGACCTGTCGAGGCTGAAATCAACGTCCCAATATCCGGAGTCCTGAACTTGAGTCTCGACGGAGACACCCTAAACACGCAACTTGGATCGCAAGCCCTGACGAACGGTACCCCTCCCATCGTGGTGTTTAGGCCTCAGGGGGACCAAAAGTTCTCGGTCGTCGTCAACGACACCAAACGGGTCGCCGTGAATTCAGAAAAGGCCCTGGAAGATTTGGGTGCTGGCATTCATCGACTCGAAGTGCGATCCGCTGACAATCTGACCATCTGGGCCAAAGGCAGCCTATCTCTACAACCCGGAGACACCATTGTGCTCGATCTGGAAGCCGGGAGAACCGTCACGGCACTGGGCCATGAAAAAGCCTGGAAAAGAGAGGACTCAGATCCCGTGCAGGGGCCGTAAGTGAGAACCCTTTCGATCCGAACCCGCATCTTGTCTGCCTTCGTATTGGCACTGATTTCGTTGACCTCTACATTGGTCTACGGAATTCACCAAATGCAGGCCATCGGACAGGAACTTGAAGCCGTCAATTCCGGTTTGCTGCCCATGTCCAAAGTCGGAGTCGAACTGAGTGCTCTGGTCCGTCAACTCGACCGAGACCACGACCGCTTTGCACGGCCAGGGTCTCAAGCCGATGCGGGCCGAAAATCGAATGCTGCCCTGTACCGATCATCCATTCAGGAAACGCTAGACACCGGCTTACAATCCGTCGCGATTGGGCGAGACCGCATTGAAAACCCTGCCGATCTCGAGGTGCTCGATCGCATCGAAACCGTATTGAAAGAACTTCAGCACCAAACCGAGGGCTATGCCGTAGCGGTCAACCATTGGTTTAGTATGTCGGAGGCGGGAGATGATGAGAATGCAGGTCGAATCTTGGCGGATCTCGATCGGAGACGGCAAGCGCTTGGAGCCGGGGCCACGCTGACCCAAGCGCTCGTGGACGGTCAAATAGAGCGGGTGGGTCGTCGAGCAGCTTCCGCCCAAAAAAGTGCTCTCCTCATCTCCATTTCTCTGGGAGTTCTATCCCTGGTGCTATCCGCAGCGCTAGCAGGAGTAGCCTTGATGGCACTGCGACCCATCGGTCAGTTGATCGCCCAAGTTCAGCGGGTCGCGGCCGGCGATCTGACCGGACGCGTTCAGCTGGAGTCTCGGGATGAAATGGGTGTCCTTGCTGACGAGTTCAACACCATGGCCTCAGCGGTGGCCGAACGAGATCACGCTCTCATCGAACGGGCTCGCTCTTTAGAGGAGCTCCAATCTCGCCTTAGGCAGGTCATCGATGCCATTACCGCAGGACTGGTGGTGATCTCTGATCAGCGCATCGAGACTCTCAATCCTGCCGCTGAGTTTCTGTGGAATGTGCACCAGGGCAAGGCGGCTCCAGCCTGGATGCTAGCCATCAGCACAGGGCATCATGACAGCATCGAAATTGAGGGTACACTTTACGCCCTCACAGCCGTGCCCTTTGGCCAAGGCGGAACTTTGCTGGTGGGAGAAGACGTGACCAAACGGATCGCTGTACGCGAACGACTGATGCGAAGCGAGAGGCTGGCCATCGTGGGACGCATGCTCGCTCAAATCACCCACGAAGTTCGCAACCCCCTCAACGCCATGAGCCTGAATGCAGAGCTGCTCAGTGACGAGGTCAACAACCCTGAAGCTCAAGCCATGCTGACCACCATCACCGGAGAAGTGCGACGACTTGAAAGCCTCACTGAGCGCTATTTACACCTCTCCAAAAAACGTGTCGTCGAGCTGAGTTCCCGCGAGCCCAGGGAACTCGTCGAGGAAATCGTTGCGATTGAACGCAGTGTGCTCGAACAAAACGGCATCCAAATACACATTGAAGGGGCCACAGCAAAACAGGTCGAAATCGATGCAGATGCTGTCACTAGAGCCATACGGAACTTGCTCCGGAACGCAGCCGAAGCGGGATCAAAACAGATGACGATCCGGGTCTCAGCATGCGAGTCAAACGTCGATTTCATCTTCACCGATGATGGGCCAGGCCTGACCACAGAGCAGAGTGAGCAGGCCTTCGATCCTTTCTTCACGACAAAGAGTCGTGGAACCGGCTTGGGGTTGGCCATTAGCCGACAGGAAATCGAGGAGCTTGGCGGCAGGCTCGAGCATGACCCGACCCATCAAGCAGGCGCGAAATTCCTGATTTCAATACCCGTAAACGCTTGACAATATGGCATGATTGAGACATTTTGTCATATATGACATTTTGTCGGAGAACCCATGCATGCGACCATCCTTGTCGTCGATGACGAAGAACCCAATCGAGCCACATTAGAGCGGATTCTTGTTCGAGAAGGCCTATCCGTACTTCAAGCAGTCGACGGGCGTAGTGCTCTAGAAAAAATTCGTTCCGACCAGCCCACTGTCCTGTTGACGGACCTCAAAATGCCTGGAATGGATGGCATGGAGTTGCTCCGCTCAGCACGAGATATCGACGGCGATCTGGAAGTGATTTTAATGACGGCTTTCGGCACGGTAGAAAATGCTGTAGAAGCGATGAAATATGGTGCCAGTGACTTCATCACCAAACCGCTTCGCCGATCCGAAATCGTGCGCGCGATCACGAAAGCCGTCGAGAAACGAGCGCTGGTCGCAGAAAACCGATCCCTCCGCAAACAGTTGGCTAAAACCAGTACGAACACCCTCATCGGGTCCAGCCCTGCCATGGTCGACCTGCTCGCTGAAGCCAGACAAGTGGCAGACTCTGTCGCCACCGTCCTGGTCACGGGCGAGAGCGGTACCGGTAAAGGGTTGCTCGCGCGATGGATTCACAACCACTCTCCCCGTTCAAACGAAGATCTGATCGAAGTCAACTGTTCCGCACTTCCAGAAAACCTGCTTGAAAGTGAACTGTTTGGATACGAGGCAGGAGCATTCACCGATGCCAAATCGCGAAAAATGGGGCGCTTTGATCTTGCCAACAAAGGCTCTCTATTTTTGGACGAAATCACCGAACTCCCCATCGCCGTACAAGCCAAACTCCTACGGGTTTTACAGGATGGACAGTACGAGAGACTGGGAGGTACTGAAACGCATCACTCGAACACCCGTCTGATCGCCGCCACCAATCGAAGCCCCGAAACGGCCGTCGAGCAAGGCCGTTTACGCAATGATCTCTTCTATCGACTCAATGTCATCCGACTGGAAGTCCCCCCGTTGCGAGACCGTTTAGAAGACATTCCACTCTTGGCACAAAGTTTTATCGATCGGTTTTCTGCTCACCATGGGCGACCCATCGCCGGCCTATCCGATGAGGCCCTCAATTGTCTGGAGTCCTGGACATGGCCCGGCAATATCCGAGAACTGGAAAACACTCTCGAACGGGCCGTTGTTCTATGCCGTACCGACACTATCGACACACGAGACCTCCCCTCAGACATCGCCAAGGCACGACGAGCACCAGACCGACTCAGCTTCTCGGTAGGCACGCCGCTTCGCCACATTGAACGCCGAATGATTGAAGCCACCATGAAAAAATGTGGCGGAGATCGCCAAAAAACCGCCGCAATGTTGGGAACCACGGTTCGGACGATCTACAGGCGCGAAGCGGAATGGAGAACAGGCTAGCCATATCCAAGCTACTCCTCAACAGCCTCCGACTTACCCGTGCGTTTCATCAACATCACACCCACCATCGTGAGCACAATCATGCCGTACTGGGCCGGTGTCATTCCCGCCCAACGGACATCTGCGGCCTCCAGGTCGGTGTTCCTTAAAAAGTCCATCAGAAAGCGCACAGGAGCGTATGTCGCACTAAAAAGCCCCAGGAAAAAACCCGGTTTTACTGGACGGTTTCGCCATGCATAAAACAGCGCAGCAATACCGGCCGTCCAAAGCGCTTCGTAAAGGCCCAAATCATGACGTGAGCCGCCCGGAAACTGAACGGCCAAGAAAAAATCGGATGCCTGGCCAATGTGATCATGAGCTGTAAAGCAACCCATACGGCCAAAGAACCAGGCAAACGGAAAACCAAACATGATGGTATCGGCGTGAATCCAATACTCGCGCGGTCGAATCCACCGATAAAACATCACGCTGCCCAAAACAGCGCCTATGAATCCTCCTGTTGAGGAAAAACCAGCCCACACTCGAAGGATCGCCATGATGCCATCCTCTTCAAGTTGATGCGGATTGTAAGCCAACACATGAACCACATGACCCACAAAGAACCCCATCGCCACGGTGACTACCGCACCGTCCACGATGTCTTTGACTTGAAGCCCCAATCGTATGGCCCGGGCCCGGGTAATTTCCAACCCCACCACGAACCCAATCAAAACCAAGGCCGTCCAAGAATCCAAAACAAAGGGACCCTTTTCAAAGACCGGAATCTCGAAATATGGAATCAATGCCGTCATGAGGTGCCCTAACGGCTCCCACCTCAACCGGCCCACCAAGGCATGTTAGGTTGAGGATTATGGCCATCATTACCAAAGATATTTTGCTCACCGGTATCCGCAGGGATGACGTTTTTGATTGGTTGGGCGATCCCGCCAATCACGATGGCATCATCCAGGATGCATTCGATGCCCACACCGGCACGTGCGGAAACTACGAACTGACACTGAGCACTCCAGGCCGTAAGCGGACCATGGGCTACCGCTTTAAATCCCAAGATGATGGTCATGGAGGCCGCCGCATATTGGTGGAAACCAGCGGCAAGCGGACGACCGGCCAACTCAACTACAGCCTGCGGACTATGAAGCCCTCAACCAACACTCTGGTCACCATTCGGATGGACTATAGCCCCGGTGGACCCTTGGGTGGGTTGGTCAACTCAGCCGGCTTGTCCGAAGCCTTAGAAAGCGGTTTAGGCCGAATGCTCGAAAACCTGGCCCGGGTCATCCCCAAAGGTGAATAGACTGGGTCCTCACCCCACATCACTCCCAGCAATAGGCCATCAGCAGGTCGTTACGAAGGGTGCCATCCATTTCCTGAAATTCCGAGATCAAACGTCCCTCGATCTGGAAGCCAAGGTTCTTATACAGGTCAACCGCCCGAACGTTGTCTTCAAAAACGTGCAACGAGAGCTTTCGTAAAATTGGATTGTTTTCGGCCCAGATCATGGCCGCCTCCATCAGCGCCCTTCCCACTCCTTGGCCCCTTGAATTGCGATCGACAAACACCTCGATCATACCGACATGCTTGATCCGGTCCTTATTGCCCCCGGTCACTGAAATCGCTCCCACGATTTTTGTTCCGATACGCGCCACCATGAAGCGACTATTGGGTTCTTGATTCCATTCTCTAATGATCTTGGCCTGGGACTCCTCCGTACCTTGAAACTCATCGGGATACGTGATGAACCAACACCCCTCTTCGAGAATGCGCCGATACATGGATACCACCTTGGATGCATCCGCATCGGTCGCATTAGCGATGAGGATCGGCGGCCTGAGTGTCGCCGCGTGTGAGTCCCTCATAGACGACACTCGATCGCTCGAAGGCGATCCAATACTGGACCTACCATGCCGTTGCGCATGCCCATAAATCAGGCTCCATACGCTTTAGCATTACCACTTGGCAGGACGCTCCGTCATCTCCGCCACCTTATCGTCATCCACGATCAACTCTTTGATGTAGAGCCGCTGTGCCGCATACGTGTCCTTGCTATTCCTCACCCAGACCTGATGCGCTCCGTCTTTACGCACTTCGAACCGGTAGGTGAACCGCTCCGCTCGATACGTGGTCCGACCCGCGACCTTCTGACGCTTATAGGGTCGGCCCCATGACATGTAGACCATGTGTTTATCCCAGCCCACCTGCACAGAGCCGTCCGCAATCTTTTGTCGAATATGCGGAGGGTATTGGTAGAACTTGTCCCATAAACCCTTGTCCTTCAGCCATTGATCACGTTCAGCCCGCGTCTTCAGCTTGAGGAATTCCTTACGCTCAGACGTCGAACGCTCTCCCTTGGAATTGGGGGCATCCATATAGACACGAAGGGCCATGAAATGGGTGTACTCATCGGCATCCAACTTGTTGATTTTGGCTGTCATATTGAAGCCAAACGACATCCATACAGATGCTACCAAAGCGAGAAAAAGTGTGGGTTTGCGCATAAAAACCTCCGAAAGATGCCTAACCGTCTAAATCAATCCGTCATGACAAAGGGATGTGCGGGATCTGTCGACAACAGTGCCTTGGCATTGACCCAGCCCTTTCTGCCATCCGACAACACCAATAAACGATGGGTTTCTGTTTCTTCTTCAATGGCCACCTCTGCTCCCGCATGAAGCACAAATAGAGAAACACCCGACGGCCCCAACGCACTCCGTACGTCCACCTCTTCAACGATGACCACCGCACCGCTGCGTTGCGCGACAGCATCCAAGGAGGACCCCACCAACAAGACGCCGATAACAAAGGATGTCAAAGCCGCTATCTTCGCATTCGACGACAGACCCACACCCCGTCCAATCCGACGAATTCGACCCCAAACCAACATCCAAAAACAGAGCGCCATACCCAGTGCACCCAGCACTCCCGTTTCCAAAGGCGCTAGAAAGCTCTGCCAAAAAAACGCTTCCCGGTACAAAGATGGAGGCTCGACGCGATCGGCAAACCGCTTTCGAACCCAATCAAGGTTCGCCGCAATGTCTCCATTCCGAGGAGACAGCGACAAGCCACGTCGCCATGCTGCCACGGCTTCAGCCTCATGTCCCATCCGGTACAGCGCATTGCCCAAGCCATGGTAAACGGCAGGATCCCGAGCACCCGCATCCAAGGACTCTTTGAAGTGAGTCAGGGCTGAGGCGGAATCACCCGACCGAATGGCTTCAAGCCCCTGATCAAACTCATCATGGCCCACACTAGAGCAACCCAAAACGAAGAATAGGATCCACATTAGCGCACCCCACTCACAAATTTCCGAATCCGCGATTCGAGGTCAGAAGCCGATCCACCGCCATACCGGACCCGTTCCAGATCCGCATAAATCAAAGCCGCCGCCTCACCCAGTTCGGCCACTGCGGCTCCATCAACGGCAGGGTTGGCTATGCCCAACCGCCATGCAACCGTGTCTCGAAATGCCGTTTCGAGTTGACCCAGTCGCTCCGCCTGATCCGCAGGAAGAGACTTGAGCTGCGCTCGAATGAGAACCATCGGGTCTGGAGTTCGGTTTCTCAACCAACCCAAAAGGCCCAACACCATCCACAACACAGCAGGAACGACCGGAATCGCCGCCAACACCACAGCCGACCCCCGTAATGTTCGGTCACCCACAGACGACCCACCGGATACGGGCAAAATATCCTCGCCAACGGAAACTACAGCCTCCCGTTGGTCCACACCATCTCCACCAGCATAGCTGGACACCACACCGCCGCCCTCCTCGCCGGGCAACACCTGTAGGGTGATCGGTTCCGTTGACACATCGACATAAGTCTCAGCTTGAGGGTCGAAGGCGGACACCGTAATCGGCGGAATCCGAAGGGAACCCTCTTTCTCTGGAACCACCGCTCGGCGAACCATTAGCATGGAACGAAAGCGCCCATCTCTCAGCTTGGTTTTAATTTCTGGCGCATCGTCATAGGTCCTAAAACCCGACCCCGTCGGTGGCTGGGGAACATTGAAACCCGCCAATGTGCCATCACCCACCAAGGTGTACTCCAACGTGACACTCTCACCGAGCTTGACCGTTTTCGCACCCACTTTGAGTCGAGCCCGGAATTGGCCCACGAGACCGCTAAAGTCGACTGGCTGACTCTCCAAAGGCAGGGGTGCGATATCCACTTCGATAGCCTCTGTGGCAAATGTCCTCGTATCCGTGGTTCCACGGAGACCAAATGGAGAGTCGCCGAAGAGTTCGTCAATTCCTCGCCGCCGCCGACGTCGCGTTTCCGCCCGAAATTGGGCCGTCAGCCCTGCTGGACCAATCCGCTGAGAACCCGTGCCTGCAGCCACCAGAGGCACCTCAATGGTTTGCACCGTATAGGGCTTTCCTTCTTGCATAAGTTGGTATTCCCGCTGGGCCGCCTCAGAGTTGACTTCTTCAACAAAGCCAGGAAATTCGGGCCGCGACCACCGGGCATTGACCAAAGGCTTGTCGTATTGAAACTGAAAACGGTAGACCACGACCTGCCCCAATACCGGAGTGGGGTCGGAAAGGGTCGCCACCACAGGCTCTCCACCCTGACTGACCGGTGCCTCTCCCACCTCAATTTTTATGGGGCCCGCAGTCTTGGGCTCACCATCGACCACCAACTGCACGGGTCCAACCAGCCACGTTCCAGGACGGGTGGCGGCCAACTGATAGTTAAAATCTGTGGTTCGAGTCGCCTCAAAGTTGACAATGACATGCTGCTGAGACTGACCTTGGTATTGAGCCAACAGGCCCTCTCCAACGGGAAGTTCCGGTGGGCCATCTGCTCGCCCGTTGACGACCGACACCGTGACGGGGACGGCCTGGCCGACCACCAATTCTCGGGTCTCAACCTTCAGCGCAAGCTCGCCTGCAAAGGCCATGGGAATCAGAGCAAAAATCACCAGTCGCGCCCTCCCTTGCTTCCCGGATCAATCACCACTCTCGGGTCTCCTTCTTTCACGGCGTCAAACATCCGGGCCGCCTCGGTCTCTGATAGTTCTTTGACCTCACTGGGCTCAGACTCCGACGCTCCTGTATCTCCCTGCTCGGCCTGTGGGTCTGATTCCTCTGGATTTTGGTCCGCTTGTTGCGCACCGGTGTCTCCATCTTCTTCGGGCGGGTCTTTGGGCGGTTCTCGAGTCCCGTCATTTTGGGAGGATCCAGTGTCTGAACCCTCTTGCGGTTCGGAATCCTCGTTCTGGTCGGAGTCTCCTTCTGAGTTGTCGCCATCCCCATCCTGATTGGGCGGCTCCTCGCCCAACCGTTTCTGAATTTCAGCTTGGACAGCCGCTGCATTCTTTTGAGCCGAAGGATGGTCGGGGTGATCCTGAAGCACCCGCTGCCAACTCTCCAAGGCCGATGTCAATCGACCCGATTGATACGCAGCCAATCCGGCGTTGTACCGAGCCCGTGCACGCGAGTCCGAGTCCTTGGACCGGTCCGCTACTCCGGTAAGTACAGACGCAGCCTCATTGAACTGTCCCGACCGAAACAAAGCCTCTCCAAGTCGTTCCGCCACACCCAGATCATCCGGATTTTCAATCTGCTGCACCGTCAACGACTCCACGGTGTCATCGCCTGCAGCATGCGCTACGGACGACGATGAAACCAGTAAAACAATGAGCGCAAGCTGCGCACCGCGACCCCGAACGACAAAGGCCAGTAGGGTCAAAATCCAGCACAAACCCAACGGCCATTGATACCGCTCCAGCCAGATTTTTTCTCGCCGAGAAACCTGCTCTGCCCGTTTGAGCTTACCCAGAATTTCATCTTGATAAAGAGCCTGGATATCCCCAGACCCCGCTACCGAACGGACGTAGGCACCCTCACCGATACGGGCAACCGATCGAAGTGTGTCTTCCTCGATCCGACTGAGCACCAACTCTCCGCCAGGATCTTTTTTGAACCCCCCCGATGCCAATGGAATCGGAGCGCCGTCATCGGTGCCGACCCCTACCGCAAAAATGTGAACACCTGCGGCGTTCGCCTCCTCCGCGGCGGCTTCGGCATTACCCACCTGATCCTCTCCATCCGAGATGATGATCATGGCCCGATCAGCCTCTTCTCCGGCGCCCGCCACCCGGGTCGCCATACGAATGGCCGCACCGAGGTCACTTCCTTGAGATTTCAGTGTGGTGGTCGTGGACTGTCGAACCATATTCCGAAGAGCCGTGTAATCGTGAGTGAGTGGCATTCGCGTATAGGCGCCCCCTGAAAACAACACCAAGCCCACTCGATCTCCATTAAGAAGACCGGCCAAATCGTGTATCTCTCGATGGGCTCGCTCCATACGGCTCGGAGAAACATCTTCCGCATCCATAGACAAAGACGTATCGAGCACCACCACGATACTGGTCCCCTCTTGCTTCAACTCCGTCCAGCGAAACCCCCAACGGGGCTGAGCCAAAGCAACGACAGCAAAGACATAGCTCAAACAAAGCAAGACCAAGCGACGACGCGCACGTGAGCGGCTGTTGACCCCCGAACGCGCACCGATCAGAGGTCCCAACAACGCCAAGGCTTTCGCGCGGCTTCTCAATGCAAAAAATGCACACAGCCCCAAGAAGGGGACCGCCCATAGCGCCACCAACCATTCCGGTGAACCGAAAGTCACGGAAGCCTCCGCAGCGCCGTCTCACCCAACATAGTGGACAGCATCAGAAATAGGATTCCGAAGACTGCCGCCATCTGAAAGCGTTCCTCTTTATGGACGTATATTTTTGCTTCCGCCGTAGTTTTTTCCAGTTCATCAATCGTCGCATAAACATCCGCCAGGGCTTTGGTATCGGCGGCTCGAAAATACCGTGCATGGGTCTGCTCGGCGATCTTCCTCAGCATGGGTTCGTCGAGATCAGAACGCCGACTGCGGAACAACCCTAGAAGCCCCCCACCTCGAGCACCATCCTTAGAACCCACACCAATCGTGTAAATGCGGACACCGAGGGCATCCGCTGCTTTCGCAGCCACCACAGGATCCACATGTCCGGCATTATTGTGGCCATCGGTCAACAGGATCATGACCCGACTTTCCGCTTCCAAATCCTTCAGTGGACGTCCGGCGATCGCAATCGCATCGCCAATCGCAGTGGCGCGACTTCCAGCCATCCCAATCTCAACTTCACTGAGCATGCCCACGACTGCTTGGTGATCCAGGGTCAAGGGCACTTGCGTGAAAGCCTCCTCACCAAAAAGCACCAAGCCCACTCTGTCGTCCGGTCGACCTTCAATGAACTGCGCAATCACAGCTTTGGACACATCCAACCGATTGGCGCTCCGGCCGCCGATGACAAAGTCTTCAGCCTCCATAGAGCCTGAAGTATCGAGCACAATTTGGATATCAATGCCCTCGCGCTCCAACACCCGCTCTCGGTCGACCAACTGAGGCCGGGCCAACGCCAATGTCAACAGCACCAACCCCATACTGGCCAACAGAGGAGGCAAACGCCCTAAAACGGTCCGAAGACCCGCTCGGTGTTGAACCGAACCGAGCGATGCCAACCGAACACGCAAGCCCCGTCGCCACCAGGGCACCCATGCGACAAAGGGTAAAGCTGCAAGCCACCATGGACTACCCAATTCAAGCATCGTCCGACTCCAATGCTTCTGGGAGCGGGCGAGTCTGATTGATGATGGTTTGAAAATGCTGATCCAGCGCAGCAAAGAAATCTTCCCCACCGCCTTGGCGGGCAAATTTAAGCCGATCGGTAGCATCGAGAATCTGGGCGATATGGCCGCGTAAAGACTCCGTCATTGGCCGACCATCAATGCCGGTATGGGCCAGAGCATCCCAGATTTCAGCACTCGTGGCCTTCGATGCCGGAATACCAGCGCGAGCCTCGATATATTCCCTCAAGATCATCGATAGACGCACGGCGAGTGGATGATCTCCTTCGATAGTCGAGCGCGCATCTGCCCATGCCCCTTGGGCCAAGATGTGGGGAGGCACCGGAGGTACTTCAACCACCTGCCGCTGCCGGCGACGATGAAGCCACCATGCCAGAGCCAGGGCTAACGTGACCGCAACCAGCCCCCATATGTATCGGTCCATCGACGGGGACTTCACAACTGGGCGGGCAGCAAAACCATCCATCGGGCCACCCGTGGGGCCTTCTACACCGATATCAACAAATAGCGGCGTGACTTCGAAATCCCGAGTTTGTTCGCCCGGCCCCGTTGCTCGCCCCTCCGTCGTTGCGATCACATAGCTTCCATCCGCACCGGTGAGTGCATACCGACGTGTGTAAACGGTTCGTTCATCGACAGTCGACGGCCCCTCCTCAGACAACAACTCAACCTCAAGCCCCTCGGCATAAGGAATCACGGGTTCGAATGACCACCCGTCAGCCCCCAAGGTGCGGACTTGAACCACAGCAGACTTCCCTGAGGCCACCTCAGCGGACTCGAGCAACACGGAGACTTCCGCTTGAGGCGGGGCCAAGGCCGGCAGAACATCGGCATTGAAGCACGCAAGCAGCAACAACCAAAGTGAGATCATCGCGACTGCTCCAGTCGACGAAAGTGCCTCAAAAGATGCTGGTACGGGTCATCTTGAGTCCCGACTGCACTCGGCTTTACTCCCAGCCTCCTGAGCGAACGGAGACGTTCATCCACACTATGAGTCGCCGCCAAGGTCGCCGTATCGACCAACGCCGTGCCCCCCGTCTCTGAATCCTCGACTTCAACCAAGCCAATGTTCGGCCAATCGGCCTCTAAAGGGTCATGAACCACAAAACAATTCACCCGATGACGGCGCGAAAGAATGGCCAACTCACGCTCATAGTCACTGTCCGAAATAAAATCAGAAAGCACGCAAACCACCGATCGCCGACGGAGGTGCCGCCCCACTTCCGACAGGGCTCCCGCAAGATCTGTACGCTGACCCGATGCTGAACGCTCAAAGGCGGAGCGCATCACAGCCCATGCGTGTCCACGAGATTTTCTAGGGGGTAAAAACCGCTCCACCTTGTCAGTGAAGGTCATCAAACCCACCTGATCCCCGTTGCGGATCGCCGCATAGGCGAGCGCGCCTGCTATCCGGGCGATTTGAAGCCGCTTATCCGTGCGGCCATCTTTCCCTCCCGAACCAAAAGATACGGATGCCGAAACATCGAGAACCAATTGAAGACAAAGCTCTCGTTCTTCTCGAAACTCCTTGATGTGAGGTGCTCCGGTTCGAGCGGTCACATTCCAATCAATGTGGCGCACATCATCGCCCGGCACATAAGGACGCACCTCTTCAAACTCCATACCTCGGCCACGAAAAGCGCTCCGGTACCCGCCCGCAAAGGGCGAGTCCACCCGCCGGCCGGCCTGTATGTGCAGCCGTTTAAGCTGCTTGAGTTCCTCGGGGGTCAGCATGGGTTCAAGGCGTGCGCACCGAATCGAGCAACTTGGCAATGACCTCATCTGGACCAATGCCATCAGCTTCGGCTTCATAGTTGACGACCAAACGATGGCGGAGCACATCACGAGCCACCGCCTTCACATCATCCGGGGTCACATAACCCCGGCCCCCTATCAAGAAGGCATGAGCCCTTGCGGCGACACCCAATGCCAAGGTGGCCCGAGGGCTCGCACCCACATCAATAAACTGATTGGCCACCGTGCTCGCACCGATGCTTCCGGGGCGGGTCGCTTGGACAAGGCTCACAATGTATTCCTCTATGACTCCCTCCATTCGAACCCGGGCGACAACATTCCGGGCAGCCGACAAATCGGCTTCAGTTGCGACAGCCGACACTTTTGCGTTCGTCCCAGACTTTCGTCGA
>Ga0163180_10000363_pt1 | contig 26253 bp, 19 predicted proteins | sample AtlANTMetagenome_2_FD_109647 | JGI IMG/M metagenome (GOLD analysis project Ga0163180, IMG submission 109647) | Marine eukaryotic phytoplankton communities from the Atlantic Ocean - Atlantic ANT 4 Metagenome | ecosystem: Environmental > Aquatic > Marine > Oceanic | place: North Atlantic Ocean...
AAGCCACCACAAATCCCTCTTCACCTGGCACTCCTCCCCGCTCCGGATTGGCCGTGCTCAGCCTACCCCAATGTTGGGGAAGTGGTGAAGGTCAGTCTTCGGCACGCTGCAGCAACAGGAGGGTGATCTCGGAAGGTGCGCCTACCCGCATCGGGGGGCCCCAGTACCCAGTCCCACGACTGACATAGACCCACATCTTGCCCAGGCGATGCAGCCCAGCCGTGAACGGCTGGGCCAGCGGCACCAGGAAGTTCCAAGGAAAGATCTGTCCACCGTGAGTGTGTCCGCTCAGCTGCAGATCAAAGCCCACTGGCTCGGCAGCCAGACAGCTCTTGGGCTGATGAGCCAGAAGCAAGCGGACATCGCACTCCGGCGCGCCCTTGACCGCCGCTTTAGCGTCGGAGCGGTGACTGGGGAGCATCGTGTGCGCCCGGTAATCCGTGACACCCGCCACCATGATGCTGGCATCGCCACGGCGGATGATCGCGTGGGCATTGTTCAGCACAGTCATGCCCAATCGAGACATTGCGGCGCACCAACGCTGGACTCCGGAGTAGTACTCGTGGTTGCCTGTACAAAAATATACTCCATCTTTGGACGGCATCCTGGAGAGGGGCTGCATCAAGGGCTCGAGATCGGCCGGAGCACCATCAACCATGTCGCCCGTCACCGCAATGAGGTCCGCATTTAGGCCCGCGATGCGCTCGACCACTCCGGCGACATAGTCCTCACGAATGGTCGGCCCGACATGCAGATCGGTAATCTGCACAATGCGGTAGCCCTGCAGTGCCTCTGGGAGGTTGTCGATGGGCACCACCACCTCCCGCACATCCGGCACATGACGGGCGGCCCAGATCCCGACGGAACCAGCCACTCCCGTCAGCCCCAAGAGCGCCGTGTTGAAGGCACCGAGTAAAAAACGTCTTCTGTCTGGATCGGTCGGCCGCAGGGTCGACTCACCTGGAAGCAAGCGCTCGATGAGCCCCAGACCCGACCAACCGAGATCGCGCAGCAAGAGCCCGATGAAGATGAAAGAGAGGAAGCCCATCCCGATGAAAGCAACCCACCACACCGCACGGGTCCATGGTGCGCTACCCACAAGACGCATGAGGGCAAAGCTTGTCATCACGCAGACCAGGTGACCAAAGAGCAAGCCCCAGCCCGCCCAGCCTCCGACTGCGGAGAGCCTCCACGGACCCATCAGTCGCCAGCCGACGTAGCCATAGGCCGCGCCCATGATGAGTGTCGCGAACAGAAAGAAGATCAAGGGGGCCTTCCGCTTCAGTCGATCACCTTGGCCATCTTCAGGAAGCGACCGAGGACCAAGTGCTTCGAGTCGCGCGGACCCGGGCAGGCCTCTGGATGGAACTGCACAGCCGCCACACACAGGTCGTCATGCCGGAAGCCCGCCAGCGTGTGGTCATTGAGGTTGATGTGGGTGATGGTTCCGCCAGCAGCCTCGATGCCCTTGGGGTCGACCGAGAAGCCGTGGTTTTGGCTGGTGATCTCCACTCGGCCCGTCTCCAGATCACGGACGGGGTGGTTGCTTCCTCGGTGGCCAAAGGGCAGCTTGAAGGTATCGGCGCCAAGTGCGCGCCCGAGCAGCTGGTGGCCCAGGCAGATGCCCATCACAGGCACCTTGCCAAGCGCATTCTTCACCTCCGCAACCACGCCACCGAGGGCGGCGGGGTCGCCGGGGCCATTGCTCAGAAAGACAAAGTCGCTGTTGGCCATCCAGTCGGATGCGGGCGAGGATGCTGGAAAGACGTCCACTGCAAGATTTGACTGAGCCAAGAGTCGGAGGATGTTCTTCTTCACCCCGCCATCGACGACGGCCACGCGGGCCAGCGGATTGTCCGGGTTGGCGAAGGTGTAGGGCTCCTTGGTGCTGACCACATCGGCCAGACCGCGTCCGCTCATGCCCGGCCAGTCGCTCAGCATCTGCTGAAGCTCGTCACGGGAGGTACCATCTGTGCAGATGACCGCCTTCATGGCGCCCTTGGAGCGGATGTGTCGCACCAGTGCGCGAGTATCGATGCCCTGCAGGCCGGGAACGGTGGACTCTCGGAGGTACCGGTGCAGCCCCTCTGTGCCCCGCTGATTGGAGAAGCGACGGCTAAGCTCGCGAACGACAAAGCCATTGACCCAGACGCCATCCGACTCCGGATCCTCGTCATTGACGCCGTAGTTGCCCACGTGCGGAACCGTCATCACCACGATCTGTTCGCAATAGCTTGGATCGGTCAGGACCTCCTGGTACCCGGTCATCGAGGTATTGAAGACCACCTCTCCCACGCGTGTACCGGTGGACCCAAAGGCCTCACCAGCGAACGTTCGCCCATCCTCCAGCATCAGGATTCCGCCCACGAGCACCTCCGGGTGCGCATCTACCCTGTCTGGCGCTGTCCGTCACCGACTTTGAGGCAGGTTACGTCGTGGCGAGAAGGAGGCTGCAGTGGCCAAGGGCAAGGACTCGCTTGAGCGCGTACGAAATGTGGGAATCGCAGCCCACATCGACGCAGGTAAAACCACGCTGACCGAGCGCATCCTGTACTACACCGGGGCCTCTCACAAGAGCGGTGAAGTTCACGATGGGGCAGCCCACATGGACTTCATGGAGGAAGAGCGCGCCCACGGGATCACGATCACAAGTGCCGTCACGAAGTGTCCCTGGCAAGATCACTTGATCCAGATCGTCGACACCCCTGGACACGTCGACTTCACCATCGAGGTTGAGCGCGCCATGCGCGTCTTGGATGGAGCTGTGATCGTGATGGACGCCGTGCGCGGTGTGGAGCCACAGACAGAGACAGTGTGGAGACAAGCCAGCCGCTTTGACATTCCTCGACTCCTGTTCATCAACAAGATGGACCGACCCGGCGCCAGCTACGAGCGCGCCATGCAGACCGTGCGCAAGCGACTGGGCGGCAACCCCGTCCCGGTATGCGTTCCCATCGAAGGCGAGGTCGTGAACCTGGTGGACCAGGTGGTGTATGGCTTCTCAGGGGATCAAGGACAGGAGGTCAGCGAGCGGCCACTGGACGGTGACTTGGCCGAGCAAGTGGAGGCACTCCGAGAGACCATGCTGCTCAGCGCAGCGGAGTTCGACGAGTCCCTCGAGGAAGCTGTCCTCGAGGGTGAGGACATCCCACCCGCTCAGATCTGGGCCGCACTGCGAGTGGGCACCATCGCTGGAAAGATCAATCCGGCATTCGGCGGTAGTGCGCTCCGAAATTGGGGTGTACAGCCGGTGATGAATGGCTGCTTAAAGCTCCTTCCAGCTCCCCTCGAGCGACCCGCCGCCATCGCAACTCATGCACACACCTCAGCGGAAGAGCTCGTGGAGATGAACCCCTCCGAGCCACTGGTTGCACTTGCGTTCAAGGTTCAGCTCTGGGAAGGCCGCCGACACGTGTTCGCCCGAATCTACAGAGGCAAGCTCAACGCCGGCGACAAGGTTCGGGTGGCTGGGACAGATACCACCGAGCGTGTGGCGCGAATCTTCGACGTCGATGGCGGAGGCAAGAAGCGACTGGAGAGTGCACGCGCGGGACAGATCGTTCTCTTGGCCGGCCTCAAGAACGCCACCACTGGAGACACCCTGTGCGATCCTGCCCACCCACTGCTGCTCGAGCGAATCGAGAGTCGTGACCCCGTACTGGGCCTCGCCATCGAGCCTGAGAGCTCCAAGGATGAGGAGAAGCTCTTGGAGGTCGTGGGGAAGATCTGCGAGGAAGACCCGACCCTGCTGTACTCGGAAGACGAGGACACCGGTCAGCGCATTCTCTCCGGCATGGGAGAGCTTCACCTCATGATCGTCTTCGAGCGCATCGAGCGCGAGTTCGGCGTCAAGGTGCGCGCTGGAAAGCCAAAGGTGATGACCCGCGAGACGGTGACATCCCAGGGCCGTGCAGACACACTGCTGGACCGAACGATCCGAACCGGTGAAGACAAGACCATGCAGCTCAAGGTGCGCGTCAGCTCATCGGTCAAGGCACTTGATCGAGACCAAGGTGTGGAGGTCAGTGCAGACTCCCCCACCATCCTGCCCGAGGGTACCTCGCTCTCTCGCCTTCAACAGGAGGCCCTGGCAGCCGGTGCACAGGATGCGCTGAGCGGTGGCCCCATCGAGGGAGCACCGCTTCAGGATCTGGCCGTATCCATCCAGCAGATCGAGCTGTTTGGTGAGGCGAGCAGCCCACAGGCCATCCGAATCGCAACATCGCAGTCCATCCGAGAGGCCATGATCGAGGCAGGGGGTGCACTGATGCGCCCGCTGATGCGAATCGAGGTGGTCGTCCCCGATGATGGAATGGGCGCAGTACTGGGGGACCTGCAGTCCCGACAGGCACTGATCAGCGGTACCGAGCAAGACATGGGTACGGCAACCATCCATGGAGAGTGTCCGCTTCAAGCACTCCTGGGGTACACGACCGACCTGCGCAGCATGACCCAGGGGCGTGGACAATTCACGATGGAGTTTGCCCGCTTCGACGTGGGCTAAGCCCTACTTCTTTGGACAGCGCACGCGAACATCCTGCGCACAGCGAGACAGGCACCTGGCACGGGAGACGGCATCGGCGTGCTTGAGTCGGGCGTCGACGTCCCTGCACATTCTGTCGCGCCCCTTCTCGGACACACGCCAGCCCACACCGCTCAGCTCAAACATCGGAAGCCCACCGCAGTCGGCTACCGGTAGGTCGATGTAGCAGCGCTGCTTCTGCCGGAGGCTCGGCTCCTCAAAGCAGGTGAGACGAGCGTTCTTCTGGACCTCCTCGACGCACATGACCGGGTCCGTGCCGCCCATCGGACGCCGATGCTGATCAAGAATTGCCGCATGGCGCACCGCTTGCTCCAGGCGCTCAATCGCCGACTGCCGAGCCGGCTCTTCCTTGGCACCCGTTCCTGTCGCGGCCCAGTCCCCCTGCAGACCGCAGCGCTTGGTGGGGCCAATCAGGATGGCCTCACAGCGAACAGGAGCATCTGCAAGCACCGTGCTGGACCACAGCAGCATGAGGGAGACCAGGATTCTCAAAGTCCGTGCCAGAGCCATGGTCGAACCCGCGGGGTCGGCGGAGTCGACAAGTCAAAACCAAGCTGCACCGTGTGGGTTTGATCCACCATCAGCTCGCCTTGATGCCACAAGGCGTGGTCATCCATCCCACGGATTTCAAGCGGACGGCGACCCACCTCCAGGCTGACTGCCACACTCGACTCCCCTGCATCCAACTCGGCCAGCAGCATGCCGTCATGGTAGACCCGGCAGGCAGGCCCGCTGGTCTTGAACAGGTGCACGGTGCCAAAGATCACATTGGCTCTCTTGACCTTCTGCCGAAATGCGCGACCGCCCTTGCCGAAGCTCGTGCCCGACTGTGCCCCATGGGTCATCGAACGAACTGCTCGATAGGCTGCATCCTTGGCGGAGCTGGGCGGCGATGTGGGGGTGTTGCTTCTTGGAGTCGTGAGATCGGATGGCCTCGGACCGCTGGCTGGCCCAAGGCTTCCGCGGCTGGTGGTTCCGCCTCCCGGTGCCGGCGCAATCGCCCGCCCGGTGCTCGCCACACCCGTCGGCGTGTCGTGCTCCGAGATTTCGGCGGCAGCCACACTTCCGGAGCTGGAAGCACCCGTCACCTTGAACGGCGCCCCCTTTGTCCACACCACCTTGACCTGCACCCCATCATCGACCTGAAGCGCTTCCTGCTGGAGCACCGTACCGTTGGAGTCGAGCACAGCCAGCACATGACGCCCAGCGGACACCGGGTAGATGACGGTCCGTCCACTGATGGATGTCTGCCGGATGCCATCAAGGGTGACGGTCGATGAGCCGGTTCCCATCACCACAATGCGCGAGAACGCTGCGGCTGGAAGTGAGAGCATCAGTCCAAAGCAGACGAGCAGCATTTGTGCACAGCGCAGCACCCGCATCCTCCGAGTTGAACTCAGCGTATCAACTACAGGGCGCGCTTGACCGAGAAGTTCTTCCCAAAGCGTTGCTTGAGATCCACACGGACCTCCTCTCCACCAAAGCCCGCGCGACTATCGTGAGCGCGAACCGTGAGTTCATCTACACCATCGGGAATCACCACTCCCTTCACCGTCCGGGTGAAGGGCTGCTCATCCACATGAGGACGGCGAACGATCTTGGTGAATCGAGCACGAGGATCGGGCTTGATCACCTTGCCCCCTCCTGTGACCAAGTCCCAGCCATCTGCAAAGTCGTCAAACCCGACATCGGGGTGCTTGACCGAGACATGGAAGGTCCAGGTTCCGTCCTTCTCCTCTCGCGCATAGACATTGGTGATGTCCGCATTGGGCGTCCCAGCCGATGCAGCCGATGCCGCTTTTTCATCTTTCGCCTTGGACTTCTCAGAGTCGGCCCCGTCTGCAGCATCACCTGCACAGGAAACCAAGAACAGCACACAGAGGCTCGAGCGAAGAAACATCACCGAGACATTCTACAGGTCGCGGCCGATTGAGTCAGCGAAGACCTCAGCGAGCACCCTCTCGACGGCGTATCCACCATGACCCACTGGCCAAGAGGGCAAAAAGAATCGCCAGCAGAGGAGAGGCGGCAAGGGCCGTCTGCCGGGACTCATGAACCTGTCGGGTCGCATCCGGATCCAGCAAGGGCGCTGCAGAGTCACCATGCGCACGGTAGGCACCCAAATCGCCATACGCCTCGGCTAGGCGCATCAGGAAGGGACCATCGGGGACAATCTCCGCCAGCTCCGGATCCCGAGCGCTGACGCTGAATACCGACTCTGCTTGGTCCTTGGCCTCAGTACCCGCCTGAATGAGTACGCGGTGTGCACCTCGAGCCTGAGGAACGAATCGACTGACGGCCTCACCCGAGGCATCGGTGGCGACCTCAAAGCTCTCCGCCGTCCCACCTGGGCCCACGACAGTTCCACTGATCGACTGCCCCTCAACCGGCGCATATCCAGCATCGCGAACCCGGATGCGAAGCTGCACTTCCTCACCCAAGAGCACATTTTCCTTGGACGGACTCACCACCATCCGCCGGTCATCAGGGTCAGCGACCAGCCAGCGCAGCGCCTGCTTCCAGAAGCGCAGGTATGCCTGATTTCCATGCCCCTGGGCCGCCTCGGAGAACGACCATCGCCAAGATGCGTCCACCATCAGCGCCATGGTGCGGCCCTCCCCCACCTCCCGCACCGCAGCCACCGGCATCGGCCCACCATCCACCCGGAGGGTCGGATGGCCCAGGAGCATCGCCGCGTCCGACTTGATCCCACGGGTCAGGTTGAGGCCGTCCATCTGCGGAAGGCGCTCCCAGATCTCTGCACTGGTCTGCGGGGTGCTGGCAAGCCGGGCCAGAGGGTGGGCCTTTCCAGACTCGGTGAGCACCGGTGAGAAGGGTCGCCCATCGACCTTGGGACCCGTGACGCCAAGCTTGACCGGCATCACCTTCGCGATCGGTGTCCCCGCATACTCTCCCAGGTCAAAGGCTCGATCTCCACCGACCATGACCAATGCGCCCCCGTTGCGGGCGTAATTGGCCAGGTTTGTCAGGAGGCCATCGGCATCGCGATTGAAGTACGGCTTGTAGTTGAAGTTCTGAAGAATCACGAGATCAAAGGTGGAGAGATCCTCACTGAAGAGACGCTCGTAGGGGAAGGCGATGAGAGACAGCTCGCTGGAGTTCCACCCCGCTCCAAAGTCCTCGTGAGTCCGAAGGATAAAGAAGCTGACCAGGTCGACACTTGGGTCTTCCTTCAGGAACAGGCGCAGGAACTTCTGATCATAGGAGGGCGATCCGCTGACCTGAAGCACTCGGGTCCGATCGCGCACCACCCGGATGACCACTGGATAGCTGTTGTTGCCCGGCACCGCATCGCCCACGTGGACCGGCACACTGACCTCCCACGCGCTCCGTCCAACCCGGGTTGGCGTCACCTCAAAGCGGACCCGCCCCTTGCCCTCTTCGTCCAGGAGCAGAGGCTCTTCCGCCACGTGGCGCCCCTCGCGCTGGAGGGTCACTGTGGTGCGCTCCCCCGGCTCTCCCCGCACACTCGCCTCCAGAATGAACGGTGTACGAAGGAAGGCAAATCCACCGGAGATCACCTCATCGACAGCCAGGTCCTGCAGCGCCTGCGGCTGACCGATCTGGTAGAAGGTGACCGGCCCAGGTAGCGGTGGAGCCTGAAAGTCCGTGACGTCTGGATCCATCGCCTCTGCGCGCAGCCCACCGCGGTCCAGGCCATCACTGATCACCGCGATCCCCTGCACCGGCTGACCCAGATAGCGATCGGCCACAGTGGCCAGAGCCGCCCCCAGATCCGATCCGCCGAGCGTCCAGTCGTCGGGAGCCCCCACCTGAAGGTCGTCCCCAAATGTGTAGACATCCGCTCCAGTCGGCATGTCTTCCAGGATCGCCTGGGCCTGACGACCGCGAGAGCCCGTCATCTCACGGACACCCATCGATCGGCTGCCGTCGACAAGGACAACAAATCGACCGGGCTCTTCCCGGCCCGACGCCTCGACCCACACGGGCTCAGCCAGGCTGATGATCAGCACCAAGACCGCCATGGTCCAGCCCACAAGCTCCAAGGCTCGCCCCTTCAGAGTCCTGTCGTGGCGACCGCTGTAGGCCGCCAATCCCACAGCGATCACACCCAGGAGAGCCGCGAGGATCACTCCCTCGATGCTGCCCCCCCAGCGAAGGGTTCCCGCGGAGCCCATGGGCCCACCCAGCAAGAAGTCGGTCATTCGATTCGACCCTCGCGCATGAGCTCGAGCACATGGGCCGTGTCGTGCTTGTAGTTGGACGTCAGCGCATACAAGACCAGGTTCACCCCAAGCTTCAGCGCCTCCCGACGCTGATGGGTTCCGCCAGGCACAACCGGGTAGCGGTCCTGGCCACTGGGCGAACGATCAAGCGCTCCGGAGAGATCCGCACCGCAGAAAATCAGCGGTGTGGTCGGACCGGTTGAGACCCCCTCGAGAAAGCCGGGTCCCAGCGTGCGACCCACCGGCCGATCAAGCATGAAGAAGCTTCGATAGACCGCATGATCGGCAGGAATCGGGGCCATGGGTCGGGTGGGAAATATCCGCTGGCACAGAGTACGAATCGAGTCTGCAAATTGGCCCTGACCTGTGCCGCTGACATCATCGATCAACAAGAAGCCACCGTAGCTGAGGTAGCGCTCGATCTGCTGAACACCCTTGTCGGAGAGCCCGGTGATCGGTCCATCTCCGACCAGCACCGAGAATGGGTGCTCGAAGAGCGCAGGATCCTCCGGCTCGACCTGCACGGTGAGCGGACTGGCCTCCACACTGGTGGTCTGAATCACCTCAAAGAGCAGTCGCTTCCATGCCCCCGGACGATGAACGGTTGTTCCTGGGATTACGATCTCCGCCACATCGAGCATGCTCGGTGCACCAAACGCCCGCGCCCGACCCGGAAGCGTCAGTGCAGCGGCGCCCGCACCGGCTGCGGTGAGTAGCTCTCGTCGGTTCCACTCAGCTGGCATGCTGCACCCCCGCTTCGACTTCTTCTTCTGCAGTCCGCCGACGCAGTGCAAATCCCGCCTGCACCAGCCCCAGCCCCAAGGCCAACCACATCAGCCATGTCATGAGCTCGAAGCGAACCATGAACCGATCGGGATCCACCTCGGCTGCCGTCTCCGCGAGCGCCGGACCGAGGCGGACATCCGACTCCGCGGGATCCACATTCACTGCGACCACGGCAAGCGCAGGTGCACCCGGCGTCTGTACTCGGTACGCACCGGCTTGGTTGGCATAGAAGCGGATGCCAGCCGGCGTGGTCTCCATGGCAACCTCTCCTCTCGGGCCCTGCACCGACACGTCCACAAGGGACATCGGGAGATCTACGCTGACCAAGTCACCGACTCGAGCCTCGCGGAGCTCGCCCGCCGCAGCCGATCGGCCACCAAGGTAGCGAACCATGCTCTGGACCCACGGCATAAACGCCGCCTGAAGCGGCAGGTTCCCCCAGCCAGCATCAAAGGTGCCGGTCATCAAGAGCACCCGGCCGGCCCCAACCTTGCGCTCCACGAGTACCGGCAGCCCCCCCTCGGTCCGCAGGAGCGTACGAAGGTCCTCTGTGTGCTCGTAGGGCTGCAGCGTAAACAGGCGCGACCACTTGATTCGACCAAAGGCCGCACGCCCGCCACGGGCAAACGGTGCAAAGAGCTCCAGCGAGGTGTCCGGTGGCTGCACGGCCTCTCCCGGCTCCTCCGGTGCCGCCAGTGCCCTGCGCTTGCGCAGCGGAGCAGGCAACAGCGCAGCCAGCACACCGTTGTACCGATCGGCAGTCACGTTGTCGCCCAGGCCGATCACCACGCTTCCGCCGCGCTGCACGAAGTCGATCAAGTGATTGGCGATCGGACTCGGATCGGCAACATTCGCCAAGAAGACCACCTGGTGGGTTTCCGGATCCAGCGCCGATACCCCCGCCACACCGGTGACCTCCGGCAAGACCCCGCCGCGCATTGCAGCCGCGCTGCCCCACGGCGCCAGCGCACGCTCCAAGTAGTAGACCTCCGATGCCACCGGCGTCAGGCCGGGATCGCCATCGACCACCATCACGCGGCTGGCCCCTACGGTGGGCAGGTGAAAGGCGAACCCATCATCTGCAGCCAGCGTACCGTCATCGATTCGAGCTGTGCCCACTCCCCCTTGCGTCACACGAGGCACAGTGAAGACCTCCTCCACAACCTCGCCTGCCCCCACCTGCACAAAGGCGGTGATCTCCGTGCCATCGGGCAGCTCCACCGTGCAGGGCACCTCCACCTTGTCCGGCCCAAAGCTGGCGACTCGAACACGCACGCTACCGCCCTCGGGACCGCTTCCGTACTTTGCACCAATGACAGCCACATTTGCCGCCACCGCGGCCCGCTGTGGCATGGGCACCAGTGCGCCTCCTTGCTCGGTCAGCAGCTCAATCTCCGGCAAGGCGGCCGCCACTGCAGAGGGGCCGGCCTCATCGGAAAACACCACCACCTCGCCGCCGCCACCACCCAGCAACCGCCGTCCCTCGCGGATTCCTCCCACAAGGTCGGTCCCAAGCTGCGTCTGAGCGACATCCTCAATTGCCACAAGGACGGCGCTTCGGTCGCGGGTCAGCGATGGGGTGAGCCGGCTCGCGGATCCTCCGATGGTGACAGCACCCACGAGCGTCTCCGCAGGCAAGCTCCGGACCAACTCCAGCGCCTGCTCACGGGATCGCGAGAGCAGGGTCCCGCCGCGTCCTCCGGCCTCCCGCAGGTCCATGGAGAGACTGTTGTCGATGACCACCACCACCGATCCCGTGCCACCAAATTCCGGGATGGCCCCCGGCCACCTCAGCTCGGGCTTGGCCGCCGCAGCGATGACAGCGGCGATGATGAGCATGCGCAGAGCCAGGAGCCGCTTGTCGTGAATTCTTCGTCGCTTGCGGAGGCGCCGCTGCATTCGACGAAGCAGGAGCATGGCACCAAAGGGCCTGCGCTCTGTCGGCTGACGGCGCACCAGGTGCGCAAGAATCGGAGCCAGGGCAAGCCCCAGCAGACCCAGCGCCAATGGCAAGCCGAGTGCAGCGGTCATGCCTGCCCCCGGAGCACGCTGGCCAGAGCCTCATCCGGCGGTGTATCCGATGCCATGCAGTGGTAGTGGGCGCCCACACGCCCGAGCCATCCCTGCACCTCTTCGAGGTACTCCTCGACCACCGAGGCGAATGTGGATCGAGCCACCCCCGGATCGACAGCCACAGCCTCCCCTCCCTCCGGAGAGAACAGCTGCGCGGGGGCGGTCCAGTCCATCCCCCACTCCTTGCGGTCGTACAGGTGAATCACCCGGAGATCGATCCCGCGGTGTCCCAGTGCAGCAAGGCTCGGCCCCCACGCAGAGGGCTCCTCCATCAGATCACTGATGAGCACGACGACACCCCGACGCGGTAGCCTGTCGCCAATCCGCTGCAGCGAATCCACAAGCTTGGCCTCCCCCTGGGGCCGCACCGCAGCCAGTGCGCCGACGATCTGGGCGAGCTGACCCGAGCCACTCTTCGGGGGGATCTCCGACCAAGGACTGCCCTCCCCGCCAAGAAGCTGCAAGCCAACCGGATCCCCGTGGCGTTGGAGGAACACCGCCAGTGTCGCAGCCAGCGTCACTGCAGCACCGTGCTTGGTCCCATCCAGATCGGGGAGCGACTCTGCACCGGTACCCAGATCGCCGCTGACATCCACCACCAGGGTGACAGGCACCTCAGTCTCAGCCGCATGCCGCTTGATCACCAGGCGGTCGGAACGAGCCGCTACCCGCCAGTCCAGGTGACGGATGGGATCGCCAGGGGAGTACTCTTTGTAGTCGACAAACTCCACATTGGCCTGGGTGCGGATGCTTCGATGATCACCCGTACGCCAGCCCGCCACCGCCTGACGTGCGCGCAGGTGCAGGTGGGAGATTCGCGCCAGGACTTCTGTGTCCCAGGCCGGATGGCTCACGGAGCATCCACCTCTTCGAGGACAGACTTGACCACATCGGCGCTGGTCATCCCTTCCGCCTCGGCCTGGAAGTTGAGCACAACCCGGTGTCCCAGAACCGCCGGCGCAACCGCGCGAACATCTGCGATGTCGGGGACCTCGTGGCCGTGAAGCGCCGCACGAACCCGAGCACCAAGGGCCAGGTACTGACTTGCGCGAGGCCCCGCTCCCCAGCGCACCCACTTGCTGACGGCCGATGCGGCATCCGGACCGGGCCGGGTCGCCCGGGACAATCGCACCGCATACCGATGCACATCCTGGCTGGTCGGCAAGCGGCGGACAAAGTCCTGAAGCTGAATCAGGCGCGCCTTATCGAGCACCTCCTGCACCTCAATCGTCTGGCCCGTGGTCGTGCGCTCAACGACCTGAACCTCCTCATCCTCGGTGGGGTAGTCCACATGAATCGAGAACATGAAGCGGTCGAGCTGCGCCTCGGGAAGCGGGTAGGTGCCCTCTTGCTCGATGGGATTCTGCGTCGCGAAGACAAGGAAGGGTGCATCCAGCGTGTGGGTGGTTCCACCTGCGGTCACTGCCCGCTCCTGCATCGCCTGAAGCAAGGCCGCCTGGGTCTTCGCCGGTGCGCGGTTGATCTCATCGGCGAGCAGCAGGTTGGTGAAGAGCGGACCGGGCACAAAGCGCATCTCCCGTCGACCGCTACTCCGGTCCTCCTCCAAGACCTCCGTTCCCGTGATGTCCGCCGGCATGAGGTCGGGCGTGAATTGCACTCGCCCAAAGTCCAGCCCAAGGGACTCCGCCACCGTCTGGACGAGCAAGGTCTTGGCCAGACCTGGCACGCCGATGAACAAGCTGTGCCCCCCTGCAAACAGGGAGATCAGCATCTTCTCGACCACGGCCTCCTGGCCAACAATGCGCTGACCGATGGCCTCGGCCAGGCGTGCACGAGTCCCTGCGAGCGAGTCGAACAGGGCTCCGTCTTCGGGTGTGGGTGTGGCTTCCATGGGTTCCTCTTGGTCTGGGTGTCTAACCCGGTCTCACCGTGTCTCTGACTCGCCGGCCAGAGACCCTCCAGTCTGTAAAATCCGTCCATATCGACGGTGTTGCTCAGCGCGCTCGGCATCTCCCAATTCAGTCCAGCCGCTGCTCAGCGCAGTCTGCACCTCGGGATCAAATGGATTTAGGTCGTGCGCCGCTTGCCAGGCCTGCACCGCTGCTTGGGTCTGGCCCAGCGAGTCCAGCACCCGTCCATGCACCACCTGAAGGAGCGTGAACTCCGGATACATCTGGACGCCCTCCTTCACGACCTTCAGTGCCTCGGATGGCTGCTCAAGCTCCAGCAGGCAGGCCGACTCACGGGCCATCAGAAGTGGCGAAGGCGGTGCTTCCGGATCCTGCGCCTTGCGGTACTCCACCAATGCCGCCTTCGGCCGGCCAGCCCCCCGGAGCAGATCCCCCAGCCGGGCGAAGCGTGCGAGATCGGCGCGCGCCGCCAGCAAGGGGTCATCGGCATACTCGCTGCCACTGCCGTCGAGCACCACCGGAAGGGATGCGATCTCCTCCTGAATCAAGGGCTGGGTTCCCAGCCAGGTCAGCCAGCCCTGCCGGAAGTCCGCAAAGTCCGTGTGACCCGCGGCCTCGGAGACCGCCTGCTCCGCAGTCACCCCATCTCGAATTCGGCTCAGGACACTGGGCAGCACCTCATCTCCAGCCTGCTCCAGCAGGTAGGCCACCATGGTCGCTACCTGTGCGAAGGCCAGTGCAGCCTCCTGTCCGGAGTCCAGGTAGGCCATCGAGTGCTTGAACTTCTCGAAGGGCACAAACTCTTCTGTGTGCACGGCCTTGGCCAGCAGAGACTGCTGATGCGTGCTGATGCCCAGGCCATGCTCACCACGCCAGCGAGCCTCCAGGTGCTTCGCCAACCCTTCCTGGAGCCATACAGGCGCACGATCCGCAGTACGAACCGAGACGACCAAGTGAATGTACTCGTGGGCCACGGTGTCCTTCCAGCCATAGCCGCGTCCCTTTGAGCGCGGACTGGAGACCAGCAAGCGATTCCACTTGCTCAGCGCGATGACCCCCGTGGTCCGTACGGCCTCAGGTGGCAGACCGCTGGCCAGGATGAAGCGACGTGCGGTCGGAAAGATGTCCAGCAGCACATCGTGACCGGGCCCCCCCCCGAAGAGCGAATCGTAGGTCTGACGAGAAGCCTGCATGACCGCAAGAGCGTCCTCCTCGAGGATCACCTCCAGGCCACCGGCCCGTCGGATCCAGACCCCATCGCCCTCGACGAGCTCCATTCCTGCTACAGCCGTCGCGGTCGGCCGATACGGATTGCGATCCTCCGACTCAATATCGATGCCCTGACCCTCAAGCGCGTCGAGCACCTCCACCGCCTCGTCGTAGCGCCCCTCTCGGAACAGCACGCGGAGGTTCAGCTTCTGGGCATCTGTACTGGCAGGTCGAGCCTCGTTGAGTTGATCGCGGACCTGCTGAGCACAGGGCAGGTCCCCTGCGGAGAGGCACGCAACTCCCTCACCCAGGCTGGCAGCCTGCGCGGAGACTCCAAGGAGCACGAGGGCTCCCAGGCTACTGGCGTACCAATTCTTCATAGAACCTCTTCTTCAGGGCTTCAAACTCTTCGGGAACGTCCTCGGCCATGCCCTCCAGGAGCGCACGACGGTACTCCTCTGGGGTCTCAAATGCTTCCGGTGTCGGGATCTCTGGCTGCTCCAGGTGGCTGGGATCCTGACCCTCGCCATCTTGGGGCTGGCGGCCCTCTCCTTCCCCCTCCATCCGCTGCTGATCCCGCTGCATCTGCTGCTGCTTGGCGGCGGCCTGCTGCAGGCTGTCCTGCACCTCTTGAAGGCGACGAGCAGCCTCTCGCTGCTGGCCTTCACCCCGCATGGCCTCTCCGCGATCCAGCGCGCCCTTGGCGCCATCCATCGCCTCTCCCGCACCCCGCATATTCTCCTGGGCGGAGCCATCCCCTGTCGGCATGGCCCGCTCCACGGTCTGGACCTCTTCGGCCAGAGTCTGCTGTCGTTGATTGAGCTGAGACTGCTGTCCAGAGAGCTGTCGTGCGGCATTCTGTAGCGCCGGATTGGACTCACCGGGCTGTCGCTCAATCTCCTCGAGCACCTCGCGCATCTTCGATAGCAAGCCCAACACCGCACGGACCTCTCGCTTTGCACCCTTGAGTCCCTCCGGCTGCCCCGTGGGCCCCTGTGGTCCGTACCGGCCCTCATTTCCAAACGCACGCTCGGTCATCGCCCCGTAGCGCTGGGCATCCATGACGCGCTCCAAGGAACCCCGGGCATCTCGTGCACGCACGGCATCTCTCGTCCCGCGGACCTCCTGGCCTGTGACCTCTGCACGACGGATCGAGCTGGCGCTCCACCCCTCGCCGGTCCCGACCTCCGCCAGCATTCCACTGGAGCGCTCCACCGCCTCATTGGAGAGCTTGTCCAGCTTGGACCACAGCCCCATCACCTCATCGAGCTGCCCCCCATGAAGCTCGCGGGCCGCCGCCAGCTCATCGGCAAGAGCGGCCTGCTCCTCCCCGAGTTGCTTGAGATCCTCCATGAGCTTCTTCATGCGCTCTGCGAGCTCATTGTCCCCTTGCTGGCCCTGCTGCATCTGGTCCTGCATGCCTTCAGCAAAGCGGTTGAGCTGCTGAGCGAGCTCTTCGAGCATGCGCTGCGCGTCCTCCATCCGACCCGCAGCAATGGCCTGACGTATGGCATCCATTTGATTCTGAGCCTCGCTCATCTGGCTGTTCAAGAACTCCTTGAACTGACCCTCTGAGAGCTCTGAGGCACTCTTGGAGAGTGTCGCCATCAGGCGCTCGAGCTGATCGAGACGAGCAAGCAGCTGCTGCGCATCGGGATCGTCATCCGCCAGATTCGCCAGCTCCGTGGCTTCTTGCGCTACCGACTTCATGAGCGCAGCGACCTGGCGGAAATTGACCTGCTGAAGCATCGAGTCAATCACCCAGACCGCGTGCTCAAGGGCCGCCACGGTCTCCCCATGCAGCTCGCCAAATGTCCGGTAGTCCTTCTCCACGGCTCTTCGGCCAGAGACACCGCCGCCGGTATCGAAGTTCACCACCGTAAACCGGTACAGGCGGCCGCTGGCCTCCATCACCTCACGGACCAGCACGCCATCCACACCCGTGCTCTGGTTCTCGCCCCACTTGTCCTTGTAGACCTCCCGAACCGGGTCGAGACGATCCCGGGTATTTCGGGCCCAGCGCAGCATTCCTCGGGGATCCTGCGCAGGCGGGACGGCATCCTCAAGAAAGTCCGCCAGCGCAACCAGGAGGACCTCTCGCAGCTTCTTGTGGTACGCCGTCAGCCGCTGACCAATCCCCTTGGGGCCCAGCACCTCCAACACCAACTCGGCCGACTCGCCTCGGTTTCCACCCGAGGCCTTGTCGGAGTCCATGGCAACGATCTGAAGGGTCACCTTGTCGCCGGGCTTCAGGCCCAGCGCGGCGGGCGTCTTGCGGATTCGACCGGAGAGCTCGGCCACCGAGTCGATCGGAGTCCGCAGCTTCACCTGCCGGGTGCCCGCATCATCGGTGATCTCCATCACCACACTGCGGATGCCATAGTCGTCGGTGACCTGCCAGCCCAGTCCAAGCGGCTCGTCCAGCGCACGGGCCACCTCGCCAGTGGCCGAGGTCACGACCACCGGAGCCTGATCCGCCTCCACAATGATCTTGTAGTCCGGACTCAGCTGAACCTCATCGGACTCAAACAAGAGGAAGCGCCAGGCTCCCTCCATCTGCACCGTGATGCTGGCGGTGAGGTCTCGTCCCCCATCCAGCCCAGCATCCAGCGGCTCGTCATCGTCCACCTGAATGGCGGCGGCATCGAAACGGTCGGCCGTGCGTGCCTTGATCTCCACCCGAGTCCCCGGCGGGGCGTGAATCGTGCCGTCGGAGTTGGGGACGGAGACCGGCTCCATTCCCATGTAGTCGGGGTAGACGTAGCGAAGCGTGATGTCGCCGACGAGGGCGCGCTCCTCAGCGGATGCAGCGGCAGCGGCAGCAAGTCGGACCGAAGCGGCACTGCGACCCATGAGGATATCCACCGCATCCAAGGGGCCCACCGGAAGCATCGAGCTGGCGACACCGGCCAGCAATGCCGCGATGACAGCACCCAAGCCCGACCGGCGCGCCCGACGCCAGGAGTGGACATCGCCTGGAGCAATGAGCCCGGTGACCGCTTGTGCATGTTCTGCAGCCCTCGCCCAGAGTGCTGTGGAGAAGCGGGCCTGCCCTCTGGCCACCTCCACCGAGCGATCCACGACGGTGATCAATCGACTGCGCAGACCAGGAAGACGGGCCTCCACCCGACGCGCTTGCCATCGAAGCGTTCCAGCACGCCGCCACTGCGGACGCAGAACCCGGCCCAACAAGAAGCCCAGACAAGGAAGCGTGGTGCCGCCCAGTACCAGTGCGACAGTCCACCGAGAGAGACCCGCGGAGAACGCCACAGAGGCGAGGACCAGCGAGCCAATGAGCACACAGGTCAGCCACAGCCCGCTTCGGGCTGCCAAGATCCATCGTTCCCTGCGCCCTAGGGCATCAAGGAATCGGTGGATTACCGCGATGTGTTGGGGAGTGACTTCCATCGACAACCGACCCGTCCGAGATGCGCCGATCTCCGACCTGCATCGCTAGACACGCATACCCTGAGTTGGGTTCCACCACCACGGCAGATGCGGTGAGTTCAAAAAGATGATCGAGGCGCTGCGCCCGATTCCGGACCCCCCGACTGGACCAACGCCAGTCTTGGACATCCATGCACCACAGCAAGCAACCATCCGAGCCGCGCAGCGCGGCCTCTTCTGCAGGCTGAAGGAGATTGAAGTGACTCGCGACCTCGCCACGCCGGACCCGATGGTCCTCCGCCACCCAGCCGCAGTCTTCGGACACCCCATCGGGCCACTGCACTCTGGGCAGCGCATCGTATGGCGCCGAATCCAGCACCGCGCGAAAGGCCTCCTCATCGCCATAGAAGCGCTTCGCTTGGTCTTGCACCTCTCGCCCACCGAGACCGACCAGCACAAGCACTGTGGCCCAGCCCCAGCGTGGAATGGCGGCAGCCCCAGCCCCGGCAACAAAAGCCAGCGCCATCAAGGTGGGCAGGGTGTGGCGCACACCGAAGTCATCAAAGGAGGCCATGAAGAGGTGGTGCAGCACGCCCAGCGGAATGAGACAAAGGCTCGCTTTGGGGTGTGCCCGTATGCAGAAGAAGACCAGCACCAGGAGTAGACTCCCTCCCGCCCAGCCGTGAAACGGTGCGTAGAAGTCCAGCAGGCCCAGGTTGATCTGAAATGCGAGGCCGCGCTCTCCTGCACCGGGGAGCTCACCAGGCCAAACCATGGGCCAGATCGCCAGCGCGGCCAAGGCAATCCCCGCCGAGCCCGGCAGCAAGAGCGGCTTGAGCCTTCGCCAGATGCCGACCCCCTGAGGACGAATCGCCACAGCCACACAGATCAAGGCTAGGCCAACCGTCGCAGTATCCAGGCGCATGGCCACCGAGAGAGAGCCCGCCCCCGCCGCGACCCACGGCAGCGCGCCGGGTGAACCTGTGCGCACAGCGAGGCGCGCGACAGCGTACAAGGCCGTGCAACCCAAGGCGTGCGGCAAGATGATGTTGTAGGCACTCGTCGACCAGACTGCGTGAGCCGGATGCACAACCAGCAGGATGGCGGCGAACCACCCGGCCCTGCGACCCGCGAGCACCCCGACAGCTCCTGCCAGCGTACCGATCCCAACAAGCGAGACCACGCACATCAGCAAGACGGGAATGACCCGCAGCATGGGCAGATCGGGGGGGGCATTGGAGAAGGGCTGTCCCATCACCCACCAGAACCACTGCATCGCTGGCACCTTGACCGTGCCGCCTCGAGTCGGCTCGGCAATGCCTCGGAAGAGGTCAAAGTAGTCGGCCTCATGGCCATCATAGGTGTGATCAGTCAGGGCCGGAATGACCACCAGTCGGACAAAGACAGCCGCACTGGCGATCGCCATCCAGCCCCTCGGGAGCCGAAAGTGCCTCCGACCAATGACAAGGCCGACAAGAAGAATGGCCGTGGCCACAAAGGAAGGCCAGGCGGTACTCAGCGGTGTGTCGAAGGCGGGAGTGATCACCTTATCGCCTCCACATGGGCCAGCCAGTCGGTGCCGAGACCCGCATCGATGCCCACATCCTCGGTCACCGCGACGTAGGGTCGAAGCGTACGCTCCACGCGCTCCTTGAGCCCACTGGCGGGCGCATGGTCATACAGAACAACCCACAGCGTCCCGCCCTCGCCCAGTCGATCTGCAGCGATCTGATCAAAGGCAGCAGGGTCCAGCTCGGTACTGGTGTGCACCACGCGACCACGCCAGTTGCGCGGGTGTCCAAACCGATAGTCCTTGTACTCAAGCCCCGACGGGCGCGCGATGGACATCGTCTCCCACGGGTGGAGCCTCCACATCACCGCCCCGAAGTCAGTCTTGTCATCATCCGGCTGCAGCGCGGGAGCAACCAACCAGAGCGTATCGCCTGGCTCGCTGCGCTCGATGGCCAGATCGATCGCACGGATACGCTCCTGATCCGCCGAAATCTCCTGAAGTCTCCCCAGGTCCTCCACACCAAAGCGCACGCCACGAACCAGACACAGCACCACGACCCCCCAGGCCAGCCACGGACGACTGCGTGCGGCCTGGCCGACCGCCACTGCGGCAATGGGAGCAATGAGACCCAGGTAGGGACGCTGATGTGCGGCAGCCGCACCCAAGACGATGGCCAAGGCCAGCGCACCGACGATGGACATCCACCCCGCAGCCACTTCTCTCCGGAGCCCGAGCAGCACCACCGGCACCAAGATCAAGCCCTCGATGCCCAGAGTGTTCGAGACCATGGACCACCAGACAGCCAGATCGACATCGGGCTGAGACCACGTGCTCTCCATCTGAAGCAGCCGCGCCACGCCTCCCAGGATGGGCAGCACACCCAGAACGGAGGCCGCCACAAGCGGCCAGCGCTGGACTGGGGGTCCCCGCAGCAGACGCCAAGCGATCACGCCAGCAGCGGCCACTGCACCCAAGATGTGTGCCCAGGCCGCAAATACGGCTGCTGCAGAGAGCCACACCCACGACCGTCTTGCCGACAGGATCAAGCATGCAATGGCCAGACTGGCCAGCGGATAGTTGTTGATCTCTGCGGCATCCATCAGATGTACAGGGGCTGTGGCCAGCACGAGCGCTGCCACCGGCCCAGCCGCTCGCCCGACAACGGCAACCGCCCCCACCGATGCCAAGGCACTCAGCCCCAGCCACAGCAATGGCACAGGCCAGAGCACCTCGAGCACCGCATGAATGGTGCCGTAGAGCGGAGGATGAAGACCGATCCATGCACCGGGCAGGGCGGAGGGATGCCCCAAGCTCAGGGCGTCCGCCAGGGGCTCCATGTAGGCCGCGTATGCCAGCGTGAGCTCGTCCCACCGGGCACCGACCCGCATGGCTCGAAGCACGCCCCCTAGGATCAGCGCTGCGGCGAGCGCGGCAGGCGAATGATGGCGCATGCCCCTCCCTGGGTCCGATTCTCAAGTCGAATGCTACCTCCTGCGGCCTCGATCACCTGCTGACAGGTGGCCAGCCCCAGGCCTGTTCCCTCCCCCACATCCTTGGTGGTGAAAAATGGCTCAAAGGCCCGCTCCAGGGCCATCTCATCCAAACCGGGGCCATCGTCTTCACAGCGAATCTCGACCCCACCATCTTCAGTGCTCTGCCCATAGAGGTGAACCGCCTCGCTGGGCGCACCCAAGGAATTGAGGAGCAGGTTGACCAACACCTGATGCAGCTTGTCGCGCTCGAGAAACACCGATGGTGTCCCGGACTCGACAGTTGTAGCGACCTCGACATGCTGCATGGAGGCCTGAGCCGAAACCGTCGCCCGGGCCTCTTGAAACAAGGCCTCCAGGTTGACCTCCTCACAAGCTCCCGTTCCCTGCCTCGCATAGCCAAGCAGCGACTGTATGGTGCGGTCAATCCGCTCCAACTCGGTTCGTGTGCGCTCCAAGATGTCCACGTGAACCTCGGGCGCGAGGTCCTCCTGGGTCATCAGGTCCACATATCCAAGCACCGCTGAGAGTGGATTTCCCACCTCATGGGCGACACCGGCTGCCATGCGTCCCACCCCTGCCAGCCGCTCCGAGCGGATGAGTGCCTCCTGAGCCGCCTCCAGGTTCGTGTACGCGGTCTCAAGCGATGTGACCTGCTCTGCCGTTCGCACCCGATACTCCGAGAGTGACCGGCTCATGTCATTGAGCGCCACCACCAGGTCCTGAATCTCCGCGATGGGCTCTTCGGCCAGCGAGTGCCCAAAGCCACCTTCCGAGATGTGCCGGGTCCCCTCACGAACTCGCTGGATGGGGCTCACTACCACCCGGCGCAGGCGCGCCCAACCAAACAGGGCGATCACCCCACCGGAAGCCAGGATGTACAGCAGAGCAAAGCCCCAGGCACCGCCGGGAATCCCCGGCCCACGCAGGGGCATCGACACACGCAGTGCGGCAATTGGTGCACCGCGACCTCCAACGGGTGCGGTCACCACCACATCTCGATCCTCACCGAGCGATCCTCGAACCTGCGTGTGCGTCTCCTTGGCATACAGGGCGGCCCGAAAACCGGCATCCGGGGTGCTGGGTGGCTCTCCCGCAAGCTGTGCCATGGGCGCCATCGATGGTGCCAGCAGGTACAGCTCACTCAAGCCCAAGGTGTTGTTTCCATAGGCCTCGATCACATCCCGCATGCCCTCTTCGGGGGCATCGGAGCGGGCCGCAACCTGCAGCTGGGTCTGCAGGGCACCGCTCAGCGAAAGAGCCAGATCTGTCCGCCGGGTGACCTCTGTGCGCTCCAGCACCAGCCAGAACACACCGGCGTTGAGCACCAGCACAGCCAGAGTCAGCAGCGCCAGCGCTCCAGCGATCTCGGCCCAAAGGCCTGGGCGGGAGCGTTCCATGAACGCAGTATGGCATCCAGAAGGGAGCGCCGGGCTGGGGGATCAGTAGACCCGAAAGACCCCCGCGACCACACCCTGGATCAACGTCTGCTGATCGGCCTTCACAAAGATGGGCTCCATCGATGCATTGGCCGGCTCCAGGCGGATGCGATCGCCCTCATGAAAGTAGTACTTCACGGTGGCCTCACCATCGACCAACGCCACCACGATGTCTCCGTTGCGTGCAAAGTCCTGCTGGCGCACGATGACAAAGTCGCCATCGTGAATGCCCTCATCCACCATGGACTCGCCACGGACTTTCAGGGCAAATCGGACTCCACCACCGGGGAGCATCTGGGCATCAAAGCCCAGCATCCGCTCATGGTTTTCTTCTGCGAGGATCGGCTGCCCGGCTGCAACATGCCCCACCAAGGGCACCTGAATCACATCCTCATTGCCGCGCATGGCCTTGGAGAGCGCGGTCAATTGAATGCCCCGCGCCACGCCGCCAGGCGGGCCCTGGAGCTTCTTGAGGTATCCCTTCTTGATCAACGCCTTGACGTGATCGGACACGCCATTGGTGGATGCGATCCCGAGCGCATCGCCAATCTCCCGATAGCTGGGAGGAAGGCCACGACTGTCGATGGTGGTCGCAATGTACTCGAGTACATCGCCTTGGCGTGGGGAGAGTTCGGGCATGAGAAGCTCCTGAGAAAAAGCGGGATCACTCCGGTGCGATCCGCGGGGACGAGGAGACTATACTGAACACCAGTTCATCTGGCAAATCGTTCAGGTCCCCAGGATGCTCAAGACCCCTCTGTATGTGATGCCCGTACCGATCAGAACAATGAACACCGCACTGGCGATGGGCAGGAGCGCCAGCATGCGACCGGAGCGGGGCACGGCACGAATTCGGTCGCCCATGCGCACCACGATGAGGCCCACAGCGGTGACTAGAAGGGCGAGCCCCAGAGAGAAGAAGAAGACGAGCACCAGACCGAGCAAAATCCGATGAAAGCTGATGGCTGTCAGGAGCAGCACCAAGGCCGAGGGACATGGCGCAAGACCACCGGAGATCCCCAGCGCAATGATGTCGGTGGGCCGAGACACGCTGGCCATCTCATTGGCATGGTGAGCGGCATGCGTCGCTGAATCCATCTCACCGTGGTGGTGGTGATGGTCGTGGTGGTGACCGTGGTCGTGGTCGTGGTCGTGGTCGTGGTCGTGGTCGTGGTCGTGGTCATGGTCGTGATGGTGGTGGTGACCATGAGCGTGGTGGAGCAGGCCCACACCTGCACCTCTGCGCGACCGCACCAACATCACCCCGACTGAAAGCACCAGCAAGCCGCTCACCAATTCCAGCCACGGCAAGAGACTCTCTGGCGCGATGGTCTCCGAGAGTGCCAGCGCGACGCCCCCGAGGGCAAACACCGTGATGGTGTGGGTCGCGGTGACGATCCCGCCGAGGAGGAAGGCATGCCGATACGTCTTTCGTTCCCCCAGCAAGTAGGCGGCAACGAGCGCCTTTCCGTGACCTGGGGAGAACGCATGCAGCGCCCCCAAGACCACCGCGATCAACAGGGCCAGCAAGACCGCCACCGGAGTGAGCTCTCCCTTGACCAGGGTGGGAAGGATCTCGGGCTCTACAGTCGTCATTCGGCTGCGGGCCGTCACATACTCCCCGACCTCCCCGCCACCATCCGCCACCAGCTTCCGGTAGCCTCGGCCCAAGACCGCCTGCATGGCTCCCTGGTGGCGAAATGAGAGACGCAGCTCTCGGGCGGTCTCCTCTCCGCGCCACTTGGCGGAACGATCATCGGCGACCTCTCCCTTCTTCACATCGATAAGGGAGCTGGCATCCACGGCCATTCCGTCGCCGACAAACACCTCGGTTGCAAAGAGTGCAGGAGAGTCTGGGAGGTTGCTGTTGACGAGATTGAGCGTGGTCGCCTCCTCGGAGAGCGGTGCACTCAGGCGGAGGTGGTAGCGGACAAAGCGTTCATCTCCAACACCACTGATCGACTCCGTCTCTAGACGCTTCCAGCGAACTCGCTGCCCATCCACACGGAGCTTCAGTCCGTCCTCAAGCTCCTCCAGCCATTGATCGGTGTGGCGGTCTTGGTCGGCCTGGGTGGGAGATGTCGATCCAGCGAGAAACCGCCGGAGGTCCCGCAGCAGCACAGGCGTCGGTATCTCCGCCATGTAGGCCACCTCCACGCCCTCCTTTGAGAGCCACACCTCTGTCTTGTGCCCATAGAGGTTGCTGCCAAACGGGTGGGCATGAACAAGCGCGGTGAGCCACAGGAGCAGGAGCATCATGGGGCAATCTTATCGCGACACACTGCAGGACAGTTCCCCCCAACCCGCGTTAGCCAAGATCAGGAGGCCGACTTGCGACAAGGCATGCGAACAGGTGGGGGCGCTGGACCCAGCTTCACCCCGCTGAGCAAGATGGTGCTGGGCACCCTTCTGGCGATCTACATCCTTCAGCTGGTTGCCCAGAACATGCTGGGACTGCCCGTCTTCGAGATGCTGGCGTGGCAGCCGTTCCGGGGTGGTTTCCAGCCCTGGCAGCCCTTCACCGCCTGGTTCCTCAACGGCACCCCGATGCGGGCCTTCTTCGACTGGCTCTTCCTGTTCTTCCTGCTGCCCATCGTGGAGACGATGTACACCCGGGACAGACTGCTTCGAATGGCCGTCACGACCCTGGTGGGATCCGTGTTGTTTGGACTGGTGATGGTCCTGACCGGGATGGTGCCCGTCCAGTCCATGTGGTTTGGTCCCGAGCCCTGGCTCACAGCACTGCTGGTGATCGTCGGCTTCACCCGCCCCAACATGACCTTCTACCTCATGTTCGTGCTGCCGATTCGAGCCTCGTGGATGGCGTGGGGATCCGGCCTCATGGCCCTCCTGTACCTCCTCTCTGGCCGAGACATCAACTCGGCGATGTGGATGGGGGGATGGGTCTGTGGCTACGCGATGGTGCAAGGTGGCGTCCCCAAGGGACTGAAGAAGTGGTGGCTTCGGCAGAAGGCCAAGAAGGTGGAGAAGAGGCTCAGCCAATTCGACATCCTAGAGGGCGGCGCCGAGAACACCGGAAAGCCGCGCGGATGGAACCCCCCGGGGGGCGATGACATCGTCCACTGAGGTCAGCAGCAGGCGTTTTGCTTGGGCGGTCGATCATCCCAAGCTGGCAGCCGCTTTACTCTTCATGCTTGCTACGGCCACTGCCGTGCTCCTGCCACAGGCCCACATCGACTTCTCGCTGGAGCAGCTCTACCCGCAAGATAGCGAGATGGCGCTCTTCTACAAGGAGCACAAGGCCACCTTTGGTCCCGATGATGATCTCATCTTTGCGGCCCGACTTGGAGACCCCTTCGACCCGGCCCTCTCGGAGGTCGAGCAGCACATGCGCTCCCATCCGGGCGTCCTGAGTACGCAGTCCCCTCACACGGTTGAGCGACTCGAGAACACCGACGGCCTGCTCCAGATGCGACCCCTGCGCCCAGGTGAGTCCAGCGTACTCACTCAGGGCACCGTCATTGGGATGGATGGCGGTGCGGGAGCCATCTTGATTCGCCTCTCTCAGACCCACAACCACCACGACGGACGCGAGGCGGTGGTCCAGATGCTCGAGCAGGCCACACAGAGCGCGGGGGGGCAGTGGCACCTGGCGGGGACCCCAATCATCCGCACAGCCTATGTGCGGCTACTCTTGAGCGATCTCGCCAAGCTGATCCCGCTTTCCATACTGATCTCGGCCGGGTTCTTCATCTCGAGCTTTCGCGACATTC
>Ga0163180_10000364_pt1 | contig 26238 bp, 22 predicted proteins | sample AtlANTMetagenome_2_FD_109647 | JGI IMG/M metagenome (GOLD analysis project Ga0163180, IMG submission 109647) | Marine eukaryotic phytoplankton communities from the Atlantic Ocean - Atlantic ANT 4 Metagenome | ecosystem: Environmental > Aquatic > Marine > Oceanic | place: North Atlantic Ocean...
AGAGAAGAGCTTAAAAACACTCTTGATGAACTCACATATCAAAAGCTTATGGAAAAGGATGCCGCGATTACAGACACGGCGCAAAAGATACAGGAAAAGGTGCCTTTGCCGATTATTGTGGGATAGGAGGACTGATGTATGGGTAGTAATAAATGGAAACAGCCAGATCAGCCGCCTCCTCCGCTCTTTGCAGGAAAGAAAGAACGCGATTTAGTCAAGCAAGTTAATGACGAGCTTGTTGAACGCGTTGTAGGGCAGCAGGTTGTGTATTATCCAATCGATGTTGGTCTTACGAACTACCACGATATATATGGGGAAGCCATTGAGAAGACTTTTCTACCACCGATCAGAGTTTACGCCTTAGTCGAGTGGGATGGCATACGCACCAAAACCGGGAACACTGGTATGGACAAAGATTCTTCGATGACTGTGCATTTTCACAGAAGACGCCTGACGGAAGACCAAGAGCTGTATGTGCGTGAAGGAGACTTTGTTAAATACGGAGATATATACTATGAAATCGTAACGCTCACAGAACCCCGCGCATTATTTGGCCAAGTTGACCATAAAATGGAAATTTCCGCTAAGTGTATTCGAGCACGCGAGGGTCTTTTCGATGCAACATAAGGAGCGCACTTAAGTGTCTAAAATTAAAGAATACGAATTAATGCCATCAACGATTGAAACGATTGACCGCGCTCTGTTTGAGTGGTTGAGCGACGATGTCAATGCGCATGCAACTACAAACAAAGGTTGGAAAAAAGTCCCAGTAATATGGTTATCGGCAGAACGAAATTATCAAATCAAACACGATAAAGAATTACGAGATTCATCCGGATCTTTAAAGCTGCCGCTGATCTCGATCGAAAGAACCAGCATAGTTAAGGATTTAAGAAATAAAGGTTCACATTATGCAGCACTACCAGAAAATGTCGGAAACTCGACAGACGATCTATTATCTGTGCAGGGCGGAGTAAGACAGATTTCTCGAAGGATCGAGCAGAAAAAGACATCTAATTTTGCAAATGAGACCGTAAACAAACATGCGAATGTTGGAGTGAAGACGCCGAACAAGAAGGTTGTCTATGAGTCGATCCTGATCCCATTACCGGTCTATATCAATGTGACATATAGCGTCACTGTCAAGACGGAGTATCAACAACAAATCAACGATATTTTATCGACCATCATTAATAAACCTAACAGCTCTGGTATTGATTCGGTACTTATCTCTAGCGATGGTCACGATTATGAAACCTTTATTGATGGGAAATATAATCTAGTTAGCAATTCAAAAGATGTCGGCGAATCGGAAAAGGATTACGAGGCAAAAATATCGATTAGAGTGTTGGGATATATAGTGGGCTCCGGTGACAACGATGATCGTCCCAAGGTTTCCGTGAGAGAAAACGCAGTTGAAGTAAAAATATCTCGTGAAAGGTCGGCGCTCGGTGATATTAATCCCTATTTAGATACTGATAAGGATTACCGCAAAATTTAGACGATTAGTTATATCTCGTAGAAACATAAGAAATTTGGAGTTTCATAAATTTCACAACTATTTACTAACGATAAAATAGTGTAACTAATCCACTAAATATGCATTTTTATTAAATGAGGAGATAACATAGAATGTCAGTAAAAGGTTATCGGTTCGTATCGCCCGGAATTTTTCTAAAAGAGGTAGATCGATCTGTATTAGAGGCAGCCAGACCAGAGCGCGGCCCGCTGCTCGTTGGAAGGTTTAGACAGGGCCCAGGAATGAGGCCCGTCACAGTTACAAGCTACTCAGAGTTTGTTAGAATATTCGGTGCACCGCACCCCGGAGGCGCAGCCTCTGATGCATGGCGCGGCTCAGCGCACGGAGGCCCGACTTATGCTGCATATGCGGCCGAAGCTTGGCTCAACGCCGGCGTATCACCGCCAACCATTTTGCGTCTCTTGGGCGAACAATCGATTGGCGCAACCACGGCAGGAAATGCTGGCTGGGAAACCAAAAACTCCTCTGGTACCATAGTCAGTCATGTTACCCCCACCGGCGCCAGCACAGGTAACGCTTCTGTGTTGAGTACAAATGGCGGCGCCTATGGACTTTGGATGTGGCCTTCTGGCTCACAAGGAACCTTGGCTGATTCAACAGTCGTACCAGCAATTCCTCCCGCCGGCGGAAGTGATTCCGCGAGCCAGAAGCAGATTGCTTATGAAGGCGCAGCTGTCCCTCAGATGACCGGCTCTCTTGCTGCCGTATGGTATTTAACTGAAGGCGCAATCGTGCTGGAAGGAAAGGCCACCAACGGAACAACAGATGCATCGGGCTCGGCTTGGATGGGCCGTTCTAGTGTCATCTCCGGAGATGCTAAGAATACCTTCACAGCCAGAATTTTTGATAGTGCTGGCGACAGTAATGTTTATAAGTTTAATTTTGATCCCGATTCGGAACACTATATTAGAAGAGTTTTCAATACAGATCCTGCTCGTACAAGCAACGATGTCTATGGGTCCGATCGGGCAACCTATTGGTTAGGAGAGTGTTTCGAACAAGAGGTACTCCATAATGTTAATATGTATAGCGGATCTGCATGGTCTGGAGTCGACGGAGTTGTGGATCTATCGGATTCGAGCATTCGTGACCGATGCGTCAAGGGTGCTGCACAATATTACAACAAGCCCGGTGGCCAAATGGGCATGCTTCTTGGACTCGGCAACAGTAACGCTGAGTGGCAAATGCATAGAGAAGACTGGGCCGATGGTAGGACAGGGTGGTTTATTGCCCAAGATACCGGTACCGCAACGGATTTCAATGCTGAGAACGCACAGAAACTATTTAGATTGATTGGAAGAAACCACGGCGAATGGCTGCAAAACAACATGAAGGTTTCGATCGAGAACATTTTACCCTCCAACAACACAAAATATCGTTATGGCTCGTTTGATGTTGTTCTTAGAAGATTGGGTTCGAAGGACGATGCCAACGGCGCCGTCGAAGTTTTTGCTGGATGTAACTTAGATATTGATTCGGTTAATTATGTCGGTCGTCGCATTGGCGACAAATACGAAGAATGGGACAGCACCAGCGAGAGGATGAGAACTTACGGAACTTATGATAATATGTCCGACTTTGTTCGAATTGAAATTGATGACTCTGTTAAAAATGGCGCACTCGCTCAAGAATTAGTTCCTTGGGGCGTTTTTGGCCCACCTGTAATGAAGGGAGTTGCTATCCGTCCCGGCAAGTCTGACGGCTTCAAAGCTATTAGCGACGGTTCAACCGCTTTCGCCAACGCATTCGTTGAAGGTTCGGGCTCGATTCCGTATATTGGTCACGATCTGGCCGATTGCGCTAAGGACTCGGCGGACACGGATCTCGTGCGCGCCGGCCAGCCGGAAGTTTCCATCGGCGGACATCCGACCGACAATCGATTTGATATTCGATTCCCAAGACCAAAGCTTGTTCTTTGTGCAGACACCGGCGACACAAGCCGCCACTCTCACTTAGGCGTTGATTGGTGTAAGGCAGACGATCCGGCCAAAGATATACCAGCAATGGGTAATCTTGAGCCAAGCTTGAGAGACTGTCTCCGCCGCTTACCAGAGTACTATGCGGCCAACATGGACGATCCGCATGCTAACGATATGGAATATTCTTGGGTATTTACTTTAGATGATGTGCAATTGGAATACGGCGCTGGCTCTACTGGCGATTTAGGGTTCGAAGCTAAGGCATATTATGTCTCGGGCTCTCGCCAGAACAGCACCACTGTGGATCCCGGCCACCGACCAAGTCTCAACTTTCGTAGTTGGTCAGCAATTCACGGCGCCCTTGACGGTACCGAAGGATTACATCTCTTTGGCTATAACCAATTTACAACGGTTTTCCATGGCGGCCACGATGGTCTCGATATACAAGAGGTGGAGCCTTTCCGCAACACTTATTTGGACGATGCGTCCGGAGATAAGACTGTAAACTATGCATACAACACGGTTTTTCGTGCCCTGCAGACAGTCCAAGATCCGGAATATGTCGAATATAACATTTTGTCTGTGCCCGGCCTGACTGAACCTAATCTTACTAAAAAGGTTGTTCAGGTTTGCGAAGATCGAGCAGACGCCTTAGGCGTTATCGATGTTAACGGAGGATTCCAGCCAAGACACGAGTCTAGCGCAAGTCCTTCTGCTCGCCGCGGCTCTGTTAAGACCATTGCTAGCAACATGAAGAGCAGGGAACTAGATAGCAGCTACGGAGCGGCATATTATCCATGGGCTCAGGTCCGAGATAATCGTTCTGGCCGCCGTCTTTGGGTTCCGCCTTCTGTAATCGGCGTCGGCGTGTTAGGAAACTCACAAGCTAAATCTGAGATTTGGTTCGCCCCTGCCGGATTTATTCGCGGAGGCCTTTCTAGCCAAGGTACCCGACCGGGTGCCGCTGGACTCAAGGTACTCAATGTACACGAGAGATTAACCTCTTCGGACAGAGATACATTGTATGACCAAAGCGTCAATCCGATCGCTAAGTTCCCGTCCGAAGGTCTTGTAGTGTTCGGTCAGAAGACCCTTCAGTTGGTCCCATCGGCTCTCGACAGGATCAATGTCAGAAGACTTCTACTGTATGTGAAGAAGGAAATTTCCATCATTGCTGCGCAAACGATCTTCCAACCTAATGTTCAAGTTACATGGGATTCATTTAAATCTAAAGCCGACAGATTCTTGGCAGATGTGCAAGCTAGGTTCGGCCTGACTGACTATCTCGTCAAGCTCATGGACGACCCGACCCCCAGCCCGTCAGGAGTTGGTACTGTGACTGATGATTTGGTCGACCGAAATGTAATGTATGCTCAGATTTATCTCAAGCCGGCCAAGGCTATCGAGTTCATCGCCATCGACTTTATTATTACTAAAAGTGGAGCATCTTTTACGGACTAAAATGATGGCAAGGACTATATAATATTAAGGAGAAAATAATATAATGGCAACATTCTGGAAAAACGCTTCGCAAGAGCCAAAAAGAGCTTATAGGTGGTTCATTGGTTTTGAAACCCTGGGTTCCCTCACTGATGGTTCTGGACTACAGTATGCGTGTAAGCGCGTCGATCGTCCGTCTATATCGGTCTCGGAAACAGAGCACACATATATCAATCATAAGTTTTATTATCCCGGCCGCGTTGAGTGGAATGAAGTTTCCGTATCCTTTGTCGATGTTGTCGGCGCCGACGGCGCCGCAGATGTGTTCATGAAGATGCTCGTTGATGCTGGGTACAATCTTCCAGCCTCCGATGATGGCGAAGCATCGTCGATGCACACTCTCGGAAAAGAGTCTTTACACAAGCAGCTTGGCGATGTATACATCTACATGGTTAACGCAAACGGAGATGTGCACGAACAGTGGACGCTAAAAAATGCATTCTTCAAGAGCGTCCGCCTCTCTGGGTTAGACTATGGCAGCGACGAGATGCTAACAGTAGACACTTCTATCAGATATGACTGGGCCGAATATTCACGCGCCGGCGCAAACGGTACCGTCGGCGGCGGACATGCCGGCGATGATGTATCCAGCATAGCAGGCACGACTCTGTTTGCCCCTGGATCCTCCGACCCAGTCAGCGACGACGGCAACGGCTAATAAACAATATACAATATTAACAAGGCACTACGAAATGTGCTATAAATATAAAAACCAAAATATAAAACATAAGAGGTAAAAATGGCTAGAAATAACAAGGGCCGTACCAAGCGTGCAGCCCCGCCGGCAGACGCAACCGCAATAACCGCGGAGACAGCCGGCACACAAAATGCGGCATCCACAGGCCTGTCGTATGTGGTCCCTACAGAGTTCGTAGAACTCCCCAGCCAAGGGCGATATTATCCCGAAGGACATGCCTTGTCCGGACAAGAAGTTGTGGAGATTCGTCATATGACAGCTAAGGACGAGGATATATTAACTTCTCGTTCATTACTTAAAAAAGGCTTAGCTATAGACAGGTTAATTCAAAACCTACTTGTTGATAAGACGATCGATGTTAATAGCTTATTAGTGGGAGATCGAAATGCAATTTTGATCCAAACAAGAATACACGCCTATGGTCCGGATTATATTACACGCAGCATCTGCCCGTCTTGTGGCGATGTCTCTGAAAGCACTTTTAATCTTTTGGAAGTGGAGAACGATATAGGAGAGTGGGCAGACATGAATGTTGATGGCCCGACTGAACAGGGTACATTCATAGTTGCGCTGCCAAAGACTGGCCTTCCAGTCGAAGTCAGACTAATGAACGGTCATGATGAGAAGCTTGCTCTAAAGATTATAGAAAATCGCAAGAAAAATAAACTAGCAGAAACTTCCGTAACCAGCCAAATGAAACAGTACATTGTTTCTATTGACGGGCACACAAATCGTAGTGAGGTCGGTAAATTTGTCGATAATATGCCAACTCTAGACGCACAATATTTGAGAGTTGCCTATAACGCACTTGTCCCAAATGTAGATATGGCTCTGCCTTTTCGTTGCGCAGAGTGCGAGACAGAATCTCGACTGGAGGTTCCGTTTACCGCGGACTTTTTTTGGCCTAACCGATGAGTACATGGCTCAGGTATATGAAGAGTTTTTCTTACTAAAATATCATGGCGGCTGGAGCTTGTTTGAATTATACAATTTACCAATTGCTCTAAGAAGCTGGTTTGTAGAGCGGTTAGCGAAACAGTTCGAACAAGAGAACGAACAAATACAGGAAGCCCAGCGCAGTAGAAAAGCGCCCCGACGATAAAGGTAAAGTTAAAATACCTAAGCTGGAACATGTTTCCAGCTTTTCTTTTTTGTTTAACTAATTATTTTAGGAGTTTGTAAATGATAGAGCAGAACCAGATCAGTGAAGACAAAATAAATGTTGTGGTCATCGACCTCGATGCTGTTAATTCCGGCGCCATCAACGAAGGAGGCTTTCTTCGTCAGTTTGGCTGGGCGGTTGAAAAAATTCTAGGACACATGTTTGGATCTGGCGGTGCAATTCCGGTAAAGGTTAGGGGCAATCCGTCACAAGTCGACGCTTTCGCCAAAGCCCTCGCCGGCGAAAAACGCTATATGGATGCGTGGAAGAGATTCGGCCTAGATGATCCCAGAACATATAGCACGAAAGCCTCGTTAGAAAGATCTATCAACCAATTCCAAAGACTTACTGGCTTAGACTGGCCTGTTAGATAGGGGATAGCTATATATGAGTTCCGGCGATACATTCAATCCTGACGACATACAGACCGGCGAAGAGCTTAACGAAGTATTAGAACAAGTAGAGCGCTCCGCAAAGAATACTGCTGCTGCAATGTCGCAAATGGCCAGTGCTACGAGAGGTTCTGGTCAAGCTGCCGAATATCAAAAGAGAGCAATGCAGGCCCTTGTCAAAGGGCAAGAGAGGCAAATTTCGCTCCTAAACGCGGCTATCCAAGCCAACAGAGGAAACGCAGATGCAGTAGCTGCGCTGAGAGAAAGACTCGTTGAAGCAACGAGTCAGCTTCAAGAATATAACGAGGCCATGGAAGCCACCGAAACGATTAACACGGCGGCCGAAAAGGGGCTAAGTAACCTTCGAGGCATGTTTGGCGTAACGAGTGATGCGACCGAAAACTTTGTTTTTCAACTTATGGCTATGACCTCTCGCTTGGGAGAAGGCAATCAGCGATTGTTCTCTATGAAGAACGCCATGGGCGCCCTGACAACAGCAGCGAACACCTTTTCTAGCTTCTTCGAGCAAGGCTTTATTTTGCTTCTTAAGAAGGGGTGGGATATTGCTGTTGGTATTAACGATGCTCAGATGCAATTCGCAAAAACAATAGCAGCTTCTAGCACAGAGCTTACTCAATATAACACCCTGATCAGTCAAGTGACTCAGGCAAACTTGAGATTTGGCGTTTCTGCACAAGAAGTGGGAGAAGCGTTTGGCTCTTTGTATACGACTGTTACGCAGTTCAGCAGAGAATCAGAAAGAACGCAAAGAATTATGTCTAACACTGTGAGCTTGCTAATGCAAACAGGAACATCCGCCGATACCGCAGCACAGTCTATGCAAACCATGTATAAGGTGATGGGCATGTCCGGTCGCCAAGCAGAAGCTGCAACCAGAGAACTGCAAGCATTTGCCATGGCGTTGAATGTTCCGCCCCAGATCGTACAGCGAGACTTTGCACAAATGTCAATGTCTTTGGCGGTTCATGGCGATAAAATAATGAAGGTCTTCAAGGATCTGCAAGGCATCACAAAAGATACGGGCCTCTCAATGAATCAATTGCTGGCTATCACCTCACAGTTCGATACATTCGAAGGGGCAGCGAACGCCGCCGGTAGACTAAACGCAGTTCTTGGTCGCGACCTGTTTAACTCGTTAGAAATGTTAATGACAACTGATCCATATGAAAGGTTTAGAAAATTAAGAATAGGTATCGAAGAGGCCGCCGGCGCATTCCAAGACATGGAATATTATGAGCGCAAAGCAATCGCCTCTGCAGCAGGTCTGCAGGATGTTAATGAATTAGCGATGCTGATGTCTGGCAATCTAGAGAACGCAGCTAGTGCCATGTATAAGAATTCCATGTCAGCAGAAGAATTAGCTAATCAACAAATGACCCTCATGTCTCTTGGGGAGAAGTGGAACGCCACCTTAGCTGCCATGGCTCCGCAACTTGAACAGTTGATGAACTGGTTGCTGAAGGTAGTTCAAAAGGTCGCCGACAATATCGATAAATGGAAAGAGTGGGCACCAGCAATTATGGCTGCCTACGGTGCTATCAAAGTGTTCGGTGCAATATTGCCGGCAATGCAAGCTGGTCTGCAAATATACACCGCTTCTGCAGGCGCCGCCGCAACCGCGACCGGAGCGTTTACAGCTGCACTTATGGGCGGCGCCCTTGGGATCGGCCTGATCGCAGCCCTTGGTTATTTAGGAACCCAACTCTTCAAGCCGCAGCATTCACCAAGCATTTATGATGGTGTTGCCGCTTTCGCACCAAGACTTCGCAGAGCAGGCTCGGCAGCAAGCTCAGCCGCATCGGATTTCCGAAGACTTTCTCAGTCTGTCACGCCTCTGGGTGGCGCCATGGCTTCCAACCTGCAAGCTCTGCATCAATTTCAAGCTGTCGATGTGAACAATATTAACCATATTGCCGATGCAATTCGAAATGTTGCCCGGGCGGTTAACGAAGTCGATGTCACCAAGTCATTCGAGTTCAGGGCATCTATCTCCACATTGGCCAGTCAGCAAGTTTCAGAAGTTGTCACCGCCGCAGTCCAACTAACAAGAGATGATGTGCAACTGGTCTCTGACTTGGTCACTCAAGCTAACAAATTAGCAGTTGCAAGTACGGTTTCTAACGGAGACGAACTAAGCGCACTCGTACGGGCAGTGGCCCAAGTCGCCCAATCGACTCGAAGCGTTGCCGCTGCAGCATCAGCCCCACAAGCAGGTCCGGAAAATGTGGAGGTGACTCTCAAGGTTGCCAACTCAACTTTGGCAAGACAGGTGGTGCCGATTGTGAATACTGAAATGAGAAGGCAGCAAAATCAGGCGCGCCAGACCTGATAAATATTGTTGTTCGGGCTACTTATACTATAATGGCACTGGCTTTACTACCAAAATTATTAAACATTTCTTGTACATTGACCGTTGTACACGATCATCTTCTTGGATGGGATAAGATAACGGGCGATTGGCTGAATAGCTCAGAGGACATGAAGTGTTTTCCGTATGGATACGACATAAGCAAATCGGACACGATTAAAAAATCCATGGAAGAATCCAACGCAGACGGTCGCACCGCGGTCCAAGGAGGCAACTATATAAGTTCCACAGACCATGGCACTCAATATGGTAGAATGCCGGCAAGTCATAAAAGCAAGTGGCTCCAAGGAGATTCTGTAAATTCTTCTGGAGTATTTGATAATGGGTTTACGGTAGAGAAAAATCAAGGTGTAGCGAAGCAGTATGCGGTTACAATAGTCCACATACCTACTCAGATGAAACTTCATTTTAAAGCTTTTATAACAGGTTTGTCGGATAATTTTACGACACGCTGGGATTCGACCAATGCGCTTGGCAGAATGGATCCGATCAAGTCATTTCAGGGAACACAAAGAGTCACTTCGATTTCGTGGGATGTCGTATCGGCAAACCCAGACGAGGCTGCTGCTAATTTGCGAAAAGTCACCAACTTTGTCAAGATGCTGTATCCGCTACAGACGATTAGAGGCAGCGCGACATCTATCAAGGCTCCGCCAATGATCGCTATCAAATTCACTAACTTGGTATCTCAGGGACCTAAGGACTCCAACCGCGGCTTGACCGGAACCCTAAGTGGGTTTGTGTTTTCGCCCATTGACGCAGCGGGATATTTTGAGGTAGACTCTGAGGTTCTCGCATCAATGGCCGAGGGTCAATCCCACGCGTTCCACAGCGCCGACGACTTTGACGATGCTGTAAACTCGGATGTTTACAATACGAGGGACATCTCATGAGTGGTGATCACAAAATAGACTACTACGGATTAAAAGCAAGTCCTGATATCAACTATGCTAAAGGTGGTGCCGTACTATCTTTTGTTAGCCTCTATTCTGGAACTAGAGCAGATTTCAAAGCTTTTGTGACTCAGTTTGTAGATTCATATGGTTCAAGTTGGGCATCATCGCAACCATACGGAAAGTCTGATCCGATCAGAAACTTTAGCGGCACGGAAAGAAACATACAATTAACTTGGCAGACACCTGCAGCAAACATAGAAGAGGCTGAAGAGAACATGCGTAGAATTTCGGCACTAACTCAATTGATGTATCCGGTATACGAGAATCGTGGATATATGGGCGGCTTTGATTCCAACCCAATGCAGCGGGATATACTGGCTGAGAGTGGCGAACTTAAAGCAGAAAAAAGGTGGTGTATATCTGCACCACCTTTAGTGACGGTAAAATATTTAAACCTAATTGCTAACGAGGCGGACGACACGGACAAGAATTTTTCAGAAATCGCGCCGAAGCGATTTTATGGTGACACAAAAATTGAAGGTTTAATTTGCTGTATTAATAATTTGTCAATCAACCCGGATGCGAACGCCGGTTTTTTTGAGGTTGGAGATGGCAACTTGTGCCCAAAATTGTACACGATCACTTGCACTCTTAGTGTGCTTCATCAGGCTACGCCAAATATACTTGCTGAATCCGATGGCGATTTCGAGGCATATGGAAACAATTATGGTGCCGGCTTTTCCGATCCTGATGGCGCGGACGCACCCAATATTCCAGACAATCCAAACAAGCTTAAATTTTAAAAAAGGTATATACAATGTCACAAACAAGATATAATAATAGAAAAACATTCGTCAACGAAGAAGAGGTCCACGATGAGCTTAGATCTTCACGCGACCGCAAGCAAATAGGTCAATATGAAACGCCAAGACTAAGGGATATATCGGACGCTCAGAGATCCCGCTTAGGAATGAAAGAACACATATGGAGTCACGGCGATAAGTATTGGAAACTAGCCAGTCGTTACTATAACGACCCACAGTATTGGTGGGTAATTGCTTGGTTTAATTATAAGCCGACCGAAGCACACTGCAAAATAGGAGACACCATTCAGGTTCCGTTTCCTATCGACAAAGTTGTAAAATACTATAGTCAATAACAACACAACACTTAAATGTTCAGCCAACAACTGATAAGCTTAAGAAATACAAGAGAAGGAATCATAAATGTCATCAAACCCCAGCCTCCGCCGTCGCCTCAACGAGCAATGTTTTCTAATGCGCTATCTTCTTCGTGGAATCGTAGATGAAAACACCGGCATAAGAGATTTGAATGAAGACTGCTTGTACACCTCTTTTATTCCGATCAAAGGATCTCCGACCGAAATGATGAGCCTAATCGCCGGGAGGGGCGATCTGGGTCCGCTCATGAGTTTGACTCCATACCAGATGTCATTTCTCGTTCCGTCGGTTCGGCTTTACAAAACTTATGTCTCTGAAGCATTGCCCGGAATGGACGCTCCGGATGATGCAGGTAAATCGTGGGATGTAGAACTCATGTTTGCTGACAATATCGCAGGAACTATACAAACCGATGTGTCTTCCGCGACAACCGTAGAAGTTGATAAGCCTAGACTCAAACAACTACTTGAAGACCGCATCGGCCGAGGAACTGGAGTTGGAATAACTGGATTTTCTTGGAAGTATGAAGGTACAAATCCGGCGGAGGCTGCGAATTTGCTTAGCGCAAACTTGAGCCTGCACTTTAATGAGATAGGAGAACTGTTTCAAACGAGAGGGCCGGTCGAGGTGCCCTATCTGGATGGTTCCGGAATTAGAAAAAACTGTTATTACCAGTTTATTGATCTCATCATGAGGACTGCATTAACTGGCGGGCCCGGCAACGCCACCGCCGGCATGGCAAATTTGCCAGCAATGACCTCCAATGCATGCCGATGGCAATGGCTATATGACCCCGAATATTTTGAATTAAAGGCCGTCATCGGGTGGGAGTTTACCGACGAATCTCCCTTTAGCGATGATCAGAGAGCGGCCTTAAGAGCCTGCAGTACCATATTATATCTCACCATTGTTGACCATGTTATAAACTATAGCGAGGACGGCTCTGTGTCATTAGACATATCGTATCGAGCAGCTATAGAGGGAATCCTAGATGATCCTAATTGTGATCTGCTTCGATCCACTTTCGAACGAGCCAGACAGGCTCAGGTTGAGGCGATCACCACTGCTTTGAGAACTGGCGAGGATCAGGTCGTGACTGGCGACGGCAGCGTTCAAGCGGCCGGAGATGCATACGGAAACCCGGGCCAAGGCGCCGGCGCCGGCAATGCCGCAACAGGATCATACGAGAATCAAATCGATGTGATGGAAAATCATCTGGCAGACCTAAGAAGACTTTCTAGAAGTATGGGATCAGAAATATTTTTGCGATGGCTCTCCGATGAAACTTATCATTCGGATATCAATGTCCCCGGAGGCTCCGCTTGGAACGGGCGCAAGTTGGAAAAGGACGGCACGAACAGCTATTATGATAGCGTTTCCGAAAATTCCGAGCAAGATCACTATGGTTATCCGTGGTTTTTATCTTATGGGCCGAACCATGGCGCCAAACAGACCACCACCGGCGGACGAAGCGGCGGCCGGTCTTGGGATAGGGACAACGAGGGTGTTCCGAGAATTAAAGTGCTTGACTTCCCCTTTAGCTTAATCGAGCGATCCGGAGCAGAAGTGAGCGGCAGCACCGCAATCAAATCCGCGACCCCTCCGTGGCATAGCACAAATGTTCTTAATACATCACTCAGCCCAGTCGATGGTTTTGACGAGGGCAACTATAACGATGCCGCAGGCAAGCAAGGCACTAGTCCTTCGATCATGGACTCCATCAGCGACGAAATCGCCGAAGAGGCCTCCGCCGCTGCAGCAAGCAATGCCGGCACCAATGACTCTGGAGAAATCGGGGGCACTTGGAACGACCTAGTTTCTGACGCGGTTGACAAGGCTATATTGTTCGGAGGACAACATGTTCCTCCGGACGACAATGATCATTATCGACTTCGATTTGTATATTTCGGAGATATATTGGACTGGGCTATTCGAAAGGCACTACACCGCCCACCGTATCATCCAGATAGCATAAGAATTAATTTAGAGTCTGTTATCGACGGAATCAAAGGCGCCACATCGGCGTACCCAGACGGAAGAGTCACTCCAGCCACCCGCGCTGAGTTCAGTGACTGGACATCGGTAGCCGACGCTGACGGTCAGATTGACGAACTTGATGCCTGGTTTGACGACGCCGCGGACGAAGAACGCCTTTTCGGCTCGAACGCTGCCACCGGAGCCCAGCGAGATTTAGGTCCGGCCCAAGTGAAAAACTATCTCAATGACTTAAAAAAGAGAAAATACGACAAAATTAACATTATATTAGGCGATGTTGAGTTTTGGGATCCCTATCAAAATAAGATTCAAAGCGTCAATCTGGCAGACCTGCCTATTTCTCTAGCTCGCTTAAACGAGTGGTGGGTCAACAGCGTTCTCAAACGCGGCCAATATACTATGGGTATCCGACGGTTTATCAACAAGATCTTAAATGAGTTAGTGTTTGATACCATGGCTGGTGGCCGCTGTTACAGCGCCGCTTCGAACTCCGGCTACCACTTTACCGAACAGATTTTCGATGTAGGCATTACAAACTTCACGCTTCCAGCCTACGGAGTAGATACCGACAACAAGCCTATTAGCCCGGCAGAGTTTATCACAAAGCGTGAGCATTATGACGACCGAAAGGCTAATGGGGAACCGAACGATGATGCGAAGCCCAACTATCGCATCCCCGTAGGCAAGCTCCGCGCTGCACTGACCGCGGCTCAGAAAAGATCAATGTATACGATATCCACCGAGGAGACGACCGAAGTCTACCACTTTATTGCGATATATGCTCGCGGATATGAAAATGGTACATTGCTGGGATTTGAGACCAAGGAAGAGGCAACAGAAGCTTTGCCATATCTCATAGATCAGGGCAATTCTCAGTTTGTTGGTGTCGACGAACTCCCCGGTGATATCGATCGAGGAATAGTACATTTTTACTTAGGTCAAAATCAAGGCATGCTCAAGAGTATTAGATTTACCAGAACGGATCAACAGTATTTGGCCGAGTCTAGGCTTTTTGGCATGGGCGCCTTCGGGTATAATCAACTAAGAGGAAGATATGATGCAACCATTACAATGACGGGCAACAACTTTTTCTTACCGGGTCAAATCGTATACATCAATCCCGCTAGTGTGGGCACCAGTGCAAGTTCTGAGTATGGAGATTTACCGTTGTTTCTCGGTCTGGGTGGTTATTATATGATAGTGCATATTGATTCGACCATGACACCAGAGTTTTTTGAAACGGTACTCACATGCACATGGGTCGGCAAGGGCGATTTGACACAATGCAAAGACAATCAACATAGTGCTGCTGGACTTAATTCTGAAGGAACAGTAATTACTTTAGATGATGCGTTAGCTTTTGTTGACAGTCTCGGGAGTACCTAAAATAAGGACAAGATTATGGCTAACAATTATGATTTTAAAGGTTCTAACAAACAAGGCACGAGAGCATTGTTTGAGAGTAGAAAAAGATATCGCGACGAGGCTCTCTTTGAGGCCGAGGAAGACCAGTTTCACACCGGAGTTGAAGATTTTTTTACAGGGATTCGAAAATGGTTCACTGCTCGAATCGATGACGAATCTAAATTCGTCGGCCTGAATGCATCCCGCGCATCCTATTTTGATAGCAAGTTACGAAAAGCAGGTACAGGCACTTCGGAATCCCCGCGCGCGGCAGATTTTGTTGTTGATGCATACAAGGGATTTTTTAGGGAATTTGAAACCGCAGTCAGAGAAGGGCGCTGTGGCATAGATGCAAGCACTTTAAAGATTGAAATAGTGTCAGCGTGGATGCCCATATCAACACTTAGGAGAGCGGTACAAGAAGCAATGCGCCAACAGATTGGAAGTAATATTTTTGTTCGCGAGAACGGACAAACTATAAATGCTAATGTGAACGACTTAGAGCGTATCGAAGATTTCCTGGAGAAAGCTTTATTTTTCATGGGCCGTGCCCTAAAGGTCGCCCCCATCACATCAAGCTCACTAATGTCAAGTAAAATAGCCTCACCGGCATGTACGGGCTTGGTACTGACTCTCGATAAATCAAGTTTTGACGACGACGCACAGAAATCCGAATATATGAACCAAGAGGTTTTCGAGCTTTATAGGCTCGCAGCACAAAAACACGGGTTCGTTGTTAATAAGAACGCCCCATGGCAACTTATGGCGAATCTTGACTCGACAGCAATGCAAAGTTATATGGAAGAGCGGAGCACCACAAAAGAAACTCTCTTTTCAACCCACTATAGCGTGTTAGAATATAACGAGGTTGAACACATTAAGCGATTTATCGTAAATGTGTGGAACTCATTTGCCCGAGCAAACCCATACTGCCGTCGCCGCATCCCCACATGCAATTTTAAAAGAACAATACCAGAGGTTGCGAAGCGGAAGCAGTACACAATGAAGGAAATAAATAAAAAGTTTGACAGTGCATACTGGATCGGTTATTATGTTGTTGTAAAGTTTGCAGAGAACGGATATTCGGTAGACGAGCTAACGCCTTTTATGAAAAAGATGATAAAAGATGCGAGAGAACTGCAGAAAAATGTTGACATGCTGGCCGCAATAGGTTATATTAATGATCAGTTTACAGACAGCAGACTGCGAACGCGCCTTGCACCAAGCAAGTTCTTGCCCGGCGCAGAGCCACTTGAGAAAGGTCAAATTTCTCAATATCAGTCGAATGTCGTTATAGAAACAACTGACTATTAAAGGCGCTTATGCTATTCCAATTGATGGACACGAAATTAGACTGCAAAGGATACTATGCGGAGGGTGAACTTACTTATGATGATGAGTTACCACCAAGCCTAAGTTGCACATGGAGGTACAGTAGTGGACTAGAAGATTATAAGAGAATAGAATATGCAAACCTATATTGTGGCGGACAATCAATAGATGAAGTGTGTCCTGCCCATCTCAAAGATCGCCTATCCACACATACAACTAAATTGAAGGCATTTTTACGCTCGTTTATAGAGGCGAAAGTAAACGCGGATGAAGTTTGCTTATATGATATGATTCCAGATCGGTTTTTGGTTGATTATTATGATGTCAAAAGCTGTATAACAGAATATGTTTTTGATAATTACGATCGCCCGCCAAATTATTTATTTTTGCGAAATTTATCAGTAATTATTGATAAGATCGGCAACCAGTCTCTGAACCTTGACCTGTCCGAAATGAGAGAGCACGCCCATACAATACAGGGAAAGAATTTTATAAAAAAAGTAAATAATTGCAAGCCGGTTTGTGACTACAATATGTTTGCTTCGAAAACCGGCCGCCTCACGACGAAGAAAAACAGCTTCCCCATTCTGACCATGGATAAAAAATACCGGTCCGTACTCAAGCCCCAGAATGATTGGTTTTTAGAGCTTGATTTTAATGCGGCCGAGTTGCGGACGATTTTGGCTCTGGGGGACGAAGACCAACCTCCCGGCGACTTGCACGAATGGAACGCAAATCACATCTGGGCTGGCACTAAAACTAGGGACGAAGCTAAGAAAAGTATATTTGCATGGCTTTATAACCCCAGTCATCAAGATGAAGCACTGTCAAAGTATTATAATCGCACCCTTTTAATGGAGAAATACTACGATGGAAAAGAAGTAGTCACTCCGTTTGGCCGCGAAATCCCGGCAGATGATCATCACGCTTTCAATTACTTGGTGCAGAGTACAACAGCAGACTTGACACTAAAACAGTTAATTAGAGTTTCAAAACTTCTGGTTGATTGTAAGTCGTTTATATCATTCACTATGCACGATAGTGTTGTTATCGATCTGGATCACGAAGAGCGTAGCTTGATACCGATATTGGTATATACTTTTATGGCTACAGACCTAGGCAATTACATGGTTAACGCTTCTGCCGGCCGAGATTATGGTAGTATGAGGGAGCTAGAGCAATGAATTTAATCGGCTTAGGCGCTACGGGATGTAAACTTGTTGAGCAGTTTAAACAATATGGCGAATATAAAATTTTTAAAATTGACTTTGACCTTAAAGGGTTAAAGAAAGACGGGATTTTTTGTTTTCCTAAAGTGTCGACAGTGGAAGAGTGCGAGTCTAAGTTCCCATCGATGAACAATTTTTTTAAAAACGCCGCCGGCAAAACGGTGTTGTTTACCTCAGGCGCGGATATGTTGTGCGCCGCGACTTTAAGAGTGCTGGAAGTCATAAACAACCGCGCCGAGATCACGGTAGTGTATATAAGGCCGGATACTGTGTTGGCAGATCCTTCAACCAAGCTGGTTGACAAAGCGGCGTTTAATATCTTTCAGCAGTATGCAAGATCGGGCGTGTTCGAAAATTTATATTTAATTTCTGAAGAGAAGTTGTTTGATGCCGTGGGCGATGTCGCGGTTGCTGATTTTGAGACCAGCGCAGCCGGACTAATAGCTTCCGTGTTTCACATAATAAATGTTATGAACAATAGTCAGCCGGTTTATGATAACTATAATAAAAGAGACGATATCGCACGCATATCGACAGTGGGAATGTCTTCTGTGGAAGAAAATGTGGAAAATTTATTATTTCCTCTTGACTTTTGTAATGAAAAGAGTTATTATTACTTAATACCAAAGAAGATCTTGGAAACAGACCACAAATTAATGCAAAAAATATTAACTCAAGTAAAAGACAAGATAAAGAAAGACAAAATAAAAATTGGATTCGGAGTATACGAAACCGAATACGAGGAACCATATGTGTATATCACATGTAGTTCGTCAATAATACAGGGAATTGAATTATAATGAAAATGGTAAGAAAAATAGCAGAAAGTATTTGGAATGCTGTAAAGAGGGCAGCAGGCGCATGCGTTAGCACAGTCAGAGCGCTTCCGTGGAGGAAGATGTATGTTACACTCTCAGTCACAGCGTTTGCTGTTGTCTTTTTGGGAGGAGCCTACTACCTTGCAGATGACTCTTACAGCAGAGGATATGAACAAGGTGAGCGTGCAGGCCAATGTCAAATTGGCTGTGCCATGATGGACGCAAATTACAGCTTTCACGATGAAGATGGAGCATGTTGGTGCAGTGACGATGCTGGCATGTATTACTTCGTGATCCCGCTGAGCAGCGACTTTTAAAAAAGTTAAAAAAAGTGCTTGACAAGTGCTGCAAAGTAGTATATATTATAGACACACTTTAGCAGGATAAGAAATTTGTTATCCTGACTCAAGGCCAACCAGCCACAAAACAAAAAAGGAGAAAAAATGGCAATTGATATGAGTAAGATGAGAGCCCGAAAGCAGGCTCTTGAAAATCGAGGCAGCGGAGGAGGATCTAAGTTTTGGCGCCCACAAGACGGCGAACAGACGATTCGTATTGTTCCGACTGCCGATGGAGATCCGTTCAAGGATTTCTGGTTCCACTATAATGTGGGAGACAATCCGGGCTTTTTAAGTCCGAAGAAGAACTTCGGAGAGGATGACCCTCTTGATGCATTCGTGCGTAAACTTTTTAACGAGGGAACGGAGGATAGCGTACGCATGGCAAAGAACTTAATGGCGCGCCAGCGCTTCTTTGCCCCTGTTATCGTCCGAGGCGAAGAAGCAAAGGGTGTACGCATCTGGGGCTTCGGTAAGACTGTGTACGAGCAGCTTATCAATCTTGTGTTGAATCCCGAGTACGGAGACATCACAGACCCAGAGACAGGTACCGACTTGGTTCTCCACTATGGAAAGCCAGCCGGAGCATCCTTTCCTCAAACCAAGCTGACCCCGCGACGCCGACATAGTCCTCTTTGCGATGAGACTAACGGTGGAGACGAGTACTGTGCTGAACTCATGGAGAATATTCCTGACTTCAACACTTTGTTTGAGCGGAAGACGCCTCAAGAGGTCGGCGATATGCTCGATGCCTTCCTATTGGGAGACGAAGGAGCAGAAGCAACTTCTTCTGAAACGGAGAAATACAGCAGCACCACTGTGCCCCCCGGATCCACTGCTACGACGAACAGTGTTGACCGTGCTTTCGATGAATTAATGAACGCATAGCCGGTACAGCCCACAGGGAGGCATAGGGAAATCAGGTGCCTCACTTCTTAACACACAAGAGGACTTAATGGCTAGAAGTAAAACGACGAAAGTTGGAAAGCTTTCAATGGCAGATATGCGCGCACTTATTAACAAGAAGGCGGGACAGAATGTTGCACACAACCTTACAGAAGACAACCCAACTGCTGTCAAGGATTGGATTCCTACTGGATCAAGATGGCTTGACTCGATCATCTGTCGTGGTCGACTCGCTGGTGTTCCGGTTGGAAAAATTGTTGAAATCGCAGGCTTAGAAGCAACGGGTAAATCATACATGGCGGCCCAAGTTGCCGCTAACGCTCAAAAGATGGGCATCGATGTCGTATATTTCGATTCAGAGTCTGCCATCGATCCTAGCTTTTTGGAGCGATCAGGTTGCGATGTAAATAATTTACTGTATGTGCAAGCAGCTTCTGTCGAGTTTGTTTTAGAAACGATCGAGGAGTTATTAGGCTCTAACGATAATCGCATGTTGTTTATTTGGGATTCGTTAGCGTTGACCCCGGCCATTTCTGATATTGAGGGTGACTTCAACCCTTTATCATCGATGGCGGTTAAGGCTAGGATCTTGGCCAAGGGCATGTCCAAGTTAACCGTGCCCATTGCGAACTCACAGAGCACTTTCCTTGTGCTTAATCAGCTTAAGACTAATATCACTCGCTCGCCATCTGAGGCGCTTACAACGCCTTATATGACGCCCGGTGGCAAGGCTATGATATATGCATATTCATTACGCATTTGGCTGACAGGACGCAAAGCAAAGGCCAGCTTTGTTTTGGATGAGAAGGGGTTTCGCATAGGCTCTTCGGTCAAGGTGAAGCTTGAAAAATCGCGATTTGGAACACAGGGTCGACAATGTAATTTTAGAATTTTATGGGGAGATAAAATAGGTGTACAGGATGAAGAAAGTTGGTTTGATGCTATTGCGGGCTCGTCGCGACTTAAGCGTTCGGGAGCTTGGTATGAGTTGCTTGATACGAATGGCAAGGCGCTTGGCGCGAAATTCCAAGCCACCAAATGGACAGACAGACTCACGGACGAGGAATTTCGAAGTAATGTTTTAGACATTATGGAAGAAGAGATCGTAATGAAATTTGATAAGCGAGAAGGTTCTGCGGATGATTTTTATGGAGAAAATGATGAATAAAAGTGACACTGATGCGTCTATAATACATCATTTGAACCAAGGAGAATAAAATGATTTTACTAATTGCCGCCCTGTTTTTATCGACAGGCTCAGTAGCCGATGCTCACCCCGTTCGCAGAGGCCACAGCCCTGTAGCACACGCAATTCACCATCGAGCCACAATACCTATCCCGCCGCCACATGCCATGCATCGCGGATATACTGTCACATACCATCGACACCGATGGGTATACCCGCACAGTAACCCAACAATGATTTGGAGATATGTTCCTGGCCACCGCAACTTTCGAGGTGTTTGGGTACCCGGACATTGGCGAGTGGTAGTTAAACGATAAAGAAAATCGCTTGACTTAACTGCCCTTATATGGTATATTATTATCATATGAGGGCCTTTTATATACATGAGCAGCAAGAACAAGATAAAATTACAAGTGGGGGATCTGATCGTGATTGGAAACTCTAATTTTGTGATTGGCCGGCCAACATCCGAAGGTAATTACAAGTGCGGAATATTGGTAAGAAAACAGGCGCCCTACACAGACCGCAGAAAGAAACAATCAGTGGGCGCTTTATGGAAAATATTAGGCTGGGAGTCCCGAGTCCTAGAGAGCTTCTTAAAGCGCATGATCAATGAAAAAACAATTCAACATTACCCGGTGAGATACAAATGAACAGGAGTCATCAACATATGAGAAACTACGGCTATGCGTGCATCAACAAGACATTTTCCGACCGTCCTAAGTCGCAACGCATCACTACCAATCGCACTATGATCAAGCGCACATTCCAAGAGCGCGGCATCAAATATGCTTCAGAACTATCACTACAGAATTTGCGCGACCTACGCAAGATCCTACAGTGGAATCTTGACAACGACATTTATTTCTTTCGCATCTCTTCTGACATTATCCCATGGGCCAGCGAATACAACATAGAGGACATGCCTAACTACGGCGCCATCCATGCAGCTGCATTGTCGGCCGGCAACTTTGCGCGCCAGCACGGCATGCGAATCACCTCTCACCCCGGCCCATTCAACAAACTTGCCTCTCCCAAAGAGCGCGTCTTTCAGCTTACAGCTACGGACTTGACTGTGCATGCCGACTTGTTCGACCTCATCGGCTTGCCTCGCACTCCGTATGCCAAGCTTAACATTCATGTTGGTGCTGCTTACGGTGATAAACCGTTCGCCCTCGACAATTTCTGTCGCAACTTTGAACGCCTGCCGGAGTCTGTGCGCTCACGCCTTACCGTCGAGAACGACGACAAAGCATCGTTGTACTCTACGCAAGAGTTATATGAAGGCGTGTATAAGCGCATCGGCATCCCTATTGTGTTCGACTACCATCACCACATGTTGCATCCCGGTGGTCAGACCGAGCAAGAGGCCCTTGAATTAGCACTGTCCACATGGGGTGATGTCAAGCCTGTTGTTCACTACGCAGAATCACGCTCTGTCGAACACAACAATCCTAAGATTAAACCACAAGCCCACTCAGATATGATTCGCAATCCGTTCAATGACTATGGTCACGATTTAGATGTAATGATCGAGGCCAAGCACAAAGAACAGGCTCTCCTAGAATACAGACAAATGATGAATAAAGAGAGGATGGCAGGGTGAAATTTTTAACTGACTTCTTTAGCAAGAGAAAGCGAAACAAGATTACAAAACAAATATCTAAGCTACAAGAACAGGCAATGATTTATCAGCGTAATGGCAACTTGCGCGGGTTAGCTTACATTACAGAACAGATTACAGAATTGGAGAAGCAGATTAATGACTGAGGGAATGAAACGAGTTTTGATTATTGATGCGCTCAATATGTACTTCCGGGCCTATATTGTAAACCCTAGTTTGTCGACCAACGGCCAGCCGATCGGCGGAGTGAAAGGATTTCTAGGTATACTGCAGAAGCTCATCAGGGACACAAAGCCGGACGAGATTATTGTCTGTTGGGACGGAGAGGGTGGCTCGCAACGCCGCAAATCCCAAGATAAGAACTATAAGCAAGGCAGGAAACCAATTCGCCTTAACCGGGATATTCGCAACTTGTCAGAAGCAGAAGAAGTTGCAAATAAAATTTGGCAGCAGACAAGGTTAGCAGAATATCTAAATCAGCTGCCAATTATACAGACAGTTCTGCCAGCCGTCGAAGCGGATGATATAATTTCGTTCGTGTGCCAAAACAAAAAGTATGATGGTTGGCAAAAAGTAATCGTCTCTAGCGATAAAGATTTCTTTCAGTTGTGTGATAATGATACAGTCTTGTTCCGCCCAATACAAAAGCAGGTGTTGAATTCTAACAGGATTGTGGAAGAGTTCGGAATACATCCGGTAAACTTTGCTCTTGCCCGCGCCATCGTCGGAGATAGAAGCGACAATCTACCCGGAATTAAAGGTGTCGGACTGTCTACTGTGGCGAAGCGTTTTCCTTTTTTGGTTGAGGAGCACTCTCACACGATTGATGACATTATTAAGCTTTGCGAAACCTCCGAAAATAAACTTAAAGTTTTTGACACAATAGTAGAAAATCGCAAAGTTGTCGAACACAACTATAAGATGATGCAATTATATGCGCCGTCTATTAGCGTACAAGGAAAACAAAAGCTCCGTTATATTCTTGAAAACTTCGAACATGAGCTGAATCAAACTACTTTTAAAACTATGATGATCGAAGATGGCTTCGGAGTCGTTGATTTTGTAGATTTATTTGCGTCCATGAAAAGAATTGTGGCCAACAACGCATCAGAATAACTATTTATTAGGTAATGTCTGATTTTCATAAAAAGTGGAAGGAGTTTCTGGCCGAAGGTCGCCGGAAAAAGGGCGCCGCTGTACAGTGGCCACCACAAGAGTTGGTAGATCAAAATCTCCTTTCCCAACACCCAGAAGGGGAGCCCGAAACTCTCGAAAGCGCAGAAAGCGATATTGAGCCTGAACATCGCTCGGCATATAAAGATTTGCCATGGCTTCTACGGCGCAAGGTCGACCGTGAAATGGATAAATATAGAGCCTCGTATGCCCTAGATCCAGATGGAGATTTTGCACGCCATGGCGCCGGCGCACAAGTACACATACAGGATCTGGTTGATAGAGAGGGAATGTCAGAAGAGGAGGCAACAGAGCGCTATAGGGAAGATATTTTTCCCGGCTTAGAGGTAGCTTTTGAAGATGAGCCACACTGGATGCCGAACAAAAAAGACCATCCGCATGACCCGATGGCTCGCTTGAATGCACCAGCACACTACAGTCCAGGCACGAAAACAGCGCACATTGGCCGTCCCGGGAATCCAACGATGATCGATGCCTATGGCCCTAGTTATGGCTATCTTTTGAATCATGAGTTGGGACATGCGCTAGATTTCGAATTTGGACCGCGAGATCCCCACCAGTCGCGCAGCCAAAGCCACAGGCAAAAAGACAAGTTTGATTTAGCTTTTCCAGAATATCCTGCTCGCGAGCGTTCCGAGATATATAGCGATCTAATAGGCTTAAGGGCAGAGCTAAATGATATGTGGAAAAAGGGCAGAAGAAAAACTCCTCACCTTACCACTATGGATTTGAAAATGATCGAGAAAGGGTTTTCGCCAGCCAATATGCGCGGTCCGCTAAGAGCCGTGCACGGTTTCCTGTTCGGCTCTCCGGGCTCTTACAGGCTGCCTGAAATGTTAAAAGACTTCAGGAACTCTGATTTATCTGATCAGGAGATTGTCGATATTTTAAACTCAATCGCCCTGTCAACGCCAGAAGAGCCGGCCACTCCATCGCCGACGACTTCTCAGACCAGATTTGCGGAGTCGCAAAATAAAGGTTTCCACGACAAGTGGCGCCAGTTCCTAAGAGAAGAAGAGGAGTTTCAAAAGAATGTAGTCCGTCCGCGACTTAAGCGAAACCGTTCTGCCTTAATAGACTCAGGCCCCCACGATCACAATGGCGGGGGCTCTTCTGGTGACAAGCCTAGGCCTCGCGGTGATTTACCACACGATGCAGGCCCGCTAAAAGAAAACCTGCAGCCACGCTTACTGCGTGAGATATCTGAAGACGAAGTTGAGCATATCCGCACCGCCATTGATGAAATGGGTCCGGAAGACCTCGCCTTCAACGATGCATTCCAAGGCGATGTCCGCAAGGTTATTAACTTCCCAACTCTGGATCAGGGTTCCGAGCTTGGGGAGTTTTTAATAACCTTTGATAATCTGGACTATCAAGTTGATTGGGAAAAGGGAATTCTTTCGGGAGTGAAAGAGTTAAAAGACGGCAGCACTGAAGCACTCGCCGCCTCGCTTATGGGCCGACCGGTATCGTCCAAAAAACGCAAAATCCAAATGAAAGTCGGCAAGTTTTTGGCAAAGCTTTATGATTTAGCGACTAAAAAGAAGGCCCTGTTTGACAAGATTGCTACGCACATCGGAAAGTCCGACTTTCCGCCACGCCCGGGGAGAGTAACCGGCAATCAGGTCGAAGCGGCGCTTGATGAGCAAGAATCAAAAAGATATCAGCAAATCACCGATCACCTAGACATGTACGCGGGCGACTACGCCAGTACAATAGTGGAGAATCCCGAGCTAATCAAAAAAATGGCTCAGTACTGGCAACAGAACGCAGACTACATCAAAAAGAACCTGAAAGACGCAGAGACGAGCCAGTACTCTATTATTATCTCGCGAGATCCCATTGACATTCTCCGCATGAGCGACTTTAACAAGATTACATCTTGTCATAGCCCTCCATCTAGAACAGGCGGAGAGAGTTATTACAAATGCGCAGTTGTGGAAGCTCACGGACACGGAGCGGTCGCGTATGTCGTTGACACCAAAGAATTGTTCCAAGGAACGGATACAGACAATATTGAAGATGCGCAAATTGCTATCAATGATGCTCAAGAAATTTTCTACGACGACACAAGGGGCAGTCATGTTGGTATCATCGAGCCAATTTCCAGAACACGCCTCAGAAAATTCATTTATGACACTGTTGATTCAGACGGTGGCGATGTCGGTACGCAGTTAGCAGTACCTGAGAAGCGTGTCTACGGAAAGCAGATTCCCGGCTTCGTAAACCGCGTAGTTCAATGGGCAAGAGAGAACCAACAAGAGGCCCTTGATAACATGCCGGTCGATGCATACGGAGACGGTATTGATTTAAACAAGTTTGAGCTTGTGGGTGCTTCTTACGAAGATACCGCTGGTCACTCCGGCCGCCGTGCCTTAATGGTGCAGTTAACTGGTCGACCAAATGAAGACTTTGATGGACAGGTCGGTCAGGACGCAACTGCAGAGGATGAGATAGATCTTTCTATGCTCAACGCCGGCCAAATTGAAGATGCACAAAGGCGCGCCGACGAGATAGCTGAAGAATGGAACCGTCG